>Ga0163216_100375_pt1 | contig 80218 bp, 85 predicted proteins | sample SynspAceP_FD_167610 | JGI IMG/M metagenome (GOLD analysis project Ga0163216, IMG submission 167610) | Saline lake microbial communities from Ace Lake in Antarctica - Synechococcus sp. Ace-P (Illumina Assembly) | ecosystem: Environmental > Aquatic > Non-marine Saline and Alkaline > Saline ...
CGCGCGCCGCCTCAAGACGCTTAGCGGCCTCACACCTTACGAATACATCTGCAAAATCTGGACATCCGAGCCAGATCGATTCATCCTAAATCCGATCCATCAGATGCCGGGACTGTACACCTAGGCCTTCCCAACGGGCGCGAGTGTTTCGCGGATAACGGGGTAGGCTTTCAGCTCAATCGGCTCGAGTGGAGTTCCGTCGTTCACATGCTTTGCCAGTGCAAGCCCGGACTGCCGACCCATTTCCCGATGAGGAACATGGACAGTTGTCAGCGCAGGATACGCAACTTGCGCAAGCTCGATGTCATCAAATCCAATGATGGAGACCTCATCTGGAACCTTGATGCCAAGCTCGCGGGCACGGCGAAGCGCACCGACCGCCAGCACGTCGTTGCCACAGAAAATGGCCGTAGGCTTGAACCCTGATGTCATGATCTGTTCGAAAGTCGCAGCACCCTCATCGATCCCATAGGTCGTCTCGACGAATTGCAGATCACTCACGTTCAACCCTGCATCGGACATGGCGTCCTGTAGGCCGTCGAGCCGGGCTTCTGCGCGGTCATTATTGGCGATCTTGGCAGAGATAAGTGCAAGTCTGGTGTGTCCCATCTCGATCACCTTGGCGGCGATCTCATGCATCGCCGCCCTGTTGTCGAACCCAACAGATGGCCGAATTGACGAGCGGTCAAATGCCCACGTCACCAACGAAGGAATGCCTTGGGTTTCCAAAAGTTTGTAGATTTCAGGCGCGCGCTCATGTCCGATCAACAGCAACGCATCTGCCCCGCGCGCGACCAGTGAGCGGATTTGTTCTTCTTCGATATCAGGGCGGTAGGATGTGCTCGCCACCAGCATCGTGAAGCCATGGCGTCGTATCTCTTCCTGAAACGCCTGCAAACCTCGGGCCCATACCGCGTTCTCCATCGTGGGGATAATTGCGCCGATCGTGTTGGTGCGGCGTGCCGCCATCGCCTTGGCCCCGAAGTTCGGAGAATATCCAAGGTCGTTGACCGCGGACATCACGATCTTGCGTGTCCGCTCGGCCACCTGATCTGGAGAGTTCAGGCAACGCGATACGGTTGCTGTAGAGACGCCCGCACGTGCTGCAACATCAAGAAGCGTCGGTGTCATTCCTTTGGGGGGCATTGCAGTCCTTGTAGCTTTATCCAGCGGCAACCTAGCGATTTTGGGGGGCAGGACAAAGGACAAACCGCATTCGAAAATGTAAAGGCTTGCATTAATTTTATGGAAGCGCTTACATTGAGGGAGGAATCGGCCGTGCGACTGGGAGGAGACACGAAATGCCGCTCATTGGAGCTTCAGTCTTATTTGCCCTCTTCGTGATCAACGTCGCCATGGGAGCGTTCTTTAATGGATCGTTTCTTGGGGATGTCGGCGAATTTTTGGTTCTGCTCGCAACGTCGATCTTTTTCGTCGTCGCCATTCTTCAAAAAGAAGCCGACGCCAAGAAATGACGCGGCGAACGACTTACTTCACGTCCAGGGAGGGCACACTCTTGAACTACGAAAATGACGATCTGAAATCGGCCGAGCGCCGCAATTTCCTCAAAGTCGCTGCAACTGGTGGTTTCACCGCAGCCCTTGTTGCTGGTGCAGCCGGCACACTTTGGTCCACCGAGGCCGCAGCCCAAACATCAAACGAAGAGCGCGACCGCGAGAACGCAGCCGAGCACATCATGACGATTGCCACTGCCTATGTTTTGGGCGCGACCCGCAGCTACCCAATCATGCAGCTGGACCTCAAAGAGAACATCCAGAACGCCACAAACGGCAAAGTCTATGTCCGTCTGGCCCCCGGTGGTCAGCTCGGTGCAGGCGGCGCGCTGGTGCAGTCCGTGCAAGGCGGCACCATTCAGGCGGCTCAGCACTCGCTGTCGAACTTCGCACCGTTCGCATCGGCGGTTGATCTGATCAACATGCCTTATCTGTGTGGCTCCAACCAGCGCTTTACCAACCTCGTGCATTCCGCGACTTGGGAGCAGGAAGTGCACCCGAAGGTCGAAGCCGCAGGTTTCAAGCCATTGTTCTACGTCAATATCGACCCCCGCGTGGTTGCGATGCGTGCCGGTGGCTCTGGCCCGGTCCTGACGCCTAGCGATCTGGAAGGCGTGAAGTTCCGCGTTCCCGGCTCGGCAATGTTGCAGCAGTATTACCGCATGGTTGGCGCGAACCCGACACCGGTTGCATGGGGCGAGACACCATCCGCGATCAAGCAGGGTGTTGCAGACGCACTTGACCCTTCCGTGGGCGCATTGTTCGTCTTTGGCTTCAAGGACATCCTGTCCCACGTGACCTTCACGCAGGCCGTTCCTGACAGCCAAGTCTATTCGTGTAACCTCGAGTGGTTCAATTCCATGCCTGCCGACGTCCAAGACGGTATCATGGAAGCCTCCGAGATCACGCGTCACCAGAACCTCGCCAAAGTGCCATCCGCGCGTAACTACGCCATGGCCGAGCTGCGCAAAGCGGGCGTCGAGTTCCACTCGTTGTCCGAGGATCAGTTGGCCGAGTGGCAGGCAGCCGGTGGCTACCAGCGCTCTGAGTGGGACAGCTTCAAGACAGAGCTGGCCGGTTCCATGGACACGTTTGCCAAGCTTGAAGAAGCCGCAGGCACGATGGGCCGCTACTACGTCCACGACGCCTAAAGCAATCGGATGGGTGCTGCCGCTTGTGGCACCCATCCTCCCTTGCACGACGAGACCTGGCGTCGAATTGCGAGCTACTGACATTGCGACTGTGCGAACGGGGCAACCCCCAGAGGTGTGCTATGAATTTCCTTCACAAGCTTAATCGAGACGGTGAGCGCTGGGCCCTTTTGGTGTTCTACGTGATGCTCGTTCTGACGATGGCCATTGAGGTGCTGAGGCGCGAGATTTTCTCGTATTCGTCCATCTGGGGCGAAGAGATCGTGCGTTACGCGTTCATCTATCTCGCATGGGTCGGTGCCGCCGCCGCCGTCAAAGACCGCGCGCATATCCGCATCGATGTTATCATGCACTACCTCGGGACGCGCCCCAAAGCCGCCCTCTATATATTCGGCGATCTGGTGATGTTCGGCGTCGCCTTTGTCGCGCTCTATTGGTCATGGGAAGCCGTCCACGTGTCGTGGAAGTTTGGCTCTGTAACCCATGGTCTACGGATCTCGTTGGTCTGGTTCTTGCTGGCGGTGCCCATCGGCTTTGGCCTGATGATGCTGCGCCTCACCCAATCTTTGTTACGCGACATGCGCAGCTTTCGTGACGGAACACCCGTCTACGAAGGCGACAAGCTGTTCGACTGAGGGGATAATAAACGATGCTTTTCAACACCCTTAACCAAACCGTCGAGCTGGGCTGGGACTTCTACCTGCCCGTGATCATGTTTGTTGTGCTGGCCGCCTTGGCCGTGCCGGTCTGGGCCTCCATTGGCATGGCCGCGATCACCATGCTTGTGATGTCCGGCGATCTGCCGCTGTCGCTTTTTGGCGAAAGCCTGTTTCACGGCATCGACCACTTCGCGTTGACGGCTGTGCCCTTGTTTATCTTGACGGGCGATGTGCTGGTGCGGACAGGATTGTCGCGCAAGTTCCTAGACGTGGCCGAGGCATTGACCCAGTTCGCCAAAGGCGGCTTCGGCTCGGCTACGGTGCTTGTCTGCGGTATGTTTGCAGCAATCTCGGGCTCGGATGCCGCTGGTGCTGCCGCCGTGGGTCGCATGACGATCTCGCGGCTGGTGGAGGCTGGCTACCCACGTCCCTACGCCTGCGCTTTGGTCGCGGCGGGTGCCTGTACAGGCATCCTGATCCCGCCGTCCATTGCCTACATCATCATTGGTCTCGTGCTGGGTATATCCGCATCGACTCTGTTTCTTGCCGCCGTAATACCCGGCCTCATGATCCTGACCTCAATCTTGATCACCAACCTAGTGGTCAATCGCATCTATAGCTACGAGGGCGGCGGCAATCTGTCGATGGGCGAGTATTTCACGAACCTGCGCCGCTCGCTCGCCTCTGGCTGGTATGCTTTTATCGTGCCGGGCATTATCTTCTACGGCATCTTCTCGGGCCGCCTCACTCCGACCGAGGCAGGTGCGACAGCCGTTATCGTGACTATCATCATTGGCTTCATCCTCGGCACCCTCAAGCTGTCGGATTTTCCGAAGATGTTAATCTCATCGGCGAAGGTGAACGGGATCATTTTGCCGATCATCGCATTCTCACTGCCCTTGGCGCAGGCGCTTGCGATCATGGGCGTTCCTCAAGGCTTTGTCGCTGCGATCACACAGCTGACTGACGAGCCTTGGATCCTGATCTTGCTCATGATCGGCATTCTGGTCGCGGCTGGGTGCGTTATGGAAACCACGCCCAATATCGTGATCCTAGCACCGATCCTGAAGCCGCTCGCAGACAGCATCGGCATGAACGAAATTCAGTTCTGCATCATGATGATCACGGCCCTTGGGGTTGGTTTCATCACGCCGCCGCTTGGCTTGAACCTGTTTGTGGTCTCAGGGATAACCGGGGAATCTATACTACGAATTGCCTGGCGCGCCGTGCCATTTGTTTTCTTCATGCTCATTGTTGTCCTATTGATTGCCTACATTCCAGCGATCTCGACCGCGATGCTTCCAGACATTTACAAGTAGGACTAATTTCCCATGGCACGAGATTATCTCAAGAAGGCCACTTTGACGGCTCAGTCTGGCGCATCGGATGTGCACGAAATTGTTCAGGGCATCTTGTCGGATATTGAGGCAGGTGGTGATGACAAGGCGCGTGAATATGCGATCAAGTTTGATAAATACGATGGCAATATCATCCTAACGGACGCTGAAATTGCGGCCGCCTGTGATCTGGTCCCGCAAAAGCTGAAAGAGGACATTCAGTTTGCACAAGATAATGTGCGTCGTTTCGCAGAAGCCCAGAAAGCCACCGTCAGCGACATCGAGTATGAGATCGTGCCGGGCCTGATTGCTGGCCAAAAGGCGATCCCGGTTGATGCGGCAGGCTGCTATATTCCGGGCGGTCGTTATAGCCACATCGCCAGCGCCATCATGACCGTGACAACGGCTAAGGTGGCAGGGTGTAAGTATATTACCGCAACCTCCCCGCCGCGTCCCGGCGTTGGGGTGGCACCCGCAATCGTCTACGCGGCCCATATAAGTGGCGCTGATACCATTATGGCGCTTGGCGGCGTGCAAGGCGTTGCGGCAATGACTTTCGGTCTGTTTGGGCTGCCCAAAGCCAACATCCTCGTGGGTCCGGGCAACCAGTTCGTGGCTGAGGCCAAGCGCATCTTGTTTGGGCGCGTGGGCATCGACATGATCGCAGGTCCGACCGACAGCCTGGTCCTCGCCGATAAAACCGCTGACCCGCATATCGTGGCAACCGATCTCGTGAGCCAAGCCGAGCATGGATATAACTCGCCCGTCTGGCTGGTCACGGATGACCGCGATCTGGCCGAAGATGTGATGCGCCGCATACCCGCGCTGATCGACGATCTGCCGCAAGTGAACCGCGAGAACGCCTTTGCCGCGTGGCGCGATTACGCCGAAGTCATCGTGTGCAGCGACCGCGAAGAGATGGCTGCGACCTCGGACGACTACGCGCCTGAGCATTTGACCGTTCAGGCACAAGACCTCGATTGGTGGCGCGATCGCCTCAGCTGCTACGGCTCGCTGTTTTTGGGCGAAGAGACCACGGTATCTTACGGCGATAAGGCGTCCGGCACCAACCACGTGCTGCCGACATCTGGGGCCGCAGGATATACGGGCGGTCTGTCAGTGCACAAATACATGAAGATCGTGACCTGGCAGCAGGCCACGCGCGACGGCTCCAAGAGGGTGGCCGAAGCGACCGCTCGAATCTCGCGTCTTGAGGGGATGGAAGGCCATGCCCGCGCCGCAGATGTGCGCCTTGCGAAGTATTTCCCCGGCGAGAATTTCGACCTCAGCGCGGATGGGTGATCCTCGTGCTCTTTTTGATCTGACGGGTCGTGTTGCTTGTGTCACTGGCGCAAGTGCAGGGCTTGGCCAGCGTGCAGCGGTTGCTTTGGCAGCGGCAGGCGCGCGGGTTGTCGGCGTTGCGCGCCGGGCCGACGCCTTGTCGGACTGGGCCGAGCGCACGGGTGAGAGGGCCGCGACCGTGGCCGCTGACCTGTCGCAACGAGACCAGATCGCAGACATTGCCGCCCAGATCGCATCGCCGTTTGGCGCGCCGGATATCGTGGTCCATGCCGCCGGGATCAACACGCGAGAGGCCGCGGATGACGTCACGCCCGAGGGCTGGGATGTCACGATGAACCTTAACCTCGCAGCGCCCTTCTTTCTAAGCCAAGCCTTTGCGCCCGCCATGAAGGCCAAAGGCTGGGGGCGCATCGTGAATTTCGCCTCGCTGCAAACGACCCGCGCCTTTCCCGGTGGTGTCAGCTATGGTGCGTCCAAAGCTGGTGTTGCGCAATTGACCCGCGCGATGGCCGAGGCATGGTCCAAGGACGGCATTACCGCCAACGCGGTTGGGCCTGGGTTCTTTCCGACCGAGTTGACCGGCCCTGTTTTTGCCGACCCCGTGCGTGCTGCGCGCAATGCAGCGCAAACCTGTGCGGGTCGCAACGGCGCGCTAGAAGATCTCGACGGGCCTTTGTTGTTTTTGTGTTCAGATGCCTCGGCCTATGTGACGGGCCAAGTTCTGATGGTTGATGGAGGGTTCACTGCGAAATGAAAGCACTTGTTTATGATGCCGTGGAGACACTGGTCTACCGTGACATGCCGCAGCCTGAACCGGGTCCGGGCCAAAGCCTGATCCGCGTCGAGGCCTCGGGCATTTGTGGATCGGACATGCACGCCTTCTTGGGCCATGACGACCGCCGCCCCGCCCCGATTATCCTTGGCCATGAGGGTGCCGGAACCATCATTGGCGGCGCGCGGAGCGGTGAACGGGTCACGATCAATCCGCTTGTGACCTGTGGCATCTGCCGGGCCTGTAAGGCGGGTCGTGATAATATTTGCCCGGACCGGCTGATCATTTCGATGCCACCACGCGAAGGCGCGTTCGCCGAATACGTCGTGATGCGCGACGAGAACCTTGTGACCGTCCCAAAGGAAGTGCCTCTGCGCAAAGCCGCGCTGGCCGAGCCTTTGGCTTGCGGTTGGCACGCGGTTCGCCTCGGAGCGGCCGCACTCAGCGTGCCACTGGCCGATGCGCGGTGCCATGTCATTGGCGGCGGCGCGATTGGGGTTGGGGCGGCACTTGCCCTGCGCGCCTTTGGGGCAACGCAGATCACCGTGGCCGAGCCGAACCCCGTGCGACGCGCAACACTGGACCAGATCGACGGCTTTGACGCGGTCGCTCCGGGCACGGTCAGTGACGTAGATATTGTGATCGACGGCGTGGGCTACGCCGCAACGCGCGCCGATGCGACACAGATGACAAACCCTGGTGGTGTCATCATGCATATCGGTCTTGGTGAAGGGGAAGGTGGCCTCGATATTCGCCGCATGACCCTGCAGGAGATCACCTTTATCGGCACATACACCTATACCGCTCGAGATTTCCGCGACACCACAGCTGCGATCTTTGACGGGCGTCTGGGTGCGCTGGATTGGACAGAACAACGCCCCCTTGCCGAGGGTCACAAGGCCTTTGGGGATATTCGCGCAGGCCATGTGGCTGCTCCGAAAATCATATTGGAGCCCACCGATGTATCATAATATTATTGTGCCTATGGCGCTCGATCATGGCATTGGCGACACTGCCCTTGAGGTTGCGCGCAAACTCTTGTCGCCCGGTGGCACGATCACCGCGCTGCATGTGCTTGAGGCCTCCCAAGGGTCGGTCAGCGCCTATCTGGATGAGGGCGTTGTGCGCGAGGCTTTTGCGCGCGCCGAGGCAAAGCTGAAGGACCGCGTCAAAGACCAGCCCGATGTGCAGGCAATGGTCATCAAGGGCCATAGTGGACGCAGCATCATTGATGTGGCGCAGCAGAAGACTGCAGATTGCATCGTGATCGGTTCGCATAAGCCGGGATTGATCGACTATCTACTCGGCTCGACAGCGGCCCGAGTGGTGCGCCATGCGCCCTGTAATGTGCATGTTTTGCGCAACCCGAAATAGAATTTCCGTGACACCCCGCGAAGGAGCGACCCTTGAATATTGATAAGAAAATCGCCGATGATCTTGTCGCCAACGACGTCTCTTTCGTCACGACCGTGCCCTGCAAGCAGCTGGCCGGCGTGATCGAAGAGATAGACCAGCGCGACGATATCTTCCATATCCCCTCCAACAAAGAAGATGAAGGCATGGGCCTGTGCGCAGGTGCCTTCATGGGCGGCAAGCGTCCCGCGATCATCATGCAGAACACCGCGATTGGTGTCACGATCAACACGCTGGCGACCTTGATTCAGTACTACCGGATGCCGCTGCCGATGATCATCTCGTACCGGGGTGAGCTGCGCGAGCCGGTGGCCTGTCAGGTTGAGATGGCCGTTCACACGAAAGCGCTTTTGGCGCAGATGAACATCCCGACCTACCACTTCCATTGGCAAAAGGACGTCGAAGAGTTCGACAACATCCTGAAATACACCTTCATGTGCAACAAGCCGGTCGCCATCTTGACCGACGCCAACTTTTGGGGAGGCTACGGCGACCAATGATCCGTTCTGAAATCCTGCGCGAGATCGCGCCCATCCTCCGCGACCAACTGGTCGTTTGTAACATCGGCCTGCCCAGCCAAGAGCTGCACCTGATCGATGATCAACCCACCAACTTCTACATGCTCGGCACCATGGGCCTGTCGTCTTCCATCGGGCTGGGTCTGGCCCTGTCGCAAGACAAAACCGTCATCTCCATCGATGGCGACGGTTCGGTTCTGACCAACCTTGGCACGCTGCCGACCATCGCCAACAACGTCGCTGACAACTTCATTTTGTTGATCATCGACAACGGATCATATGGCTCGACCGGTGATCAGCCGACATATGCGGGCCTGAAGACCAAACTAGAGAAAGTCGCCGTGGCGTGTGGCTGCGAAAACGTCGTCGTGTGCCAAGACGTGGACACTGGCAAGGTTTTGAAAGCGGTCCTAGACAGCAAAAAGATGACCGTGATCGTCGTGAAATGCGACAGCGGCAACATCAAGCTGCCTGTCATCACCATGGACCCCGTTGTGATCCGTGATCGCTTCATGAAAGCGGTCGCAAGCTAGGCGATGGCGACAGGCATTCATTCCAGCGCGGACGCGCGACGCATCGCGCGGCGTCGGCTGCCGTGGATGGTGTTTGACTATATTGATGGGGCCGCTGGCCTTGAAGTGGGGGCCGCGCGCAATCGTGCGGCCCTTGATACGTTGGAATTACGCCCTCGCATTCTGCGCGATGTCAGCAATCGCTCTTTGTCCGTGCCTCTGTTCGGCCAGACCGCGAAAGCGCCCTTTGGGATCGCACCGATGGGGATGTGCAACCTGTCGGCCCCCGGTGCGGATTTGATGCTGGCCCGGCTTGCCGCGCGCGAACATGTGCCTCTGGGCGTGTCCACAGTTGCCTCAACCGCGATGGAGCCGCTGATCGAGGCTGCCGAGGGACACGCGTGGTTTCAGCTCTATTTTACCGGCGATGGAACCGGCACGTTCAAGCTGGTCGAGCGCGCAAAGGCGGCGGGATACAGCACAATCGTGCTGACCGTAGATGTGCCAGAAGTGGGCCGGCGTCCGCGCGAGTTGCGCCACGGCTTCACGATGCCCTTCAAGATCGGCCCCAAGCAGTTCGTAGACTTCGCGCTGCATCCGCGTTGGTCCCTGACCGCCCTGCTAAAGGGCAAGCCGCAGATGGCGAACTTCCTCATGGACGGCTATGCGTTTGACCGCACCGAAAGCCGGGCGAGGGCCGATTGGGACACGCTGGCCAAGCTGCGGGACGCGTGGCCGGGCAAGTTGGTGGTCAAGGGCGTGCTCGATACCGAGGACGCATTGGCGCTGAAGGCCGCCGGGGTTGATGCGGTCCAAGTCTCAAGTCACGGGGCGCGCCAGCTCGACAGCGCGCCCGCGCCGATCAGCGTGTTACCGCAGATGCGCGGCGCGTTCGAGCCAGAATTCCCGTTGTTCTTCGACAGCGGCATTTGCTCGGGCGAGGATGTTGTAAAGGCCTTCGATCAAGGCGCAGATTTCGTGTTTCTGGGCCGCATCCTGCAATTTGCCATCGCGGCAGGCGGCGAAGAGGGCTTGCGCGCGCTGTGGGACGTTTTGAAGAGCGAGGTCAGCATAACCTTGGCGCAGATTGGCAAGACATCGTTGGTGGGTGGGCAGGGCGACGACGCGCGTTGAATGCTCTTTTCATGGGGATCGTGGGCAAGATTGCTCGAGCAGTGGTTGACATAGCGACCTAGGAAAGGCGCGCCGCAAGAGCGGGCGTCGCGGTGTTTTCGGCCTGAGGTCTACACTGGAGGCTGGATTTGACAATCTGGTGCATTATCCACTTGAGTCCCACATGCGGTAGACGCTAGACCCATCGGCGGAGATGTGGCCGAGTGGTCGAAGGCGCTCCCCTGCTAAGGGAGTAGGCGGGAAACTGTCTCGAGGGTTCGAATCCCTTCGTCTCCGCCACTTGCCCTCGCAAAAGCGTTCTCCCGATCTGGCCGCGGCCGGATTTTTCCGTTGTTTTCGGGGGTTATGCGGGAGGGGCTGAGCACTGGCCCCAGCGCCAGGAGGCCCGAAAGCGGTCTCTCCGGGCCGATATTCTCCGGACCTGTTGCCTGCGCCGATCTAGTGAATTTCATCTAATCCACTGAAAGTGTGAAGATTTTTTACGAGCACAGCTGGTCACTTCGATTTCAGCGGCATTTGCCGAAATGGAACTGAAATCGAACCATTGGCCCAGTCTTTGATGGATGTTTCAGCCGGAGCTCCCGTTCGCTACGTCTTGGCTCGCTTCCCAGTCCGCGTAGTTGCGTCCATCCGGAAGCTTCCAGAGAATTCGGCCGTTTGCGCTCGCGCCGATGACGGTCGCAGCTGCGGCAGATGCGGACGTGAAGCTGTAGTCGCTGGTGAAGATGAGGAAGTCACCCTCTTCTCGAAGGACGCCCTTCTCGACGAGGGTGTTCCTGAGAGTGATCGTGCCTCTCGGAATCGTTCGCGTCGTTCGAACTCTCGCCTTCGATCCGGCTGTAACGACGAAGTCCCCGGATTGCCCGATCTCCATATCCGCCGCGTACCCCTCGCCACGAAAGAAGAACCTGGGGCTCTCTTGAGCGGTTGCCTTGGGCAGATCTCGCTCCAACGTCGGATCGGGTGTTCGCCCGCGAACTTCACGGAACAGATCCCAACCGAGTGCGCCGACTAGCGTCTTTGTCTGGTCCACAAACTCCTCCATTGCGGCGCGGTCGGGCAGCGGCAGCTTGCCAGCGTCGTCGGAGGGTGTCCGTGTATTGGGAAGGGTCCACCGAGGATTGCTCCTGACGCCGCGGATCAGGCAGGCCTCGACATAACGAGCATGGCTCTTGGTAAGGTTCTCGTCCTTACTGATCAGGACGACCGTATCGGTCCAGAAACCCTTGGCGTCGCGTCCTGCTTCATTTGAATTGTGATAGGATAATCGAGCGCCGATGCCTTCGGACTCGCCGATATATGCAAGCTGCCGGTCTTGGGTCTCTTCGTCGGCGCCGATCAGAATATAGACGCCCGGCCGCTCGATTTCTGGAAATGCTTCGCGAACTCGCCGCAGCTGGTTGCGGCGGAAGGCAATCGCTTGGATCGTCGACATCGAGATCTGCGCCACTCGAATGCCGTTTGGATCCCCATCGAGAAGGAAAATATTTATTGAACGTGGCTTGTTCATACCGCCCCTTCTTCACGCGACGGCGGCGACAAGCGCTCGATGGAGGTACCCTTGGAGGAGATTTTTTTCAATTGGTGCTCAGGGTCCGGCATAACGACAGGATGGACAATGATGCGTCCCGGATCGGGACCGTCGGGCTGGCGCGGGCTCGTCATTCCATCCAAACCTCTGCCCCCAAGGGCAGTTCATTGAGTTCAGCACGTGCCTCCCGCCATGCCGGATAATACTCTGTCATCAGTGATACGAAGCGTTCGCTGTGTTTCGGTTCGATAAGATGGACCAATTCGTGCAGGATGACATATTCTAGGAGGTCTCTTGGCTTTTTCACCAACTCGGTATTGAGGCGAATGTTGCGTTGACGGGAGTTGCAGCTGCCCCATTTCGTCTTCATGCGCTGGAGGAAGTAACCAGAGACCTCTACTCCGAGCTTCGTCTCCCATTTTCGGATCAGCGGAGGGACAGCTTCATGTAGCAGACCGCGGTGCCACTCCTGCATGACCTCTTCACGCTTTTCAGGCGTGCTTCCAGGACGGACAGCAAGTGTGATCCTGCGATGATCCAGCCGGACAAAGGGCTTTACGTCCTTCTCAACAATGGAAAGCAGATAGCGCCGCCCCCACAGATAGTGGCTCTCTCGCTCGACAAACTGGCGCGGTGTTTCTCGGGCCTGCCCGAGCAATTTCGCCTGCTGGTCCCGGATCCAGCCTATCTTGGATGCCGCATAGGCCCGGGCCACTTCCGGGCGGGTCGCCAAAGGCGCAACTAAGGTGACGCGCCCGCTCGGCGGATGCACCGACAGATGGACATTTTTGATGTCCTTGCGCGTCATCGCGATGGTTATGTCGCCGAGCAGAATCGTTTCCGTCATCAGTACCCCGGCTGATTCTTGATGATTTCGAACAACGCCAGTGTGGCTTCGCGGTCGCGGTCAAGAATGGGAAACAGGGCATTCAGTACCTGCGCCTCGCGTGCCTGGTCGCCCTTCCATCCCGCGGGTGCGCGTTCCCGAACGGCTAGATCGATCCGCAGGGCTAGCGCGACCTTGTCATCGTCGGTCGCAGGGCACTGGAATGTCGAGGCCGATATAGATGCGAGGTTGTTGAAGACGACCGTCGCCTCCCGTTTGCCATGCAACGCAGAGGGAATACCCGCGTCTGGTTGCTTTGATGCCAGCCGCTTCACCAGTTCTTCCGCCTTGCGCAGGAACTCCTCATACTCGGCTGCATCTGCCCGGCTCTGCTTGATGAGATCGTCCAGCAGCTTCGACATCTGATCGTAGAATCGGGGATCGGTGAGTTGGTCCCGGATGATCGTCTTGCGGACGTTGTTGATGATCCCCTCGGCAATGGCATTCTTGGTGAGTTTGCCCTTCTCGTTGAGCTTTCGCGCAATTGCGTCGTGGATCCCCGTCTCGATGATGAGCTCGGTCAGAGGAATTTGGTATAGCTCCCCCAGGTCGGCCGCCGGATCGGCCTGAACGTATGTATTGAGCAGGTGTCGCATATCTGCTTCGTACGGCTTGATGTCGAGTTCCTCGCCCGAGTGCTTCTTGATGGCGGAGCGGATCTCGCCGTAGACTTCGGCTTCCTTCTGCAAGGCTGCCGCATCGGCATCGGAGTATCCGGCTTCGGCTAGGTCCTGCGCGATAGCAGCAAACGCGCGAACAAAGACTGCCACCGCCTTGTAGAACGAAACCCGCAACGGCTCGGTCTCACTGAGCGCGTCTGGGTTCGCTGCATCGCCGCAGAAATAATGAAGGAACTGCTCGACTTCACGCGGCAAGGGGACCGGTTCGCACAGATAGCGCAGCGCTTCGCGTGCTTCGTCTAGCCTCTTTTTACCTTCCTCCAGCCAATTCTTGAGATGGACGTTGTTCTCTCCGCCGCTACCCTCATCGATGTCCAGCTCGTCTGAACTGTAGACGGCGATCGCTTGCTGCACGTCGCCGAACAACTCTTTGAAATCAACGATGTGACCGTAGTCCTTGTCTTCGCCGTCAAGCCGGTTGGTGCGGCAGATGGCCTGGAAAAGGTTGTGGTCTCGCAGTTCGTTGTCGAGGTAGATGTACGTGCAACTCGGCGCGTCGAAGCCAGTGAGCAGCTTGCTGACTACGATCAGCAGCTTCATGTTCGCGGGCTCCTCGATGAAGCGCCGCTTCAGCTCGTCCTCGTACTGTTTGGTGGTCTGGCTCGGCCGCAGCACATGCTTCGTATAGGTGTCGAATTTGTAGCGCTCGTCGCTGTTGGCTGGCTCTCGAGAGATTGCATTGTGGTTCGGCTCGTAAGATGTGACGATCCCACAGTACGAGCCGAAACTCGTATTCTGAAACAAACGGAAGTAGTGGCATGCGTCGTAGATCGACGGTGCGACTAGGATTGCCGTCCCGCGGTCATTGTTCAGGCGGGGCTTTAGACTGAAGTCCTCGATGATGTCGGCGATGACGCGCTGCTTGCGCTCCGCAGCGCTCATCAGCTGTTCCATTGTCGCCCAGCGCTTCCGCAGAACGGCCTTCTGGAAGTTGTTCAGGCACTTGGTCTTTTGCTCGAACCACTGATCGATGGCAGCCTGTGATGTGAGCCGTTGCGGCACGTCGCGTGCTTCGTATTTCAAGTCCAGGATGACGCCGTCCGCAACGCCCTCATGGAACTTGTAGGTGTGGATGTAGGTGCCGAAGACGTCTCGCGTCAGCTGCTTGTCCTTGCGCAGAAGCGGCGTGCCGGTGAATCCGATGAACACTGCGCCCTCGAGCCAGCGCTTCATCTGCTTGTTCATGTCGCCGCCCTGCGTGCGGTGGCACTCGTCCACAAACACGTAGAAGCGCCCCGTGACAGGAGGTGGATCGCCCTTGAGGTCTGCCGCGTCGAACTTGTGGATGAGCGCGCACAATAGGCGCGGCGTGGCCGCTCCGAGCTTCTCCACGAACTCCGCCCGTGAGGTAATGCGCGGCGATGGCGACTCCGCCCCGATCACGCCCGCGTTCTTCATCACCCCTTCGATCTGCTTGTCCAGTTCGTCGCGGTCGGTGATGACGAGAATGCGCGCTTCGGGGTCGTGCTCCATCAGCCACTTGGCGATCAGCACCATCAGGATGCTCTTGCCGCTGCCCTGGGTGTGCCAGATGACACCGCCCTCACGCCTGCCGATGCGTTCCTGTGCTGCCTTCACGCCGAAGAACTGATGCGGCCGCGGAACTTTCTTCTGACCGGCGTCGAAGATGATGAAATTGCGGATCAGATCGAGCAGCTTGTTCTTATTGCACATCTGTGCAACCGGCCGGTCGAGCAGCGCCCCGGCAGCGAGTGGCGCGGCCGACGCTGCTTCGTCCTTCCAGGTCACGAAAAACTGCTCAGGCGTTCCGATGGTGCCGTAGCGCAGACCCTGCGAGTCACTGCCGGCGAGCAGGAGCTGCGTGGTGCTGAAAAAGCCCTTGTTGAAGATTTCTTCCTGGTTGGTGATCAGCTGGCGCACACCATCGGCCAGTTCCACCGAACTGCGCTTCAACTCGATCACCGCTATCGCAAGACCATTGAGATAGAGCACGATGTCGGGCCGGCGCTGGTGGCCGCCCTTTAGCGTCACCTCCTCGGCGAGTGCGAAGTCGTTCTTCTCCGGGTGCTCCCAGTCGATCAGGTGCACCGTCTCGTGCGCCTGGCCCACCGCGATCTGTACCGGGACCCCGTAGCGCAGCAATTGGTACGTGCGCAGGTTGGCCTGGTAGAGCGTGATGCCTGTCGAGTCCGCGGCGGTTTCCAGCCTTTGCAGCGCGGCCGAGATGTGGGCCGGCGAATAGCCGCGCGCGGCGAGATTGTCGCGCAGCAGGTCCGCCTCGATGGCGCGGTTCCCTTCGCGCTTCGACCAGTCGCCAAGGTGCCGGTAGCCCAGACCGCCTTGATCCTCTGGGCTCGTGATGAGGGCTGCGAGGCGGTCCTGTGTCACGCGTTCGCTGCGGGGGCGTTCAGGCATGGGCGGCCTCCGGTTCAAATATCTCGACCGCTGAAACAGGCAGGCGCACCCGGCCCGTCAGCAGCGCCTGCATCATCGCCTGCTTGAGGTCGCGGGTCTTTCCAAGCCTGGCGTCGAGTCCTGCGATCTCGGCTTCCATGTCCGACAAAACTCGTGCGATGGCTCTCTGCTCGTCCGGTTCGGGCAGTGCGATCTCTGCGCTCGCGATGTGCTTGCGATTTGTAGCGTAGACTTTCGTCCCTGCCGCCAGGCGCCGAAGATGGGCAATGAACGTTGGTACAAATTGGAGGTACCCCTTAAAGCCGTCGGCTAGGACCTCCTTGTCGAAGCGGGCTGCAATCGTATGCTGCCCAGCTACGGCCTCGATGATGCTAGCGCCCTCGATCTCCAGGGATTTCCCGACGCCAACGAGATCTTCGGACGCATCGATAAACACGACGTCACCATCTTCGAGACGGGTCAGGCGAGCGGCGGCTGCCGCCGAGAGGCGCGGCATCATGGCCCTGCTCACATCGAGGCGGATCGATGATGCGGCATGGATATCGCCGTAGTGCAGATTGCGAACCGGGTCGCCGACGGTGAGCTGGGCGCGCGAATGTGTGCCATTGCGAAGGAAGGAGACATGGTCGCCAAGTCGCTTTTCCTGCCAAGGGTCGGTGAACCCTGGCAGTCGGGTTTCGCCAGTGAGCAAGCGTTGCATCACGCCGATCCACAGGTCGCGCTTCTTGGCGATGAGCTCGTCCAGCATGAGCAGCAGTGCATCCACATCTCTTAGCGCCGTCACGATGGCGCGTTGTTCGGTCTCGGTGGGAGGCAATGGGACGAGCATCCGCGTGATCATGTCCCTGCGGACCGAGTCGACAGACGACTTCGCAGTCATCTGCATGATGCGATTGTAGAAGTGAGTGCTGAAGTAGAGGAAAAAAAAGTACCCGTTGACCCGTTCACTAAAGTTGGAGATGCGGTAGACGCGTTGGTGAACGTCAAATCTCCCATTAATGTAGTGGAATACTTTTCCAGTGCCGACTCCGTCGCCCGCGGTCAGTACAGCCTCTCCGTCGAAGGAGAAGCTGTTAATTCTTTCAATAGTCTGTGAGCGCACAAAGAATGGGTACTGGCCATCTTTAATTCGGTCCTGCGTGTTCTTCGCGCCGGTCGTTACTGTCGCGATGCTCTCGATGTGTTCGAGGCCCCAATCCTCTGGGATGACTCCGACCTCCGACTGCTTGTAGCCGGGCATCACCATGATGCTCCCATTGCCTTCATATGCCCCTCCACCTTTGCTGAAAGCGTCGCCACTTCGGCCTCGAGTTTCGGTAAGGGGGTGGCATAGCGTTCGGCCAACTGCCGAACGCGGCCGGTGAGGCTCTGAGAGACGCGGTCGATCTCGTCCTGCACAGTTGCCGACAGCCGCGCCATCCACTTGTAATCCACCACCAGCGTCTTGATTTCCGCCTCGGTGAGCTTGGGGTATTTGGCGTCGATCTTCTTGTCCAAAGCCCCCTGCTCGGCTTTACGCTTGGCCTTAGCCTTGGTCTGCTGTTCGAGCAGATCAGCATAGACCTCAAGCGCAGCGCGCTCGTCGTCGTAGAGCGGGTCCTTGCCGATCTCTTTCAGCCGCGCTTTCACGGACTTCGCGACGATCTTCTGCTTGTCGCCGTCACCCTCGATCACCTCGGCCAGAAGTCCGTCCTCGCCGCTGTTTTCCTCCAGCATCTCTTCGAGCTGCTGCTCGAGGGAAGCGAGCTGGGCGTCGAGCGCTTCGATGGCATCGCGTTCGGCAGCGAAGTAACGGGCCACGAGGATCGGCGCGGGAACCAGGTCCGACTTGAAGCGCCGTCTGCCCTTCAGATAGTCGTGCGGTTCCGGCCAGGTGAGCTTGTTGTTCTTGTCCTTGACCTGAAAGATCTCTCGCGGCTGGGCACCCTTCACCCAGCCGTCGGCGGCGATCAGGTAGGCGTCGTCCTGCATCGCTTCGGCCCAATAATCCATGAGGTGCTGGTACACGTCGTAGGCATCGAGGAGTGGCGCTTTTCGGAATGTTGCGAGCAGTTCCTCGGCGATGGTCTCGATCAACTCCTTGGGGTGGCCCTCCTTGCCGAAGTCGGTGAGGCGCGGCGTAGTGTCCTTGCGCCAATCAGCAAAGAGTCCTGCCGCCTGCTGTTGGAATGCGGCAAATTCCGCGTGACAGAGGATAGCGGATTTTACGTCGGCGAGCGGTAGCTTTAGGCGCGCGTAACCGGTGCGCCCCGCAGACTCGAAGAGGACCGCGCGCACAGCGGGAAGTACCTTCCAGAAAGCGCTAAGTGCATCGAGATCGCGCTCCGGAATGCCGCCGCGCAGATGGCCATCGATGTCCTGGATGTCCTCTGGCTCGGTGCTGTCGATATAGCGAGGCAGATTGAGGTTGAAGTCGTTCTTGGGATTGGCAATCTCGGCCAGCGGCACCATCCGGGCGTAGCGCGGGACATCGGCCTGCCTGGTGAAAGTGTCGACGATGCGGTGGATGTCCTGCTCGCGCAGACGGTTCTTGGGGCCCGCCTTGATGAACCCCTTGGAGGCGTCGATCATAAACACGCCCTTGCGGGCCGCGGCGTTCTCCTTGTCGAGCACAACGATGCAGGCCGGTATGCCAGTGCCGTAGAAGAGGTTTGCAGGCAGGCCGATGATACCCTTGAGATAGCCAGAGCGGACAAGCTGCTGGCGGATCGTGGCCTCGGCATTTCCGCGAAAGAGCACGCCATGTGGGAGGATGCAGGCGGCTTTCCCCGAGCCCTTCATCGATCGAATGATGTGGAGCAAATAGGCGTAGTCGCCTTGCTTTGCGGGCGGTTCCCCCCAGGCGAAGCGCTGGAAGGAATCCTTCGACAGCGTGATGCCCGACGTCCAGGTCTTGTCGGAGAATGGAGGATTGGCGACGACGTAGTCGTAGGTGCGCAGCTGCTCGCCGTCCTTGAACTTCGGCGAAGCCAGTGTGTTGCCCGAGAGGATATTCGCGGTCGGGAAATCGTGCAGGATCATGTTCATGCGGGCGAGGCCCGCGGTGGTCACATCCTTCTCCTGTCCTTCGAGTGTGATGTGCTTGCCGGCCTGGGCGGCGACCTTCAGGAGCAATGATCCCGAGCCGCAGGTTGGGTCGTATGCGGTGGTCGCAGCCTTGGTGTTCTGTGGCGAGATACCGATCACCTGCGCGATGACGCGGCTCACCTCCGACGGTGTGTAGAACTGCCCCTTGCTCTTGCCGCTTTGGGTCGCGAAGTGCCGCATCAGATATTCATAGGCATCGCCGAGGATGTCATCGTGGTCGGCTCGGTTCTCAGAGAAGTCGAGTTCTGGCTTTTGAAAAATGCCGATCAGATTGGTCAGGCGATCGACCATCGCCTGGCCTTCGCCAAGCTTGTTCGGGTCGTTGAAATCGGGGAAGTCGCTGCGGGCGAGCCGTGTGTTGGATTCAATGAGGGGTTGGATGATCTGGGTGTTGATCTTGTCCCCGATGTCGCTTTTTCCCTTCAGCGCGACCATGTCCGTGAAGCTCGCGCCTTTCGGGATCGTCACCGGAGGAGCGAAGTCACTGCTGTTCCCGTACTTGTCGGTGATGTATTTGATGAACAGCATGAACAGCACGTAGTCCTTGTACTGACTGGCATCCATGCCGCCCCGGAGCTCGTCGCACGAAGCCCAGATCGATGAGTAGAGGTCGGATTTCTTGATCGCCACTTCAGGTATTTCCCTTCTTCTGGGGTGATTTCGCTTGCTCGTCGACTGCCTTCAACCGCTCGAACTCCTCCACCGACATCACCACAACGACGGGCCGACCATGCTTGGCGACCGCAACAGGTTCGGCGCGAGCCAAGTCGATCAATCGCCCGAAGCCATACTTCGCGTCTTTCGCGCTCAGGGTTTGCATGCGACTCCCCCGCTTATGCCTTCGACACTTTTGGCCAATTTGGCCCAATGAAGCAATAGTGGCGTTTGCGCGGGATGTCAGAAGCGAGGTGGTCAGGGACCGGAGAAGGTGTTTTTCTGATCGCCCCAGCTCAGTGGGAACGGCTCCATGAGTCGGGCGAGCGTGACGGCGCCGCCTTGTCGTCCTTGGAGAACGGCCTCGATGATGCCAGGTTCAAGCTGCGTGAGGCGCAGGATGCGCGTCATATAGGACGTCGCGATCTCCTCGCGCTCGGCCAGTTCGGCGATGGTGGCGAACTCACCCGACTCGAGCATCCGCTTCCAGCGGAAGGCGCGGGCTAGCGCCTTGACCAGCGTGTTGTCCGCCTTGCGGTCTGGCTGGACGCCATCAGGCAGCTGCATTTCCTTGCGCCCGCCGCGCTTCACGACGCGGAACGGAACGTGGAGCGTCACGGTGTCGAGGATCGGCGACCCGCGGGTCATGCGGCCGCTCCCATGACTCCGGCCAGCATCTCACGCGCGAGGCAGCCGAGGCCGTCAACGCGTAGCCGGACGTTCAGGCCATCCGTCCCGATGTCGACGCGCTCAACCAGCAGCGCCACGATGCGGGCCTGCTCGGCGGGGAACAGTTCGTCCCACAGCGGGTCGAGCTGCTTTAGCGCTGCGCGGGCGTCGGCCTCAGTGATTTCGTCGTCCTGCGCCCGAGCCGCTCTGAACGTGCCTGCCACAATCTCGGGCTGGCGAAAAACGGTGCGAAGCTGGTCGATGACGGCGGCCTCTATCTCGCCCGCTGGCACACGGCCGACCGGGCACGATCCAGCGCCATGTTTCAGCACCGTCTGGCTCACATAGTAGCGATACAGCCGCCCGCCCTTGCGGGTATGCGTCGGAGAGAAGGCCGCACCATCTGGGCCGAACAGCAGCCCCTTCAGCAACGCGGGCGTGTCGGCGCGAGTGCGGGCGGCGCGTTTCCGGGGACTCTCCTGCAGGATGGCGTGGACCTTGTCCCAAACTGCCTTGTCGATAATTCCGTCATGCTCGCCGGGGTAGCTGTCGCCTTTGTGCACGGCCTCGCCGATGTAGGCGCGATTGTTCAGCAGGCGATACAGGTACTTTTTGTCGATCCGATTGCCACGGCTCGTCTGGACACCTCGCGCCGCCAGTTCCCGCGCCAGTTCTGTGCCGGAGCCGATTTCGATGAAGCGGGCGAAGATCCAGCGGACATTGGCGGCATCGTCTTCCTTTACGATCAGTTTGCGGTCTTTCACCTCGTAGCCCAGCGGGGGCACGCCGCCCATCCACATGCCCTTCATCCGGCTGGCGCGGACCTTGTCGCGGATCCGCTCGGCCGTCACCTCGCGTTCGAACTGGGCAAAGCTAAGCAGGATGTTCAGCGTCAGCCGCCCCATAGACGTGGTGGTATTGAACGACTGGGTGACGGAAACGAACGTGACGTTGTTCCGATCGAATACCTCGACCAGTTTTGAGAAATCCATCAGTGAGCGCGACAGGCGGTCGATCTTGTACACGACGACGACATCAACCAACCCATCCTCAATGTCTTCCAGCAGCCGCCTCAACCCGGGCCGCTCCAGCGTGCCGCCGGAGATGCCACCGTCGTCATATTGATCACGGACCAGCACCCAGCCCTCGGAACGCTGACTGGCAATGTAGGCCTCACAGGACTCACGCTGGGCGTGGAGACTGTTGAATTCCTGCTCGAGGCCTTCCTCAGAGGATTTCCGAGTATATACGGCGCAGCGCAGTTTTCTGACGACGGGTTTGGTCATGCGCCCCTCCTGTGGTTTTTCAGCCCGAAGAACACCCAGCCGTTCCACCGTGTCCCGGTGATGGCGCGGGCAATGGCCGACAGGGACTTGTAAGGCCGTCCCTGCCATTCGAACCCGTCGGCGGTAACCGTGACGATCTGCTCGGTGCCCTGCCACTGGCGCAGCAGCCGTGTGCCGACGATAGGTTTCAGATCAGCGCGGATGCGGCTCTTCTTACGATCGCCGCCGTCTAACTGCTCGCCGAGGGCTTCGAGCCGTTTCACCGTGTCCGGCTTGAGCCCGCCATAGGTCAGCTCTTGAATGCGGTAGGCCAGTCGGCTTTCGAGATACCGGCGATTGAATGGTGGTGGCTCGCTGTCGAACAACTCGCGCCATTGCTGCTTCAGGTCAGGCGTCGACGTTGTCTTAAGTGCGGCTAGGCGCGCTGGGATGAGATCGGGTTTGGTCATGAGTTTCTCCGGCGAGTTGGAGTTGCATGACGCCATTCGTCGGCCGGATAGTGTAGGCAACTTTCTCCTGTATTGTCAGATACTTCTGGCTGAGTGCGCATCCGCAGGCGAACCAGCCCGATAGCCAGCAGGCCACACAAGTCGGCGCGGCGTTCCGCTGGCGTCATCTGGTCGGCTGGAAATGGATTGGGTCGTTTCATGCGGGCCTCGGGTCGGTTGTCTCCCTAGGCTTCTACTCATAGGTCTCGAAAATCGTCCCAACTGCTGGTCCAACGGTTGCGGCAATATGGATGAGAACATATTATGAATACTCATTTCATAGAAAAGGGGATTCGCGATGGCCGGAAATTTGAAAAAGTTCGTGAACCCCCGGTTCATCAAGACAATTGATCTGATACTGATGAAGGCATTGCTGACCCGTCACGAGGGCAAATTCGCCAGTTTCTCCGTCGATCTGCTTGATCAGGAAGAGGATGCGGCGCGCGGCGCGCTGCACGACCTCCTGACGGGAGCCGAGGACAGTTATCCGGAAGGTCTGCGGGCCGATCTCCACCGGATTGCTGAACTGGGCGACAGGCGGGGCCTCGAAGTTATCCAGACCCAAGCCGATCGTCAGGGCATGGATCTGTTTCCGGATATGAAGTCCGGTGATGAGGATGCGCCGAACAAGGCACATGATCCGAAGCACATTGCGGTCCGGGTGTTTCTTGAACATCCCGACCTGTTCGATGCCGCCGCTGATCACATGGCGATGCTCGCCGCTGATCGGCTGCACGAATACGCCGGGCGGGAACGGGGTGTCACGATCGATCTGACGAAGGAGAAGGTCGAGGCGTTCAGGGCGGCTGTGGCCGAGCTGTTCCGCGATGCGTTCCTCGGAGATTACTGCCGGGTCGGCGATTACGCCGATGGCGACGAGATCAACCTCGTGGTCAGTCACGGCTCCATGGTCTCGACCATGCCGGTCGTCGAGGGCCTGCAGGAGCGGGTCATCAGCGTTCGGCAGATTGCCCATGCCGTTCTGCGCTATTCCGAGAACACCGGAATGCTCCGGCTCGCCCGGATCAGAAAAGCCCACCAGCCGGAGATCGCCGAACTCTTCGCCGCGATTATCTTGGAGCGGCCGGGCTTTTTCGACGGTGATGATGCACAAGACCTCTACACGCTGCGACCGGTTGAACTCGCGGGCCCCGAATTCGCGTTTGATCATGCCTACGATCCCATGATTGACCGCGTCCTGATCATCGAGGCGGCGGCAGACCTGATGGTGCCTGGAAAGAAGGGATATCCGCGCGTGGCGCGGACGCTGCGGTCGCGCGACCTTGGCGGCGAAGCGCTTCGACATTTTGGTGGCACGCCGGTGTCGTTTGCAGGATCATGGCGCCTTGGTGAAATCGTCTTTCGGATCCTGTTCAAGGGCGATGAAAAGCGCCAACCGCAGGTGACCGTCAAACTGCGCCCGCCCGGCGTCGTGCAGTTCCGGCGCACCCAGCATGAGGCGCGGGTGATGTCCTTGATCGAACGAAACGGAATGACGAATGACCGAGACGATTTTGAGGTTGTTGACGCGGCTGAGTGAAGCTGGCGACGACGCAATCATTCCGGGTGAGCTCGCTGCGCCTTTCTTTGGCCCGGTCTTTGACCGGTTGCTGGCGAAACGTGTCCTCGTCGAGCAGGCGCCACTCACCGATTGGGAGGTCTGCGATGCGTGTGAATGCGGGTTGCCATTTCGGCCGATCCGGAAAGAGGGCGATGGATTTCGGGCTGAGTGTCCTCTCGATCGCCGACAGGATATCGATCTTACCGAGGACGATGTGCGCGTGTTCCGGATCGGCGCCACGGCGCTGGCATCCGTGATCGGCGCGGTGGCAGGGTTCGGCGCGGCCCCGAAACGCGCCGCGGAAAGGGCCTGGCGGCTCGGCGACACGCCATCGGGTCGGGCGGTGTTTCTTTCGCTTGAGCCTGCAGCCCTGACCGGAGACGGCATCATCGCATCGTTGCGCCAGGCGGCGCAGGGCTCGGACATCACGATCCTCGGACCGCAGTTGCCAGCCGAGGCTGCGCGGCGACATCACGATGCGGGCTTCCACGTGATCGAAACGCTAGAGGTGCTGATGCCTGCCTCGGATGGCCTCGGCGCCGCAATCAATGTGGCTGCTCTGTCGCCGGTCCCGATGGCGCCGGTGCTTCACGTTCGGAGAGCGACGGCCGAAGTTCAGTGGGATGGTCGCTCCGTCATTCTGTCGCGCCAGATTTTCCCGGTGTTCGAGCGCCTGCTCGAGAAGGCGCTGTCGCGCGATCAGGTCGCCTCCGGATCGCATGTCGAAGGCACGACGGCGCGCGAGGCCAAGGATCTGATCCGCGAGTTGCGCGACGCGTTCAAGGCCGCCGGGTTCACCGATGCCGAGAGCAAGGCACTGGTATTGACAGTTCGCAACCGGGGCTATCGGCTTGGCGTCCTCGCTTCGGATATCGTGGTTGACGGCTGAAACGCCAGTCCTCTTCACTCTTTGAGTGGCAAAGATATCCCCATCTCAGCCAACTTTAGCATCAGCGCTTCTCTCGAGATCGGTGCATCATATTGCCACTCAAGAAGGCGGACGCTGTTCGCCTCCAGCAGCAGTCGCTTTCGCTCATCCCGAACTTGTGCGTTCTTGAAACCCTCCTCGCCACCAAACAGTGCGACCGGCTCGTAATGCTGCTGGCCTTGATACTCCACTGCCAAGTTTATCTCGGGAATGTATATGTCGATCGACTGACGGCCAAGAAACCACGGGCGCCATTGGTGCTTGGCGTTGGGCCAAATCGCACGGATTAGGTCAAGAAGTGCGAGTTCAGAAATCCACCCGCTCGCACCGATCTCCGGTATAGATCGATCTCGGCGAAACGCGTCCTCTGCCAGCGCCATATGCCCCGCGAGCAGGCTCTCGACATTGGCGAAGCCGACATCGATGTTTACTGAGAAGATGCGTCCACGAGGCGCCGTAGAGTTGATGAACTGAGCCTGATATGCACGGTATGCAGGCCAGTCTGACGCGGGAGGCGGCACCGGGATCATCCCCTGGCCAAATTCAGGGTCAAATCGAATCAGTTTTGAAAGCACGGGCGGATCGTCCTGCAACTCCTGATCAAAGTAGGCCACAAATGCCTCAAACTCGTCATGCAGGCGGCCTGAGATGAGCGACGTCGCTGCGTACTTGCGAGCGATCAGCCTAACGTCATCGGCTCGGATCTCGCGATCTGTCAGAAATTTCAGATATATGACCTCATCCAAAAGGACCTCACGATCAGACCCTAGGACGGCCTCCACCAGATCCAACGCGTCAGAGAGGCGGTTCGCTTCCGTCAAGTTCAGAATCTGTTGCCACTTGGCGTCTGGATCCCAAGGGGGCGCGTCCTTCACGTCCAAGAGGTCCTGTGGAAGCCCACTGCCGTCGACGCCCCGAAACTGATCTCCCAAAGCACGTGCCTGCCAACTGTATCCGCGCGCCTGGTTGTTGTCCTGCCAGATCTTTTCCAGAGGAGTTGCCGCATTGCTGGACCACTGGGCGTTTTTGCGCTCCACATCAAAACCGGACTTTGCCGGATCACCGAACAGACCTGCTCCAATTGTCTCAACCAGCCGCTCGAATAGCCTTACATCATCTTGCCGAGTCCCAACCGAGACGAGAACGCGACAGGTGCCGGAGGTCTGTCGAAAAACGAAGGCGGCGTGCGACGCCAGATCCTTGGCGCGCTGGCGACGTGCCGCAGGCCCTTCCAGAAAATGAAGCCTGTGAGTTACTTCATCCGGAAAATCGGGATATATCAGCCGGACCGACGTAGTTGTCTTTGGTGCTCGCCTCTTCGGCGGTGGCTCGGGCCCATATTGATTCAACAGATCGCTGCAAAGCGAAGACAGCGATACGAAGTGAATCGCAGCGTTGCTTCCCGGCTCTCTTTTTGCAGCCAAGGTCGCGTAAAGCTTTTGCCACTTCGATAGATCCGCCCGATAGAACTCTCGGCTCATCCGGTTTGTAAGCGAGAGCTCGAATAGTTTCGCATTCCTGCGGAATTCGTCGAGGCCGGCTTGTCCTTTGTCGACCGGCGGAGGCTTCAAGTTCATGCGTTCGATTTCCAGTTCACTGCAAGCCGATGTTGCATCACCTGCGTGGCACTGTCGACATGTAGGCTCCAAAGGCACATGCGCCCCAAGCGCGATTCTCATTGGCTGACGGCTATGGGCTTTAATGGCTACTTGCACGAGACATTGAAGCTCAGGTCTGTAAGCCCCACCAACTCCCCACCTTATTCCCACCCCGTTCCCACCTGCGCGCCGACCGCATCCGGCACCTTGGGCTCATCAGAAACGATGACCGAGGCGCACAGAGATGCAGATCGAACTCTCCCCCAACGACATTGAAACCATCATCCGCGAGGCCGATGCAGCGGCGAGGCGACTGCGGCGGCGGCTGGGCTTGCCCGCCTGCGATCGCGAAGATCTCGGTCAAGATCTCCTGATCGATCTTCTGCGCCGTTTGCCAGCTTTTGATCCGGCACGCGGCAGCCTCGGCGCATTCGCAGGCCTGGTCCTGCGCAATCAGTCCTCACGGATCGCGATCCGGATGATGCGCGAACGCAGGGCGCAGGGTGGCGGGCTGCTGTCGCTCGATGCGCCCTCTGCCGGGGACGACCAGCATCCGCTCGCCGAGATAATCGGCGAGGACGAGGGTCTGTCGGCATGGCACGGCCAGGCGACCACAGCGCATGCCACCACTGAGCAGCATCAGGCCGTGCAAACCGCGATTTCACGGTTGCCGCTCGAGGATCGGCGCCTCTGCGTAGCACTGGCACATCGTCCGGTTTCGGCGCTCGCCTCCGAAGGTTTCGGAAGCCGGTCCGGGCTCTACCGCCGCATCGCTGATCTCCGCCACGTCCTCACCGCCCACGGCCTGGGTCCGGTCTGGGACGATGCGGCAGCGGCCTGAGTAGAGGGGAAAGGAGGAGATCATGTTCATGGAAACCACACCCTTTATCACGGTCCGCGCCAGCCGACCGCTTTCCGAGATCGAGCTCTGCGCCTGGGTGGCGCAGGCCGTTCCCGGCGACCGTCTGGAATACCATCGTGGCTTTCTGGTGCTCGACGTATTCCCGATGTTCTCAAAGCTGTCGGATGCGGCACGCGCTGAGTTGAGCAGGCTTGGATCGCGGGCCTTTTGGGCCGCTGAACTTGGACTCGTGCATCTCGTCCAGGAACGCGTGGGGCCCGACCAGTTCGCCTATATCGCCGTCGCCCGCCCCAAGCCGAAAGCCGCCTCTGTCTCCCTGTCCGAGCTGCTGCTCGCCGAACAGGGCCAGCCCTGCGACGCCACCGGTTCGAGTAGCAGGGCTGCCGCGTGATGCCCGCATTCCAATCCTTTTTCACCGATAACGGAGACCCATTCATGCCATTCCCCGAGAACACTCCCACGCCCGACGATCTGCCATCCCTCAGCGCGGCCGAGATCGCGGCGCTGCCGGTCGAGTTGCTGGCAATCCTGCAGCGCGAGATCGACGAGCGTCTGAAGCGCGATAAGGCCGCCAAGGCCCGCTTCGATGCTGGATTGGCTGTCCGCTACGCCACTCGCGCCACTGAGGAACGCCAAGCCACAGGCAAGGACACCGGCACCGTCCGGTTCGATGACGGCGATTTCACCGTGGTCGCCGATCTGCCGAAACGGGTGGATTGGGATCAGGATCGACTGGCCGCCATGGCCGCACGGATCCGCGATTCCGGGGATGATCCCGCCGAATATGTCGATCTCTCCTACAAGGTGCCCGAGCGCAAATACGCCGCCTGGCCCGAGGCGATCCGGCAGGGCTTCGAGCCCGCACGCACGGTGCGACCCGGCACGCTGAAAATCGAGATCCTCGCGCAGGGGGCCGACCGATGAGCCTCCCCATCATCACCGCTGATCAACGACTTGCCGAGCCGCGCGGCATCAAGGGCTGCATCTTCGGGAAAAGTGGAATTGGGAAAACTTCCCTCCTGTGGACCCTCGATCCCGAACGCACCTTGTTCATGGATCTCGAAGCGGGCGATCTTGCCATCGAGGGCTGGGCGGGCGACAGCATCCGGCCGCGCACCTGGACCGAATGCCGGGATTTCGCGGTGTTCATTGGCGGGCCCAACCCGGCGCTGCGCGACGAGCAGCCATACAGCCCCGCGCACTATGCCGCCGTCTGCGACCGTTTTGGCGATCCGACAGCACTGGACCGCTACGGCACCTTCTTCGTCGACTCGATCACCGTCGCCGGGCGGCTGTGTTTTGGCTGGTGCAAGGGCCAACCCGAGGCGCTGTCGGAGAAGACCGGCAAGCCGGATGTCCGTGGCGCCTACGGGTTGCACGGCCGCGAGATGATCGGCTGGCTCACCCATCTGCAGCACACGCGGGCCAAGAACGTCTGGTTCGTTGGGATCCTTGACGAGAAGCTCGACGACTTCAATCGCAAGATATTCCAGCCGCAGATCGACGGTTCAAAGACAGGTCTCGAGCTGCCGGGGATCGTCGATGAAGTGATCACCATGGCCGAACTGAAGGCCGACGGCGGTGATCCGTATCGCGCCTTTGTCTGCCAGACGATCAACCCCTGGGGCTTTCCGGCCAAGGACCGCTCCGGCCGTCTGGCCCAAGTCGAAGAGCCGCATCTCGGCCGCCTGATGGCGAAGATCCGGACGCCCGCAGCCCCGGCACCCGACCGGCTGACTTACGCCCCGCCGCCTGCCGATCCGGCTGGTGACAACCAATCCCAACCGCAATCCTGATCAGAAAAGGAGGTTCCCCATGGGTTCCTGGAACGATTTCAACGACGCGCAGAGCAATACCAACCTGATCCCCAAGGGCACGCTGGCCAAGGTGCGCCTGACTATCCGTCCCGGCGGCTTCGACGATGCCTCGCAGGGCTGGACTGGCGGCTATGCCACCCGCGGCTCCACTGGTGCTGTCTATCTCAACGGCGAGTTCACCGTGACCGAGGGCCAATATGCCCGGCGTAAGATCTTCACGCTGATCGGTCTTTATAGCCCCAAGGGGCCCGACTGGACCAACATGGGCCGCAGCCTGGTGCGCGGCATGCTGAACTCGGCGCGCGGGATTTCCGACAAGGACATGTCGGCCGAGGCGCAGGCGGCGCGGCGCATCGGCGGCTTTGCCGATCTCGACGGGATCGAGTTCATCGCCCGCATCGATATCGGCACCGATGCCAGCGGTGACGACAAGAACGAGATGCGCAGCGCGGTCACGCCAGATCATCGCGATTATGCGCAGGTCATGGGAACGGCGCCCCTGCAGTTCAGCGGCAACGCCGGACCGGGCAACTCCCCGCAACAAAGTGTCCCCGCAGCGCCGCAGCCAACCCAACCAGCAGCCAACCCCGGTGCCCCCGGGCGGCCGAGCTGGGCGCAGTAGGGGGGAACGGTCATGCGCCTGCGCCCCCGCCAGAAGACCTTCGTCGAGCGCAGTGTTGCTGCGCTCGCCTCCCGCGGCAACACGCTGGGCGTGGCGCCTACCGGCGCGGGAAAGTCCATTATGCTCTCGGCGGTCACCGGCGAGATGATCGGCGACGGGGCCAAGGCCTGCGTGCTGGCGCATCGCGACGAACTCACGGCGCAGAACCGCGCCAAGTTCCAGCGCGTGGTGCCGAGCGTAGCCACTTCGGTGATCGACGCGACAGAGAAATCCTGGGGCGGCGATGTCACCTTTGCGATGGTGCCCACGCTGGCGCGGGCGTCGAACCTGGCCGACATGCCGCGCCTTGATCTGCTGGTGATCGACGAGGCGCATCACGCGGTGGCGGACAGCTACCGCCGGATCATCGACCGGGTGCGCGACGCCAATCCTGACGCCCGGGTGTTCGGGGTGACGGCAACGCCGACGCGTGGCGACCGCAAGGGTCTGCGCGAGGTCTTCGACAATGTCGCCGACCAGGTGAGGTTGGGCGAGTTGATCGCGTCTGGCCACCTCGTGCCACCGCGCACCTTTGTCATCGATGTGGGGGTGCAGGAGGAATTGAAGTCGGTCCGCAAGACCAGTGCCGATTTCGACATGACCGAGGTGGCGGACATCATGGACCGCGCGCCTGTCACCGACGAGGTGATCCGCCACTGGCGTGAGAAGGCAGGCGACCGTCAGACGGTCGTCTTCTGTTCAACCGTCGCCCACGCGGACCATGTGACCGATGCATTCTGCGCCGCGGGGATCACGGCCGCGCTGATCCATGGTGATCTGGCTTCTGAGACCCGCAAGGCCATCCTCGCCGACTACGCGTCGGGCGGTATCCGGGTGATCGTCAACGTCGCGGTGCTCACTGAGGGCTGGGATCATCCGCCGACGTCCTGTGTCGTGCTGCTGCGCCCCAGTTCCTACAAATCCACCATGATCCAGATGGTCGGGCGTGGGCTGCGCACTGTCGATCCGGAGGAACACCCCGGCATCGTCAAGACCGACTGCGTGGTGCTGGATTTCGGGACGTCGAGCCTGATCCACGGCACGCTGGAACAGGATGTCGATCTGGATGGCAAGATCGGCACCGGTGAAGCCCCGACGAAAACTTGCCCGGCCTGCGCGGCTGAAGTCCCGCTCGCGGCAACCGAATGCCCGCTCTGTGGCGAGATATTGTTGCAGGACGAAGGCGAAACGGGCGCGGATGCCATGCCGCTCTCGGGTTTCGTCATGACCGAGATCGACCTGCTGAAACGCTCCAGCTTCGCATGGGTCGATCTCTTCGGCACGGACGATGCGCTGATGGCCACCGGCTTCACGGCCTGGGGCGGCATCTTCTGGATGGCGGGCGTCTGGTACGCCATTGGCGGTGCCAAGGGCGAGCGGCCACGCTTGTTGGGAGTCGGCGAACGCACCGTCTGCCTCGCGCAGGCCGATGACTGGCTGAACACCCACGAGAGTGATGAAAGCGCCTTCAAGACGCGCGGATGGCTGCGCCAGCCACCGACGGACAAGCAGCTGAAATACCTGCCGCCTGAATGCCGCCACGACTTCGGCCTGACGCGCTACCGCGCCTCGGCCCTGATGACCTTTGGCTTCAACAAACGCGCCATCCAGGCGGCCGTAAATGCGGTGGCCGGTCCCGAACGGAGGGCGGCATGACCCATGAAACCACTAACCCCCATCACGGCCGAGGACCGACGGCGTCTCTGGCATCCGCGTGGAACGCTCTGTGCTGTCTGCCGGCAACCCACGCGTGGTTTTGGCTGGCGCGATCCATACCGGTCGAAGCGGCCCCGGCCATCGGTCTGGTTCTGCTCGATGCCCTGCCAAGGTTTCTGGACGCGTTTGGCGCGGGAGCGTTTTGCCATGGTTGACCTGACCGAAGAAGAGCGCGCCGCCATCACCGCCACCATGAAACGCATCGCACTGCTGATGGACGAGATCGGCTGGCAGACCGCGTTCGCGGATCTGAGCGAGGCACAGGTGCGCGCCCTGATCGAGGAGGCTATCGAAGGTTTCCGCGAGGCCATGTCCGACATCGCGCGGGCGCAGACACAGGAGGTGCCGTTCTGATGCTGGACTTCAATCACCGGCCCTCCACGGCCGAGCGGATCAACGCGCTGGTCGACGCAGCCCTCATAGCCGAACGCGAGGCCACGCCGCCCAGGACCTATCTCGGCGCATCCCGCTTGGGTCATGCTTGCGAACGCGCGCTTCAGTTCGAGTTCGCCGGTGCGCCCAAGGATGAGGGTGCCGACTTCGGCGGCCAGACGCTGCGGATCTTCGCCATCGGTCATCAGCTTGAGGATCTGGCGATCCGCTGGCTGCGTGCGGCGGGGATCGATCTGGTCACCCAAAAACGCGATGGCGGCCAGTTTGGCTTCTCTGTCGCGAGCGGTCGTATCCGGGGCCATGTCGACGGGATCATTGCTGACGCCCCAACGGCACTGGGGATGCGCACACCCGCGCTCTGGGAGTGCAAGACCATGAACGCGAAGAACTGGCGGGCCTGCGTCAAGGACGGAGTCACGGTCTCCAAACCGGTCTATGCCGCCCAGATCGCGATCTATCAGGCCTACATGGAACCCTCGGTGCCTGGGATCTCGGCGGCACCGGCGCTGTTCACCGTGATCAATAAGGACACCGCCGAGCTGCATCACGAGCTCGTCTCGTTCGACGCCGATCTGGCGCAGCGTATGTCCGACCGCGCTGTGAGGATCCTGCAGGCCACAGATGCAGGTGATCTGCTGCCCCGCATCGCCGCCAACCGCGATTTCTACGAATGCCGGTTCTGCGCCCACGCCGAGCGGTGTTGGAGCCTCACGGCATGACCGACGAGCCCACCGATCCATCAGATCCCGACCAGGACACACCCATGCGCGACGACACAACGCCAGATATGCCCAAGGAGAACATCGTCCATTTCAACCCGTGGCGCGACTTCAACGACGCGGCCCCGCAGATCGACGTGTTCGGCGACGAGCCGGACCCTGCGCAGATCGCGCAATTCATGCAGGTTGTCTTCAGCTATTGCGACGGTCTGATCCCGGTCCGCAGTTTCATCGACAAGGGGCAAGGCATTGATGGCCGCCCGCACAACATCTGGCTGGAGGCGGATCAGGCCGCGCCGGAGAAGATGGCGACCTTCGCCACATGGGCGTCGCGGGAAGGCGCAGCGGTCTACGTGATCCCCGGCACCGTGGCCGCGTCCGGTCAGGCCAAGGCTGCAGAGATTCTGCAGATGCAGACCGTGGTCGTCGATCTCGACACGGGCGATATTGCGGCCAAGCGCGTCCATCTGGAGCGTCACCTTGGGTCGCCGACCATGGTAGTGGAAAGCGGCGGTGTGACGCCGGAAGGCCAGAGGAAAGCGCACATCTGGTGGGCGCTGACCGAGCCCGCCGAGGGCGACGACATCGCCCGCGTCTGCCGTCTGCGCGGTGACATTGCCGCGAAAGTCGGCGGCGACATGCATTTCCGCTCCGCCCACCAGCCAATCCGGGTCGCGGGTTCAGTCTATTACAAGAATAGTCTCAAGACGCAGGTGCGGATCGTCGAGCTGAATGCCGACCGCGAACGCGATCTGGCCGAGTTCGTAGAGGCTGTTACCGACATGCCGCCCGCGCCGGGGGTGTCGCTGCAGCCCGAGTTCACCCATCCCGACAAGCCCGCGATGGACGATGTTCTGGTCACGCCGGTGCGCGAGGGCGCCCAGGACGACTGGTCCCGCTTCGAGGGTGCATCCGCTGCGATCGGCCATTTCATCCGCATGGTCCACGAGGGCCGGATGACAAAAGACGAAGGCTGGGAAGGCATCTGCGGTTACAACGCCGCGATGTTGCGGCCGCAATGGCCGGTCGAGCGGCTCAAGCGCGAGTCCGAGCGCCTCTGGGAGCGGCATGTCGAGAAATACGGACCGCCGCTGATCCGACTGAACTCCGGCGCACCGGGCCCGCAGGAGATGCCAGCTTTCACGCTGGGGGCGCTCCTGGACGACCAGAGTCCCATGCCGGAGGACATCATCGCGCCCCGCGTGCTGACGCCGGGCGGGCTCCTGGTGCTGGGTGGCGCGCCCAAGGTCGGCAAGAGCGACCTGCTGATCTCCTGGCTGGTTCACATGGCTGCAGGTGTGGCGTTTCTCGGCTTCACCCCTCCGCGTCCGCTGCGGATCTTCTACCTGCAGGCTGAAATCCAGTACCACTATCTGCGCGAGCGGCTGAAGCAGATTGCGCTACCGCCAGAAGTGATGGCTGCCGCGCGCGACACCTTCGTCGCCACCCCAAAACTGAAGATGCTGCTCGACAATGAAGGCAGCGTGCGGGTTGCCCGCGCTGTCCAAACGGCCTTCCCCGATGTGCCGGTGGACATCATTTGTGTCGACCCGATCCGGAACTTGTTTGATGGCGGGCCCGATGGCGGCGGCGAGAACGATAACACCGCCATGATGTTCTTCCTGAAGGAACGGGTGGAGGTGCTGCGCGATCACATCGACCCTGACTGCGGCGTGATCCTGATCCACCACACCAAGAAACTCAGCAAGCAGCAGGTGAAGGATGATCCCTTCCTGGCGCTCTCCGGTGCCAGCGCGCTGCGGGGGTTCTACACATCCGGCTTGATCCTGCACCGGCCCGACGAGGAGTGCTCGCAACGCAAGCTGGAGATCGAGCTGCGCAACGGTCCGGCGTTGCCGCCCAAGGTGATCGACAAGGTTGGTGGCCAATGGGTCGAAATCAACCCGATGAACGAGCGGTTGGTCGGCCAGGAGGTAGGGGCCAGGCATGATGCCGAGCGGGACCGCAAGGGTGGTGTGATTGTCAACATGATCGCCCAGCAGGCCGATCAGGGCAGGATGTTCACACCGAGCCAGTTCGCCGCGAAGTTCGAGAACCGGGGCAGTCTCGGCGGACAGACCGGCATCCGCCAACGGATCCATGTTCTCGCCACCAAGGGCCATGTGAAGTTCGTGCGGGGCGACCCGGCTGGCGATCTGGGTCTCAAGCGGGATCGCTCGAAGTTCGGCTATCTCTGCGTCCGGGACATGCATCTGCGCACCGATACCGAGGTCATCGACGAAGAGACCGGTGAGGTCTCCCCGGCCTTTGCCCGGGTGCTGCCGACCGACTTCATGTGTCCGCAGACCGGGGTGCTCCTGCCAGTCGAGAATCCGGAAATCTGGGTCGATCAGGATGAGGTCGAGGCATGATTTTGGCACCCGAAACACCCCCATTCCAGAACACGGATCGTCCGATATCTGGGCAGAACACGGCCCGTGTTCTGGGTCGCCGTGTTCTGCGTTCTGGAATTACTCAAATCGTATCAACGGGTTACGCCAGAACGCAGAACACAGATTGCGATCTGCCAAACCCCCATCCGTGTTCTGGAAATCGAGTAGCAATTTCAATCACTTATTCCAGAACGCAGAACACGGATTTTCCTACCCTAAGGGGTAGGTGTTTCCCCGCTGGGGGCGGGGAGACACCACCTACCCCGGGGCGATCTCATAGGGCCGACCAGAGCCCGTGCGAATCCCATCCGACGACGGCGGCCCGTACCGCCAAGCACACAACCGCCGTCGTCTTCCACCCCCGCAGCCAACCCGAAAAGGAGACCACGATGGCTGAAGCGACTCTGACCACCAGGATGCAGGAGGCAATCCCCGATCTGCCACCTGCGTTTACCCGCCAGCGCACATTGCTGGCGCTCGATCTCGGCACAACCACGGGCTGGGCGCTGCATGGCGCCGACGGGCTGATTACCAGCGGCACAGCATCGTTCCGCAATGGACGGTTCGATGGCGGTGGGATGCGATACCTGCGCTTCACGAATTGGCTGGGCGAGTTGGAGCGGTTGTCCGGGCCTATCGCTGCCATCTGGTTCGAAGAGGTCCGTCGCCACGCGGGCACGGATGCGGCCCACGTCTATGGCGGTCTGATGGCCACGCTGACGGCATGGGCCGAGCTGCGCGGCGTGCCATACGAGGGCGTGCCAGTCGGTACGATCAAGCGCCACGCCACCGGCAAGGGCAACGCCAACAAGGACGCCATAATCGCCGCCGCCCGGGCGCGCGGGTTCAGCCCAGTTGATGACAATGAGGCCGATGCCATCGCGATCCTCCTCTGGGCCATGGAAACCCAAGGAGGTGCGCAATGACCGGCATGCGCTTCACGCCCAAGGGCTTCGGCGGCCATCGCCGCCAGCCCGACGAGGTCAAACGGGACGGCTGGAAGGAACAGGGGCTGCTGGCCGTTGCCATCGACGATGACCGGCTGACCTGGCCCGAGCGGGAACTGGTGCGCCAGCTTGGTGAGCGTCTCTACGGCAAACTGGAACGGGAGGCACGTCATGGGTGATTGGACAACTGCACGGGTGGAGGACCGGCTCGAGAGTGCGGCCGACGTCTTCCGCACCTTGCCCGGCGTCATGCCGCAGGGCTTCTTCAACGCCTGGCCCGAGTATTTCCACAGCTTCGCGGACAAGGTTGGTCAGGAGCCGCAGATGCGGCAGCCCCGACCGGGTCCGCGCCAGATCACCGAAGCCGAGGAGGCGTTGCTCTGGCTGCGCTGGCTGGAGCGGGATGATGCCCGGATCGTCTGGCTGCGTGCCGAACGCACGCCGTGGAAACCGATCTGCTGGGAGATGGGACTGAGCCGAACAGCGGCGACCAAACGCTGGCAGTTCGGGCTCGCGGTGATCACCTGGCGTCTCCATGGCCGCCTGCCTCCGGCCCGACGTTCGCAGCGGTTCGTGATCGAAAACGCAAATAGCCTGTCAAGAACAATCGTCCTGTGAGGAAATTTTCGGGTGTACATCGCAGGGCCTTACACATTTCGAGAATGAGGCTACAAATTGGATATACTCGGGAGAGGAGCGCGCAGGCAGAGGCCTCGCAGCTGGCTTCCGAGGTCCAACCAAGGGTCCATCTGGGGTCCAGGCGTCTAACCCACTGACTTTACGGGTCCTTCCTGGCCGTAAACCTATACGGGGGGGCGAGGCGCAAGGCTTTCCCAGTGACACCGGCAAAAACACCCATTTCGTTTCGCTTTGCGCTCAACCCCAATGAAACAAGGGCCTGAGGGCCTGACAAACCACGCCTGAACCGAAACGGGGTAGGGACCCCATTTCGTTTCGCGCACCAAGCCGTTTCGTTTCGGCCAAGCTTTCAAGGAAATCCTATGGACGTGATGGACCTGCCCCTTGGGCAGATCATTCCCTATGCGCGCAACCCACGGCGCAATGACAAGGCTGTGGCGGCCGTCGCGGCCTCGATTGCCGAGTTTGGTTGGCGTCAGCCGATCGTGGTGGATGAGGGGATGACGGTTCTTGCAGGCCACACCCGGCTTGCCGCCGCGCGGGAGCTCGGGTTGGAAACGGCCCCGGTGCACATCGCCAAGGGGCTCAGCGAGGCTCAGGCACGGGCGTTCCGGATCATGGACAACCGCTCGAGCGAGAATGCCGAGTGGGACAACGACCTGTTGAACCTGGAACTGGCGGACCTGCTGGAGGCGAATTTCGATCTCGGGCTCACGGGCTTCACCGACGATGAGCTGAACGCGCTGATGAACAGCCTGGAGGACGGCACCGGCCCGCAAGAGGGCGAGGACGACATTCCTGACACCCCGGAGGATCCGATCAGCCGACCGGGGGATCTTTGGGTGCTTGGGAACCATCGGTTGCTTTGCGGCGACAGCACAGTCGCCACCGATATCGAGCGGCTGTTCGGCACCGTGAAACCTCTGCTGATGGTGACCGATCCACCCTACGGTGTTGAATACGACCCTTCGTGGCGCAACCAAGCAGGGGCCGCAAAAACCAAGCGCACCGGCAAGGTGCTAAATGACGACCGCGCCGACTGGCGCGAGGCCTGGGCGCTGTTCCCGGGCGATGTGGCCTATGTCTGGCACGGCGCGCTGCATGCGACCACGGTCGCCGACAGCCTTGAGGCATCCGGCTTCAACATCCGATCCCAGATCATCTGGGCCAAGGATCGGCTTGTTCTGAGCCGTGGGGATTATCACTGGCAACATGAGCCGGCCTGGTATGCTGTGCGCAAATCCGGCAAAGGCCATTGGGCTGGGGACCGGAAGCAAACGACACTCTGGCAGATCGCCAACAAGGATCAGGATGCGGAAACCGTGCACGGCACCCAGAAGCCTGTCGAATGCATGCGTCGGCCCATCCTGAACAACTCCAGCCCAGGTCAGGCCGTCTACGAGCCCTTCATGGGGTCCGGCACCACTTTGATCGCGGCCGAAACGACGGGTCGCGTCTGCTACGGGATCGAACTCAATCCGGCTTACGTCGATGTCGCCGTGGAGCGGTGGCAGCAGTTCACGGGCAAGGACGCTGTCCTTTCCGGCTCGGACGAGAGCTTCCACAAAATCAAAACCAAAGACGTGTGAGGCATGCATGACCTGGCTTTACATCCCTCCGGAGATGCTTCCGGAGCCCGAAACGCATGCCTCTTTGGCCTCTCTGTGTGCTCCGGCGCAGGCGGGCTCGATCTCGGGCTCACGATCGCTATCCCCGGATATCGTGCTGTGGGCCATGTCGAACGGGAAACCTTCGCCGCAGCCACTCTCGTGGCGCGGATGGAAGACGCGTCCCTGGATTGCGCGCCTGTATGGGACGACGTTGGAACCTTCAACGGCCGCCCGTGGCGCGGCGCGGTGGACATCGTCACTGCGGGCTATCCGTGCCAGCCGTTCTCGGTCGCAGGCAAGCGCCTCGGCACCGAGGATCCACGCCACCTCTGGCCGCACGTCGCCCGCATCATCGGCGAGTGCGAGCCACCCTTCGTCTTCCTCGAGAATGTCGCCCATCATCTCCGCCTCGGTTTCCACGAAGTCGCCAGCGGACTGGTCGGCATGGGCTACCGCCTTGCGGCAGGCCTCTTTACAGCGGCGGAAGTCGGTGCGCCCCACAAACGCGAGCGGCTGTTCATCCTTGCCATCCGCGAGGGCTGCGAACTGGCCGACCCCGCGCGCCTGCTCTGGGACCCGCTCGAGTGGCGGGAACCGAACGGAAATGCTGCGAATGTGGCCGACGCCGCAGACCGACAGCTTCCGGAGCCGGGGCGGAGACCGGAAACACGAAAAGGGTCTGGACGGCATGGCGCGGGACTGGCCGACGCCGATGGCCAACGACGGCTGCAAGCCGAGCGCGGGCAACCGCAAGACGGCCGATCTGACCCATGCAAGCCGCATGTGGATGACGCCGACGGCGAGAGATCACAAGGATGGGGCGACGACATTGGTGAACACGCCGGTGAACGGCCTGCTTGGCCGCCAGGTCCTCGTGACGCCGATGGCTGGGACCGATACCTCAGAGCAGCGCCGGACCTTGAACCCAGCATTCGTCGAGGCTCTGATGGGCTGGCCCACCGGGTGGACCGGCTTCGCCTCTGTGGCAACGGAGTGGTCCCCTTGGTTGCGGCGCATGCGCTGCGAACTCTCGCAGCTGAACTGCTGGCCGATGGATGATGGATCGCTCGCATGAAACAGTCACGCACCATGTCGATGGTGGAATCCGTCGCCAATGTCATCGTTGGCTACGGCGTTGCGGTGATCGCGCAGATCGTGATCTTCCCGATCTTTGGGCTGCACGCGACGCTGGCGCAGAACCTTAAGATGGGGGCGGTATTCTCAGTGGTGAGCATCATACGCTCGTTTGCGCTGCGGCGGCTGTTCGAGGCAATCCGGGTGCGGGCCCGTGTTTGAGACGATGCCGATGATTGCATCGATACCCTCGTCGGGGCCGGGTGGCGCAATCCTTCGACGGCGCGCTGCGGTCCCGGAGATGTGTCCGCGCAAAGATGAGCCCGCGATAGGTCGGCTTACATGTTGAGCAACCAACGAAGGTGCGCTGCCGGAGAATTGTGAGGATTGTCTCGGGAGTTCGCCGCTCTCATTGACGCGGTGAACATCTCGTCTCGTGTCAGTGCATACTTTCCAACCACAACCATTTCGCAGATCCTCGCGGGTTTCTCACCATTGATGCGTAAACGTAGAAAGTGGCGGTTTTCTGTGGGGATTGTGACGGGAACTGGAAACAATCCGATAATGCGGTGCTCGGCCGCTGATCCTTTACAGAAGGGCCATGGCCTAGCGCCGCCCCGATTGAACTTTTTGACGATCACAGAACAAAAAAAGGCCAGCGCGAGGCTGGCCTAGTCTTGCGGCAATAAGATCAGCATAGGCACACACTGACCTTCGAGCAGATCGACCGAATAGGGCCGAAACTCTACTATGATCATGGCGACAATGATCGATTCTGCAACCGGTAATAGTCTACATCTTGTGCTTGTTTTTCCTCCAACTGCTCAATCTTGTGCGGTTAGCCGGTAAACGCGCCCACGGCCCTCGACCTTCTTTGAGGTCACTTGGAGCCCCAGCTTCTTCTTCAGCGCACCCGAGATTGCACCTCTTGTTGTGTGAACTTGCCATTGCAACGCGGCTGCAATCTCCTTGATGGTCGCGCCGTCGGGTGCGCGCAGCATGGCGATCAGCGTGGCCTGTTTTGTGCCTGCGCGCGGTTGACGAATTTTGGGCTCTGCCTCCTTGGAAGCTTCGGGCGCGATCCCGATGGCTGCCAGTCCCGCGTTGGTTGCGACCAGTGTGACGCCGTGGCCGTCGCCGGTCTCGCGCCAGACGGGCTCGCCTTTGCGCATGTCGGCATCGACCTCTTCGATGAGCCCTTTGGCGAGCATCGCAGTGACAACCTTGGTGGCAGCGCCGCCGCGTAGGCTGTCGGGCAGCGGCAAGGCAATACGGTCCTCGTTCTGGGCCGCGCGAGAAAGAATGATCGTCTGGGTGTCGGACAATGTGGTCATGGGGTCGTCTCCGTTTTGGACCGCGACTATCGCGGTCTTCTACGGCCCCAAGCCGCGCAGGGTGCGCGGCCAGAGTTCAAGGTGGAGTTCGGGCCGGGGCCCCGAGGCGGCGTTACTCGGCGAACTCCCCTTCGCTGAAGGCGCTGTCGGTGATGCGCTTCAGGAGGCTGGCGTAGTGGTTCAGATCGCCAACATTACCCCATTGGATTTCGTCGGGGCTGCAATCGAAATGGTCATCGCTCAGGGCGGTCAGCCTCGCCAGCATCTCGTCGATCTCGACCTTCTTGCTGAGGAAGGCGGCTCGAGCGGCTTGTTTGTTCAGGCGGGCCTTCTCGGCGCGCAAATGATGGCGCGGCGTTGTTTGCGGGTTCAGTCGGGTCATGGTGGGTGCTCCTTTGCTGCATCGTTTCGGTGTAAGCAGCTTCGCTCTACAGCCCAGACCTATCCAGTATAATCGAAGCAATATCAGTGCTTTGATCTAGGCCGGAGGATCATGACGTGTCATCAGCCACACAGCCCATTGGGGTGATTGCCAAGCTGCTGGATCTGTCGGAGCGCCGCGTCCAGCAGCTGAGCCGGGAGGGCGTGATCCCGAAGGCTGAGCGCGGACACTATGACCTGATTGGGTCCGTGCGCGGTTATGTGCGGTATTTGCGCGACCAGGCAGTGAGAGCCCAAGCTGGTGCTCCGGATTATGCGGTCGAGCGGGCGCGGTTCATTCGCGCGCGGGCTGATCTCGCTGAAATGGAGGCCGAAGAAAAACGCGGGTCGTTGATCATGGCAGACCAGATCGAGGCTGCCTGGATCGCCGTTCTGGCGCTTTTGAGAACCCGCTTGCTTGCGTTGCCGGATCGGCTGGCCCCGCAGGCTTTTGACCAACCCACCGTCGGAGAGACCCGGAACCTGATCCGCGCCGCAATCCGCGAGGTGCTTGATGATCTCGCAGAGCCAGACATTGAACTCGAGACCGACACTGACCTTGCGGAGATCGCCGATCCTGGTGCGCACGGTGAAGAGAGCGTTGACCGTTCTGCGGCCACCGCCGGACCTGACGATCAGCGATTGGGCGGATCAGAACCGGAGGCTGAGTTCTGAGGCCAGTGCCGAGCCTGGCCAGTGGCGGACTGCCCGTGCGGAATACCAGCGCGGGATCATGGACGCGATCTCGGATCCGGCCGCAGAAACTGTGGTGATCATGTCCAGCAGCCAAATCGGCAAATCGGAATCGCTGTTGAACATGGTCGGGTATCACATCGATCACGACCCGGCGCCTATCATGGTGGTGATGCCCACGGAGCGGGATGCGGAGACATGGTCGAAGGACCGGTTCTCGCCGATGGCGCGAGATACTCTGTGTTTGCAAGGCAAGATCGCCAATCCCAAATCGCGCGATGGCAACAACAAGATCCTGCATAAGCGGTTCCCGGGCGGACATCTGACCATCGTTGGCGCCAACGCGCCCTCGGGACTGGCCAGCCGGCCGATCCGGCTGCTGCTGTGCGACGAGGTGGATCGATACCCGTTTAGCGCTGGCGCGGAGGGCGATCCGGTCAACCTCGCGCGCAAGCGGACGGTCACGTTCTGGAACCGCAAGATCGTGCTGGTCTCGACCCCCACGAACAAGGGCGCGAGCCGGATCGAGGCAGCATTTGAGGAAAGCGACCAGCGGCGGTTCTGGGTGCCATGCCCGGAGTGTGGGACCGAACAGATACTGACCTGGCCGCAAGTGAGATGGGACAAGGGCGCAGACGGCAGCCACAAGCCGGACACCGCACGGTATCATTGTGTGGAGTGCGATGCGACTTGGCGAGACGAGATCCGCTGGGCAGCGGTCTCAAAGGGCCACTGGGTGGCAGAGCAGCCCTTCGGTGGCACGGCCGGGTTCCATCTCAACGAAATCTACTCGCCGTGGGTGCGGCTGCAGGCGATGGTGAAGACGTTCTTGTCAGCGCGCGCCGGCGGGGATGACATGATGAAGACCTTCATCAACACCTCGCTTGGTGAGACCTGGATGGAAAGTGGTGACGCACCAGATTGGCAGCGCTTGCAGGGGCTGAAGGAGGAATGGAAGCCCGGCACTGTGCCTGCTGGGGGTCTGTTCCTGACGGCCGGTGCTGATGTGCAGAAGGACCGAATTGAGGTTGATGTCTGGGCCTGGGGCAGGGGACTGCAAAGCTGGTTGATCGATCATGTTGTCATTGACGGCGGACCCGGCGATCCGGCCTGCTGGCAGCGCTTGAGTGATCTGCTGGGCCGGACCTGGCATCACGCCAGTGGCCAGCATCTGACGATTGCGAAGCTGGCCATCGACACCGGCTATGAGACCAGCGCGGTTTATGCCTGGGCGCGACAGATGGGCTTCGGTCAGGTGGCACCCGTGAAAGGCGTTGAGGGCTTCAACCGGGCGAGCCCGGTGACAGGGCCGACCTATGTAGACGCGACCATCGCAGGTAAACGACTGCGGCGCGGGGCGCGGCTTTGGACCGTGGCCACCTCGACCTTCAAGACCGAGACCTATCGCTATTTGCGCCAAGACCGGCCGACACCGGAGGAGATCGCAACCGGTGCGGCCTTCCCGGCTGGAACGATGCATCTGCCGTCATGGGCTGACAGCGAATGGCTCAAGCAGCTGACGGCGGAACAGTTGGTCACGGTGAAGAACAAGCGTGGCTTTGCAAAGCTGGAATGGCAGAAGCTGCGCGAGCGTAACGAGGCGCTGGATTGTCGCGTCTATGCCCGGGCCGCTGCGTGGATCGCCGGGGCCGACCGCTGGTCGGATGCGCGGTGGGGAGACCTGGAACGGCAGCTGGCGCTGCCGGACCATAGCAACGCGTCCGGCGCGGTGAAACCTAAGCTGGCGCGGGCAACTGCAGCGCGGCGGACGGTCAGGTCGAATTACATGGGGTGATGGCGGGTGTTGTATCGCACAAGGTGGAGAGAGGCGTTGCCTCGCGGCTGGTCCATCCTCTACCGTTAGCGAAACACTTTCACCGAAAGGAATCCCATGTCAGAGCCAGTCATCGCACAAAAAGCTCCGTTCGCTGCGGAGGTTGAAGAGGGTAAGAACTATTTCTGGTGCGCCTGCGGCAAGAGCAGCAAGCAACCCTTCTGCGATGGAAGCCATCAGGGGACCGACTTCGCGCCGGTGAAATATTCTGCTGAAAAAACTGGTCGCGTGTTCTTCTGCGGCTGCAAACACAGCAACAAGGCCCCTTTGTGCGATGGGAGCCATTCGGGGCTCTGATGTCACGCAGTCAAGAGTTCGGAAAGCGTTCTCTGACGCCTTAGTGCAGGCAGCATTTCTTGAACTTCTTGCCGCTGCCACAAGGACAGGGGTCGTTGCGCCCAACCTCGTCCATCTCACGCATGAATGTTTGGCTCGGTGGTGGCATGGGAAATGATCTGCTTTCCTTCTGCTGCGCGAAGAATGCGTCGGTGTAACAGTACCATGTCGATAAATCGTCGATCGCATCGGCGATCAGGAGGTCTTTGTAACGTCGATTGGTAGGGACACCGCCTGCATCATGCGTCGCCCTCAGGCTGTCGAGGAAGTGCTCAAAGCTGCAGTAATCGGGTGGTATCAGCCGCTGTTCAAATAGGGCCCGCACGTCTTCAGCCATATCTTGCAGCCCCAGATCGGCGATTGCGTCCATCCAGCCGATCAACAGATCTGGCGAGGCCTTTGGACAGCGTTCGCGAAAGGTCCTGAAATAGTCTTCGATCGTTGGGCGGTGTTCGGGGTGGAGTTGTGCGATCACCACCAAGGCGCTCATCAGAGAGTTGCTGGCGAACTCATCTGCATCTGGGTCTTCGATTGCCTCAAAGAGCGCCTGAAGATCGCCATCGAATGTGCCTGCGACGACGCGAAAGCTGGTCTCGGTAATGGCGTCACCCAGAAGATAATCAACGGTCTTTGTTGGTTGCCGGAGCAACCGGAGCAGGGGTTTGTAAGCCCTTGTATCCCGCCATTCGCCGAGCAGGTGGAAGATCGGAATGAGGGCAGTCACTTCGCTTTCCAGGGTTTGCGATATCTGTGAGGTGCCAAGTCGACTGACAAAGTCGACAAAGATCGGGATCATCGTGTCTTGGTCTGCTCGGGCAGCAGCCATCGCCTCTTTTGGGAACATATCGTCGCGCGCAAGGTCACGCATAATAGCGGCAGGGTTCATGGTCTGGCTCTAAATCGTTCGCGGTTTGGCTAAGTGAATCGGTCTGCCGAGACAGGTTAATTCGTATGCCGACACTAACCGATTTGCGCGCCCGCCGCGAAGCACTTTCTACCCAACGCTCCTCTGGCGTGGCGCGGGTCAGCTACGACGGAAAGACGGTGGATTATCGCTCTGTGGCTGAGATTGACCGGGCCATTGAGGCGCTCGACCGCGAGATCGCAGCGGCGGAAGGGCGGCGCATCGTGCGCCATGTGCGCGTCACGACGTCGAAGGGTCTGTGATCTATGGGCCTGCTTGATCGTTTCCGTCGGCCCGAAAGGGGTGGCCCGGCAGCCGTGTCGGCGCGCCTTGAAGGGGCCATGTCCAAGCGCCGGCTTCGCGGCTGGAACCCGCCGCTTGAGAACATCAACTCGCTGGTCGCCTCGGGCGGTCCCCGCCTGCTGGCGCGGTCGCGCGAACTGGTCGTGACCAACGGCTATGCGGCGAATGCCTGCGAGGCCTTTGCATCCAACATGGTGGGGGATGGCATAAAGCCGTCTTCGTTGATCGCGGATGCGGCGTTGCGCGACAGCGTTCAGCGGCTCTGGCTCGCGTGGACCGACGAGGCTGACGCCGACGGGTTGACCGATTTCTATGGCCTGCAGGCCATGGTGGCGCGGGAAATGTTCGTGGCAGGCGAATGCTTTGTCCGGCTGAGGCCGCGCCGCGCCGAGGATGGTCTGCTGGTGCCGATGCAACTGCAGCTCCTGCAGTCAGAAATGCTGCCGTTTGAGAAGACAGGCACGGCTATAAATGGCAATCGTATCCGCTGCGGGATTGAGTTTGACCTGATCGGCCGACGCGTTGCGTATCACTTTCGCCGCAGCCATCCGGGCGACAGCACTGACCATCGCGTTGCGGCACCGGAAACCGTCCGCGTGCCCGCCGCGGATGTGCTGCACATCTACCGTCCCATTGATGCAGGCCAGATCCGGGGCTTGCCGCATGTGGCACCCGCCATGGTGCGGCTGTTTCTGCTGGACCAGTACGACGACGCTGAACTGGACCGGAAGAAGACGGCGGCGATGTTTGCGGGCTTCATCACCAAGACCGCGCCGGAAGACCCGATGATGGGGGAGGCCGAGGCCGATCTCGATGGGGCGGCCATGGCCAGCCTTGAGCCCGGCACGATGCAGGTGCTGCTGCCGGGCGAAGATGTGAAGTTCTCCAGCCCGGCGGACGTCGGCGGCGGCTATGAGGCGTTTCAATATCGGACGCTCTTGTCGGTCTCGGCCTCACTGGGGCTACCGTACCACCTCGTCACCGGGGATGTGCGCCAGGCGAACTATTCCAGCTTGCGGGCCGAGCTCGTGGAGTTCCGCCGCCGCATTGGCCAGCTACAGCACGGGGTGATCGCACACCAGCTGTGTCGGCCAATCTGGGCGCGCTGGCTTGAGGCCGCGCAATTGGCGGGCCGGTTGGAGTTATCAGACCCGGCGGCTGCACGGATGGTGCAATGGATCCCGCCACGCTGGGATTGGGTCGATCCGCTCAAAGACATCCAGGCGCAGGTGCTGGCGATGGAAGCGGGCATCACCTCGCGGCGCAAGGTGGTCGAGGCCACTGGCTACGACGTCGAAGAGGTCGACCGGGAGAATGCAGCGGATGCTGCGCGCGTCGCTGCTCTTGGGCTCATTTACAGAACCAGCCCCGGTGAAACGCAGGGTGCGCGGGCGACACCCACCGGGCGTCCCAATCCCGGGGATGGGGCCGACGGCGACACGAACGACGACGGGGCCGCCACGCCTGACAATACCGAACAGGAGTAACACCATGACCAGTTGGTACACGATCCGCGCCCGGGCTTCGGGAGCGGAAGTGCTGATCTATGACGAAATCGGAGCTTACGGCGTCAGCGCCAAGGGGTTTCTGGCCGAACTCGGCGCACTGCCCGATGACGCTGCGATTGATTTGCGGCTCAACAGCCCAGGCGGGTCGGTCTTTGATGCGGTGGCGATCTACAATGCCCTGAGCCGCCACCCTGGCACGATTACGGTCTGGATCGACGGGATTGCGGCCTCGGCCGCGAGTTATATCGCGATGGCAGGCGATGAGATCGTGATGCCAGAAAACGCCTTTCTGATGATCCATGACCCAAGTGGCATCGTCATGGGCACGGCCGCCGATATGCGCGACATGGCCGGGACCCTCGACAAGATCGCGGCGAGCATGACGCGGGGCTATGCCGCACAATCTGGCAAGCCTGAGAACGAGATCGCTGCACTGCTGGCCGCCGAGACGTGGCTCACAGCGGCTGAGGCGCTGGAGGCGGGATTGGCCACGCGCGTGTCAGAGCCTGTGCGCATTGCCGCCAGCTTTGACATTGGCCGGTTCCGCAACGCACCGCCTGAACTGGTAGAGGCCGTGGCGGCAGACAGTGCGGCGTCCGAGGCTGACAACGTTGCAAACGAAAATGACGTGGCGGGGGAGGGGCGCGATGATCCGCCACCGGTACCCGACCAACAGACCAAGGGTCCCGCCGGGAACGTTGATCCTCTGGTCGCTATCGACGACCCCGCAACAACTGCACCGGATGCCACGGCCATTCGCGCTGAGGCCATCGCGCATGCGCGGGCCGTGATCGATCTGTGCCGGCTTGCGGGTCAGCCGCAGATGGCGGGGCGGTTTCTGGAACAGGACAAGGGCCTTGATGAAATCCGCAACACCCTTCTGGCGGCAAAGGCCGAGGCGGAACCCGAGATCACCAGCGCCCATGCTCAGCCCGGCCGGGGCAACGCTACGCAAGCCTGGGGCGACGTGATCGCCCGCACCTTCAAGCTCAAAGGATAAGTCAAAATGACCACGCTATCTGAGTCCAAACACGCGGGCGGCTTTCTCGTCTGGGAAGTGCTGCGCGACTTCACCCGCGAAACCATCACCCTTGCGTCCGGGGCTGGCAAGCTCGCGCCCGGCACCGTGCTGGGCAAGATCACGACGGGCGGCAAATACACGACGCTTGCGCCCGGGGCCTCAAACGGCAGCCAGAACGCGGCAGGCATTCTCTGGGGCCCAGTTGATGCCACCGATGCTGATGCGCCGGGCGTTGTGCTCCTGCGCGGCCCAGCCCTCCTGAACCGCCATGAGATTGTCTTTCCTGAAGGGGCCACCGATCCGCAGATCGCCACGGCGACGGCGGCTCTGGCCGCTCTTGGCATCGTGCTGCGCTAAGCGAACGCGTCACTCCATCCATCCAAACACTTAAGGAGGCTCGCAATGGCCACCATGGACATCTTTGAAGGCGATGCCTTCTCCATTATCGAGCTGACCCGCGCGCTCGAAAACATCCCCTTCAAACCTGCGATCCTGTCAGGCGCGGGGCTTTTTGGCAGCCGCGGCGTGCGCGCACGCACCGTGATGATTGAAAGCCGCGATGGCACCTTGTCGCTGATCCCGTTCTCGGAGCGTGGCTCAGCCTATGACCAACAGGTGCCCGAACGCCGGGAGATGCGCGCGTTTGTCTGCCGCCAGTTCAAGAAACAGGATGTGCTCTGGGCCTCCGAGATCCAGGCGATCCGCGACTTCGGCTCGGAAACCGCCGTCCAGCAGGTCCAGACCGAGGTGGCCCGCAAGATGGGCCGGCTCCGGAACGACGCCGAGGCCACCTTCGAGTTCCACCTCTTCAACGGCATCCAGGGCGTGGTTAAGGATCCGCGCGACGGGGCCACGGTGATCAACTACTTCACTGAGTTCAACATCACGCCAGCAGCCGAGGTCGACTTTGATCTCGACAACGCAACACCGGGCTCTGGCGCATTGCGCAAACGCTGCCAGGCGATGATCGAAAGCGTAGAGGATACGCTGGGTGGGCTGGCGGCCGGTCAGGTGCAGCTGCGCGCCGAATGTGGCTCGGCGTTCTTTGCCGATCTGGTGGCCCACAAGGAAGTACGCGAGACCTACCTCAACACGGCCGCTGCTGCGGATTTGCGGGGCAGGGTGGGCGAAGAGGTGAGCTTTGGCGGTATCACTTTCCGCCGGTATCGCGGGGGTCTTGGCTTTGGCGTCCCCACAGACAAGGCGTATTTCTATCCCGAGGGTGTCGAGGGGTTGTTTGAGATCTACTACGCCCCGGCCGACACGTTTGAGACGGTCAATACTGTGGGGCTGCCGCTTTATGCGCGCATGATCCCGGACCGGGACCGCGACGAATGGGTGCGCCTTGAGATTGAGAGCAACCCGCTGCCGATCTGTACCCGCCCGCAGGTGCTGCGCAGCGCCCGGCGGACCTGATGTCTGCCTTTGCTGCCGCCGTCGAGGTGCTGTTTGCGGATCCCAACATCGGGCGAGAAGCGGTGTATATCGCCGACGGCGGCGCGCCTGTTCTGGTGTGCATCGTCTCAAGGCAGGCCGATGCAATCAGTGAATTTGGCGATGCACGGCTCTGGTTGGAAACGACCCGGGTTGATCTGCGCGTGGCCGAGGTGCCAACCCCACGCCCTGGTGATCGCATTGAGGTCGACGGCGAGGGGTTCCTTGTTCAGGGGGAGCCCGTGCGGGATGCAGAACGGCTGGTCTGGACTGTGGACCTGCGGCCCGCATGAAGCTGAAGCTGAACATCACCCCAGACATCGTTGCCATGATGGCCGCAGAGGTTGCGGCGGGCGAACACGCCGTGAGCGCTGCCATGCGCGAGGCTGGGACTGAGCTGAAGACCGCTTGGCGCGGCCAGATCACAGGCGCGGGACTTGGGAGACGGCTTGCGAACTCCATCCGAAGCCAGACTTACCCGAAGGTGGGCGACAGTCTGAATGCCGCAGCCCTGGTTTGGTCCAAGGCACCTGAGATTATTGGCGCACATGACACCGGTCCGTTGATCCGCTCGAAGAATGGCTTTTGGCTGGCCATCCCGACTGAGGCCGCCGGGCGCGGGGTGCGAGGTGGGCGCATCACGCCCGGTGAATGGGAGCGGCGGCGCGGTCTGCGCCTACGATTTGTTTATCGACGGACGGGTCCAAGTCTTCTGGTGGCCGAGGGGCGGCTGAACACAAAGGGTCAGGCCGTGGTGTCGCGATCAAAGACCGGGCGCGGCAAGGTTACCGCTCCGATCTTTTTGCTGGTACCGCAGGTGAGACTGCCGAAGCGGCTGGACCTGGCGCGGGATGCAGGCCGGGCGGTGGACAGCGTGCCGGGTCTGATCGTGGCGAAATGGGTGGAGGGGAGGCTGTGATCAATGTTGCCGCTTATCGGCGTTCGAAGATATTGCCATAAAAGAGGCGAACTGCTTGCTGCGGACATTCGTCGACGGCGCAGCGAACGGTGGCAGTGAGCCCAACATGGGCATTCGTCGTGGTGCAGCGAATGGCGGCTTCGTTGAGTTTGCCCTTTGTGTTAGGAGCTTGTTGAACGTTAAGGGGTCTTTGATCGCATGCTGCATCATCGGATAATTGGAACTGGCACGCCCATTGTCTTGCTGCACGGGGGCACGCTTGATCATCGCCATACGATGGATGTTATGGAGCCCGGCTTTCGCGGCACTGGTGCGTGGCAACGCATTTATGTCGATATGCCGGGGCATGGACTCAGCCCCGCACGCGATGACATCAATTCGCAAGATGATTTGCTGAACGCGGTGCTCGACTTCGTTGATGCAAAACTTCCAAACGAGCGGTTCGCACTCGTTGGCTTTTCGCGAGGTAGCTACATTGCCCGAGGGCTCGTGCACATTTTGCCGGAACGCATTTCCGGGGTCGCCCTGATTGTTCCCGGCGGAAATCCATCCTCTGATCCCAACAGGCTTCCCGATCCACAAGTCATCGTAGAAGACGCTTCAATCCTGCCGGAATTGTCCGAAGCGGAAATCTGGGCGCATGAGAACATGTCAGTGGTCCAGCGTTGGGATATTGTGGAAAAGAGACGACAGATCATCGCTCCCGCCCGTGCCATGTTCGATGCGGAACAGGATGCCCGTCTCATGAATGCTTTTGATTTCAGCTTTGCGAAAGAGGAAGAGACAACGACTGTCGATGTTCCAAGCTTGATCGTCGTCGGCCGACAAGACAGCATTAGTGGTTATCTCGATGGGGTCGATCTTATGCACAGGTTTTCGCGGGCGACGCTGGCTGTGTTGGATACCGCTGGCCATGCTCTGGCCTGGGAGCGTCCCGAAGTGTTTCACGCCTTGATGCGTGACTGGCTAGACCGGCTGTAAACCGAAAGCGGACGTTTATGGTATGTCGTCCTTGTCCGCACCTGTAACGTTCGTGCAGACTGCAGCGAACAGCCGGTACGGTGCCGCACCGTTGAAATCTACAAGGGTGTATCAGGTTGGCATTGAAGCCAGAACCAAGTCCCTAGCCTCACCGGATCACCGGAAAAGTTGAATGCCCACCTCCCGCGAAACCATCCTCGCCGCGCTGCACGCCCTGCTGCAGGCACTGTCCGCCACAGCCTTGCGCGGAGACGTTCTGCCGGAGCGCGTGCCGACCGATGGCCTGCTGATCCTGCGCGATGGAGAGCCAGGGGAGCCCGAGGTCACGCTCTCGCCGCTGCGCTACCACTATCAGCACCGCGCCGAGATCGAGGCGGTCGTGCAGGGGACGAACGACCGTGACGCTGCGTTCGACACGCTGACCGCCAGCGTCGGTGCGGCGATTGCTGCTGACCGCACGCTCGGCGGCCTTTGCGACTGGATCGAGGCGGAAGCGCCACGCCCGGTCGATCTGCCGGTCGAAGGCGCTGCGGCGCTCAAGGCTGCGGTGATCCCGGTAGTGCTGCACTACACCACGGCCGATCCATTGGCCTGATCAATCGGCGTCGGGTCCTTGGTAGGCTTGCGACTTGAACTGCCCTTGCGCGCCGCTCTCGATGCTCAGGCTTTCGTAAGTGATTTCACCGGTCACTTGTGCACTTGTGTGAAGCTTTACAGTGCCACCGATGACCTGGCCGTTGACGCGCCCCTTGATGGTGATGCTGGCGGCGCGGAGTTCGCCTTCAACCTCGCCTGCGTCCTCGACGACGATCGTGGACGCCTGCACGCGCCCCTTGACGTAGCCGGGCAATTCAACGGCACCAGGAAAATACAACTCTCCTGTGATGCGAGACCCTGGACCAAGATGAGAGCGGTCATCGGAGCCCGCGGCGGGGTGCTTTTGATCCGTCATTCAAGTCTGCCTTTTTGAGTTTCCATGTCTTGGTCCCAACCCTCCGACTTTCAGTCGGACCTGCTTTAGCGCGAAGAATCGCGTATAGTCTTATCCTCCCAAATATGAACCGCCCGGCGAGGGCATAGGTTCATATTTGGGAGGATAAGACTATGCAGTATGACACCGGCAAGCACTGCGTCTACTATCATCGGTATCACCTAGTCTGGTCTACGAAATACCGCTTCAAGGTGCTGCATGGCGATGTCCGGCTGCGCGTGCGCGACATCATCCGACAAGTTTGCAACGAGCGCGGCGTCGATATCGTCCGAGGTGTCCTATCCGCCGACCATGTCCATATGTTCGTGTCGGTGCCGCCCAAACTTGCGGTGAGCGATCTGATACGACTGATGAAGGGGCGCTCGTCGCACAAGGTGCAGCGCGAGTTCCCACACTTGAAGAAGCGATACTGGGGTCGGAGGTTTTGGGGGCGAGGGTATTTTTCGACCACAAACGGTGCCATTACAGACGACATCGTACTTCAGTACTTGGAACAGCACATCGAACATCCTACCGACGCCAGTCGGTAGTGGTTGAGTTTCGGTCCCTCCCAGGACACGTAGGCCAACATATACAGGAGAACCCACCATGGCACGAGCCCAAGGGGCGCGGGCGCAGATGGCGCTTGCGTTCGAGACAACCTATGGAACGCCGCCCGCGAGCGGGTTTACCAAGATGCCCTTTGCCAGCACCTCGCTCGGCGCAGAGCAACCGCTGCTGAACTCGGAGCTTCTGGGCTACGGTCGCGATCCGCTCGCACCGATCAAAGATGCGGTGACGGCTGACGGCGATGTGGTGGTGCCGCTGGACGCCGAGGCCTTTGGCTTCTGGCTCAAGGCGGCGTTCGGCGCGCCTGCCACCACCGGCACCGGTCCCTGGACCCATGAGTTTCAGTCGGGCGCTTGGACCCTGCCGAGCCTGTCGATTGAGACTGGTATGCCCGAGGTGCCGCGTTTTGCGATGTATTCCGGCTGCGTGCTCGACCAGATCAGCTGGCAGATGCAGCGCTCGGGCTTACTGACCGCAACGGCGCGGCTGGTGGCACAAGGCGAGACGGTCGCCACGACCACCAGCGCGTTCGGTGATCCAGCCTCGCCGCCCTCCGAGCTGGCGTTGCAGCGCTTTGGCCATTTCAACGGGGCGATCACCCGCAACGGCACCGCGCTCGGCAATGTGGTCTCGGTTGATATCAGCTATTCCAACACTCTCGACCGGATCGAGACCATCCGCTCTGACGGACGTATCGACGGGGCCGACCCGTCCATCGCAGCATTGACGGGCTCCATTGAGGTGCGCTTTGCAGACCAGAGCCTGGTGACACAAGCGATCAACGGCGATCCTTGCGCGCTTGAGTTTGCCTATGTGTTGCCCTCAGGCCAGAGTTTCACCTTCGCCGTTCATGCCGTCTATCTGCCGCGCCCCCGGATCGAGATTTCTGGACCGCAGGGCGTGCAGGCGAGTTTCGACTGGCAAGCCGCGCGCGACAGCGTGGTCGGCCGGATGTGCACCGCAACCCTCGTGAACTCTGTGGAGACCTATTGATGCTTACGCTTGATCTGAAGAACGCGCCGCGCTGGCATGATCTTGCACCCGGCGTGCGGGTACAACTTCGCCCACTGACCACGGCCCTGATGGTTGCGACGCGCAGCGACCCCGGCGTGGAGGCGGTTCCCGAGGATGCTTCCGACGAGGAACGCGCTGTTGCCTTTGCCAAGGCGCTGGGACGGCGCGCCGTTCTCGCTTGGGAGGGCATTGGCAATGCGGACGGCAATCCCATCGATCCAAGCCCCCAGGCCATGGACGCGCTTCTCGACATCTGGCCGATCTTTGAGGCGTTCCAGCTGACCTACGTTTCCAAAGGCCTGCTGCTGGAACAGGAAAAAAACGTCTCCGCGCCCTCGCCGAATGGTCCTTCGGCGGGGGCGAGCGCTACTGCGAAGCCTGCGCGCAAGCCTGCCCGGACTGCCCGGCGCGGCTGAACCGACCAACCACCTTTGAAGGCTGGCAGGTCTGGGATCTGGTCGGTCGTCTCGGAGGTCAGCTGCGCATGCTGCCCGGTGCCGTGATCGGTTGGGACATGTCGGCCGCACTCGCGCTCGGTGACGCGCTTGATATCCCGCCCTTGGCCATGGCCGAGCTGCTGCCCGTCGTAGAGGCGGTGATGGTGGCCAAACTCAACGAACAGATGGAGCATTCCCATGGCTGAGAAGCGCGTTTCTGTCCGCCTTGCAGCCGTCGGCGGACGGCAAGTGCGCGCCGAGTTGGAAGGCGTGGGCGAAGCCGGATCGCGCGGGTTTGGACGTCTCAGCCGGGAGATGGAGGCGGCTAACGCACGGCTTGCGGCATTCTCGCGGCGCGTGCGGATTGCCGCTGTCGCAGCAGTGGCGGCGACTGCGGCCGCCGGTGTCGCCATGGTCCGCTCGGGTCTTCAGACGGTCGATGCGCAGGCCAAGCTCGCCGCGTCCCTCGCCACCACGGTTGCCTCAATCCAGACGCTGGAGCGCGCAGGCGATCTGGCGGGCGTCTCCATGGGGCAGGTCGAACAGGCAGCCCTGCAGCTGACGCGGCGGCTCAGCCAAGCCGCAGCGGGCACCGGACCAGCGGTCGATGCACTGAAGCGGCTGCAGGTCTCGGCCTCAGAACTGCAAGCGCTCCCGCTGGATCAACGCATCGCCCTGATCCAAGACCGGCTGGCAGAGTTTGTCCCTGAGGCTGAGCGGGCAGCGCTTGCCTCTCAGCTCTTTGGGGACCGGGCCGGTTTGGTGTTCACGCGGATCGATACCGCGACCTTGCGCCAGGCGACAGACGACGTGCGGGATTTCGGGGTCGTGGTCTCCGATCAGGATGCCGCCCAGATCGAGCGCACCAACGATGCGATCTCGCGGCTTGGCCTGATCTGGCGCGGCCTGTCGAACCAACTGGCCGTTGCTGCAGCCCCGGCGCTTGAAGCTGTCGCCGATGCAATGGCGGCGGTGGCCAATCGCACCGGACCCCTCGGCATCGCCATTCGCGGCCTCTTTGACAACATTGGCCGCCTGATCACCTACGCTGGCACGCTCGCGGGCCTTCTGGCCGGGCGCTGGGTTGCGGGCATGGCCGTTGCCGCTCTGTCTGTGCGCGGTCTTGCAATGGCACTTGTGGTGATGCGCGCAGCCCTCATCCGCACCGGAATAGGCGCGCTGGTCGTCGGCGCAGGCGAGCTGGTCCATCAGTTTACGCGTCTTGTCTCCGGCGCAGGTGGATTTGGCAACGCCATGGCCCTTCTGGGTGGTGTTGCAGCCGAGGTTTGGGACCGCATCAAACTGGGGGCTGCCAGCTTTGCAGCCTCTGCAATGGCGGCCTTTGCCAACGTTGAGGCGGCCTCAGTGACCGCGATGCAAGGCGCACTTGCAGGCGTCGTCGGGTTCGCCAATGGCGCGGTGAACAGTTTCGAGGGGGCGTTTGCGGCCATCAAAGCCGTCTGGGGTCTGTTGCCTGCTGCCATCGGCGATCTGGCGTTTCAGGCGGCAAACTCTCTGGTCTCGGGCGTTGAGGCAATGCTGAACGGTGTCACCTCCCGCATCAACGGCTTTCTCGGCGGGCTGAACACCGGGCTTGAGGCACTTGGGGTAGACAGGCGGATTGGGCTGATTGCAGATCTCGATCTGGGAGAGCTTGAGAACCGCTTTGTGGGTGCTGCGCGCCAGACCGCCAGTGCGGCACAAGATGCATTCGCCAGCGCGTTTGCGGACAATCCGCTGACCGTTCCAGATCTGGGGCTGACCGGAGCCGCTCGAGACGCCGCCACCTCTGCCGAGGCCTGGAGGCAGACAGCTGCCACGCTTGCCGACGGAGCCCTGCAGCCTCTGGCCTCCTTGGAGGCATTGCGCGCAGCAATGCGGGACACCGGACCCGAGGTTGAGGGTGCCTTGGACGGGGCAGCACTCGCAGCAGATCGGCTCAATGCGGCCTTGGGTGGGGATGACGCAAGCGGGCCAGCAGCGGCGCTTGAGGCGACGACGGCGGCCGCCGGGCGGGCCGGAGCGGCGATGCAAACTGCGGCGGATGTGGCAGGGCAGGCTTGGGAAACAGCGACCGATGCGCTGGCCCGCACAAAGGAGATCGCAAAGGGCCTCGCTGCAGATATCACCGGGCCGATCAAGGAGGCGCTGAAGTCAGGCGAACTGAGTTGGCAGAGTTTCGCGGGCGCGGTGTCAGGGATTGCCCAGAACCTCGCCAACCGCCTGATCGATACCGCCTTCAAGCCGATTGAGGACGCGCTGTTCCGCGCCTTCTCCGGGGCTGGCGCGGGCAGCGGTGGCGGTGGTGGTCTTTTTGGCGGTCTGACCAGCGCCCTTGGGGGTCTGTTCGGAATGGGCAGCACGTTCGCACGCGGGGGAGCCTTTGGGCAGGCAGGCGAGATCACAGCCTTTGCCAGCGGCGGCGTTATCTCAGGCGGGGTCGTCTCACGCCCGACCGTGTTTCCTTTTGCGCGCGGCATTGGCCTCATGGGCGAGGCAGGCCCGGAGGCGATCCTGCCCTTGCGCCGTGGCCGGGGTGGTCGGCTCGGCGTTGAGATGAACGGAGAGAGTGCCGGCTCCACTTCTCCTGCGATGTCGACAAAGATCATCAACGTGCTCGATCCGTCTGTCGTTGGCGACTACCTCGCCACGCCCTCGGGCGAACGCGCCATTCTGAACGTCATTCGCCGCAACCGCGGGGCGATCAATGCCTGAGCCCGAGGATCAGTCGCCGCTCTGGTCGTTCCCAGCAGCACAAGAAATCAGCGAAGTTCTGGAATGGCGCACAGACGTGCTGCAGGCGCGGGCTGGCGAGCAGCGCATTGCGCTGCGTCCCCGCCCACGCGAGATCGTCAGCCTCTCGCACCGCTGTGATGCGCTGAGCATGGCACGGGCGGCCGAACTGGCGCGGGCGGGCTTCGCCGGTGAATGGCTGGTGCCGCTCTGGCACATGGCGGTGCAGCCGGTCGCCGACCTCGCACAGGGTGCGACAGAGATCCTGATCGATACCAGTGTGTCTGACTTTCGGGCGCATGGTCTGGCGGCCGTCGCAGTCGATGGTGGCGATGCAGCGCTCGTGGAGATCACAGCCGTTCAGGCCGACCGTTTGATCGTCACCGAGCCGCTGGCCCTGCAACTGCCCGCAATGACAGTGGCGGCGCGACGCATCACAGTTGCCCCGGTCCGCGCGGGCGTGTCGATCTCCGCCTTTGAGGTCACGCGCCGCAGGCAAGGCGATGGGACAGTGCGCGCCAGCTTTCTGCTGTGGGACGCGCCCGATCTCGCTGCCCCAACATTGCCGACGTATCTCGGTCGCCCCGTCCAGATCGACCCGAGCCTCCTGCGCAGCCCGCTCACCGCCAGCCTGCGCCGCGCCGTCGAGTATGTCGACAACGGCTTCGGGCCGGTCATAATTGAGCCGCTGCGTGACCTGTTTGAGCGCAGTGAGGCGATCACTCTGAAGGCCCAAGGTCCCTCCGCAAGATGGGCGCTGCGCCGCTGGCTCTGGGCGCTGCGCGGTCGGCAAGCCAGCTTCTGGCTGCCAAGCTGGGGCCACGAGCTGCAATTGCGCGCGGCCATGACCTCGGGCTCAACCTTGATGCCCGTGGCCCCCGTCGCGCCGCTGGCCGCTTATGTTGGACGGAGGATCATGATTGAGATGCCCGGCGCGCTGCGGTTCCGGACAATCACCGCCGCCGTGGAGGAGGACCTTGATCATCGGCTGACGTTGTCCTCGAGCCTTGGTGAGCCGGTGGCAATGGGTACAAGAGCGCATTTCTTGACAGCGGTGCGGAGCGATGCCGACAGGGTCGAGATCAAGCATGCAGCGCTCGCAAGCGAAGTGACCCTGCCAGTCGTGGAGGTTGAAGGGTGAGGGTGAGCGCAAACCGAGGCTTCGGGTGTGGCGCTGCTAACAGCAGGAACGAGCCCACTTTAAGTGATGCCGCGCGTCGCACGAACGTCTGGTTGTCGAGGCATGGCCAAAAAACTGCCAAAACTAGACGGGGTTTTGCCAAGGGTTTGTGACACAAGAGTTTTCAATGATTTCGTGCGCCGTGCCTAAGGCGACAAAAACGACCGTTTTTGGCCTTGGAGCTTCAACGGGATGGGCGCGCGACTAACCCCCCTGCGCTTGCGCAAAATGCTCCGCTAGAGCATGGGTGGAAGCCAGAATTTCAACCTGCTGACCATGCAGCTCGCCAAACTCACTGCCCCGCAAGGCGGGGCTGATCCAGACGGAACAGCTCTGCGGCTCGATACTGAACAAGAACAGGTCAAACAGGCGGTGAATGTCCCGGCGGAGAAGGAGGCCGTTCGATGGCAAGTCACGACACGAAAGCCCGTCTTTGAAGGGAATGATGTGCGCGGCCTCGAGCGCTTCCGGCACGGTGCAGCCGGTCACGCAGCATTTCGTCCCGTAGCGCTGTATCAGAGCCTTACGGAATTTTCCTTGGCCTTGTCGGACTTCAGTGAGCTGCTGCCGATACTGTCTTTCAATATTGTCCCTGTTCTTCCCGATCTCGCGCTGAAGCTCCCGATCCTCGTATTTCAGCGTTTCATCAAACTTCTCTGCCGCGGACATGGTGAGCGTGACGCCTGCGGCCGACATGGCCTCATTTAAAGCTTCTTCGCCGCTGCCCAGCTGAATGATGGGCTTGCGATTGTCGTGCGCCCACTGGTGCCAAGCGCGGGGCGCAAAGCCCCAATCCACTACAAGCTGGCCATCATATTCAGCTAAGGCGTCCAGCCAGTCCTGATCGACGGCCTCGTTGTCGTCCTCGGGATTCTTTTGATCTTCGGCAAGCCATAGTCGCGGTAGGTGATCCGGATCCCACGGCCAACGGTCGAGTACTTCGGTCAGACCGACGAACACTGCGGTTGATGAACCGTTGGGCAAGGGCATGCTCGGCACAAAATGCGCAGCATAGCGCGGCGCGGTGCGGAAGGGGGAATTCGCCGCGCTCTGGATCGAAATGAAGCTCCCAAACCAGTCCCGACCCTGCTTCATCGCGGACAGACCGCGGCGATCATGACGAAGGAGCTTGGTCGCGGCGGCATCTATGCCAGCGCCAAGTAGAAGATCGGTAAAGTCCTTAGGGTTTGCCACTTCAAGCTCCTGAAATCCGCGCCTGACGATCACGTTACAGAAAGCCAGTTCTCTGGTCGACCCGTGGCGCGCCCGTATTCTGATCTAGTAGTTCGGCGAGCCTCGTTTAAGGGATTGGCCAAGGCTCCCTCATTCATAACGAGAGTTTGCGGGTTTGGATTTCATATTCAGTATTACCGGAAAAAAGGACCGTTTGTGACCGCCTGCCATTTTCCGGAAGCGGACATTCGTGCAGCTGCAGCGAAATCACACTTTGTCTTGCTCAGCAGACCTTACCACCGACCCCCGCGCAGGTCCGCAGGCACCCTTAAGCCACTTGATCGACCGGGCGCACCTGCCAGCCCAGTCCGCGTTGCGCCGAGATGCACCACAACATCGCCGAGGATGCAACGGACGCGCCTAATCCTAACCCCGGACACCCCCGCATGAGCTACGACGCAATCGAGGCCTCGACCGCCGAGGGCCGCCCGTATTTCCTCTATCAGTTCATTGAGGGCTCAGACGTCTGGCGCTTCACCAGCCGGGCCCAAGACTGGACCAGCGCCAGCAGCGACGGGGCCGAGATCATTTGGGATGCTGCGGCCATTGCCCACGGCGATGTGGTGCAAACCAGCGAGATTGAGCGCGCGCGCCTTGAACTGACCTGGCCGCTCTCGCATCCTTTTGCGCGCCGCTTCCTTGCGCCCTTGGGGTCCACACCGGTGACCCTGACCATTTTTCGCGGGCATGAGCAGGTGCTGGGCGAGACGGTGGCGCATTGGAAGGGCCGCGTCGTGGGCGCAGAAGTGGAAGGCCAACGCGTTATTCTGACCTGCGAGAGCGTCTTCAGCACCCTGCGCCGCGCAGGCGTGCGCGCCAAATACCAGCGTCTGTGCCGCCATGCCCTCTACGGGCGCGGCTGCGGCCTCGATATCGCGCTCCACTGGCAAACCGCAACCGTAACAGCCGTCTCCGGCACTGCGGTAAGCCTGCCTGAGGCCGCAGCTCATCCCGAAGGCTGGTATCGCGGCGGCGTGCTGCGGTTCGGGTCGCAACTTGGCTTTGTCACCGGCCATGCAGGCTCAGCTCTGACCCTCGCCCGCCCGATGCCGGATCTCGCAGCATCGCTGGCAGCCCCCGAGCTCGATCCCGAGACCGGCGCGCCGCTGCCCGTACTGGTCGATCTTGCCCCGGGCTGTGATCTGCGCGCCGCAACCTGTGCAGCCAAATTCGCCAACCTTGCGAACTTCGGCGGCTTTCCCGAGATCCCCGGCCGCAATCCCTTTGGCGGTGGCTCCATCGTCTAACGCGCGTGCCGCGCGCTTCCCTTAACAACACTTGAGCACGCCACATGGCATGGACCTTTATCGCACGGCTCGTTCTCGGGCTCGTGCTCTCGGCGATCTCTTATGCGCTCAGCCCGCGTCCAAAGTCTGAGACCCCCCAAGCTGGCGGGCTTGACGACGTCTCGCTGCCCACCGCCGAGGAAGGCAGACCCATCCCGGTGATCTTCGGCACCGTGCTGATCACCGGACCCAATGTCGTCTGGGCCGGACATCTCAGGGTTGATCCCATCCGCAAAGCAGGAGGCAAGAAGTGACCCGTGTGACCATCCAAGACGTGCGCGCCGCGCGCTACTGCCTCGCAGGCGTGCGCCCGTGGTTTGTCCGGCACGGGCTCAGCTGGCAGGCTTTCCTCGACGCAGGGCTTGAGGCCGAGCAGCTGCGGGCCACCGGTGACGCCTTGGTGGACCCGGTGATCGATGCGGCCATCGCGCGCGAGGCTAGTGGGCAGGCAAGCACCCACTCAAACGCACAGGACAGCTCCCATGGGCGGGTCTAGCAACTCCCAAATCGTCGGATATCGCTACGCCCTCGGCGCTCATCTTGCGCTGTGCCACGGGCCGGTCGATGCAATCCGCGAGATCCTCGTGGACCGGCGCACCGCATGGTCTGTCACCACCGGGGGTGGCTTTACCGGTGGAGGCGCTGCTGTCGAGACCCGCATCGGCACGGTCGCAGCCATGGCGGCCACCGCGGCCCTCGCGGGCGATGCAGGGGCCACAATCAGTTTTCCGGGAACGCTTGCAGGCATGCGCATCGCGCGCGACTACCGCCTGGGTCTCGCAAACGGTGCGTCCCAGACCATCACACTGCAGAGTGTCGCGTTTGATGCCGCAAGCAACGTCACAACCTGGTCGGTCGCCCCACAAGCCCTGAGTTTTGCCGCTGGATCGGTTGACGTCCGCGAGCTTGCCCAAGAGGCCAGTTCCTCCGGCGCAGTCGGGGGGCGTATTCGGATCGATGCGCCGGATCTGTTTGGGGGCGACAGCCGCGAGGGCGGCATCGTTGGCAATGTCGATGTGCTCATGGGCGGGCCGGCCCAACAACAGAACGACTATCTCGCCGCGCGCATGGGCGGGGACGTCCCCGCCTACCGGGGGCTCTGCAGCCTTGTGTTGCGGCAGGTCTATCTCGGGATCAATCCCTACCTCAAGCCTTGGGCCGTGCGCGTCACCCGCGTACTGGCTAGCGAAGCGGGTGCTGCGCAATGGTATCCGCAGACCGCCCCCATCGTGCCAGAGGCCAGCATCTCGGATGCGGCGATCTATGTAGCGCTCGATGCCTCGGGCTCGATGACCAGCACGCGCAGGGCCGCCCAAGTTGCAGGGGTCACAGCCTTACTGCGCGAGATCAGTGCGGGCGCAGATCCCGACCGGCCCAATGATATGCGCATCGTGCTGTGGAACACCGCCGTCGTGGACGCCATCGAGCGGCGCGACATGGTCTTGGAGGATTATAGCGCGCTGAGCACCTGGTTGATGCAACCCAGAGGTGGGTCGGGCGGGACCAGTTTCGACGCAGCCTTCGTCGGGGCCGGCGCTTTTTTTGACGGTGCAGGATCAAAACGTCGGATCGTGATCTTCGTGACCGACGGGTTGCCCGCCCCTGCATCTTCCGTTGATGACGCCCACGCTATCATCCGCACGCTGCCCCCCGTCGATATCTTCGGCTTCAACATCGCCCTTGCGGATACAAGTTCCACCGAGCGCATCGATAACACCCCCTTTGACGGCGTGCCGGTCATCCCCCCTGGCAACCCAGAAGCCCTGGTCGCCTCCCTGCGCGGTGCCTTCGGCAACGGGCCCGACATGAACCCGGCCCATATCATCCGCGAGTGCCTGACCAACCGCGACTGGGGGCTGGGGTATTCAGCCGTCGAGATCGGGGCCAGTTTTACCGCAGCCGCAGATACACTCTACGGCGAGGGCTTCGGGCTATCGCTGATCTGGCAGCAGGATACATCCGTGGAAGCGTTCATCGCGCGCATCCTCGATCATATCGACGCCACGCTCCTGATCGATCGCCGCACCGGACTCTGGGAGCTCAAACTGATCCGTGCAGATTACGACCCGCAGATGATCCCGGTATTTGACGAGACCAACGTCATCGACTGGGGTCGCCTCGGACGGCGTGCGGCCGCAGACCTGATCAACAGCGTCACCGTGCGGTTCACCGATGCATGGACCGACGATCCCGGGGCGGTCAGCGTGACCGATACCGCGCGCGTCCAGACAATGGGCGAAGTGATTGCGACCACGCTTGAGTATCCCGGCATCCGCTACCAAAGCCTTGCCGTGCGGGTGGCCGAACGCGATCTGCGCGCCCTGTCGGCCCCACTGCTGTCTGGCGAGATCGTCGTCAACCGCACAGGCGCGGATCTGGCTCCCGGCGATGTAATCCGTCTGCGCTCGGACCTACTTCGGCTTGCAGATGTGGTTATGCGCATCTCCGAGATCGGCCAGGGCGACGGGCGCGACAACGGCATCCGGCTCAAGATCGCCGAGGACGTCTTTGCTCTGGGCTCCACCGCCATGGTCGGAGGGCAGATGCCCGCAGGCGCGGGTCTCGCAGTTCCACCACGAGCGCTGATGCGACGGATGGTTGAAGAGGCCCCGTATTGGCTGCTGGTGCGCGCGCTTGGCCACAGCGATGCCGACCGTATCCTTACCGACGACCCAGACGCAGGCGCGCTGGTGGCCACCGGCGAGCGCCCAAGTGCGGACGCGCTAGCCGCAGAGCTCTGGATTGATCCGGGCACTGGCGCACGCGCATCAGGCACCGCGGCATTCGCCCCGACAGCCCTGCTGGCGGCGGAGGTGTCCGGTGATCCCGAGGCGCGCGTAATCCTCGTTACGGACTGGCAAGATATCGGCGAGGTCGGGATCGGCACGTTGGCCGCTATCGGCGGCGAGCTGGTGCGCATTGACGGCATTACCCCGCAGGCGATTACCGTGGGGCGTGGATGTCTCGACACCGTCCCGCAAGCCCATAGTGCAGGTGCGGCCGTGGTGTTTTTCGACGAGGTCGCACAGATCACCGATGAGGCCTGGGCCGCAGGCGAGACCCTTGCGGTTCGGCTTCTGCCCGAGACCGGGCGCGGCACGCTGGCCTTTGCGCTCGCCCCTGAGGACACGGTGACGCTAGTGCGCCGTGCGCTGCGCCCGCTGCCACCGGGCCGGGTGCAGGCCAATGGCAGCTATGCCCCGGATCCGCGCGCGCTGATTGACGGGGATGTTGCGCTGACCTGGGCGCACCGGGACCGGCTGACCCAGACCAGCCCGGTGATTGCAGACTATACCGCCGCCTCCATCGGGCCGGAGCCGGGGGTTGGCTATGTCTTGGAGATCCGCTGGGTTGATCCGGATACCGGCGCGCAGATCGCCCTCCCTGCGGCGGTGATGGATCTCGGAACGGCCACCAGCCGCACTCTGACTTTTGAGGACATCCCGGATGAGACAGCACCCGACCGGGTGGTTGAGATCGACGTGATGGTGCGCGCCCGCAGGAGCGTGGGCGGGACCTGGATTTACGCACGCGCGCACCGAACCATGCGCTTTGCCGCGCCCTTCGCCGCTGGGTGGGGCGCGGCCTGGGGCTTTAACTGGGGCGGCTAAGCTACCGGCTCTCTCCCCTACTCCCTCTGACCTGCTCCCCTGTGATCTGATCACCCTTATCTAACGAGGACGATATGCCGGAACGGATTCTGCCGGGGCTGGGGCTGCGCGCCTTTTATGAGCCCGGCCAACGCAATTGGGGCGAGAGTATCAGCGAGGACCTGCGTCTGGTCTCCGCCTTGGTGCAGGCCCGCGCCCTGTCGCGCAGCACCTCGCTGCCCGCGAGCGGAAGCTTGGGCGACATCTACATTGTCCCGGCAGGTGCGCTGAGCGAGGCCAGTGCCATCGCCCTTTGGGACGGCACACCGGGTGCGGAGGCTTGGGTTTATCTTACGCCAGAGCCCGGCTGGGAGATCTGGATCCTCGATGAAGAGCTGCGGGTGCGGTTTACCGGGTCGGCTTGGGTCGATCTTCCGCGCCTCGGTATTGTGCAGGTCCGCGCGCTGATTGGCACCGCGCATACCCTGGAGCTCATCGATACCGGTAGCATCCTTGAGACCACCGGGGCCTCCGCCGTGACCATCACGATCCCCGATGAGGCGACCGTGCCCTTCGCAATCGGCACGCTGATCAACCTCACCCAAGCCGGGGCCGGGGTGGCAACGGTTGAGGCCGCCGCTGGGGTGTCGCTCAATGGCATCACGGCCGGATCAGCCGCCCTTGAGGTCCAATGGTCCGGCGTGGCCCTGACCAAGCGCGGGGCGGATGCCTGGATCATCCAAGGCGCGCTCGCCGGAGCCGTCGCTTGAGCCTTGCAGTCATTACCGCAAAACTGCCCGAGAGGAGGGCGTATCCATGAGCCTTCTGATGCAGCGCGCCGCAATCCTCGCGCAAGGCACAGCGACTGTGCCACCCCCGGTCAGTTCCGACAGCGCGTGGGAGTTGGACGCCACCCGCACCCCTGCTGGCTACACGCTCTCCGACAGCGACCAAACCGCCCTCAACACCGCAGGCGGCAGCGACTATCGCCGCTGGGTTCCAAGTGCCAAAGCCATCACGCCCGCCGATGGGCGGCGCTACTGGGAAGTGGCTTGCGCCCCGGGCGGGGCCGACAGCTTCGATGGCTATATGGGCGTAATCCCGGCCGCGCAGCTGGAGGCCTATGACAGTGGCATCCATCCCATCACCCAAGGCGCAATTGGCTGGCGCGGAGATGGCGCGCTTTGGTCCTCGGAGACCGCGAGCGCCGTCCAACGCCTGAGCGGCCTGCCAAGCTTTGGGGCGGGGGATGTTCTAATGTTTGTCCTTGATCCCAGCGATGCACGGCTCTGGACCGGGAAGGACGGCGTCTGGCGCGATGATCCGGTCGCGGGTGCCCCGACATGGACCGCAGGCGGCAGTGCGGCCTTCTATCCCTACATCCAAGGCCGCGATCCCGGCGATGGCGGCACGCTGCGCTCGCTGGCCAGCCAGTTTGCCTATCCCGTTCCCTTCGGGGTTGAGCCCTTGGGGCGGACCGATCCAACGCTGCGGATCCTTCAAGCCCACAGCTTCCTCGAGATCGGCTGGGACAGCGCGCTCAGTATCGCCGCCCTTGAGCCCTGGCGCGATCTGGGCGGTGGGGCCCATATCACCGCCGCCAGCAGCGCCGTCTATCTCGAACAAGGCGGCAGCGCTGCGCTGAGCGCTGCACAGATTGACCTTTTTTTAGAACTGGAGTTGCCATGAGTTACGTCCTGCATCTGGGCCATCAACCTGCCGATATCTCTGGCATCAACGGGCTGTTGGACACCACACCGCTGGGGTTTGATCCTGCCTTGGATGTCAATTGCATCCGCTTCATCGGGACCCGGACGCTTGGGGCACCGTTTTCTTTTGCGGTCCCGGAACCTGTCGGCGATCTCTGGTTGGGCTTTCGCTACGTGACGCCCAACAGCGACGCCAATAGCATCAGCTCATTCACCGCGAGTTTTTTGGAGCTTTATGATGGGGCGGGATTGATGCTGGCCCAGGTCAAACCAAGCAGCGTCACAAGCCGGTATCACGCCATCGCCCATGGCGACGCGGCGGTCCAAGGTGCCTCCAGCTACACTGCCCCCAGCGGCCAGCCGCAATGGATCGATCTGCGGGTGGCTGTCGGGGCCGAGATCACCATCGATTTCTACGTCGATGGGGTTCTGCACAGCACGGCCACCGCGCCCAACTCTGCGGCCAAAGGCAAGCCCCGCACAATCGTCTTTGCAAACACGGCCCTGCACGCGATCTCGGCCTCACGGGTCTGGTACTACGCCCATATCGCCGCCCTCGACGGGGTCTCGACCATCGGACGACGCTTTGTGCGCCGCAGCCCGGATGCGTTGGCCAGCTTTAATGAGATGGTTGGCAGCCTCGATGCGCTCAAGGACGGTGATATTGCCACACGGGTTGCGAGCACCACCGCTGGTCAGCGCATGTCCTTCTCGCTGACCGGGCCAACCGGGCCCAGCGCGGTCTCGGTGATTGCAGGCGTGCATCTCAAACAGATTGCCCAAGCCGGCACTGGCGGGCCCACTGCCACGGCAGGGTTCCTGCGCATGGGCGGGGTAAACCATGATGCGAGCGCGGTGAGCGTTCCGAGCATTGCGCCAACCCCGGTCTATTCCAGTTGGGCGCTCAATCCGGTGGGGGCGGCTGCGTGGACCAGCGCCACGCTGCCAGCGGAAGTTGGGATCGTGTCGGCATGAGCCCACGCCGCTCCGGGCAAGGCCATGTCCGCATGCCCGACGCCGAGTTCGAGGCGCTGTTGGCCCGCGCCGCCCAGCAAGGCGCGCGGCGCGCGCTGGCCGATGTCGGGCTCGACGGTAAGGACGCCGCCCTCGATATCCGCGACCTGCGGTCTTTGCTCGACTGTATTCGCTTTGTGCGCCGCACGGCTGTCCAGACATCCGTCCATATCATCACCACAGGCGTGATCCTGGCACTGCTGGCCGGGATTGCCGTGAAGCTCAAAGTTTTTGGGGGTGGGCCTTAGAGGCGCGCGTCCCCTGGTTTAGCGGTCGGTAGCGGCCCGCTTCCCAGTTCAACCGCCAAGTTCACCCCCACGCCCTGAACCCGCTCTTCGGTGGGGGTGAGTGCCGCGCTCTCGCCCTACGGGGCGGACGTGACGCCTCGCTGAGCCGTCTCGAGCAACGAACGCCCCGAGCCCCTGCGAGGGGCCGGGATAGCAATTCCAATGGAGGATACCATGAGCCCTACCTTCTACGCCCACTGGCGCAATGTGCCCGAGCAAGCCTGGCGCTGGCGCAACTTCTCGCCCGCCGAGATTGCCTGCCGCGGCACCGACAAGCTGCTGCTCAACGGACCTGCGCTCGACAAACTGCAGGCGCTGCGTGACCTCCTCGGCAAGCCGCTGATCCTGCGCTCGGCCTATCGCAGCCCAGAGCACAACCGCGCGATTGAAGGGGCACTGAATTCGAAGCACATGCGCGGGGCCGCGTTTGATATTGAGATGGCAAACCATGATCCCGTCGCGTTTGAAGCAGCCGCCCGAGAGGTCGGGTTCCTTGGGTTTGGCTTTTATCCACGCTCGGGCTTTATCCATGTCGATTTGGGACCAGACAGATGGTGGGGCACGCGCTTCGCCGTCCGTGCCAGCGCCTTCGCCGCAGAAAAGCCCCTCGCCCGTGAGGTGCTTGCAGGCAGCCGCTCCCTGAAGGGTGGCGGAGCTGCGGGTGTGGCAACGCTGGGGGCTGCAGGCGTTGAGGTCGCCCAAGGCGTGCTTGCCGAGGCGCAGGGGGCGATCCTGCCGCTGGTGCCGTACCTCGACACCCTGCGCTGGGTGTTCATCGCGGTGGCCCTCGCAGGTGTTGTCGTGACGATCTACGCCCGGTTTGATGATTGGCGCAGGGGGCAGCGATGATCGCAACGTTGTTCGGCGGGATTATTGCCAGCCCATGGGCGCGGGCCGCCCTGCGCTACGGCGCGATCGCGGCTGCAGTCCTGTTGTTCTTACTTTCAATGCGCCGCGCCGGAGAGCGCACCGGGCGGCTCGCAGAACGCCTTGAGACCACGGAGAAAGCCAATGACGTACAACGCAGAATGCTGGAGGCGGCGGCGCGCCGCCCTCGTAATCGGGGCGAGCTGGTTGACCGGTTGCGCGGGGGTGGGTTTTGAGGCGAGCGGGCCGGCGGCATGTCCGCCGGTCGTGGCGTACAGTCGGGAGGTCCAAGCGCGGGCGGCCGAGGAATTGGCAATGCTGCCGGAGAGGTCGGCCGTCGTAGAGATGATGGGCGACTATGCGGTATTGCGGGAGCAGGCGCGGGGGTGTGTAAGGACGTAAGCGCGCTGAAGCGGCTTGAAGGTGACGAGCCGGAGCACAACGCTGGAAGCACCCGCTGCCTCAACAGCGCAGCGCGTCCGGCCCGTCTTCTTCAGTTCACTGTGTCAAAGAGCGCACAGGGACAAACCCCTCGAAAGAACGATACTCCACGTGCGCTGGAAAAGTCCTGTCCGAAGATGGGCACAGTTGTGCACCTAGGCGGGCTTTTGGCATCCAAGATCGGCAGGAAGCTGGCCGCTGGCTGGATATCAGTGCAGAGCGCAGTGTCAGAGGAAACCTGCTTGAGCCGGGCTGGGCGGTCTCGTAGCGTTTGCAGATGAGAAAACGCAGCCTTTTCCGATGCTCTAAGACATCTCCCGATATCATCCGCCTTGCAAAAGTGATTTATGTACGTTTTCCGTTGTCGCTCCGAAACGTCGAGGGCCTGTTGCATGAGCGCGGCATCGACATCAGCCACGAAACCGTCAGCTAATTGTGGAACAGGTTCGGTCCGATGTTCGCGGTCGATATCCGCAGAAAACGAGCCAGCAGGATGCGATCTTACTCGAACTGGCAGTGGCATCTGGGCGAGGTGTTCGTGGAAATCAGCGGCAAGACGTACTACCTTTGGCGAGCTGTGGATCGCGAAGGTGAGGTGCTCGAAAGCTATGTCACAAAGCGCCGTGATCGCAAATCAGCACTGAAATTCCTCATAAAATCAATGAAACGCTAGGGCAATCCGGGTATGCTCGTGACGGACAAAATGGTGTCCTATGGCGCGGCGATGAAGATCATCGGGAATGCTGACAAACAGGAAACTGGTCGCTGGATGAAGAATCAGGTGAATGCAAACCCTGTAAAAATTCGTCGCTGTCCACGCGTCCGTCCACAACCGCTTCAACCTAGAATGCCACCTCTATTCACGCGGTGATTTCAAGCTCAACCGTGATGCCGATCTTTCGGAGTGGCACCAGCTTTGTTCAGCATAAGTTCCGACGTTTGACGGCCAACTGAGCCGGGTTCAGAATTCGTCTGACAGCATCCAGCCGGGGCAGCGCCCGAAGTCCGACAAGCTCGCGCCGAAGGTCATACTGGTCGTTGCCAACGGTCTATCATACCTATGGGTCGCAGGTGATCTCGGCACCGGAAAAAAACCATTCTAGAAATCATGAAGTGGCGTCGGGAAATCCTCTCATGATACCATCCTGGCCCCTACCGAAATCAACCCCACGAAGGCAGGCAAGTGTTGCTAAACATGGGAGGGAAAGTCGTGGTGGTGGGCGTCTTCAGAAAGCATTTCGAAAAGCCAGTCTCGGAAAATGATTATCTTATCCACACCCGAATTTGGCTCTTGCACGACAAAGCTTCGTAGAGATCGGCGGATTGCCAATTGGCGCAATGCAGGGGGCACTATGACTCGACCGGCGGCGAGGTCTTCGCCGGCCAAGAAATCTCCTTCAAGCGCGATGCCAAGGCCGCTAACCGCCGCTTGTAACCCTAAAAGGATGTTGTCAAATTTCAAAGTCGAGTAATTCAAGAGCGGGATGCGGTTTATACTAATAAATTGCGCCCAATTAACGACACTAACCTCTGAATCAATTAGCCTAAAAGTAGATAAGTCCTTGGGTTCGCGAAGTATATTTCGATCTTTGATAAGTGCAGGGCTGCACAAAGGTAAAATGGTTTCTTCTAACAAAGGTTCAACACAAAGCCCAGTTTCGATCACTGGCCCATATCGAATTTCCACATCAATCGGAGGTATGGGCGCTTCATGAAAAGCTGTAGGTGTATATATTTGTAGGTCGATATCGGGATACTGTGAAATGAACAATTGGATGCGTGGCAAAAGCCAGCGCAGACCAAAGCTTACGCCACAGCGGATCGTCAAGGTTTCACGAGAGCTATTGCGGCAAACTTTATTCGTCCCCTCATCAATCCTTTCGTAAGCGGCACGGATTGCCTCAAAATATGCGGCGCCCTCGATCGTCAATTTCACACCACGGCTGTGTCGGACAAAAAGAGGTTTGCCGACAAACGTCTCCAGTTTCCGAATTTGATGGCTGACCGCCGAGGTGGTTATGTGCAGTTCCTGCGCCGCAATCCGAAAGCTGCCACATCGCGCGGCAGCTTCAAAAAAAGACAAGGTGCGCAAAGGGGGGCGCTGCATTTTCATGCTCCTACATGCGGAGTCTAAGACTAAGAAATATTTTCACGTCGAGTTGAGCTAAATTCAACTCTATATGCAAGTTTTTGCGTTTGTCGCAACGTGATTCGCAAGATAATATTAAATTGTTGAATAAAAATGTAGCATGGAAGGGTTAACTGATGAGTAAATTTTCACTAAAAACTTCAGTCGTTCCCGTGGCAGTGGCGATGGCGCTTGCGTCAATGTCAACTGGCGCGGTCGCACAGAGCGTACTGGACAGAGTTGTCGCCGAACAAAAGCTCGTGATTGGCACGCGCGAGTCGCAAGTACCTTATGCCTATGTGAACAGCGATGGAGAGTATGAGGGATGGGCCATCGACCTGAACCGTGCTCTTCACGGTCTAATCGAACAGAAACTAGATCTTGAAATTGAGCTCGAATTCAAGCCGGTCACCGCTCAAACCCGCATTCCTCTGGTCGTGAATGGTAGCCTTGACTGGGTATTAGGCACCACGGGTCAAACCGTGGCCCGAGAGGAGGTAGTCGACTTTTCCCTTGTTAACAATGCGGTATGTGTCAAGAAACTCGTGGCGATTGACAGCGGAATTGAAACAACCCAAGACCTTGCTGGCAAGCGTGTTGGCGTCAACGCCGGAAGCGTCGAAGAGCGTTTAATCACAGCAATGAACGCGTCGGGCGAGTTGAACCCACCGGCGCAATTGATCACGTCTGACAAGCACTCATCCGGATTTATTTCTCTAAGTCAGGGTAAAACGGATGCGCACGTGACGCTGGATGACGCATTGATCGGCCTAATGATGAGAGCACCTGAGCCTGAACGATGGGCGGTGCGCGGGCCTGATATTTTTTGTATCAACCAAGGGATAATCTTGCCCGAAAATGACTCCAACTGGAGAGACATGGTCAATCAGTCGATGTGTTATTTCATAGTGACGGGTGGCTATGACGAGCTCTATGCAGAATGGTTTCTTGGCGACAGTCCCAAGGCCGGATACGTGCGCGTACAATCGGACCCGTTGCGGAGCCTGATCTCGAGTCAGTGCCCATTTGGCAGTGAGACATTTCTAGACGAGACATAAGGTCTCAAAGAGAAAGTTAGAGGGGAGCTCGTCGTCGGGTTTCCCTCAGCCTGACGCCGCTTAGCAAATGCCAAGCCGGTTCGTCTGTAGTTAACTCTGAATGTATCGGACAGAAGATGGAAAGCCAGTTTGCAGACCGCATATCTATGCTTGGCGCACCTGCCTCTCACAGCGTAATTGCAAAAGTCCGTGACCTTCGGGCATCCGGCATGGACATCATAGATTTCGGGCAACAAGGGGCTACGCCCACGATTGCAATGGATGCAGCGGCCAAAATGATGCAGTCAGCGACGGGATCTTCGTACACTGACACACGCGGGCTTCCTAGTCTGCGCCAGGTGATCGCCGACAAGCTGGCCAAAGAGAACTGCATCACAGCCGATCCGAGCACCGAGATTGTCGTGACCTTGGGTGCCAAAGAGGCCATATTTGCGTCGATGCTCGCACTTGTGGGACCCGGAGACGAAGTTCTAATCGAAGACCCTGCCTATGTCGGGTTCGAGCCTCTCATTCGTCTGGCTGGCGGCGCACCCGTACATATACCAATGAAAGCGGAGAATGGCTTTCGGCTTCCCATTGAAGATCTGGAAAGCTACATAACGCCGAAAACTAGGCTTTTACTTTTGTGCAACCCGCACAATCCCGGAGGCCATTGTCATTCCGCTGAAGACCTCGCAGCAATTGCCGAGACTGCCATCCGTACCGACATTCATGTGCTTGTGGACGAAGCCTATGAGCATTTTGTCTATGATGGAGGCAAACACACAAGCCTTGCATCGCTTCCCGGAATGTTTAACCGAACAATCACGGTTCAGACTGTTAGCAAAATCTACAACATGGCCGGCTGGCGCGTTGGCTGGGCAGCGGCAGCGGCCCCACTGATGGCAAAGATTGCTTTGGTACATGCCCATGCTGTGACCTGTCCAACATCTTTTGCGCAAGCCGGTGCAGAAGCGGTCATCCGAGAAGGTATTGGCGAAGGAGACTTACCAATCGCCAAGATCGTGGAGCGGTACACAGCGCAGCGCAACGCAATGGTTTCTGGCTTGAGCGCAATACCGGGAGTCACCTGCGCGACGCCGAGTGGCGCTTTTTTTGTATTTCCAAACCTTGCGACCTTCGGCATGTCATCTATTGAAATCTGCGAGTACTTGCTTCAAACCGCCCACGTTTCCGCGATCCCAGGATCTGCATTCGGCCAGGAAGGAGAAGGGTATATTCGCTTAGTTTTCAAATCAGACGTCGGCGTTATCAATCAGGGTGTTGCCCGTTTGGCCGAAGCCCTATCCAAGATTAAACCCAATACTGTTACGAGTGGATCGGGCAACGCAAGATGAACTACGATTTTGATTGGTCTATTCTATGGGAAGAACCACATCGTAGCCGGATTGTTGAGGGCTTACAGACAACATTGCAACTATCATTGTTCGCTTGGGTGTTGGCCCTTGGCCTAGGAATACTGATTGGTTCAATACGGATGTCTAATTCACGGTTTCTGCGTATTTTTGGATCCGCTTACGTAGAATTGTTTCGCAACATTCCGCTGTTACTGCAATTATTTATCTGGTTTTTTGTTTTTCCTCTGCTGCTACCAAGAGATTGGATGCTGTCATGGAACCGAATGGACAACGTTCCATTCCTAACGGCGTTAATTGGATTATCGCTGTTCACTTCAGCACGGGTAGCTGAGCAAATCCGCTCAGGTATTTCTTCGATTCCAAAAGGGCAGCTTGACGCGGCATATTCCACTGGGCTGAGCAGTGTGCAAACATATCGGTACATTGTCATTCCCTATGCATTTCGGGTGATGATCCCGGCTATATCTTCAGAGTTCCTCACAATATTCAAGAACTCGGCCCTCACCTTGACCATTGGCGTTGCAGAAATCACAAATACATCACGGGCGATCGAGGCGTGGTCCTTTCGTGGGATCGAAGCCTATTCAGTGGCTTCACTGACATATATGGCCACAACCGCATCTGTCGTCATTTTCATGAGTTGGCTGGAACATGCGCTTCGCATCCCCGGCCTGATCGGAAGAAGGTAGGCGTCAGATGGACTTGTCTGTTATAACCGACAACCTGCCTTTCTTGATGAAGGGCTTGTCACTGAGCTTTCAACTGGCGGCGCTCACCACGGTCTTGAGCTTGTCTCTCGCATGCTTCATCGCGATTGGGCGGATCAGTCATAGGCGATGGATCCGTTATCCTTCAGCAATCTTTGTGAATCTGCTGCGCAGCAATCCACTTATCCTAATCGTGTTCTGGTTCTTTTTTCTAGTGCCCCTGCTTACCGGTAAGCATGTCGGCGAATTCTGGTCGGTCTTGATTGCCTTCGTGGTCTTCTTTTCCGCCTACTTCGCCGAAATCGTGCGCTCGGGTATCCAGTCCGTGGGCAGTAATCAGATTAAAGCGGCCCTGTCGACAGGGCTGTCCTACCCGCAAACTATGCGGCTAATAGTACTGCCTCAAGCTATGCGCAATGTGATGCCAGCGTTGGTAACCGAATGTGTGATCGTCTTCCAAGGCACGACAATTGCTTACGTGATTGGTCTGCGTGAGTTCCTGCATAGCACGATCTTGGTAACCGAACGAACGGTGCGCCCAGTCGAACTCTATCTGTTCGCAGCGCTAGTTTACTTCGTGGTCTGCTTTGCTGGATCGACTTTGGCGCGGCGACTTGAAAAGAAAGCAATAAGAGTATGACAAAGACCCCAATTGTTGAGATCACTAACCTTGACCTGTACTACGGTAAGCACAAGGCACTTGATGATATTTCTACTTCTTTTACTTCTGGAAGTTGTGTTGTTATTTGCGGCCCCAGCGGGTCTGGCAAAAGCTCTTTACTAAGGTGCATCAACCGGCTTGAGGATTTCACCGGGGGTGACGTTCTGTTTGATGGTATCAGCCTTCGCAACACCCGCGACCTCGCGGGTATTCGCTCCAATATTGGAATGGTATTTCAGCACTTCGAACTCTACCCACATCTCAGTGTGAGAGATAACGTCACGCTTGCGCCGCGCAAGGTTAAAGGCCTGTCCAAGGCCGCAGCTGATGAACGTGCCGTGAAACTGTTAGATCAGGTCGGCATCCTTGATCAAGCGGACAAGTATCCCGCAGAGCTATCCGGGGGGCAACAGCAGCGTGCAGCAATCGCCCGCGCGCTGGCGTTGAAGCCCCGTCTGATGCTGTTTGATGAACCAACCTCTGCACTGGATCCTGAGATGATCGCTGAAGTGCTTCGTGTCATGCGCGACTTGGCTGCAGGCGGGATGACTATGTTGGTTGTGACGCACGAGATGGGTTTTGCCCGCGACGCGGCAGACGAAGTTATATTCATGGACCAAGGTCGCATTATTGAGCGCAGCGAAAGCGAGGTGTTTTTCACCAACCCAAAATCTGCGAGGGCAAAGGAGTTCATCGATCGCATTATCTACAAGCTGTGACGCTCCTTTTGGCGCAATCCGAATACCCCAAAATATGACCGAGAAAACACCATGAACAAAACAATCGCCTCTACCCATTCACGCAGAAAAGTCGGATGTCCGCCATCATTTCGGATTGGCGTCGATATTGGTGGTACCTTCACAGATGTGGTCGCATTAACCTCGGATGGAAAGATCCTGACACGCAAAGTGTCGTCGACACCCGATGATTACGGAAGGGCTGTTGCAGCGGGCATACAGGCGCTTGTTTCCGAGAATGGTCTGGATTTTGCGAATGCAAGCGACATTGTACACGCAACGACTGTGGCAACCAACGCGATTCTCGAAGACCGTGGTGCGCGGACTGGTCTTATCACGACCGAAGGGTTCCGCGACGTTCTGGAGTTTCGTCGCGTGCGCTTTCCTGAACTTTACAATCTCGCTTATCGCAAACCCAAACCACTTGTTCCGCGACGCTATAGGCTTGAGGTTCGCGAACGACTTGCAGCCGACGGAACGATACGGACGCCGCTGGACGAGGCCAGCGTGGTCTCCGCTGCAGAGCGATTGAAAGAAGCTGGTGTCGAGGCGGTCGCGATCTGTCTTCTGCATTCCTACCAGAACCCAATACACGAACGGCGCGTTGAGGAGATCTTGCGTCGCAATCTGCCGAACGATGTTTTCATCTGCTGCTCTTACGATATTCTGCCCGAAATACGCGAATATGAGCGTACGAGCACGACTGTAGTCAATGCTTTTCTTGGGCCGATAATGACCAACTATTTGGATCAGCTCCAGACTCGGTTGGCTGATATCGGGCTGGAAAAACCGCTATATGTCATGCAGTCTGGAGGTGGCCAGATGAGTGTGGCAGCGGCTGCAGCAAAGCCCGCTTATCTTGTCGAGTCAGGTCCTGCCGCTGGGGTTGTCGCGGCTGCGCATATCGCAAAACAGCTTGGGCTTGACCATATCATCACCCTTGACATCGGTGGCACAACCGCAAAAACATCCATCGTTGAGCATGGAGAGCCCGTTAAAACTGGTGAATTCGAAGTTGGTGGCGGGATCAATCTTTCGAGTAACTTGGTCAAGGGCGCAGGTTACGCAATAAAGCTACCATTCATCGACGTTTCCGAAATTGGTTCGGGCGGCGGAAGCAAAGTCTGGTTTGACAATGGGGGTCTCCTTAAGGTCGGACCTGAAAGCGCCGGGTCAATCCCGGGCCCCGTCTGTTACGGGCAAGGTGGGACCCAGGTTACGTTCACGGATGCTGTGTTGACGTTGGGGTATCTCAATCCCGACCACCTAGTGGGCGGTGCCCTAAAACTCGATCTTGACGCAGCTGCTGCGGCGCTTGATGTGCAGATTTGTCAAACTCTAAAGCAGTCGCTGCACGAATCCGCCTTTGGAATATTTACAGTGGCGGTCACCAACATGGTGCGGGCAGTGAAATCTGTGACCACTTACAGAGGGCGTGATCCGCGTGATTTCACACTGGTCGCCTTTGGTGGCAACGGCCCTGGCGTTGCTGCAGCTATTGCAGAAGAGTTGGGCGTGCGTTCGGTCCTTGTCCCACCAAACCCTGGAGTGCTGAGTGCCCATGGTCTATTGGTTGCTGAGAACACCTATGAATCCGTTCGATCAATGCAAGGACTGCTAGGGCAGATAAAAGACGAACTGATCGGCGATGGGTTTCAATCAATGTCGACTAAAGCAACCGATGACCTGATATCTCAGGGTTTTGCCAAAACTAGAATCAAGACACAGCATCAGGCAGACCTGCGTTATGCCGGACAGGCTTTTGAACTAACAGTGTCCGCCGATAACGCTGAAGAAATCGCAGATACGTCTGTTTTGACTGCACGGTTTCACAATGAACACGAGCGGACCTACGGGCATAAGTCGCTCAATCAAACTGTCGAAATCGTCAATATTCGGGTCGTTGCGCGCGTTTCATCTGATCAGGTCAATGAATTGGCTCCTCAAAGCTTTAAAGGAGCGATGGCATCCTTCGGCGAACGCACTGCCTATTTTGGACCTAAGCTTGGTCTGCGCCAAGCCAAGATTTTAACTGATCGGGCAAGCCTTGGCTCGAACGTAATCGAAGGGCCTGTTATTATCGAGGAATACGATGCGACCACAGTGGTCCCGCCCGGTTGGTATGTATCGCTCGACGATTACGGAAGTCTGATTCTCAACAAGGGAGAGCGATAATGGATACTGGTTTTGATGCCGTAACGTTGGAAGTTGTGCAAAATGCGCTGGCCTCTATCGCGGACGAGCTAGCTTTGGTTATCATGCGGTCAGCGTATTCAAACATCGTGCGCGACTCTATGGATTACTCAACCGCTGTATGTGATCACGCTGGTCGCACAATTGCCCAAGGGCTGACCAATCCCGTACATCTGGGCTCGTTTCCTCATGCGACCCGCAATTTGGTTGAGGCCCACGGTCAAGACATGAAACCCGGAGACGTGTTTATTTTTAACGATCCATATGGTGCCGGCGGCATGCATCTTCCGGATTTCTATATCATCAAGCCTGTATTCGTTGACGACAGACTAGAGGGCTATGTCGCAACACTAGCACACCAATCCGATGTGGGTGGTATCGCGCCAGGCGGCATGGCGGTTTACGCAGAAGATATCTTTCAGGAAGGGCTGCGCATCCCTGTCCTCAAGCTATTTGAAGCAGGAAAGCTCAACAAGGCGATCCTCGATCTTATTGAACGCAATACCCGTATGCCTACCGATGTCATCGGCGATATCTTCGCCCAGATTGCAGCCTGCACGACTGGGGAACAGGCATTTCGGCGATTGGTCCAACGCTACGGCAGCGATGATTTCCGCCGTTACACCGAAGAGTTGCACGACTATGCAGAAAGGATGATCCGTAACGAGATTCTGGCCATCCCGGATGGCAAATATGCGTTTGAGGATTTTCTCGACGGACTCGGAGAAAACCCTGAGCCGATCCGCTTTCGTGCCACTGTAACCGTATCCGTTGATCACATTCATGTGGACTGGACTGGTACATCGCAACAGGTCAAAGCGGCGATCAATGGGCCTTTGCCCACAACGCACGCCATGTGCTATCTCGCTGTGCGTTGCGCCATCGGCACACCTATTCCGAATTGTGACGGGTTCATGCGTGCAATCTCCGTGACAGCCCCTTTGGGCTCCATTGTCAATCCCCGTGAGCCTGCAGCTTGCGGTGCGCGGGGGATTATTTGTTTCCGAATGTACGATGCCCTTTTGGGAGCGTTTTCGCAGATTTTCCCCAGCAGGATTCCGGCTGCAAATGAAGGTGGGTCATCTGCACCTCACATCGCAGGGCGCGACGCAGACAATCGAGCGTTCATAGTTTCGGGTGGGCTAATGGGGTGTTGGGGTGGAATGGAAACTCATGATGGTCAGGAAGGCATCTCAAATCCTGCGGCCAACTTAGGCAATACTCCCATCGAGCTTCTCGAAAGCCGCCATCCAGTCGAGATCACGAAATACGCATTTGTTACCAATTCTGGTGGACCAGGAAAATTTCGTGGTGGTGCCGCCCTAGTGCGTGGTTACCGACTGCTGGCCGACGAGGCGGAGTTGGTCATGCGCTCTGACCGACGTTCGGTCCAACCCTACGGGTTGAATGGCGGCCTGTCAGGCACTCCGTCATGGAATATCATCAATCCAGGGCCGGATCAGAAACTTCTTCCCGTCTGTCCGATGAGCCCAACTCCACTTGTGAGTGGGGATGAGTTTGTTCACATTCAAGCTGGCGCAGGCGGTCACGGTGATCCCTTGGAACGAAATCCACAAGCTGTTCTCGAGGATGTACTTGATGATCTAATTTCGCTGGATTACGCACATGATGTTTTCGGCGTGATCTTTCAGGATGGGATTGTTGACAAGGATGCAACTGTGGCGAAGAGAAAGGCTCTGCAAACCTCTGGCACACATCTGACAACCTATGTTGACCTTTTCCATTCAGAGGTTGGGATTGCTTCGAGTGATTGGAATGCGCACGAAGTTAAAGCGGGTCCACTTTGAGAGCATCTACTTTCGGCGGTTCTGCCAGAAGGCTGCGATGGGTGCTGTCAGACCAAACTGACTTGGTGCGGGCAGGGCACCGACTTAGCTTTGTTGGATGACAGAACGCAGTCCTTTGCGATACTTCAAGACATCTCCTGAAATCATCCGCTTTGCGATGATGATGTATATCCGGTTTCCGCTTCACTCCGAGATGTGGAGCACCTCATGCACGAGTGTGGGATCGGTGTCAGCCACGAGACCGTTCGGTTTTGGTGGCTTCGGTTCGGTCCAATGTTCGCGGCCGAGAACCGAAAGCGCCGTATTGAAGGCTTGAGATCGAGCCGTCGGCAGTGGCGTCTGGGCGAGATGTTCATGAAGATCAGCGGCGAGACGCACTACCTTTGGCGGGCTTTGGATCATGAGGGCGAGAGTAGAGTAAAATACGCTGGTTTGATTTCAGTCGCGTTTTCGTCAAGTGGGATTCGAACCGACAGACTGGCGCAATAAAATCAATATCTTAGACGGTAGAGAAGGTTCGACGGGGGTCGCGTATCCTCCGCCACCCACACTTTTAATCCTTGTTTTTCAGAACGTTAATGTAAAACAAGGCTTTGTGCAGCTTGCACTGCTACAATTGACTGCTACAGTGGCCTTCATGAACCCACGTGTATCAGTCCCTAAAATCTTCCTGCGTGGCAACAAATGGTACGTCCGTGTGCAGGTGCCAAAGTCGATGCAGGAACGCCTGAAACGCAAGGAGTATTGGGTTTCCTTGAGAACGTCTGATCGAGCCGAAGCGTTGCAACATGCCACCGCCGCCACTCAGAAGAAGCGCCGTGACATATCTGCTGTCTACCGCCGACTTAGTGCAATCAAGGAGACCCTTCATGAACTCGATGTAGATCAGCAGATTGCACTGGGTCGCGAAGCTTATGCGATCCATGTCCGCAATGGTGCTGATCTTGTGGCAGAGTTCGAGAGAAGCAACTTTGACACGATGAGAGCTTTCACTGAAGCACGTGCAGTGGATGTAGATGATGCCATTGCCAGGTTGCGCTTGGCGAGGTCTGACACACCTCACATCCGTATCATGGCACTCAGATTGATGGAGGAAAACGGTATCAGGCTGCCTGAGGGGTCTTTGGCCTTCCAGCAGTTACTACAAATCTGCACTGACACTTTCATCGAGGCCAAGAGAAATGAGCTGGCCTTGTTGGGTGGCCGTGCAGTGCATGATGCTCCCAATCCTCACTACGTCGATACCGTGACGGGTGGGCCGAAGGCGTTTGTTTCGCTCGGCGACCAACTTGCTATGCCACCAGAACCAACGCCAAGCCTCACTGCTTTGATGGACAAGTTTCTCAACAACCCGACGAAGCTGCGAACTGATAAGACGAAGAATTCCGTCAGAGGTTACTTGGGTGTAGTGTTTCAAATTCTTGGTGACGACACGCCAATCGATGAGATCACCGAAGCGGATTGCGAACGGGTGCGCGATCTTATCGCAAGGCTGCCCCCAAATTTCATGAAGCTCCCCGATGCAGACAAGCACACCCTAGGTGTTTGATCCCACGGTTTGATGGTGCGATCCTTTCTCAGAAATGGAAGGAAGCATTATGGGACAAGTTCGTCACGGGAGCGCCACGACCACGCACGCCGTCAGAGCGGCAATACAGCGATC
>Ga0163216_100376_pt1 | contig 80106 bp, 72 predicted proteins | sample SynspAceP_FD_167610 | JGI IMG/M metagenome (GOLD analysis project Ga0163216, IMG submission 167610) | Saline lake microbial communities from Ace Lake in Antarctica - Synechococcus sp. Ace-P (Illumina Assembly) | ecosystem: Environmental > Aquatic > Non-marine Saline and Alkaline > Saline ...
CCCGACTCCCCGACTCCCCGACTCCCCGACTCCCAGACTCCCAGACTCCCAGACTCCCAGACTCCCAGACCCCCAGACCCCCAGACTCCCCGACTCCTCGACTCCCCAACTCCCAGACTACCCGGCCCCCAGACCCCCCGACTCCCAGCTCCCGACTCCCAACTCGCTTTGACTCACATGAACCAACGTACTCATACTCGCCACACTGCTCGCCGTCTCTTAGTTCAATCTTTGGAGGATCGGCGGTTGCTCGCTGCGGGGCCTTACGCGCCGGCGGCCGGACAAACCGGAACGACGGCGATCGATGCGGACGATCCCGCGATCATCGGATGGGCTTCGACGGTCGCCGATTATTCGCCGGGCACGAACGCGGATGCGGTTTGGCAACAATCCGCCGAGGCGCTCGGCAAAGCCGAGGGGGTTCCGTCGAGCATCGTTTCGCTCGGCCGGGGCGGTTCGCTCACGTTGGGGTTTTCCACTCCGATCCGTGACGGGTTGGGGGCGGATTTTGCCGTGTTTGAAAACTCGTTCAGTGATACGTTTCTCGAACTCGGTTTCGTCGAGGTGTCCTCCGACGGTGTGAATTATGTGCGTTTCGATTCCGATTCGCGAACGCCGCAACCGGTCGGTAGTTTCGGGTCGGTCGACCCCACGAACCTGAACAATTTGGCTGGGAAATACCGTGGCGGTTTCGGCACTCCGTTCGACCTCGGCGAACTTCGCGCTCGCCCTGGACTCGACGTCACTCGCGTCACCCATGTTCGGTTGATTGATATTATCGGCGATGGGAACACGCTCGATACGTCGGGCGACCCGATCTACGACCCGACGCCCACGAACGGTTCGGCCGGTCTCGATGTCGATGGCGTGGGCGTGATCCATGCCGTCGCAACGGGGGAAGTCGTGATCGATTTCGAGACGCTCGGCGAGGGACTCGGTGACAACACTTTCGACAACGGCTCCGGTGCACAGGGTGGTTTCACCGAGAAAGAAATTTCACTCAACAACGATTACAACTCCCAGTGGCAGAGTTGGTCAGGGTGGGCGATCTCGCAATCGACCGACACGACGACCGCAGGTTTCACCAACCAATTCGGTAACATTGTTGGGGCCGGGGTTGAGAATTCCGAAACGTTCGCGGTGGCGTACTACAGCGTTCTCGGGGCGAGTGCGGCTCCCTCACTGACACTCGATCCGGCGAGCGGGTCGACGTTCGATTCATTCTACGTGACCAATGCGACGTACGCGGCGTTGTCGATGCGAGACGGTGACCAGTTCGCGAAAAAGTTCGGCGGCGCCGACGGTAACGATCCCGATTTCCTGCGTCTAACGGTGACGGGTGTGGGCGCGTCGGGCGATGACCTCGGCAATGTCGAGGTGATGTTGGCTGATTTCCGGTTTGCTGATAACTCCCAAGACTTTATTCTTGACGCCTGGATTCGCGTGGACGTGTCGTCACTCAGTGATGCCCGCTCGCTGCGGTTTTCGATCGACGGCAGTGACACCGGTTCCTTCGGTTTGAACACGCCCGCGTACTTCGCCGTCGATAACGTGACGTTGCGTCGGGCGGCGGTGCCGTTCGATTTACAACGGCCTGAAACACGAGAAGATCAACCGATCGTCGGGCGGGTATCGCGTCCGACGGCCGATACCTCCACGGCGATCACCGTGACGCTCGATCGTGACAATAGCAACGCGGCGGGTTTGCCCGAGACGGTGACGATTCCGGTCGGTGCCCCGTTCACCGAATTCCAGATCACACCCGTCAACGATAACGTGCCCTCGGCCGACCGGGTGATGGAAATCACCGCTTCGGCGGAGAACCTGTTGCCGACGACTCGCTCGCTCGCCATTCGTGACGACGAGGCACTCGGAATTGCGTTTACGTCGGCGACGACGAACGTGACCGAAGGCGCGGGAACCGCTGCGGCGATGTTGACGTTGACTCGCAATGACGGTGACATTAGTCAGCCGCTCACGGTCACGCTCTCTCACGACACCACGTCATTATTGAGTGTCCCCCCCTCGGTTTCCTTTGCCGCCGATGAGCGACAAATCACGATCCCGATCGAGGTGCTCGACGATGATCGATACGGAAGCGGACAGAGTATCGTCATCACCGCTGCGGCGGACGGACGTGCCGCAGCGACGACACGAATCGCGATCGCCGAAAACGATTTGCCTTCGATCCAGTGGGAATCTTCGCTCGTTCGGCTCAATGAAAATGCTCCGCAGACCACCCGTACGATCAACGTCGCTCGCAACACCGAGGACACGTCCAACCCGGTCACGATCACGTTGACGTTGCCCGACGGTGGACCGATCACGGTGCCTGGGGAAGTCACGATTCTCGCCGGCCAATCCTCGGGCGAGGTGACCGTCGGCGTGATCGATGACAGTCTGGTTAACTCGTTGCCGAGGTACCGGATTCAGGCCAGTCACTCGGATCTGGTGTCGGCGAGCATCGAAGTTGAAATTACCGATAACGATACGGCGGGTTTGCAAATCGAGATGCGTGACCTCGACGGGAACGCGATCACAGAAATTCCCGAAGCGACTCCGTTTCAAGTACACGTTCGCCGCACCGCCGTGAGGCTCGACGTTATTCAAGAGGTGACGATCGCGACCTCGCTCGGCGAGCGTGTCACCGGCCCGAAATCGCTCACCATTGCGTCCGGTAGCGATTCCGCTTCGACAACGCTCCAGGTCCAACGCGATGGCATCGTCGGTCAACCGGTCGCGATCGTGATCGATGCGACTGCCGACGGTTTTGTTTCTGCAAGTGGCAATTTGGCAGTGACCAATTCGGACCCGCGTTCGCTGCGGATCACCGCACCGGATGCGGGTCTCTCGGAATCCGATGCGTTGCAAATCGGCGATTTCGAATCGTTCGCGAGCGGCTTGTTGCCCGGCGAGTTCGACAATAACTCGGGCGAGGCGGGCGAGTTCATAAGTGGCCCGTTCTCGTTTGCGAACTCGTTTAGCAATGCGTTCGGGTTCGATTTTTGGTCTGGGTTCGCGGTCAGTCGCGGGACCGACGGATCGACACCGGGTTTCGGCAACCAGTATTCGGCCGTGACGGGAACCGGTGCGGATAACTCGCCGACGTATGCCGTTGCCTTTGCCGGTTCGTCGGCGGCGATATCTCGTGACGTCAGTAGCGGCCCGTTCGAGTCGCTTGAGATTACCAACACGACGTACGCGGCCCTCTCGATGCGAGACGGTGACAGTTTCGCGAAAAAGTTCGGCGGCGAATCCGGCGACGATCCGGACTTCTTTTTGTTGACGATTGACGGGCTCGATGCGGCTGGTATTTCGATCGGGCAAGTCGAGTTCTATCTCGCCGATTTCCGATTCGATGACAACGCCTCCGATAACATCGTTGACGAATGGACGACGATCGACGTCAGTTCGATCGGTGACGCGGCCTCGTTGTCGATGAGTTTATCTTCGTCCGACAACGGCAGTTTCGGCATGAACACGCCCGCGTATTTTGCGATCGACAATTTGACGTTCACCCCGGCGCTCGATTCGTTACCAACGATCACGATCGAACGCTCGAGCGACGATATTTCATTGCCACTCGACGTGGGGTTGAGCGATAACCGCAACGATTTGCTCGTGCCGGCGGTCGTGACGATTCCCGCCGGGCAAACGCAAGTGACGGTTCCGGTGTATTGGATCGACAACGAATTCGCCGATGGCATCCGGGTTTGGCAATTCGGTGCAACGGCGGCGGGTTACACCGGCGCCGACGCGACGATTTCGTTGATCGATGATGAGACGCCCGCACTCACGTTAGCTCCATCGACCGAATCGATCTCCGAATCGGCGGGCACGCAGACGATCGATTTCGAAGACATTGGCAGTGAGTTAGCGGCGGAGACGCGTGCCAAAGGCGAGAATCAGCGAGGCGGTTTTACCTCTGGTTCGTTGTCCTTCTCGACGGCGTATGAAACGACGTTTGGCAGTTGGAGTGGTTGGGCGGTGTCGAACATGACCGACGTGACGACGCCCGGATTCACCAACCAGTTTTCTGTCTACGCCACCGACACATCGGCTGCGACGTTCGCGGTCGCGGGCGGTTACGGTGCCACGCCGCCGACGATCACGATGCCGGATTCCCTCGCCGGTGGGAGTTTTGAATCGATCGCGATCACGAACACGACCTACGCGGCGTTGTCGATGCTGCAAGGCGACAGTTTCGCGAAACAGTTCGGCGGCGAGACGGGCGACGATCCCGATTTCTTCTTACTGCAAATCGAAGGTGTCGATGATGCGGGCGGTTCGGTCGGCGTGGTCGATTTCTATCTCGCCGATTATCGCTTTGATGATAACTCGCTCGATTACGTCGTCGATGATTGGACGACGGTCGATTTGACATCGTTGACCGGTGCGACGAGTTTACGTTTCGGTTTGTCCTCGTCCGATGTGGGCAATTTCGGCATGAACACGCCGGCCTATCTGGCGATCGATGACGTGCAGATTTCTCGTTCATCGGCACCGGAGCCGACGTTGCTCGTGCATCGCAACACGTCCGACGTCAGTACGGAACTCACCGTGACGTTTGAAAACAGCGATTCCACGCGGGTGTCGTTGCCGGAATCCGTCGTGATCCCGGCAGGCGTAACGAGCGTTCGTGTGCCCGTTTCAATCATCGATGACGCGATGTATCGGGGTGACGGATCGTTGCAGATCAGCGCGACGGCGAACGGATTGTCGGCTGCTGATGCGACAATGGAATTCGTCGAGGACGAACGTCCTGGCATCTTGGTGAACGGGTCGCTCGCAAACATTGCGATCGAAGAAGGCGGCGTGGCCGGTTCCTTCACCGTGCGATTGCAAACGCCGCCGAGCGACGGTCCGGTGACGATTTCGATCGAGAGTGCCATGGCGGGCGTTGATGCGATGAACCGGTTGAGTTTGTCGTCGACGACGTTGACGTTTACCGTCGACGATTGGGACCAAACTCAAACGGTCTCGGTTTCCGGGCGGCATGATTTGCTCGTGCAGGAAAACGAAGTGATCGGTTTGAGATTGTCTGACGGCACGAATACCTACGCCGAAGCGTCGGCGTGGTTGGAACTCGCCGATTATCAACCTACCGAGTTCGTACTGCGTCGGGATGCCGGGTTCGTACAGCTCGTCGACGAGTCCCGAGATCTGGTCTTTGGTGAGTACGCCGTTGGTGATACTGTTGGCTCGGACGTGCTCCCTGTCGATGCGGATGAATTGCGTTCTCTCTTCGGCGATTCGGCTCGCCGTTTGCTCGTTTCATCGAACCAGACTCCCGAGTTGATCGGTTCATGGACGTTGGGGCAGACGACGTTGGACAACGGGTTAACGATCATGCGGGCGACGAGTGACGCCGTCGAAGTCGACGTGACGACAAACCGCCCGTGGCAAAACATCGCCTTGAAACCTGACGTCAACGGCAGCGGAGACGTCACCTCGGTCGATGCACTTACGATCATCAATCGGCTCAACGCCGACCCGTCGTCCGAGTTGGCGATGCCGCAGTCCGAAGACGAATTGCCGACGTTTTACTACGACGTCTCAGGTGACTCGTTGGTGACCTCGCTCGATGCGTTGCAGGTGATCAATTGGTTGAACGAATATGATTTCGCGGGCGATTCACCGGATTCTGCGGGCGAGCCACTCATGGGAATCCGAGGGCTCGGAGCCGCCACCGCGATTGCCGATCACTCAAGGAAAATCGACAATTTCGATAAAACCGGAACGTTCGACCCGCGTTTCGAACCGAAAACCAGTAATGACTCGAACGTGAAAACGGTGGCGTCCTCGATCGTGACGACGCCCGAAATCCTCGCTGACGAGTTTGCAAACCGATCCGACGAGCGGGTCGCCGCGATCGACTCACTGATGGGCGATCTCGAATTCCTGGCGTCTCATGACTCTCTCGTGGCATCGGAGCCCTGGCAATGACACACACACCCGTCCCCCGTTCGCCCTGCATCGGAATCTGTCAAATCGACGAGAAACAGTTATGCTCGGGCTGTCACCGCACGTTGAGCGAAATCGGACGTTGGTCGATTGCCACGAGCGAGGAAAAACGTTCCATTTTGGCATCGGTGCAAAAACGCCGTTTCCAAGCCGTTTCTGCTAACCTGCCGAAACCGAAATCCTCGTAAGGAACCGTTCCGTACGTCAGCCTTTCCAGGCTGACCTGTTTCGTACGTCAGCCTTTCCAGGCTGACCTGTTTCGTACGTCAGCCTTTCCAGGCTGACCTAACCAAACGCGAAGTCAGCCTAGAAAGGCTGACGTACTTGATTTTTTCCCCTTATCCAGAAACTGAAATGAACACGCTGCCATCCAAAATTCGTCAATCGCTCTCCACGGTGACCTGGGGGCAGATTTGCTTCGTCGCGATTGCGGTCGTTGTCGCCGTCGCCGCCCGGTTGCTGCCTCACCCACCGAACTTCACGCCGATTGCGGCGATGGGATTGTTCGCTGGCGTTGTTTGCCTGCGGCCTCTCGTCGCGGCCGGCATGATCGTCGCTGCGATGTTGATCAGCGATTGGTTCCTCGGACTGCACAGCATGATGCCGATCGTCTACGGATGTTTGCTCGTCAATCTGTTGATCGGCTCGCGTTTCGTTCGTGGGCGCGACAGTTTTCAGTTCGGTGCGGCCTCGTGCGGACGAATCGTGGCCGGCAGTCTGATGGGCAGCGTGCTGTTTTTCCTCGTCACGAATTTCGCCTGCTTCGTGTCGTTCTATCCGATGACCGGTGCCGGATTGATGGCTTGTTACACCTCCGCGATTCCGTTCTTCCAATTCACGCTGGCCGGTGACCTGGTTTACTCGGGCGTGTTCTTCGGCGCGTTCGCATTGGCGACCGCTCGCTGGACCGCTCGTCGGCCGGTCGCCGTACCGGTGGCGGTATCGCGTTGATTGAAACCGGCGCGGACGTCTGTTAACTTACTGGCAACGGTTGGTTAGAGACAGCGAGCCAATCAATGCGTTGAATAGTAGTGGGCGATCGCATCCCAATTTTCCAACGCCCGTTCGTTTCCACAGAAAAGGTACTCTCGATGTCACGTCCGATCAGTAAAGTGGCCCCACAGTGGTGGGACTACACGACTCTCGATCTCGACATTCTCGAGGAGGCGGCGCGGCTCACCGCCGATGACCTCGTCGGATTGTCACGTGACGGATTTCGAGTCGAGATCTACGACACGTTTGAAGAGTTCTTTTGCGCCGAGGCGCTCGAATACATCGAAGCATGGCGGCAAGCGACGCCGGACAATCCCGCTGGGATTTGCGGACCGATCGGTCCGACGGAGCAGTTACCGTTGGTCGCCCGGATCGTCAATTCGCTCGGGATGAAACTGCACGACGCCCATTTCTGGGGCATGGACGAGTGGATCGAAAACGGCAAACCCGTCGCCACCGATCACCCGCTGTCGTTCGCCAAAGCGGACATGGATCTATGTTTCAATCGGATCGATCGGAGCCTGGTGATGCCCGAATCGAACATCCATTTCCCGACCAATCTCGATGAATATGCGGCGAGTTACGACCAGGTACGTTGCGTGTTGATGCAGGGCGGCCAAGGCGAAGTCAAGCACTGGGCGTTCAACGATCCGCCCAAACGCGAGGGCATTTATCAAGACCAACCGCCGACGCCGGAGGAGTATCGTAAACTCGGCACCCGCGTGACGGATTTGCACCCGATGACCGTGATCCAAAACGCACGAACGTCCGGCGGCGGTTACGTGCCGCAGGTACCCACGATTGCGGCCACCGTCGGCCCGGTGGAAACCTGGAAATCCGAATGTGTTTCAATCTGGCATCCCGGCCATCATGACAACCCGTTCGGAATGCGGCTGACGGCGTTGATGATCGGCAAACAGATCGCGGACACTTCGGTGCCGATGTCGTTGCTCGCCGATCACCCCAACGTCCGGTTCAGCTACTACCGCGGTGGCATCGGGACGGTTGAAACGGAAATGCACTAACGCTGCGTCAACACTCAGTTTTGGGGTGGGCCGTTTTGGCTGGAGCGCCGGTGGTGGCAACGCTTTGAAGCATTTTATCGGCACGGCGTGATCGGTCTGGTGATTTCGTCGTTTTCACAAGAGTAACGCGATAATTCAAGCCCGGCGCGTTAGAGAGTGCACACTTCGCTTCCCTCGCTAACGCGTCGGGATGGTAAATCAACACGCCACAAACCGTCCGTTGCGATTATCCGTCACCGTGCTTTCTAACGAAGCTGGCCAGGATGCGAATCGTCTTTCGATTTTCTATGATCGTCTTAGGTCGAACTTGGACGCGTTATGAATCGTCGCGGGAGTCGTCAGTATCCCCATCCGGCGCGAATCAGGAGTGCTTCGCCGAGGTCCTGGTCGTGGGGCGAGGACTCGTATTTCAGCTCACGGTTGAACACGCCGCCGAACTCAATGAACGCGGTCCGTTGTCCGGCTCGGATTAAATCGCTGCGGCCCCATTCCCAACCGAACGTGACGGCGATTTGGTTAACGTCAACCCGCTCTTCTGTCTTGGCCACGTTGGCCCGGGTGATCGTCCAGGAATCGCCACCGTACTCGCCAGCGAGGTACCACCACACGTCTTGTGTGCCGACCGTCCGCCAGTATTTTGCGAGTTTCGGTTCGGGAAAGAAAATGTCGAATCGGGTGAACGGGTCCGGTTGCCATAGCCATCCGCCGGCAGGCAGAATTTTCACGCTCTCGCGGTCGAGATAATGAACACCCGCTTTGATCGTCGACGAAGGAGTCAATCGGAAAGACGCCAACCCTTTGCCCATCACACGAATGCTGTCGGAATTGAACGTGTCGAAATCCGCGTAGGAACCGACACGAACGCCGAGTTCGGCGCCGATGATTTGGTTCGGGTCCGTTTGCCAACCGAAATCGAGAAACCCCGCATACGCACTGCCCGGCAGGTCCGCTGGTTTGGACGTTGTCGAAATGGGACCGTCGAACGTGTAGAGCGAGAACGAAGGCACGACCCGTAGCGGACGGTTGCTGTAGAAAAAATTGTCGAACGCGAACCCGAGCGAAAAATCCGTTTGGTTCATCCCGAGATCGTCTTGATCGTCACCGCCGCTGATGAACGTGTGTCGCAGGCGGGGACCATTGATTAACTGGTAAGCGCTCAATCCGTTGCCCGAGAAAAATCCGCCGGGAAGCAATGATCCGTTGTAGTTGCCGTTCAAACCGCCGGGGAACAGCGACGTCGGTGACCCGGATGGGAACGCCGACGGCGGGAATGCCTCGGCCCCGTAACCGTTCGTGTTTCCAAAATTGTTATTAAATCCAGCCGGCCCGGGCGGTGAAATCATCGGTCCGCTACCGTACATTTGCGGGTTCCCTGCACCCGGCATTCCGGACGCCATTCCCATCCCGGAACCCGGCGGCGTGCCATAGATCGAACCCGCACCGTAGGGCGACGCACTCGCTGGTGGACCGCCCATCGAGAATCCTCCTGCATCCGGAAAACCCGCACCCTGGTAAACGCCCGTGTTGCTGTTGCCGCGAAACCAATTTCCTGAAAACAATCCGCCCAGGAGGCTGCCGTTCGGGTAAGACGGATTCCCGCCCATTCCGGGAACGCCCGTCCCCGGCGCGGCAGGGGCAAACGACGGACCGCCGATCTGCGTCGGTGAACCGAGTGGCGTCACGATCGCGTTGCCGAAGCCACCGCCCGAGCCGTTCCCGGTGGCGTAAGGATCAAACGAGGGTGTCGCCGGGGCGAAATTGCCGCCCGGTGGCGACCCGAAATTCGGCGCGTTGTAATTCGGCGCGTTGTAATTCGGCGAGTTGTAATTCGGGGGTCCAGGTGACGGGCTGCCTGCCGGTGGGAACCCTCCCTGCGATTGAAAACCACCTTGTGACGGCGCCGTCGACGGACCGATCGGTCCCAGATTAGTTTGAGGGGCCGACGAAAAATCCGATTGAGCCACCGCGTCGCGGCAATCCGTGATTGCCGCGAGTGTTAGAATTCCTAGAAGGAACCACCCGCCGCAACTTTGCGTTTTTCGATAGAACGGTGCGCTCGGCAAACCAAAATACTCGTTGAAGGCACGTCGACGTCGGTGCGACGCTGGAATAACTTGACCCGATTTACCGATTTTCACGAACTTCCGTCAAGAGAAGTGTTGTCGAAAGCCGAACACCGCGCCGCCGACTGCGCCATTCCGAACCCGCCTCTCACCTAAACTGAACCGCACGATGGAAGATCTCGACATCCCGCAACTCGCCGAATACCTGCACCTCACCCCCGATCAAATCACCAAAATGGTCACCCGCGGCAATTTGCCCGGTCGCAAAGTGGGCGGGCAATGGAAGTTTAACGAAGCCGAAATTCATCACTGGCTCGAGGAAAGAATCGGGTTGAGCGATCCGGACGAACTCGACCGAGTCCGTCGCGTTTTGAACCGAAACGCCGTTTCCAAACCGCGACAATTGAGCGAAATTTGCTCGGTCGACGTGATCGCGAATCCCCTGACCGCCCGCACCCGCGGTAGCGTGATCCGGAATATGAGCGATCTGGCCTCGACGACGGGCATGTTGTGGGACGCCCCGGCGATGGCCGAAGCGGTCGCCGATCGGGAAAAACTGCATCCGACGGCGCTCGACAACGGCGTCGCGCTGTTGCACCCGCGACGTCCCCAAACTTCGATCCTCGCCGACTCGGTGCTCGCGTTGGGGATTTGCCAAGCCGGGTTGCCGTTTTCCAATCGCGGTCAGTTGACGGACATTTTCTTCCTCATCTGTTCGTATGACGACTCCAGCCACCTCCGGATTCTCGCCAAACTCAGCCGTCTGGTTTCCGACGAGGAGTTCCTCGAAGGACTTCGTGCGAGCGACTCGCCCGGCGACGCCTGGTTATTGCTAAAAGAGGCCGAGGATGTCATCGATGAACAAATCTCCTCGTAACGCCGCCGCGGATCCTCCCGCCCCGGCAGCTTCACTCGCTTGCGATCCGTTGCTGTGGATTGGGGAGACCGATCACCCAGCGATGCGGGAGATATGGCAAATTTGCCAATCGCAATGCGAGACGATGGCCGTTCGTTCCTCGATCGGCGAGGCAACGACATCACCGCTGCGAAGACCACCGACGCACGTTTTGATCGCGCAAACGAACCGGCACGAAGCGGGCAGTTTCGCGATCCACGCACCGGAAATGCCGACCGGCGGTTCCGTCAGCGACCTGATCGCCGCGTTGCCGGATTCCGAAATCCTCGTCGTCCGCGGCCCACTGGTCGCCCCGACCGTTCAACTGCCGCCCACCGGTGCGCAGCACCATGGTCGCTCGGCTCTGCGAGCCGAAACCGTTCTATCCACCAATCCACCAACAACAATTGCAAAGCACTTCGTCGCCACCAACGCCGCCCCGAACCCTTGGGTGGATTCCATCTCCGCCGCCGAAGCAATCGCTTACCTCCCAGATTGGCTGGCCCGGCTGACGCCCTCGCAGTCGCCCGATTCCGAAGCCGAACGTCTCGTTTTGCCACCCTTGGTCGTGGTGGCCGCACGCTATTGTTTTGCCGAGAGTTATCTCGACTCGCTCTCGATGCTGAACTTCGGGAGCGGCGAGCGGCCGTCGATGGTTCGCTGGCAACGCGATCTCACCACACGATCGGCCAGCGGTTTCGAAATTATTTTGTGGGACGAATCGGCCGCACCTCCCACTACGGCTGACGGTTGGCAAACACGCTGCCAGCTCGCTCCGAAGGCGCGTCACATTTGGGTCACCGGCACGGCCAACGATTCGCAAAAACAGGTCGCCCGCGAAAACGGAATTCAAGCCGTGATCGAAAAACCGGCACGATTGGAATGCCTGCTCGGCATCCTTGCGGCGCCCTCGGGAAATAACGTACGTCAGCCTTTCTAGGCTGACTCCGTGTTTAGCCATGTCAGCCTGGAAAGGCTGACGTACGTACGGGTCATATCAGCCTGGAAACGCTGAGGTACGAAAGACGTCGCCGACTGACCTTGACACCCGGAACCTAAAAAAGGAATCCTTCGGCGAAAGAATCGCGGATCTTGAGTGATTCTCGAAAAATACTCGAAAGTCGGTTCCATTGACAAATTTACGCTCTCATTGCCGTCCTCCCGTTTCGGCGATTCGCCGTGCGGTCTGCTTCCGTTGGCTCACCGCCGCGTGGATCGCGTGCGTGATTCTGCTCGCTACGGGCTCGTCGGTACCGGCTCAGGCTCCCCCCGATCCCTACGCCACGGCAGGTTACGGCGGCGCGACTACCAACATTTTTACATCACCGCCGACTTGGTTGAGTTCCCAACGTTGGGGCAAACCTGGTATGGGCATGGGCATGGGCAGTTTGCCCACACTCGGGTTGGTCAACAATAGCCGGCCCAACGAACGACTCTGGCTCCGCGGTGAATACCTGCACTGGCTGACCGAGGGCATGAACGCCCCCGTCCTGGCGACGAGCAGCCCCAACGGGACCGCCCAAGCCGAAGCGGGGATTCTCGGTTTCGATGACACGCAAGTGTTGTTCGGTGGAGGCGAAATCAACGGCGGTTCCACCAACGGAATGCGATTCAAAGGCGGTTTTTACCTGACCCCGACGGCCGCATTCGGAATCGAAGGTGAGTACTTCTCGCTCGCCGAACAAGACGACGGTTTTTCAGGAGGAACGGGGCGTCAGATTCTCGCACGCCCGTTTTTCGATCCGACCAACGATCGGCAAACCGCGCAACTGATCGATTTCCCCGGCCTCGCCGACGGATCGCTTCGCATCAACGCGGACACGAACCTGCGTTCGATGATGGTCGCCGGACGCGCCTCGTTGTGCCCGACCTGTGGCGGCAATTGCATCGCCTGTCGTAACACCGATCGCGTGGACTGGATCGTCGGGTATCGGCACATGCAACTCGAAGACGGTCTCACATTCTCAGAAAATATCGAATCGCTCGGCCCGCCAGGGTCACTCAGTCTGGTAGATCGGTTTCGCACCAAAAATGAATTCAACGGTTTGCAACTCGGCATTGCCTACCAAGCGAACATGAAACGCGTGTGGCTCGAATCGCTGTTGCGCGTCGCTGTCGGTCAGAACACTCAATCGGTCAGCATCGGTGGCCAAACGACGATTACCGAAATCGGTTTGACGGAGAGCTATCCGGGTGGTCTGTTGGCACAACGAACGAACTCGGGCTCGTTTGAACGCGACGAGTTCACGATGATTCCCGAACTCGGATTAACGCTCGGCATTCGAATTTTCGATTGGCTGCACGCGACGGCGGGATACACACTCGTTTACATGCCATCGGTCGTTCGGGCCGGTGACCAAATCGATCTGGACGTCAACCCGAACCTACTCGCACCACCGGTGGACCCCTTCACCGGGTCGGATCGCCCTCAATTCCGGTACATCGAAAGTGACTACTACGCTCACGGCCTCAGCCTCGGACTGCAACTCCAGTTCTAACGATCCACCCGACATGAATCACTCGATCGACGAGGTATGGATCGTTGCGTCACCGAAATCTGGTACCGGTGCCGGACGCCACGAAATCGATGCGTTGGTCACCCGCCTGAACGGTTCCGGACATCACTGTCGGCTGACTCAAAACATCGGCGAGTTAGCCGCACGCATCGCAGACCCGGGCCGGTCCAACGACGGCCTCGTGATCGTGGCCGCCGGCGGTGACGGAACTATCGGATTGGTCGCCCAAAACGCGCCGCCGGAAATCCCGCTCGTGCCGATGCCGATGGGCACCGAGAACCTGCTCGCTCGGCACGGTGGCTACTCATCGCTCGCCGTCGACGTCGAAGCGACCCTTCGTGCCGGGAAGCGATTCAAGATGGACGCCGGGCTCGCCAACGGGAAAATGTTTCTCGTCATGGTTACCGCCGGAATGGATGCCGAGGTCGTGCGCGGAATGCACCTGACTCGGCGTGGCCATATCAACCGATGGAGTTACACGCGTCCGATCCTGCGCGCGATCGCCCGGTATCGCTACCCGCTTATCACATCCACCGAGCAAAACAATTCGCAATCCGATTCGCAAACCGAAACACCCGACGAGGTGTCCGCGTGTTGGATGATGGCGTTCAACTTGCCATGCTATGCCGGCGGGTTGAACGTCGAACCGGACGCGATCGGCGACGACGGGTTGCTCGATCTGATCTCGCTGCGCAAAGGTTTTCTCTGGAGCGGGCTGAACTATCTCGTCCGGATCCAACTCGGACGCCACCTGCGACATCCCGACGTGATCCGTCGAAAAATCCGCCGCGCCCGGTGGACGTCCCCCACTCGCGTGCCCTACCAAATCGATGGCGATTACGCGGGCCGGTTGCCTGTCGAAATCGAGGTCCTGCCGGAACGCATCACACTGCTCCGCCCGGTTCGAGCAGCCGAATAATTCCCGCGTGTGCCACTCTCAGGGTTTCCTTCCAGGGTGGATAAGCAGGTACGGGAAAGTGTTCCGGTGTATTCGCCGTTTCGGCGTTAGCCACGGTTCTCACGTGCAACCGGGGCTAACGCCCATACGGCTAATAAGGTTCTACGCAATGAATTCCCCGAACCTGCTTAGTTGCGCTCGGCCCTCCCCGGAATTCTCGCCGAACGCTCGAATTCCGACCCTCCCCAGCTTCGCTCGGGAGAGAGAAGAAACACACGCTGAAACGGCGTTTCAAGCCACGTTGACTCTTCGCCGGATTGGACTCGTCGCCTGCGGCGAGCAGGCGACAATTAATCCGGCGCTACGTGACGCGGACGACGACGCGGTTGCCTTGTTTGGCGATCACTCGGACGAGAACATCGGGGTCGATGAAGTCGCCTTCACTAACGACGTCGAGCATCATGTCGTCAATCTCAACCCGACCGCCCGGACGTAGCGGTGAAACCGTCACGCCGGTTTGACCGATCTGCACACGTTGCCACGCGGGTGTCGAGTCGGTGACGACGAGCGAATCTGGCGACGCGACTTCGGCTTGCAAGGTCAATCGACTCAGCCCAGGGATCTGGCCCATGTAACTCGTCAACACAATCACCGCGACGAGAAACGCTAGAAACGCGCCGACAACAATTCCGATGTCGTCGCCGAGTGAGTTCCAATCCATGCCGCCGCCGTCACCGATCCGGAACCGCCGCGATGCCATCACCAGCGAACCGAGCGATAACGTGATGCCGGTGATGCCCGCGACACCGAATCCGGGGATCACAAACACCTCGGCGGCGATGAACATCAACCCCATGACGAACAACATCACCTCCAACCAACCGGCCGTGCCGCCAAGAAAACGACTCCAGAAAAACAATCCGAAACACAAACAACTGACCACTCCCCCGACACTGATCCCGGGGGCACTGAGTTCGACCGCCAACGCGATCAACCCGATCAATAGCAAGAGGAACGTGACGAATTTCATATTCAGGACGAGCACCAACACGTCCGTCCAACTGCGCTGCACCTCGGGGATTGGCGATTGCACGTTGAGCACACGGGCGAGGTCAGCTTTGCCGGAAACGGTTTGGTCGGCGATGCCGAGTTCAACGGCGCGTCGTCCGTTGGCGATGAAAAACATCTCCTTGCCCGCCTCGCGGATGGGCACACCGAGTTCCCAATCGGCGGCGTCCTCCATTGAGGCGTGCTCCTTGTCCGAGAGCAACCGTTCTTCTCCGGTGCTCGCATTGGTTGCCTGGTAAACGACCATGTCTTTGTCGGTCATCTTTTCGGCGAGCGCGACCGGACGTCCGGTCGCGGCGGCGGTATCGCGAGCCTTCTGCGCCAGCACGCTGCGGCTCTTCGCTTCGGTGTAACGGAACGCGCCGTCCTCGCCCATCACGATCTCGCCGGCGTCGCCGATTCGGGCATCGGGCCGCATCAGGATCGTGTCCATCGCGATCGAAAACAACGCCGCGCCGCTGATCGCATCCTTCTCGATGTACGCCACCGTCTCGACGTCTTTCGCATCGAGGACCATGTCCATCAGTTCCAGCGTGACAAACTTGAACCCGCCGGGCGATTGAATGTCGAAGATGACGACATCGACTCCCGAGGCCACGGCGGCTTCGAACTTGCGTTTGAGCAGCGCTCCGCTGAGCGGGTTGATGTCCTCTTTGAATGGCAGGATCACGGCGGTCCGTTTACCACCGGCTTTCTTGGCAACCACTTTCTCGGCGCCCGCTTCTTCGGCAACGACCTCTTGCGCGAACCCCGCACCACCGGGCGGCAAAACGAGCGAACCGACGAGCAGGCCGATCACGAGACCGGTGACGACAAAGCCACGCGGCAGAATTTTTGAAAACATCATTTCACACCCTTCGCCAAAACGACGGTACGAACAAAAGCAAGACACTAAAAATCTCGACCCTTCCGAGCATCATCAACCACACAAACAAAAGCTTCGCACCCTGACTGAACCCGGCGTAGTTGCGAGTCGCCCCGACGACGCCGAGTCCCGGGCCGATGTTGTTGAGCGTCGCCGCCACCGCACTGGCACTGTCGAGTAGTTTGTCATCGAGTGTTCCCTTGAGCAACTGTTTGCCCTCTTCGGATTGCTGAGCGACGTCGCTGGCGACGACACCCCACGTCGAGTTCGGTTCGAACGTGACTAGAGCCAGCCAAGCGAAAACGAAAATCGAGAGCACCAAGCAAAAGTAGAGCAGAATATTGTGAGCCAAGTTGGGATCATCGACCGCATGACCGCTGATTCTCAAAGGCCGCATGACCCGGGGTCGGTGGGCGCGCTCGATTTCCAATCGGAGGATTTTATAGAACAAAACATGCCGGATGACCTTCAAACCGCCCCCGGTGCTGCCCGCACAACCGCCCACGAACATCAACAACAACAGAATCCCGCGACCGAAATTGTTCCATTGGTCGAAATCCGCCGTCCCGTACCCCGTCGTCGTGATCACCGAAACGACTTGGAATAACCCGTTTCGGATCGCCGCCGTGTAGGTCCCGAAACCCTCGTCGCCCGAACTCATCCCAAAAAACACCACACCCGCCGTCACGACGCCCACGATCCCGAGATACGCACGAAACTCGACGTCGCGGAACAACCGAGTCGGCCCGGCGATCAGCGTCAGATACAACAGCGTGAAATTGGTCCCGGCGAGCACCATGAACGCGATCGTCGTCGACTCGATCAACGGGCTGTCGAATCCGCCGAGCGACCGGTTGTACGTACTGAAACCGCCCGTCGCCATCGTTCCAAAGGCGTGACAAAGCGCGTCGAACGAACTCATGCCTTCGAAGAAATAAACGATTGTCAACAATATGTTCAAACCCACATAGATCGCCGCGAACACCAACGCGGTGTGCTGCATCCGCGGCATGCTGCCGTCCTTGGTCGGCCCCGGCATCTCGGCACGCATCATCGCTTTGCCCGCCGAACCCTGACCCAGAATCGCGACAAACAACACGACGATGCCCAGCCCGCCGAGGAAGTGGGTCCACGAGCGCCAAAACAAAATGCAGTGCGGCACGAGTCCCGGCGTTTCGAGATCGGTGAGCACGGTCGCGCCCGTGGTACTGAACCCGGATTGCGATTCGAACATCGCTTCGATGAACGTCATCGGCATCCCGTCGGCGATCTGCGTGCCGCTGAAGTAATACGGCAGGGCCCCCAGCACGGTGGCACTGACCCAGGACAACCCGACGATCGCCATCGCCTCTTTGCGGAACAATTGGCCGCCCGGTCGGTGCGACCGTCCGAAGAACCGAAAGATCAACCCGACGGTAAAACACACCATCATGCTGGCGAGTAAACCGAGCGCGCCGGCACGTTCCAACTCCGTCGCCGGCGGCAAATGCGTGCGATCGGCAAACGACGGGTAGGCGAACGGCAGACTGAAGACCATCGATCCGCCGATGAGCAAACAGATCGTGCCGAGGAATCGCAGCAGCAGTGGGTAGTTCAAGAGGGACGCCACCCGAACGCCTCGGCCAACCCGCCGCAGACGATGTCCCGAAGCACTTTCAACCGAATCGGTTTGTGCAATGTTTTGTACGCCCGCATCCGTGCCGCTTCGCGTTCAATTTCTTCGTCCATCATCGCGCTCATCAAAATGTAAGGCATCTGATCGGGCCGCTGCGCGAGCACCCGGATGACTTCCAAACCGCCGACCCTCGGCATGTGAACATCGACGAGCGCGAGATGAATCGGATACCGCCGGATCACCTCGATCGCCTCAGCGCCATCGGCGGCTTGATGCAATCTCAAGCCACGACGAGACAAGGCGTCACACAGGGTCGTTCGCAACCCGGCGTCGTCATCGGTGATTAGAACGTTGGGAACCATGGGTCACACGTTGGTTAACTCTCGGACTTCGTCTTTGGAAAACGGATTGGCCAACCGAGCCCCGAGTTGTCCGACAACCCGGGCGGCGGCGTGCGAGGCGAGGTGCCCAGACTGCTTCCATGATAATCCATTATTGATCCCGTACAAAATACCACCGGCGTACATATCGCCGGCCCCGGTGGTATCGACCGCTTTGACGTTGACGCCTTCGATCGCGATCGCCTCGCCGCCGTGCATCAGGATCGAGCCCTTCGGCCCCAGCGTCATGGCGACATTCTCGGCCGATTCGTGGATTTTGCTGGCACAGGCGATCGGGTCGGTCAAACCCGTCAGACTCTGGGCCTCTTCCTCGTTACAGAAAAACAGATCGACCGGGCCGCGGATCAGTTCCCAAATCTCGTCACGAATCATATTGACCAGAAACGGGTCCGACGCCGTAAAAGCGACTTTGACGTTGTTCTTTTTCGCCAAATCGATCGCCCGGTAGGCTGCCGCCTTCGTCGCTTCGCCGGTGAACAGGTAACCCTCGATGTAAAGGTACTTGGCCGCCGCGATCGCGGATTCGTCGATATCGTCCCCGGAAAGCAGCGCCGACGCACCGAGATTCGTCAACATCGTGCGTTCGGCGTCCTCGGTGATCAGGATCGCACAGGTGCCCGTGGGCGACTCGGGCAGCGGATCGACGTCGATGGTGACGCCGAGGTTGCGGAGGTCTTTGAGGAAAAACTCGCCGGTTTCGTCATCGCCGATTTTTCCGACAAATGAGGCCTTGCCGCCGAAATCGGCCACCGCCGCGATCGTATTGGCCGCCGATCCGCCGGCACAACGGTTGAGCGAGGGCAGATCGAAATTCGACAACACCCCGGCTTGCCGCTCGTCGTCGACGAGCGTCATGACGCCCTTTTCGAACGCGAGTGTGGCGAGCAATTCCTCTGAAACCTGGGCTTGGATGTCGACGAGAGCGTTGCCGACGGCGTAGACGTCATGAGTCATGGGGTCAAAAATCGGGTTGATGAAAAACGAGCAAAATGACCACCAAGAAATCCGGCAGCCCAACCACCCCAGAATGCGGTTTCACCGGCGATCGGGCAAGTAGGGGCTCGGTCTGGATTGCTCAGTCCGTCTCCGGGACGCCGATGTCGCGAATCCGGATCCCAAATTTATCGCCGATTTTGACCGTTTCCCCTGTCGCGACCGGGTGCCCGCCCACGGACAGCGTCAACGGTTGATCGCAGTGCGTCTCAAACGTCAGCATCGAACCGGGGACGAGCGAGAGAATGTTCCGAAGCGTCTCTTTACGCTGGACGAGTGTGACGGTGACCGGCGTCTTGATACTCAGCAAACGGTCACGGTACGGCGGCGCAGCACTCGCCTCCGCAGAGGCGTCGGATTTCGATTGGGGGGATGATGCGGTTGGTGTCATGTTTTCCGTCGATATCCTTTTGTATCAGGTATCGAACGGATGATGGGCCGGACTTGAGCGGAACTCCGGCCGAATCGATGAGCCAGAAATCGATAGGCCAGGAGCCAGCGCGATCTACGGTTTGAGTTTCCAGCCCACGACGACGCCCAGTCCGAACGCCCAGCACGCCGCGACGTCGGGATTGTCGCGTGCATATTGCTTGGCCAGGCTGAACAGATCGTGGGCCGGTTCGCGAACGAAATGTCGGGCCGCATCGCGAGCAGCAACGCCGGCACTCACGGCGGCTCGCTCGGCGGTTGCCCGGGCATTCTCGGACATCGTGTGGTCGTGTTCTGGGAACGTTTGATATTGTGCGCTGGACATGTGTTCTTACCTTTGGAAATGGGAATGGCGTTCCGGAAAATCGTGGAACTGATACGGGTCGGACGTGGCGTCATCGAACGAGTCACGTCGGATCTGGTTTCGGGGCGAAGTTTGTGGCGAAATCAGCGTGGCTTTGATCCAACGAAGGTTTTCGGCAAATTCCGATTTCGTTTCGCTCATCGACTCCGCTGCCGACGCGATCGCGTGAAGGCCAACCCAGCCGAGCAGTCCGACAATGACAAAAGACACGAGACTGATAACCAGCATCGCACCCCCAGTCGATAGCGATGTCGATTCGTCGAGCAAAAATCCACCGGCGATGATGGCAACCGTGAGAGCAGATCCGGCGATCACCGCTGCGGCAGCGCCGCAACTCATCGCTCGGACCAATTTTCGACGGGCCGCCTGCGAGTCAACCGAGATCAGATGCGTCTGCAATTCGATCAGCTCCATGACGTCGCGGGCGACACGCTGGAAACTCGACGACGAGGGGGATCTCTTCTCGTCTGGAGAGGTGTGTTCATAGCGCATGTGGGATCACCCTTGCTTTCGTTTGACGAGCCAACCCAACGCCACGCCGATGAACATCGCGGATCCGATCGCGACGATCGGATACTTCTCGACGGTGCGGCTGAGTCGATTGGCAATCCGTTGTTCTTTCTCGCGGATTTCAACGGCGTGCTGGCGTGGGGCTGGTGGGCGTTTGGCGATGGGGGCGATCATGAGCGTGCCTTGTCCTCGGAGAGTTTGCGAGCGATTTGCTGGGAGGCCAATGTCGCGAGTTGGCGGGCCAAAATCGTCGCCGCCGCGCCCGCAACCCCGCCGAGCCGACCACGCTTCGTTGGCGGTGCGGCGACCGCAGAAGAGGTGGATGCGGAGGAGACGGGTGCATCGCGGTAAACCACAATGGCGGGCGTGTCTCGTTTGTTCGGGACGATCAGGTAACCCACGACGGTCGCGGCGGCCATGATCACCAACGGGCGTTTCGCCATGTGGTAACGCCAATCCGACAATTGCTTGACGCGGGCGCGGGCCTCGTCAACTTCGTAGGGCAGTTCGCTGCGAATTTCTCGCATCGATGCTCGGATCGCTTCGGATTGGCGACGGGTTGCGGTCGTCGTAGCCATGCCTAGCGCTTCCGTCCGAGGAAAAACAACGCACCGGCGGCGATCCCGAGACCGAACGCGATCGCCAACGATTCGCCGGGACGTGTGCGAACTGTCTCAGCAACCCGTGCGGAATAGTCCGTGGAGTTTTCCGACAATCGCCGAGCTTGATCACGGGCGTACTGCGCCGCGTCGTGGGCCATCGCTTGGGCCGCGTCGGCGTATTGATGCACCGCTTCGCTGGCTCGCTCACCGGTCGCTCCGTGAAAAAGATCGTCGAGAAAACTTTCGATTTCGTTTCGGGTCGCGCCGGTTTTTTGTTGAACGACACCGATCAAATGATCCGCGTTGCCTTCGGCTTGGCTGAGGTCATCCTCGGTGAGTTGGCCCCAATGTTCTTTTAATCGGCCTTTGACTTCGTTCCATTGGCCTCTGAGCTGTTCTCGATTAGGCATTTTATTCTCCTTGACAAGGTTAGTTGAATGCGTGCAACAGGCACATTTCGTTTCGCCAATAGCCGCGAGTTGTCTTTGTAGTTTCATCAGTAGGTTGCATTCGACGTGCCAATCGCACTTCGGACATTGTTTTCGTTTAAAAGCGATGCAAAGACGATTCCAATTCGCGTTTCGTTAGAAGATTCGAGGTGGGCGTTGCTCGACCACGCATCGGGTTGGCCGATCATTGACCAGGCGGTTCGTTTCGATTGAACCGAGCGACGTTCCGCCGGTCGGTCGGATTTGTTATCTTCGCTTCATTGTGACCCCACCCCCTTTTCGCCTGCGTCATTCGTTCATGTCCGCAAACACCCCTGAACCCACCCCCGAACATGTCTCTTCCCACGAGGCATCGCTTGGTTCCGACCGATCGATCCGCCGTCCGGTGTCGAGCGTGGTGATCACTGGAATGGGCGTGATCAGTCCGCTCGGCAACACACCGGAGGCGTTAATCGAGGGCCTCCGCGGCGGGATATCCGGCATCGCGAAATTCACCCAAATTCCGACCGAGGCGTTCTGCGTTAGTAGCGGGGCCGAGGCCCGTGAATTCACCGGCCACATCGATAATTACGGGCCGATGGAGAAAACACTCCAACGGGCTATCCGCAAAAACATCAAAGTCATGTGCCGCGAAATTGAAATGGGCGTCGCGTCGGCCCAACTCGCACTCAATCACGCCGGATTCAACGCCGACGCGTTCGACCGCGATCGCACCGGGGTGCTGTTCGGTTCCGATTACATCATGTCGATGCCCGAGGAATACAGTGCGGGCATCGCGGCGTGTCTCGAAGACGGTGAGTTTCGATTCGATCGTTGGGGCCAACAAGGGTTGCCGAACGTCAATCCGTTGTGGTTGCTCAAATACCTGCCCAACATGCCGGCGTCGCACATTGCGATTTACAACGATTTGCGTGGCCCGAATAATTCGTTGACGCTCCGCGAAGCGTCGAGTTGTGCGGCGATCGCCGAGGGCACCTCCACGATCCTGCGTGGCCACGCCGACGCACTCGTGGTCGGTTCGACGGGGTCACGGATTCACCCGCTGCGGACTCTGCACGCGTCGACACAAGAACCCCTCGCGGCGGACCGGGACGATCCGGCGGAAATGTCACGCCCGTTCGATTCGACCCGCGACGGCGGTGTGCTCGGCGAAGGTGCGGCGTCGCTGTTGTGCGAATCCCGCGTTCATGCCGAGGCCCGGGACGCGAACATTCTCGGCGAGGTGATCGGTTGCGGAACCAGCGCGGTCGGCCCCGCCGGCGGACCCCGACCGATCCAAGTCGCGATCGCCAATGCTCTGCGTGCCGCCCTGCGATCGGCAACCGCTGCAGGACATGGGAAAACGCCGATCGGACACATTCACGCCCACGGTTTGTCTGATATCGAAATCGATCGGGACGAAGCCAACGCGATCGCGGAAGTCTTCGGTGACGTCGCCGGACAACCGCCCGTGACTACTGCCAAAGGCCACTTCGGCAACCTCGGTGCCGGTGGCGGGATGGTCGAAATCATCGCCAGTCTGTTGTGCCTCGGTGGCAACCTGTTCCCGATCCGAAACCTGAAAACGCTCGATCCGAATTGCCCGATCAACGCCGTCATCGAGGGGAACACCACCCCCGCAGGCGATAGCTTCCTCAGCGTCAACGTCTCGCCACAAGGCCAAGCCGCAGCGGTCTGGATCCGACGCGAAGGTTGACCAAAAGCAACATTCGAAAATAACCGTGCGGTTAACGCACACCGCGTTCCTTTTTCACCTGATCGAGTGAGTCAAAGGAGCACGGTTCGGGTTCGGGTCGATTGGGTTACCGAAAAAATGCCGTCCCTTGCTGGCCCCGAGTCGAAAATTTCGCCACCGTGCCCGCTTCGGTTTGAATTTTGCACTATGATTCAGATGGGAATGCGGCGTGTTGCCCACCCCAACATCACCCTTCGAAGGCTGACTAAATGCAGATTCAAACTCACACCGATAACCACATCCAAGGCGATGAGACTCTCTATGCACACGTGCAGGAATCGGTCGAACATACGCTCGGACGTTATGAGGATCGAATCACTCGTGTGGAAGTGTTTTTGGCCGAAGAGCACGCCCGCGACAAACACATCGGGCACAATGACGACAACGACAAACGTTGTGTGATGGAAGTCCGATTGCGTGGGCTCAAACCGATCTCGGTTCGTCATCACGACACGACTGTGAAGGACGCCTTCGAGGGGGCTGCCGAGAAACTGCAACAGCTCGTCAGAAAAACACTGGGGAAATTAGAGCATCGCCACGACGCGATACCGAATGTCGAACCGATCATCTGATCGGCGGCATCGGATGACGCTTTTGTATTACAATCCGATCTTCATGGAGCACCAAACGGGCGATCATCCTGAGAGTCCGCGTCGGTTGCTCCCGATCGTACGTCATCTGAGTTTTCTAGGACTCGACGCCGTCTGCCGGCGTCCGTCATGGGAATCAGCAACGCGAGGCCAATTGAGCCTCGCTCACGACCGGTTGTATCTCGACCGAGTCCAGGCCGTCGTCGACGGCGGTGGCGGTTGGTTGGACCCGGACACGTTCGCGAGTCACCGATCCTTCGACGTCGCGGCGCTCGCCAGTGGCGCCGTTTGCGACGCGGCCCGGCGGGTAATCGCGGGCGAAGACAAAACGGCGTTCTGCCTGTTGCGTCCGCCCGGTCATCATGCGACCGAAGATCAAGCGATGGGGTTCTGTTTGTTCAACCATGTCGCCGTGGCGGCGAGGTATGCGATCGACTCGCTAGGCATGAAACGCGTGATGGTCGTGGATTTCGACGTTCATCACGGCAACGGCACGCAGGACATCTTTTATACCGACGAATCGGTCGGCTATTTCTCAATTCACCGCGATCGGTTCTATCCGTTCAGCGGCAAGGTGGACGAGATCGGCGGCGGACGAGCCTCGGGCACCAATCGCAATTTACCGGTAACGATGGGCACACCGCGACTCGAACAACTCGGCAGTTTCCAACGCGAATTGACTGACTTGACCATCGAGTTCCAGCCCGATCTGATCATTGCCAGTGCTGGGTTTGACGCCCACCGAGACGACCCCGTCGGTTCGCTCGGATGGCACACCGAGGACTATCGCGTCGTCGCTCGCACGTTGATCGATTTGGCGGCGAAACATTGCGGCGGCCGACTCGTCAGTGTGCTTGAAGGCGGCTACAACCCGGAGGCGTTGTCCGATTGCGTGACGTTGTATTTAGAAACGTTGATGGAAGCAGGGTGAGCTTTGTATCCCATAACATCATCCCCAAGAGCATGTGAGTTTTTGCCGTACCAAGTGCCGCTAAGCACATCGTCGCAATTATTTCGGCATAACCACGTAGAAGCGTCTCTCTGAGACGCTGAAAATTGCGAGTCTCAGAGAGACTCGCCTACGTGAGGTTCTGCCGAACCTTTTCCGCCGATGTGCTCAGATGGTGTTTGGTTCGCAAATGCAGGGGAACAAGCCTGCAAACACCCCGGAAACCAAACTCTGGCGAGCGCAGCTACAAAAAATCACAGGATCGAAGCGATAGCGACCCAATCATTCGAGATCAGGTTGCGGGGTATCAAAGGGCGGGGCGCTGCCTAACACTCAACCGATCACGGGCACGGGCACGGGCACGGGAGCCTGAAAGTGACACGATCAACGTTGTTGGTCAATCCACTCGACGATCTGATCGTCGTCCATGTAACCGGTCTTTTCGGCGAGAATGTTGCCGCCACGGACGATCAGCATCGTGGGAACACCTTCGATGTTATACCGAGTCGCCAGTTCGGGATTCTCGTCGATGTCAATTTTGAGAACTTCGACGTCGGCAGGGAGTTGGCCTTCGAGTTTCTTTAGTTCCTTATCGATTTTGTTACAGGGCGGGCACCAGGTCGCTCCGAATTTAACGAGGGTGAGTTTGTCTTGGTTAATGGCTGCGTCAAAACTAGTGGGAGAAACGGAAACAGCCGGTGCTGGTGGTGTCGGTGGTGTCGGTGGTTTGCAGCCGATCGTGGAACCGAGCGCGAAAAACAGGCACGCGGCAAGAACGCGTGAAAGGGATTGAGTCATGAAGAACGAATCCGGTGGGAAGGGAATTTGGAGGAAAGTGACGTTCGTTCCATCGAGCCATGCAGTTGTGAAATGATCATCGAGCGATCGGTTCCGCCATGCTACGTCACCGGTTGCTGCTCGCGTTGCAGAAACTGATCCATCATCGTCCAACCGGGGTCGAACGACAAACCGGATTGCCCGGCGGTGATTTCGTCATACGTTTTCGCATCATCGGGTTGCACGCCGGTGCCGGCCATGACGAGCGGCACGGGGCCGTGGGTGTGTTTCTTCGTCCGGCAAAACGTCGGGTGATCGGGCAGAATCAAAATCCGCGTGTCGGTAGAATTGTGAACGACTTCCCACAGCGGGGCGACGATGTGCCGATCGATCTGTTCGAGCGCTTCGACTTTCGCGTCGGCCCGTCCTTCATGGGAGGCTTCGTCGGGGGCCTCGATGTGAACGCAGACGAGGTCGTATTTCTGCAGTGCGTCGATCGCCGCGAGGCCCTTGCCGGCGTAGTTCGTGTCGAGGTACCCGGTTGCCCCTTCGACTTCGATCCGATCCCAACCGGCCAGAGACGCGAGGCCGCGGAGCAGGTCGACGGCGGTGATCATGACCCCGTTGATCCCGTAGCGTTGTTGGAACGTGGGCAATCCCGGTGCCCCGCCACTGCCCCACAACCACACATTCGTGGCGGGTTTTTCACCGGCGGCGAGACGGGCGACGTTGACCGGATGCTCGGCGAGAATTTCCGAGGACGCACTCATCAACGCGACGAGCAGGTCGCTGCCGGGGCCGCGGGGGAAATCGTCGGCCACCGACAAATCGGTCAAATCGTGCGGCGCCGACGTTCGCGTCGTGGGTGTGAAGGGGGAGACATGGTCGGCGTCGCCTCGGTACAACAACAAATTGCGGTAGCTAACACCGGGCACGAACTCCAATCTCGCGGCCATTTCAGCCGTGACGGCCGGATGATCGCCGCCGAATAATCTTTCGTTGAGCAGTTTCAACATCGAGGTGGCGTCCTCGGTGTTGATGTGATGGGCGGTGAAGTCGACCATGATCTGGTCTTCGATCGTGACCAAATTACAGCGAACGGCGCAGTCGTGGGGTCCGAGTTGGATGCCCGTCGCGGCGGCTTCGATCGGTGCCCGCCCGGTAAAAAATTCGTTCGGGTCGTACCCGAACAACACCATGTTGGCCACTTCGCTGCCGGCCGGGAAATTGAGTGGCGTGTTGTCGGTGACGCCGACGCACCCCGCCTCCGCGATGGCATCCATGGCGGGCAATCGGGCGGCCTGCAACGGCGTTTTTCCCCCGAGTGATTCGAGGGGTTCGTCGGCACAACCGTCGGGGATAATGATTACGTATTTCATGGCGAGTGCTCCGCCGTCGGATCAGAAAAAATGTCAGGGCAAAAGTGTCCTCCCCAGAGTGTCGTGCAAGGACCGTAAACGCGAAAGGGCGGGCAACGGCGGCATTTTCTCGGGGTTACCGATTTCGTCAAAATCCGCCACAATCGGTTTCCCCGATCCGCCTGTGTTGGCTCGTTCCCGTTCGCCTCGGAGTTTTCTCTCTTGATCTTTTTTGCGGAACCGACGACTCGCGTTCTCGCCGCGTCGTTGACCGAGATGCCCATTGCGTCGGCGCCGGCGTGGGTGATGTTGTTGTTCGCCGCGGTGATGCTGGCGACGTTTGTCGGGGTCGCCGTCGAGCGGTTGCACAAAACCGTGGCGGCGTTGTCCGGGGCCGTCGTGCTGGTCACGCTCAGCATGACGCTCGATCTGTTCCCGTACACGAAGATTTACGAATTCCTCAAAGAAGACTTGAACATCTTTGGCGTGATCATCGGGACGGGGATTCTCGTCGACGTGGTCGGCAAGAGCGGTTTGTTCCATTTCCTCGGGATGTGGATCGTGCGTTTGACCGGTGGCCAAGCGAACCGATTGTTCTTGACGTTGTGCGTGGTGACGTTTTTGTTCGTCAGTGTGCTGACGATCGTGCCGGCAATGCTGATCCTCTGCTCGTTGGTGCTCGTGATCTGTCGCTCGCTCGGATACAAACCGATGCCGCTGTTGTTGTCCGTCGCGATTTGCGCAAACAGCGGTGCGATCGCGACGTTTGCCAGCGGGTTGCCGAACATCATGATCGGGACGGCGGCGAAGATTCCTTATGTAGATTTCCTCCGCGTGTCGTTGCCGTATGCGGTGGTGAGTTTGTTCGTGGCGATCGCGGGGTTGCGGTTTTTCTTTCGCAACGACCTGCCCTGGAAACAATCCGATGAGGATAAGGCGGCATTGAAACAACAGATCGAAGGGTTCGATCCGTGGGCGATGGTCGAGGACCGCCGCGTGTTGTTACGGAGTGCGTTGATCCTAGTCGGGACCGTGATCGGATTCGCTTTGGCCCAACCGATGGGCGTGGGGATGGATTTCATCGCGATGATCGGGGCGACGGCGGCGTTATTGTTTTCCGGCAAAGGCGTCGAGGACGCGATCGGCAAGGTCAACTGGACCGTGATCATGTTTTTCATGGGTCTGTTCGTGATCATCGGATGTGTCAAACAAACCGGGGCACTGGCGTGGGTGGCCGAGCAGGTGATTGCGTTTTCAGGCAACCGGATCGAGTTCCTGATTCCCTTGATGGCGGTGTTCTCGGCCGTCGCCAGTTCGATCGTGGATAACATTCCGGTCGCGGCGACGTTGATTCCGATCGTGCAAGACATCTCCGGCGGCGATACCGGCGTGCCAGCGGAACCGTTGTGGTGGACGTTGATCATTTGTTGCAATCTGGGCGGTAACGGGACTCCGATCGGTTCGATTTCGTGCGTGATCGCGATCTATGCGCTGAAACGTGAGGCGGGCGTCCACGTCAGTTGGGGTACGTTTTTGAAACTCGGTGGGGCGATCATGTTGTTCCAAGTGCTCGGGGCGATTGCGTATGTTTTGATGATGCACTGGCAGGGATGGATTCCGGCGATTGGGACATGATGAGTTTTGGGTGCAGCCTGCGGCTGGCCCAGGGACAATTGGGACAATAGTCCTACAATCTTTTCTTCGATGAAGGCTTCTTGGTGATGGACGACTCTCCTGATTTAGACCGTGACGTTGATCAATCGATGCGGATGTTTGAACGTGCGCATGTGGGATCAACGCAGCCCCTGACGCCGATCCGACCGGCGCGTGTGTTGTTGGTACTCGATGGATCGGATCAAGACGCGACGTCGGTGGCGGCGGCGACACATTTGCGTGAAACCGTGAACACGGAGACGTTGGTGCTCGACGCCCGGGATGCGAGTGACGTTCGCGATTCGACGGCTGCGATGGCGAGGGCGAGTGAGTTGGCGACCGGCGCCGCGAAACAAGTCAGCGGCGCGCGGGCGATCTCTCGACCGGCCGGCGAAGCGTTCGAGGCGATTCTGCAATCGCTCGCAACGCATGAGGTCAACTTGGTGATCGTGCCGTGTCCGTTCGGACGCTCCTTTGAAAAAGTCGGCGCGGACAGTGTGGGGACGGTGATCGACATTCTTTTGTCGCGCTGCTCGGTGCCGTTGTTGGTCGTTCGCAATCCGGCACAATCGCTCGCGGCGTGCTCGCGGCGTGTCTGTATGCTCGTCGGCAGTGAATGCGATGTCGAGGGTCGGGCGGCGGCGTGGGCGTTCGGATTGGCGGCCCCCGGTGGCGAGGTTTCGTTGAACCTCGTCGTCGAAAAAGAACATTTCGAAAACGTCCGCGCGGTTCTCGAAGAGATCGACCCGGGCAAGGAGTTCGACATCGCGGCGCTCAGCGACGTGCTCGCCCGCACGCATCAAAATCTCCATTCGTCCATGACGAAGACCGCCGATCAACTCGGTGTCCGTTATCGTTTGATCCCGCAAACGGGCGACTCGCCGCCTCCGAACTCGTTGGCCGGCGGTGAAGAAAAATTACTCGTGATGCCGTTGGAGGTCGACGACCGGTTCACCCAAGGTTTCGTGATCGACCGGATCCGCCACAGCCCCCACTGCGTGCTGGTGGTGGCCGGGCATGTGATGTCGTAACGCGGGCTGCTAGCCCGCAAATCAACACACACAAAAACCATCGCCAGAAAAAAACAATGATCCCGACGCTAAACGCAACGGCGGAAATGGTTCGGCAGAATCTCACGTAGGCGAGTCTCTCTGAGACTCGCAATTTCCAGCCTCTCAGAGAGACGCTGCTACGTGGTTCCACCGAATGATTTATGACAACCCGCTTCACCAACGCGGAGCGGCATTCCGAACGGCTTCCTACCCGATCTCCCATCCTTTGCGATAGCCAGTCCGGATCAGGTTTTGAGCCTTTTTATTATCACCCGTTTTCAGCGTACCGGCATCCCAATCAAATCCACCGGTGCGGTAGGCGACGTTGCCTAACAGCACGGTTTCGGCCATCGGCCCCGAGTAGTCGAAATCGCACGTCGCCTGCTCGCCGCCTTGGCACGCGGCGATCCATTCTTTGTGAAAACCGGGTGAATCCGGGATGAACGGCGTGGGGGCTGTAAAGTCCGCGAATTTCTCTTCCGGATACAGTTTCCGTTTTCCGAAATCGCAGGCGAGAATTCCCTCGTCGCCGATGAACATTGTGTTGATGCCTTTGCCGTCGATGCCGTGTTTCTTCAATACGTCGTTAGGCGATCCGTGGTACCAGTGCAAATCGATCGGCGATTTCTGATTGGTCTCGTTGAATCGATAGGTCACGTGCATCGATTTCGGTGTGCGTTCGGTGTCGACGGCGGGTCCCACTGCGTCGACTCGCACGGGAGTTTTCAGTCCCAATGCCCAGTACGGGATATCGAGAATGTGGCATCCCCAATTACCGGTTTCGCCGGTCCCGAAATCCCACCAAAATCGCCATCCATAGGGACAGAACGAAGGATGATACGGACGCGACTGAGCCGGCCCGATCCAAAGGTCGTAATCCAAACCGGCCGGGACTGCGGGCGTGTCGGTCGGGACCGCGGGCATGCCGCGGCTGCCCCCGACCCAACTGTGGACTTCACTAACCTTGCCGATCGCGCCGGATTGGATTAACTCGACGACGCGGTGCATGTTGGTCATCGTGTGCCGTTGGGCACCGAGTTGGGTGGCGAGTTTTTTCTCGCGGGCGAGGTCACTCAGCGTGCGGGTTTCATGGACCGTGTGGGCGAGGGGTTTTTCCAAATACACGTGCAGCCCGAGTTGCATCGCGGCATACGAGGGATGGAAATGCGTGTGGTCGGGTGTGCTGATCACGACGGCATCGAGGTCGCCGCCGATCGCATCGAACATTTTGCGGTAATCGGTGAAACGCCGCACGTTAGGGAATCTTTCGAACGTCTTGCCGGCTCGGTTTTCGTCGACGTCCACCATCGCGACAATGTTCTGACTCTTGACACCGTTGACGTTACTGGCGCCTTGCCCGCCGACACCGATGCAGGCGATGTTGAGTTTTTCGTTGGGGCTTTCGGCGGCGGAAATCGGATGGGCGGAAACGCCATGGTAGAACGCGAGCCCGACCGCGGCGCTAGAGGAGGTTTGAATCAGGCGACGGCGTGAGATTGAATTTGGCATGGGAGGCGGGGGGGAATGAGGGGAATGAGGGATGGTGCCCGGGAAATGCAGTGCCCTGCGACGGGACGAAATTGCCAATTGCAAAATGAACATTGCAAATTACAGATTGGTGGGTGCTGGCTGCAGGTTGGATCGACCGTTGCCAAGGAAGTCATATTATAACCGCTCGAATCGGCGGCGGTTGGAACCCCGAGCCAAGCAGGTCGGGTTATGAAAAACTGAATTGACAAGACCTGCTTATCCAATGACACCCATTTGTGGTTTGGCCGCCAAAAATCTTAAACACTCACGCGAGCGAAGTCGCGGACGTCGTTCTCGATCGCGGCGACGCGATCGGCGAGCTGCGTGTCGGCACGCGTGAGGTCTTGCGACTGGGCCGCTTCGAGTCGGGTGAAGATATAAAATTTCACTTTCGGCTCGGTACCACTCGGACGAACGGCGACATAATTGCCCCCCTCGACCATGTCCATGATGATCAGGTTGCCGACCGGACCTTCCAGCGCCGTCACGCTCGGAGCATCCCCGCTCGAAGCATCTCCGGACAACGTCGTGATGGTTTGGTTCTGATAATCACGCACCTGCTTGATGGGCATTCCGCCGAGGAATCGCGGCGGCGTTTCACGGAACGCTTTCATCAGCGATTTCATCGCAGCCATGCCTTCGCTACCTTCCATGAAAACGTTGATCAGGTTTTCGCGGTGATACCCATGACGCCGGTAGAGTTCGCCGAGGTAATCGTGCATCGATTGCCCTTTGGATTTCAACTCGGCCGCGAGTTCGGACATCAACATGCAGGCCACCGCGCCGTCTTTGTCGCGTACGTAGGAACCGACGAGATAGCCGTGAGATTCTTCACATCCGTAGAGGAAATCCTCCGGGCCTTCGCGGTCCATCGCTTCGGCAATGTACTTGTACCCGACCAACAGATCCCCGACGCATCGAACGCCCTGGGCCGTCGCGATGCGACGGACTAATTCGGTGGTGACGAGCGTTTTAACAATGTACGAGCGGTCATTGATCTTGCCCGCCGCAGCCGATTTGTCGAGCACGAAACTCGCGAGCAACGCGGCGATCTGATTTCCCGTGAACGTGCTCCAGGGACCGGCGGTGTCGGTCGTCAAAGGCGCCGCCACGCCGAGGCGGTCGCAATCGGGATCAGTCGCCATGACCAAGTCGTCACCGTCGATGCGTGCTTGCTCAATCGGTTTTTCAAAAACGACCGTGTTCTCAGGATTCGAAACGTGACCGGGCACGTTGGGGAAATCACCGCTGCGTTCGCGATGCGGTTCGTAAACCGTGACGTGCTCGAAACCGTCGCGGTGCAACAATGGAACGACAGCGGCCTCACCCACGCCATGCAGCGGCGAGTACAAAATCCGTAGCTCTCGTGGCCCGGGGAACCGGCACGCCGACGCGGCATCGAGGAACGCCGCGTCGATTTGATCGGTCACAATTTCAATCCGACCGTCGGCAAGAGCCTCTTCAAAATTGCCTCGCCGGATCTCTTGGCAATTCATCACGCCGTCAATGATCGCAATATCGTGCGGCGGCAAGACTTGGGCACCGCTCGACCAGTAAACCTTTACCGCGTTGTCGCTCGGCGGGTTGTGGCTCGCGGTGACCATGATGCCGCAGTCGCAGTTCAAATGCCGAACGGCGAACGACAATTGAGGCGTCGCCCGATAATCATCGAGCAGATAAACCTTGATGCCCGCAGCGACCATCACTTCGGCGCAAAGTTCGGTGAAGTGACGCGAACGGTGACGGGTGTCGTAGGCGATCGCACACGACAACGGTTTGGATCCTCTGTGGAACTGGACCACGTAATCGGCGAGACCTTGAGCGCTCTCGCCGATCGTTCGGTCGTTGATCGCGTTGGATCCGATTTCATACATCCGGCCACGACGACCGCCGGTTCCGAACGGGATGATTGTCCAAAAAACATCGTCGAGCTGTTTCCATTTCTCCGCGTCGATGTGTTGCAGCACCGAGTCTCGGTAGTCGCGATACCGATCCTCGGTCAACCACTTGGTCATGTTCTCGACCGCCCCGGCCGTGATCAGAGATTGTTGCTGGGCTTGGTCGAGGTGTGCCAACGCGGTTTGAACGCGAGGGGAGTCCGGGGCGGCGGGCGTGGGGTTCATGTTCATTCGGCGTGTTGAAGGGGGATGTCAGATCGCGGAAGAGCTTAAGCGGAGCGTCGTTGGCCTAGTTTAAGACTTCCAGGCGGGGTCGACCACCTACCGGAACCCGTTCCTGTCTGCGACCAACAGTCGTCGGCTTCGGCCGGGCTTGTTTTGGGCGGAGCGACAGGTCGCCGTCTCGTTCGAAGCGAACATCGTGCGGTGATCTCCCGGCGACGGAGTCGCCGGTCGACCATACTAAGCAGAGATTGGGAATCCATTTCTCATAACTCAATTAGCCGTTTGGGCGTTAGCCCCGGTTAAATGTGAGAACCGTGGCTAACGCCCAAACGGCTAATATGCTGAAACATTTCCCCATAACGGCTTAGCCGGACGACTCCGTCGCCCAGGCTCGGTGGGAGTGGTGAAGAGGTGGGCGACTCAGTGATCGTTTGGGCACAATCGGCAAACTCAAAGGTGCGAAACAACCAGCCGCGCTTTCAGAATTCGATCACCACTTTGCCGACGTGCTTTTGGGAGGCGAGGTGTCGGTACGCATCCAACGCGTCGTCGAACGGAAACGTCTTGTCGATGATCGGTGAGATCTTGTTGTCGATCATCATTTCAAGAGTTTGCTCGTGCATGGCGAGACTGCCGACGTAGATGCCTTGAATGGTGAGCAGGTTGAACACGCTCAACATCGGATTGATCTTCGATGAGGGCGAATCGAGCACACCGATCAGGTGGATATGGCCACCGACGGCGGTGCTCTTGATCGATCGTTCGAGCGTCCCGGGGCCGCCGACCTCCACCACATGATCGACGCCGCGTCCGTCGGTGAGCTCACGCACCTGATTGTGCCACTGCGGCGACTCGCGATAGTTGATCGTTTGGTCCGCTCCGAGCGATCGGGCGTGCTCCAGTTTGTCGTCGCTCGACGAGGTCACGATCGTGATCGCGCCGGCGGCCTTGGCGAACTGCAACGCGAACATGGAAACGCCACCGGTGCCGAGCAACAAGACGGTTTGCCCCGCGCGCAGTTTCCCCGATGTGAACAACGCGTGCCACGCCGTCACCGCAGCACAAGGGACGGTCGCCGCCTGAGCGAACGACATCGAGTCAGGGATTTTCACCAATGACCGCGCCGGAGCGTTCATGAACTCGGCGAGGACGCCATCAATGCCACCGCCCAAACTCGTTCGCAGTATCTCGTCGCAGGGGGGCCCGTCGATCCAATCGCGAACAAAATTCGGACTGACCCGATCGCCCACGCTCCAATTCGTGACTGCCTCGCCGACCTCCACAATTTCGCCCGCACCGTCGGACACGGGCACGACCGGACGCGTGTCGTTGCGGAGGTATCCGCCGCTGGCAACGCTGAGGTCGCGGTAGTTCAGCGACGCCGCCTTCATCCGAATTTTGACTTGATCCGGGCCGGTTGGGGGCTCGTCGACGTGGACGAGTCGAATCGCGTCGATCCCGCCGTCGGTTTCAATCAGATAGCTTTTCAAGGTTCTGTCCTGTTTTTACGGAGGGAAAACTCTTCCTATCAGCAAATTTCATTCCATGGACAAATCTCATTCGTTGTCGGCTTGGCTGTCTTCGTCGCGGTAGTATTTTCGCTCGGTTTTGGGCAGCGGGTCGAAGGCGAGTTGATCGACGAGAACGCCTTGTTCCTTCGCCATTCGCAACGTGGCGACGGTGTCTCCGTAACCGCCACCGACTTCCGTCACGCCCCGGACGAGCCCCGCGACACTGGCGTCGACCTCCGCAAACGCGTCCGGACGACCGGGACGGAATCGACTGATGCGGAGACGATTGTTTTTTGATGTTGCCGCCGATTTCCCCAGTGCCTCACCGAGCGGACCGCCGATGGAGTCGTTGTTCGTGTCAGCTTCGGTCATCCGACGTACGACGAGGCCAGCCGGTCCGATGAAAAATGAAGGCAAATTGAGCGGCGAGATGTCCCCCATCAGCACGACCTCGGGTTTCCGGGTGAGCGAAACGACAATGACGGGCGGGCCGGCGGATTGGATTTGGTACAACCGCATTTGACCGCGGAGGTTTTCACCGCCCAACGATTCGCGTGAGTCTTTGCGATCACGAAGAACCGTCATCGCGCCGTAACGGGTTTCGAGACTGTCCTCGTCGAGCAGTTTTTGCAGTGCCGCGACCGTCGCGGTTTGTTGCAAACCGAGCAGCGCCGCGAGCGACGGAGACCGGAACGCGGGCTCGGTTCGAATGCCTTCGATCAACGGTTTGATCGATTCGACGCGATCGAGGTAAGCGAGCGCTTCGGCAGCGTAAAATCGCAGCTCGGGGTTGGTCAACTCAAGGGCTTCGATCAACGTCGGGATGGCCGTTTCACCGAGAGCTTCGAGCTGGATCGCGGCATCCGACGCGCTCGCAGGCACACGAAGTTTTGCCGCGAGTTCGACGAGACGAGCCTGCGTGCTGGTCGATTCCGGAGCTACCGAGACGGCCCGGATGACCGCCATCATGCGTTCTTCATGCAACCGGTAACGAGGGTGAACGTCGAGTTCGATAAAGTCGTCTTCGATCGCTTTGGCGATCCCACGCCGCGTCGACCCGTCAAAGAAATAGAATCGCCGATTGATCGCGTCGGCGATCGCTTCGGACATCTTCACATGTTGAAACGCAGGTCGCAAAATCAAACCGAGCTTGCGATCGGATTGAATCAGGCCGCCCGAAAGCACACGCCCGGAGACCTGCAAAGTCACATCGTCGGTGCCGTCGAAATCCGCTCGCGTCAAAACGGGGCCGGTGCCGATCACCATCACATCGCTGCTACGGACGGCGTTCTGCAGCACCTGTTGATGACGCAACCGTGTGTCCAGTAACCAACCGCCGTGCAAATCGGTGGCGTCGGTTTTCGGTGGGCTGAGAATTTGCAAATCGATCGCGTCACCACGTCGGGCACCCGGGCGAATCAAACCCCGGACCTGCACCATCGCGTTGTCGAGTTGTTCGAGGAACCCGTTAGGGTCGGCGATCTCGTTGCGTTTCATTTCTTCGAGCAACTGATCGCGGAACGTCGAGGGCATTGCCGGGCCGCCGGTGCCGGTCAATTGATTGATCACGGCGACCCCGTCCACCATGATCTCCTGCATGCCGTGGGCGATAGCAGCTTCGCGGACGAGGTCCGGTGGTGCGGGAGCGTTCTTCAGCTTTTCGAAATACGCGGCCTCGTCGTCACCATCCCGATTGAGCCAACTCGCACAACCGACGGAGAATGCCAAGATGCCAAAAATCACAGTGCCGAGCAAGAAAAAGGCTGGTTTTCGCGACATGGAAAGGGAAGTTCGAGTCGGGGGGAGCGAATGAGTCGGCCACGATCGGGCGAGTGCATCCGCTAGACCTAAACAATGGAAACGTCGCAGCACAATACCAACACAACGGGAGGCAGCTACCGTTGGGGACATGAAACGTGAGTCTTGATCCGGGACAGGTCCTAAGCTGCGGCGGATCCCTAGCGATTTCCCGAGCCGGTCGAACCCGTTGAGAGGTCAACCGCGAAACAAGCGACGTACGATCGTCGCGTCGGCTCGAAGTCATTGTCCCAACAAATCCACAACGTTTTCCGTCCGTCAGCGAGGGGGCGACCCCAAGTCAAACCTTCCGGTTTCTCCGCAGTCGCGGCGGCACCGAGTTCGTCTTGCCACTGCAGCAGATCGATTAGCAGACGTTTTTTGACGGGTTGGACGGGATCGAATTTTCCGGTCAGGCCCGTCCGATCGATCGGCAACGACTCGACTGCCGCGACGTCACTGGCGTCACTGACGTTGGCGAGAAAAATGCGTTTCGTTTTCGCTTTCTCACCGCCTTTGGAATCCCGTTCGAGCACGAGCAATTGATTTTCATCGACGGCGAGCAGTTCGCTGATCCCGGATTTGCGATGGTCCAACGGGTAGGCGACTTCGCGGACCCGTCGGCCTTGCGGATCGAACGCGATCCAGCGGACAAAGTCGCCCCGGCATTTCGAATCAACGAACTCACCGTCCTGCAACAAACTGCTCTGATAGCTCGCCCAAACGGTACCCGAAGAGGGGGTGACGGCGAGTCCTTCCAAACCTTTATTATCGAAACAACCTCGGAAGGGTCCGCCCGTCTGAAGATCCTCGGGAAGGTGGACGTAGCGTCGGGAAGCCGGCAATTTCCACTCGTCGTTCAATCGTCCGTTGGCGGAGAAAACACCAATGTGAGGACCGTACTCGTCGCTAATCAGGTAACCGTCTTTCCAACGACGGATCCCTTCCGGGTCCATCGCGTGCCAGATTTCGTCAGCGGATTGCGATCGGTCGATCGTTGCGGTCTTGGATGACCCGTTGAGCGTCGTCGCATCGCTCGCGGTCAGCATGACGGTCGAGGCGAACTCAGCATCAATCGCACCGTCCGCTTCGTTGAGCCGCAAATTCATCAGGTGCATTCGACACGGGTACGAAACCGCACCATCGCTGGCACCCCGATCGGATAGCAACACGAACCGATCGCCGTCACCGGTGTATTCCATGGCGGAAAAACCGCCGATCCGGTTGACCGGTGATTGGTCCTCGAGTGTCCCGCTCAAACCGCTGCCGTCGGGCGCGTCGCCGGCGAACGAGGTGATGCCGAGGAACTCGACGTCATGACCAACAATTGCACCGGAGTTCTTCGAAAGCCCCGTTTTTTTCGACGGCCCAGATGTTTTCGACGTCACCGCAGCGACGAGAGCTTCGGTGGGGGAGGCCGCGATCGTGAGACCAGGAGCCAACACCGGGGCGGTGCCGAGGCATCCGAGTAAGGCACCCAGGAGAAGAGAATTTTTAGTTTTCATTCTTAACAATTTCGTTTGAGTTGAAAGTATTGATGTGACAGAGATTTACTCTTCGATGACCTCACGACCTTGCTTGGTCGCCAACCCGGCGAGCAGCAACCCGTCCATGCTCTCGGTCATGAATTGAACCGAGCCGTCACAACGCAGCGACATCGCGCCACCGGTGTGGAACGAATAGATTTCGCCATCGTTGGTCGCATTCATGACGGACGAGCCTCGCACGAGGACATCAAACGGAGCGCTCTTGCCGGTCTTGTTAGCGAATCCCGTGATGGGGTCGGCGAAGTCGAGGCTCATGCTGTCTTGATGGTCGGCCCATCCCCAGCCTTCTTCGACGAAGAAAGTTCCCGTCCAGACTTCACCGAGGTCCGGGTTCGCACCGATCCGGCCGCTGATGTAGAGTTCCGGGCGCCCGGCGTCTTCGACCAACATGATCGTGTTGGACAGGCCGTCGATGATTTCATTCAAACGAATCCCACGTCCGACCACGCGAGGGTCTTTGTGATCGCGGGAGTACAACGCACCCGGCAATTCGCGTTGAATTTGGCCGGGCATTTCGCTCCCGTTGACTGTCCAGCAACTGCGGCGAATGTTATTGATCGCGGCGTAATCGCTCGAACCGTAATTCGGTGTCCATGTGATGTCACGTTCCGCCATAATCGCCGCGTTGGGCATCGTGCGGGGCGACAGTGCTGAGGGACAGAGGAACTGTTGCACGGTGGTTTCGGTGGCGGGCAGGTTGCCCGGGTGCGACCAAGCCAGATTGGTTTCATAAACTTCGAAAAGGGCGGTTTGTTCAAGGAAGGGCAACAACATGACTTGCCAACCCGCTTCGAAATCAGGCGTGCGGATGTTAACGCGGCTGGCCGGGAAACCTTGGTAAACGCTCGCGTAGTTGTGCATCGCCAGACCGATTTGCTTCAGGTTGTTACTGCAACTCATCCGGCGAGCGGCTTCCCGAGCGGCCTGGACCGCCGGCAGCAACAAACCGACGAGGACGCCGATGATCGCAATGACGACTAACAGCTCGACGAGCGTGAAGCCGGAACGTTTGGATAGTCCGGTGGAGTGGGGAGCTGGGTGAGACAACTTTCATTCTTTCGCAAAGAGAGATGGATTTGGGGAAACCAATTTTGCGGGAGTCTACCTGAACGGTTGCACCGAATAATGAAGACTCAGAGGGGAGGACGTGAAGAAATGATGAAGATCATTTTGACGTTTGAATGGCTCATCCGCCGGAAGCGTGCGCCGCAGGTTTTCCAGGCGTGGCTCCAGTGTCCAATCATGATTTGTGGTCGCCGTTGGCAACCGTTACCATGGAATTACCGGGAAAACGCCGTCAAACTCGGCAAAGGCGGAATTTGACAAGGGAGATCCCGGCCGCCCGCGTTTCCCTGCAAAAGCGGTTCGCCAAGGGTGCTTCCGGTCCCCAGCGAACTCCCATTCGTCGGGGGCTCATTTTTTGAATGCCATTGGACACAAGAGCCATGCCTTCGAAAACCTCGGCCCTGGAATCTGCGCTCGCTTCCGTCGGATGAGCCTTTTCAATTCCCGATTGCCGGAACGTGCAAATCGATTTGCCAGCAAACCGATTCCGTCGGGACGAGGATGTGCGGGGCGGGGAGATTGGGACGAAATAATCGCTCGGTGAGATTTGTGTCGCTCATTTGGCGTAACCCGATGTAGGAGGTCGTCAGTCTCGCGTTGATCTCGATCACGGCGTCGTGATTGGCGTCGTCGCCGAGAATCAAATCGATGCCGATGAACCCGCAGGTCCGGCCCGGGAGTGCTTGCAAGACACGGTCGACGAGTGCATGGGCACGCAGCTGCATTTCCACCGGCACCGGCCCGCAACCGCCGCGTTGAATCAGATGACTCGTGGTGGCGCCGTCGACCCGTTGAGCAAGCGGCACTTCCTCGATGTCCTGCCAAACCGCGGGCAGCATGATGCGATCGCCACCGAGGCGATCACCAATGACAATCACCGACGCGGATCGACCGCCAAGTCGTTGCTGCGTGATTTCGTGCGTTTGCATCGAAGCCAGTGCCGGTTCGAGTTCATCGTACTGGCGAATGCTCATCGAACCACAACCGTCGCGAGGTTTAATAAGATACCCATTTTCAGGGAAACCGCTGAAAACCGGGTCGGTGCGACTGAACGCCGTGCCGTTGGGTGACGCGATGCGTGAACAAGGATGGGAACGATGCTTGTCGGACCATCGTTGCCGATCGAGCGACCACGTATCGGGGTGGGCGATGCCCTCGTGATGCAACCATTTCGCGCTCGCCCATTTATCGGCCGACACACCGATGGCGGCGCCATTGGGCGCGAGCACCTCGATGCCCGCCGCTCGCATCAGCGAGATTCCTTTGGTGAGCAATCCGTCGGTTTCGGGGATCACGAGGATCGCGAACTCGCAATCTCGGGCCAATTTGATCCATTGCTCCCACGGTGCCAAACAGGGCTGCATGGGATGGCTTTGGATGCGATCGTGATCCGGCAACGACAACGATAATCGCGGATCGATCGGCGTGCAGACCTGGCCCCACGCCAAGACGTCCTCGACCAGACACCCCCACATCGCGACCGCCTCACCCAAGAGCGGCCCGTTGATCGCATCAACCGGGGTGTCAAACATCCCTCCGCCGGTGAGATACTCGGCTACGAAAACACGCGGGATTTCGCGATCAGGGGCTGCGTTTTTCTCGTTCATGTTAGTCAGCGATTGCATCGGAGTCCCCGCAGTTCGGTCGGAACAACCGGATCGATATTGTGGAAAAGGGTCTTCGTTGAGTTTAACAGACATCATGTGTTTCTCCCATGAGGAGGCCCTCCCCGGCTCGCGGTACGTCGGACGGCTAGTTTTGTTATAAAGCGTCAACGCCCGGACTCCGAAACGACGACTCCGAAACGACGACTCTGAAAACGACGACTCTGAAAACGACGACTCTGAAAATCTGCCGCCTCATGACCGCCCGCTCGTCCACCACCGCTGCTCGAACCGTCCGACCGACCACGGACGATCCCGAATCGCTGCTCGCCCGGTTCGGATTGCAATCGTTTCGTTCGGGCCAGCGCGGCGTGATCGACGCGCTCGCCGCCGGTGAGGATTGTTTGTGCGTGATGCCGACCGGCGGCGGCAAAAGTCTATGTTACCAACTCCCCTCGCTCGCCCGCGAAGGCACGACGATCGTGGTCTCCCCCCTGATCGCGCTGATGAAGGACCAAGTCGACACGCTGCACACCCATGGCATTCGTGCCAAACTCATCAACAGTTCTCTGTCCCAAGGGCAACAGGAATCGGTGATGGAATCGATGGCTCGGGGAGAAATCGACCTGATCTACGTCGCCCCGGAACGACTCCGCAACGGCAAGTTTCTCGATGCGGTGACGAAGGCCGATGTCACGCTGCTCGCCGTCGACGAGGCCCACTGCGTTAGCGAATGGGGGCACGATTTCCGTCCCGATTACTCGCGACTCGGCGGGTTCCGCGACCGGTATCTCGGCGGCGTGCAAACGATCGCATTGACGGCCACGGCGACGCCGACGGTTCGCGATGATATTTGCGATCTGTTGAATTTGAAAGAACCCCGTGTGTTCGTCACCGGGTTTGCGCGAACGAATTTGATCTTCGGTGTCGAGTCGTGCAACAACGACATCGCGAAACGAAAAACGCTCGTGAAATATGTCCGCGGACGCGAAGGTACCGGCATCATCTACGCCGCGACCCGCAAACGTTGCGAAGAAATCGGCGAATGGTTACCCGAGGCGACCGGTCGCAAGGTCGGCGTGTACCATGCGGGACTGCATCCCGATGATCGGCGGCGAGTGCAAGAGTCGTTCATGAAAGGCGAATTGTCGGCGATCGTCGCGACCAACGCGTTCGGAATGGGAATCGATAAATCCGACATCCGATTTGTCGTCCATTTTAATATTCCGGGTTCCCTCGAAGCCTACTACCAAGAGGCCGGGCGGGCCGGACGCGATGGTGAAATGAGCGATTGTCTGCTCCTCTTCGCTTACTTCGACCGGCAGATCCAAGAGTTCTTCATCGAGAACCGTTATCCGTCCAAGGCCACGGTCAAGAAGGTTTACGAATACCTGCTGTCGCGTGACGAGGACCCGATCGAGATGACGCTCGAACAATTGCGGACCGCGATCGACGTTCGCGACGGCACCGAAGCGATCAGCACGTCGGAAACCCTGCTCACCCGCGCCGGCGTGCTCAAACGACTCGACGCCGGATCGAATCAAGCGATCGTGCGGATCGACAGTGACGCGCCGACGATGTTGGATTTCTTACCTCGCGAAGCCAAAATCAAACGCCGCGTCATGACGGCGGTGGAAAAAGTTATCGGAAACCGGCGTAACGAAGACGTCTACGTCCGCCCCGATACCCTCGCTAAACTCGCCGACATGGATCGCGTGAAGGTCACCACGCAGTTGCGGGAATTAACGAAGCTGCGTGCGTTCGATTACGTGCCGCCGTTCCGCGGGCGAGCCGTCCATATCACGCGGCGAGATTTAAAATTCAATGAACTGCAAATCGACTTTGACGAACTCGATCGTCGCAAAGCCGCCGAGTACGAAAAACTCGAAGCGGTGATCCAGTTCGCTCGCGCCCCTTCCTGCCGCCAACGCGTCATCTTGGATTACTTCGGCGACCCGAACGCAGCCGATTGCACCCGTTGCGATCGCTGCGATCCCGTCGGTGGGAAACTCGTCCGCGACGGCGATTGGACCGGTGCCGATTCGGCTGCGAATTCATCCGATTCATCCGATTCGGACAAACCGTCGATGACGATCGCGCATCCGGACGTCGACGAGACGCAGTTGTTGACCGCCGTCCGCGTGGTTCTCTCCGGTGTCGTGCGGACGCACGGTCGTCTCGGTAAAATGCTGATCGCGCAAATGCTCGTCGGCTCGAGAAACAAACGCGTCACGCAACTGCGACTGGACCGTTTGAGCACCTACGGGATGCTCGACGGGCTCACGCAATCGGAATTATCCGACGTGATCGACGCGTTGCTCGCCGCCGGTTTGCTCGAACAAAAAGAGATCAGCGAGCGACGTCCGACCGTCCACATGACCGACATGGGGCGGCGGGTGATGAACTGCGTCGAACCGATGCCGGCAGCGCTGCAACTCAAACATCGTTTGGCTAAGAAACTCGCACGCGTCGCCGCGAATCTTGAATCGGGGGACGTTGCCAGTGAAGAACACGGGATTGATATCCCGGCGTTGCCTGCCACGCCCGTCACTGCTCCGGTTACCTCCCCCTCGCCCTCCCCCGCTTCGGTCTCGGGTGGGTCTGCACCACTCCAATCAAGCGAATCGGCTCCGGTGCAACGGGAGGTGATTCCCGATCCGCGAATCCAAGTCGTCGATTTGATCGCCGAAGACCCGAACGAAATTTTGACTCGGGAACTCGTCGACCGGATCAAGCGTTTCCGTCGTAAACGCTCCGCGGCACTGGGGGTTTCGCCCCATCAAATTCTCAGCGGTGCGACGATCGAACGACTGGCCGAATCACGACCTGCGAACTCAACTCAATTGGAAAACGTGGCGGGGATTAGCAACGAGTTCATGGAAGCCTACGGTCACGATCTGTTGGATCTGATCGCGACGACGATGAACCAACATGAGATCGATTACCCGCCTGCGGCTGCGGTTCCGGAGAAGGTTGTGACCACCGATGCCGAACCGCCTTTGGTGGTAAAACCCGAGCGGCAAGGTGCACCGGAACGCGAGCCGGATCCAGAACCTGAAACTCCAGTCGAACCGAACGCGGAACTCAGTCCTTCGACACCGATCAACGACGACGCCTCGATCGGGAGCGGGGGCGAGTCATGGCGGACGGATTATTGGACGTGGCGGTTGTGCCGCGACGGATACACCTTGGAACAGATCAGTGAAATTCGAGGCGTCAGTATGGACGGGTTGCTCGCTCATCTCGTTGCCGCCTGCCGCGCCGGCCACCGGATTGATGCGAACTGGGGCGGTTCCCCCGAACGGATCGAAAAACTCAAACGGATTTTGTCGTGAGGATGTTTTGATCGCAACACGATAACTTTACTCCCCGGTGCGGAACCTCCACCTGGAGGCGCCGTCAATGAGCGGGCCGTTCAGGGATCCGCCGGATACTGGACTGCCGGATGCCCCGCCAATCCGGATCGTGCCAGGATCGCAGGTGATCGAGGCGCGGCGTGTCGATCTCGCCGCCGTAGCAACCGAGGTCGGGGTAACCGAGATCATCGGCCACGACGAGCAAGAAGTTCGGTTGCTCGCCCCGAGTTTTCGCCAGAGCCGCGACAGGGGCAGTCGCGGCGACAACGAGCACCAACACTAAAAACAATCGACTCGAAACAGTCAGCCTGGTGAGATTGAGAGACATGACGTGAAAGACGTTGGAGATGAACTGGGTTGACATGCGTGGGCGGTACAACCAAGTTGCCGAATTGTACACACGGCCACGCTCCCGCGTTTTTTCTTTTGCAATCGACCCCACCGATCCTCCCAACCGATCCCCCGCCATGAAACCTTCTCCGCTGCGATTCCAACCCGTTTTGAAACAAACGATCTGGGGCGGCCGGTTGCTCGGCGAACGACTCGGCAAACCGATCGGCCCAGAGTCGAACTATGCCGAGAGTTGGGAGGTCGTCGACCACGGCGTCGACCAAAGCGTTGTCGTCGGCGGTCCGCTCAACGGCAAAACGTTGCATGAATTGCTCACCGAGCATCACGAATGGTTGATGGGCGAAACGCCCAATCGGAAGTTCCCGTTGTTATTAAAATATCTCGATTGCAATCGGGTGTTATCGGTCCAGGTTCACCCCTGCGACACGTACGCAGCGACGATGGCGGCCCCTGATTTGGGGAAAACCGAAGCCTGGTACATTGTCGACGCGAAACCCGATGCGGTGATTTATGCGGGTTTGAAAACCGGCGTCGATGCCTCGGCACTACGAGACGCGGTGACGGCGGGGCGTGCCGAGGAGGTGTTGCACCAATTTCATCCCGAGGTCGGTGATTGCGTTTTCATTCCGGCGGGAACCGTCCACGCGATTGGTGCCGGTTTGCTCGTCGCCGAGATTCAGCAATCCAGCGACACGACATTCCGTTTGTACGATTGGAACCGGGTCGACGCGTCGGGCCGATCGCGCGAGTTGCATGTCGAGGAGAGTCTCGCGGTCACCGATTTCGACCGCGGCCCGGTCGCCCCGATCCGCAGGAACGCGGCAGCCGAAGGTTGGCAAACGCTCGCCCGGTGCGACAAATTCCACTTGAGAGCGATCGGTCGCGGTGAATCCAGTGTCGCCGGCGACGGCCATTTTCACATTCTGACGGTGCCCCACGGCGAGGCAACGTTGACGTTTGGCGACGAAACCACCACGCTGATCACGGGCGAATCCGTCTTGCTGCCCGCCGCGATGACTGCGGCGAGCGTGCATCCGGCCAAGGACGGTTTGGTGTTGGACATGTCACTTTGATCAACGCCTCCGGTTATAAAAACAGGAGTCGTGCGGGTTGTTCAGGCTGAACGAAGCTGACTCGCTCAAATAATTCACGACGAGCGTTCACCCGGTCTTGCCAGCAGCCAGCGAGTTGTAGATACTCCGACCTAACCGAACGCCGGTCGTCTTCGGACGATCAGCGCCGAAGTGGCGGAATCGGCAGACGCGCTGGATTCAAAATCCAGTTGGAGCAATCCAGTGAGGGTTCGAGTCCCTCCTTCGGTATTCGGCGGCATCGTCGCCAGCACTCAGTAGCCCGCAAAACCCCGTGTTTTGCGGGCTTTTTTCGTTTTCGACGGGTGCTGCGTTCCGGCGGAGCGATCGTATGGGCTTTTGTTGTTGAACCCCTTTGACGTAAAAACCGAGTCATCTTCGATGATAAGAAACGACACCAGGTTTGTTCGCAAAATCCATATCGAGCTCAAAAATTCAATGTCGAGCTCAAAAATTAAACAGCCCAGGGCGAAACTCCCTTACCGCATCCGGATCGGCATGTTGCTATTGTCGATCGCCTTGGCACCGTAGTTATCGACTTCGTTCACGTTCAGATCCGCCGCGTAAGTTTCCGTCCGGACGACTTCGATATCACCGTTCTCATTTTCCTTCACCGCCGCGCCGTGGTGGCGGGTCAGTTCCAACATCGCCAAAAACCATCCGATGTACGCCGATTTGTGTTGCCCCGGTTCCACCAAATCGATCAGTTCGACTCGCTCTCGATTGGCCAGCGCGAGGTGAATCCGTTGCATGTAAACGTGGATCGGGGTGTCGTCATAAATCACCTCGGTTGGTGGCGGGCCAGCGGCTTCTCGCATGATCCGCCCGAAGGCGGACACGAGATCCCAGATTTCCAATTCGACGATCGGTTGGTCGGCAGGGTCGTTCCGCCGCGTCGGCAAATCGTCGGCCATCCGCTCGAACCGGGTCTGCCAGCGGCCTGACATCTCGTCGAGCACCGAGGCGGCATCGCGGATCTCTTTGTATTGCAGCAATTTTTCGACGAGTTGATCGTGGGTTTCCTCGATCGCCTCCTCATTGTCCTCGACGTCTTCGATCTGGGGCAACACCGCCTGACTCTTCATTTCGATTAGCGTTGCGGCGAGTTCCAGGAAATCGCCAACTTCGCCGAGGTCGAGTTCCGCCAACAGATCCATGTACTCGACATATTGGCCGACTACTTTGCTGAGCGACATCTCCGTCAGCGACAATTCCTGCCGGCGAACGAGATACAACAGCAGATCAATCGGACCACGATAAATCGGCAAGTCGATTCGAAAGGTCATCGCGAAATCTTCGATTAGAAGGTTAAGAATCAGGAGTTGCCGAGAAAGCGTTCGGTGCCGCCCTTGGCAGCACACCGTCTCAAAATTATCATGCCGACCCGTTCCTCGCGACCCGAACTCTCTTTACCAGCCCTCGCGGGGCTGTGTTTTTCGTTATGGCCCACTCGAACCACCGTCACCTGCTCTCGGCACTCGTCCAAAACGTGCCCGGAGTCTTGGCTCACATCTCTGGAATGCTCGCGTCCCGGGGGTTTAACATCGATTCACTCGCCGTCGGTGAGACCGAAGACCGCTCGCTTTCGAGGATGACCTTCGTCGTCGTCGGCGACGACCGGGTGCTCGAACAGGTCCGCAAACAGCTCGAGAAAATCGTCACCGTCGTTCGTGTGCTCGATATTAGTTCGAACGATTTTGTCGAACGCGATCTTTTATTGGTCAAAATCACTGCTCCGGCGGGAGGCGTTCGTGCCGAAGTTCGCGAATTGGTCGATATTTTCCGCGGGCAAATCGTCGACGTCGGCCCCGACGAAGTCATGATCGAAATCAGTGGCCGCGAATCCAAGGTGCAGGCGTTTATCGAACGAGTCCGTCCCTACGGCATCGGTGAACTCGTCCGCACCGGACGGATCGCGATGGTCCGCAGCGGATGTTTGGTCAACGAGTCCGCCAGCGCCGCCGCGGAAACCGCCCGCGTCTAACCCATTCTCTTTCCCACACCCGTCCCCCACCTCTCCCCGTAAAACTCTCGAAGGTTTCGATTCTGATGGCTGCAACGATTTACTACGACAACGACGCCGACCTGTCCCACTTGAAAGGCAAAATAGTCGCGATTCTGGGCTACGGGTCCCAAGGTCACGCCCAAGCTCAAAACCTTCGCGACAGCGGCTGCGAGGTGATCATCGGCCAACGTCCGGGATCGGCGAACTACGACCTCGCCGTTTCACACAAATTCGAGCCGATGCCGATCGCCGAAGCGACCCAGGCCGCCGACGTGATCAACCTGTTGCTGCCCGACGAAGTCCAGGGTGACATTTACCGCGACCACATTCGTGACAACCTGTCGCCCGGCAACGTGTTGATGTGCTCGCACGGGTTCAACATCCACTTCGGCCAAATCGAGCCGCCCAAGGGCATCGACACTCTGCTCGTCGCACCCAAAGGCCCCGGACACCTCGTCCGCAGCGAGTACGAAAAAGGCGGCGGCGTACCCAGCCTGATCGCGCTCGGTGAAGGCGCTGCCGAATCCACCAAGCAAATCGGACTCGCCTACGCCAAAGGAATCGGCGGCACCCGCGGCGGTGTCATCGAAACCACGTTTGCCGAAGAAACCGAAACCGACCTGTTCGGCGAACAAGTTGTGCTGTGCGGCGGCGTCAGCGAATTGGTAAAAGCCGGGTTCGAAACGCTCGTCGAAGCGGGCTACCAACCCGAGATGGCGTATTTCGAGTGCATGCACGAACTCAAATTGATCGTCGATTTGATATACCAGGGCGGACTTAGCTACATGCGTTACAGCATCAGCAACACCGCTGAGTACGGCGATTACGTTTCCGGGCCGCGAATCATCACGCCCGAAACCAAACTCGAAATGAAACGCATCCTCGAAGAAATCCAGTGCGGCGAATTCGCTCGCAAATGGATCAGCGAGAACCGCGCCGGCGCCCCATTCTTCAAAGCCACCCGCCGCCGCGAACGGTTGCACGACGTCGAACAGGTCGGCATCGGACTCCGCCGCATGATGAGCTGGATCGACGAGAAAGAAGTTTGATCTCGTGACGCCGCTTCCTCCGGTTTCCAACCTCACGCAATTGCAAATCAATTGCGTCGAGAAATGGCACAACGAACCGATCTCGAACCCGTACTCCGGGTTCGAGAAATTGGTTTGTCGCCAACATGAATTCAATTATCGGCTCTGGCACGAGGAAGATATCGCTCGCAGCCCCGAGGCCACCGATGAACGAATCGCCGGAGTGAAACGATCAATCGACCAATTCAATCAAGCCCGGAACGACATGATCGAACAAATCGATGACGCGATCACCGAAATACTCGCCGCAGACGGTATCGAGGACACGTCCGCGTTGCCTATCAATACCGAAACCGCCGGCAGCGCGATCGATCGGTTGTCGATCATGTCGCTGCGGTTGTATCACTACGCCGAACAACGCGACCGCGATGACGCGACGGACGAACATCGCGAGAAAGTCAACCAACGGATCAAATGGTGTCGTGTTCAACACGTCGATCTCTCGAAAAGCTTGCAAACGCTGATCGATGATTTGTTCTTCCCACGAAAACAACACAAAACGTATCGGCAGATGAAAATGTACAACGATCCGTCTCTGAATCCGGAAATCTATCGAGCGAAAAGCTAACGAAATGGCACACGTAACGTCGACGATTAATGGGGTCGCGTCCGATCAATTCGAACTGGATCGTGACGAGATGCGCATCGGCAGACATCCCGACTGCGACATCGTCGTCGATGCCGGTGCCGTCAGCCGCTATCACGCGAAAATAATTCACGCCTCCGGCGTGTGGTCCGTCGAGGATCTCGGCAGCCGCAACGGAACGTTCGTTAACGGCCAACTGCTGGCGCGGCCCCACGCGTTGACCCAAGGCGACCGAATTCGCATCAGCGAAGTCGATCTGGAATTTCACGGCGATGAAGTGCCCGAGTTTGCTCGCAACGGCACCAGCGAGATGACCTTCGACGGTTCCAACTTCGGGATCGAGATGGTCGACGATTCCGACACGCAGGTGGCGGCGAGTTCCAAGGTCGAGTTTCGCAGCAGCGAGCAGGGTCTGAAGATGACCGCGACGCCCGAGGCCAAACTCGCCGCGTTAATCGCAATCAACCGCAACCTCACCGGCGCAATCGCGTTGGACGACGTGTTGCCCAAGGTGCTCAACAGTTTGTTCGAAGTGTTCCCGTCGGCCGACCGTGGTTTCGTCGTGATGCGAGGGTCCGAAGGTGCCCTGATCCCTCGATGGGTCAAGACCCGAACCACCGGCGACGAGACCGAAACGGTACGAATCAGCCGCACGATCATCAACCAGACCATGGAGAGCGGCGAGACGATTCTGTCGCTCGACGCGATGGACGATAGTCGGTTCGACAGCAGCGAGTCGATCGCCGATTTTTCCATCCGCAGCATGATGTGCGCCCCGCTGCACAACGGCGACGGCGAAGCGATCGGTGCCTTGCAAATCGACTCGACCCAAGGCCGCGGCCAATTCCGGGACGAAGACATCGACCTGCTCACCGGTGTCGCGGCGCAGGCCAGCGTCGTGATCAACAACGCCCGATTGCACGAGCAATCGCTGCGTCAGAAAGAAGTCGAGATCGATCTCAAACTCGCCGTCGAGGTCCAACAGGCGTTCCTGCCGTCGCGATCTCCCGATGTGCCGACCTACCGGTTGGAAAGCTACTACCAAGCCGCCAATCATATCGGCGGTGACTATTTTGATTACCTCGAATTCCCCGACGGACGCGTTGCCGTTGTCGTCGCCGATGTCGTCGGCCACGGCGTCGCCGCAGCCATGTACATGGCCAAACTCGCCGCCGAAACTCGGTTCTGTTTGGCCAGCGAACCGAACCTCGCCCGAGCTATCGAACGACTCAACGATGCCATGAGCGGTCTGCACGTCGAACGTTTTGTCACCTACCTCCTCGTCGTCATCGATCCGAAAAAAGACATCCTCTCGATCGTCAACGCCGGGCACATGGCGCCCATCATTCGGACGTCCGCGGACGGGACCATCAGCGAACCCGGTGACGAAGAAACCGGTCTGCCGATTGCGATCGACGAAGGCATGGAGTACGCCGTTTCGACCTGCCCGTTCCATGAAGGCGACCTCGCCGTTATGTACACCGACGGGATCAACGAGGCGATGGACATGAAGGATGAAGAATGGGGCACCGACCCGCTGCGTGAAATCATTCGCGACACCCTCGTCCTCCCCGGTAGTGGTGATGTCGCCGCCACGGTTGTCAAGAATCGAATCATCGATGCTGTTTCCAAACACATGGGCGACGCCGTTCAGTTCGATGACATGTGCATGGTGATCATCGAGCGAACCGAAAACGCCTCCCACGAAAAAGATACCTCCGAAACCGTCGCCAACGATTTGGATCAAACCGCCGACGACCTGCCCGATACGATCAAAGAAAACAACGACAACGACTCCTAGGATACAGATGAAAAATAACGGAAAAACGGTTCGATGGGGATTCATCGGCGCCGCCCAAATCGCGCGCAAAAATTGGAAAGCTGTTCGGATGAGCGGCAACGGTGTCGTGGTGGCTGTCGCCAGCCGCGACGTCGCCCGCGCCGAAGCGTTCATCCATGATTGCTCGATGGAAGTCCCGCCGGTGACCATCGGCAGCGACGGTGGTGCGACACTCGCCCGACCGGTCGCGCTCGGTGACTACCAATCACTCATCGAGCGCGACGATGTTGACGCCGTCTACATCGCACTGCCGACCGGCGTTCGCAAGCAATGGGTGATCGCCGCCGCGAAAGCGGGCAAGCATGTGTTGTGCGAAAAACCCGTCGCCGTTCACGCTGACGATGCCGAGGAAATGATCGCCGCGTGTCGCGAAAACAACGTCGGGTTCATGGACGGCGTCATGTTCGATCATTCCGCTCGCTTGCCCGCATTGAAAATCGCACTCGGCGATTCCGAAAAAATCGGCAAACTGCACCGCGTCCAAAGCCACTTCTCATTCTTCGGTGATGACTCGTTCGAAGACGCCAACATCCGTGCCAGCGCTGAACTCGAACCCCACGGCTGCCTCGGCGATCTCGGCTGGTACTGCATCCGGTTGAGCCTCTGGGCCGCCGACGACCGTATGCCGACCGCCGTTTCCGGACGCACGCTCGCCGCGTTCGATAGCGACAGGGATGGTGGGGGAAATGTTCCCAAAGAATTCCAAGCCGAAATGCAATTCGATGATGATTTCACCGCCGGGTTCTTCTGCTCGTTTCGGTCCGCTAACCAACAAACTGCGATCTTCAGCGGGGAGCGTGGCTACATCAGCGTTGACGATTTCGTGCTACCCTACGTTGACGCGGAACTAAAATGGCAACAGCACGCGCATGAATTGCAAATCGACAATTGCCGCTGGAATTTCGGTCGACACACCACCAACGCCGCCGTCCGCGAACACGCCTCCGGCGAAGTCGATTCGCAAGAAGTACGGATGATCCGAAGTTTCAGCGAAGCGATCCTTCGTGGTACGCCGGACGTTCGGGCCAGCCAGATTGCCATGAAAACCCAACGGGTTCTCGATGCTTTGCGGCGCAGCAGCGCCGAGCACGGAGCCTGGATTTCGATCAACGAGTAAAGAACAACATGTCCGAAAAACAATCCGGTGCCAAAAACGTCCTCGGAACCGAACTCGACGTCTGCAGCACCGACCCCATGACCGGTTTCTATCGAGATGGTTGCTGCAACACCGGCGGCCAAGACGTCGGCTTGCACGTCGTCTGTTGTGAGGTGACGCAAGAGTTCCTTGAGTTCAGTCGCTCGCGCGGCAACGACCTCATCACCCCCATGCCGATGTACCAATTCCCCGGTTTGAATCCGGGCGATCGCTGGTGTCTCTGCGCCGCCCGGTGGAAAGAGGCCTTCGATGCCGACAAGGCACCGAAAGTCAACCTCGAAGCCACTCACATCTCCGCCCTCGAATACGCCAGCCTGGAAGAACTCCGCCTACATAGCGTTTGAGTCACTTCCGCTACCCCGTCGAAATAATGCCACTGGCAACGGTTGTCATGCGAGTGTTCCTAACTGGACAACGCCACTTTGTATGGGTTTGCCCGTAAATCGCTAGGTTTGCATTTAATTCGCCGTTTGCGTGTTAGCCCCGGTTCAACGCGAGAACCGTGGCCAAGGCCAAAACGGCGAAAGAACCGTGGCTATGGCCAAAACGGCGAAAGAACCGCGGCCAAGGCCAAAACGGCGAAAGAACCGTGGCTATGGCCAAAACGGCTTATACACCGAAACACTTTCCCGAACCTGTTTAGCAGATGGAACAACGTGCAACCCAACGAAAAGACATCGGTGATGACTCGCAGATTCGATGGTTTAATATCTCGATGAACGCTGCCTTGTTCGTGGACGTGGCGAACGCCTTCGGCTATTCTCGAACGCGATTGATTGCCCGTGTTTTGAGCCCCGCCCGAAAGGAAGCCTTTCGACCTCGGAACTCAAACTTCCCGACACCTTTCGCCACGGGCAAGAAAACTTCTTGGCGAATGCGAAATAATAACGAGCGTAGTGGCTCTGTTTTGATGAGCAAAATTGTCTGACTGGTCGACGAATTTTTTGGCCATTTCTCGGACGCGGCGCAACAATGGCTCAACGACGAGGAAGCGTCGTCGCCGACCGGTTGGGGCGGCAGTGCGAGCTTTCGATACCACCCCAGACACGTCGTTTCGTCACTCGCTAATCCGCAGCATCGGCTGATTCCAACAAGAGACTGCGGACGTAGGCGAGTTGTTCTTGGCTAATGATTCCGATTGTTCGTTCATGGCGGATTCCCAGTAGCTCGTCGATCTCGAAAGATCTCATGAAAAATACTGATTGACCGCCGCCAATTCCTCTTTCGCGTCGTTTTTGAATTCATGGTGGTCAATATCGTGATACGTCCACGAACCCAATTACCGGCAGATTCTCTTCTTCGGGAAGGCAATGTGGCCAAAATTCCTGCACTCGGTGCGACTGCACTTCGATCGATAACTAAGATCAAAGGTGATGAATCCGACGTCACCACTCCTCCGTCGAAGGCTCTCGAATTCCAGGGCCTCGATTGCTAAAATGAAGACATGAATCCATACGGCTAATCGACCGAAACACTTCCCCAAACCTGCTTAGGCATTACTCACAGCAACAAAGGTAGAAGATCATGTCGAAACCAAGCTGGACCACTCCGGGTGCCTCGCTGAGCGACAAATCGGCGATCAAGGAGTATGGGCTGACTCAGCAGGAAATCTACGCCGCGGTTCGCGAAGGCAAGCTGCAGTATCGCGAGAACCACGCTCATGGGAATCCCTACCTGCGGTTGTTGCGATCCGAAGTCGAAACGCTGGCAAAGAGCTTGCGTGGAGCGACGGGCTTTGCACAGCAGAAGATGCAATCGGAACTGAAAACAGTTCAGACTTAAATTCGCAGTTGCAAGATGAAGCTGAAAAAACTCGAAAAACGACGAGACGAATTGCAGTCGGAATTGGAATGACGAGGCTTCCAATGAGCAGCCGCCGTGAGGTTTCAGTTCAAACCGAGATCGCGTCGACGTAGGCGCCGATGACAGAGGATTGGTCGCCGCAGTGGGAGAACGTCATGTTCTCGAAACTGCGGAATCCATCGAGGGCACGTTGATAAAACGACTCTTTGACTTTCGCGAGATAGCGATCGCGGACGTGCGGTGCGAGGTCGCAAACGCCGCCGCCGATGACTAACGCGTCGTAGTCGCCGAGGTACTGGATCGCGAGCAACGCCACACCGAGGGCGGTCGCTTGGTCGTCGAACAGTTCGAGTGCGAGTTCGTCACCGGAGGCGGCGAGTTCGCGAAGCTGCTTAGCTCGATCCTTGGCCGTTCCCGGCACCTGGTGGAGGCAATGCGATTCCCATTTTTCGAGTTGCAACCGGTAGGCGAGTTGATGCGTCAGGGCGGTCAGTGAGACGGCGGATTCGACGGTACACATCGCATTGCCGACACGTAATTCTTGATCCTGGGGGTATCGGAACACTTCGGCGGGTAACAGGAAGTGTCCGGCATGACCGGCTCGGCCTTCGGTACCACGGACGACTTCGCGGTTGCGGACTTCGCCGCCTCCGAGTCCGGTTCCGACGGCGACCATGAACAGCGAATTGAGTTCCGGCTCGGGGGCTTGGGTTTGAATGTTCCAGCGCGACGCGAGTTCGCTGGCGATTTGGATGTCACCACGGCGGACGGCAAATTCGCCGAGCGCCGCCGCTTGGCCGTCACCGAGGTATGCCACCGAAAGTTGGCCATCGGGAGTCACTGCGTCGACTCGCTCGTCGCCTCGCGCTTCGACGCGGAGTTTTTCTTCGAGCATCTCGCGCACCGGGCAATGTTGCCATTCGGCATGTTTGAGATTGGGCGATGGCGACAGAATCCCGTCGCGGGTAGCCGGTCCGGGGGTCGCGATGGTGACTCGTTGGACGTCCCGGAGTTGTTTTCCGTTGTCTCCGAGCACTCGCACGATTTCCCTTGCGATGTCCGCGATGGTGGCTCGCGGCCCCTCGCCACTGCGAGTAACGAATTGCGGTGTGATCCCGATCAATCGTCCGTTGCCTTCGCCTAAACAAACCGTTGACGTGGTTCCGCCGACGTCCACTCCGATGTAAATCCCCACTCGCCGTAATCTCCGAAATGATGGTCGAAACTGGTCCGAATCGTGAAGATTAACGTTTTGGTGAAAGATTTCCAGCCCTGGTGAGGGAATCCGGATCGCTCCGATTGCCTACAAGGTCACCCAACCCGGACGATTCGGGCAGGTGCCGCGGCGACGATGCATCGACTGCAACGCAGGCATCCATAATAACGGTTCACAAACCGCCACGAGCGACTCGGGATCGATCGGTCGGAACAGGCAGCGGGTGGGGGCGTGGAGACTCTCGGTTTTTTTTTCCAGCCCCGCCCATTTCGCCGTCGCGATTAAAACGGCGGGCAGATCGGGGAACCTTTCGCGAATTTCGGCGAGCGTTTGCAGCACGGCGGGCACGTCGTCGCCCACCTCCCAAACGATCAAATCGACGTTGCCGGATTTCACACCAAAATCGCCAGGCGTATTGGCGGCCGACAATCCGGGACGCGCTTCATCGACCCGCCAATCGTCCGACGGGGACTCGTCCCTCGGCGGTTCATGAGAGGATAATTGATGCGAGTATGATTCATTGGAAGACGATTCATCAAGGGAAACCGGTCGGGCTGCACGAGCGACTTGCCCGGCAATCTCACCGACGTCGGTCAACAGTGATTCCGCACTGGGCGGTCGAGGTATTCCGCACGCCCGCATCACCGCTTCGGTCGTGCGGGCACAAACGCACTTCATCCCCGCATGGTGCAGCACGCCGGCGGTCGCGAGCAGTGACAGAGGTTTCGAATCGGCCACCAAGACGGTGGACCCGGTGGGATTGGTTTCGCTCATGACAGACGGCTTGTTTGGGTCAGATATCGTGACTGAGGTGAGGCACGACAGACAAAGCTATTTTTCGTACCAGAAAACGCAATATCGAGGCAATCCCTGATTGAGGCGATTTTTCGTCCCAGGGTGATCCAAAACCCGGCCCGATTCGGCTAAGTTAGCGGTTCTTCTTTCCATTCGATTTCGAATTGTCTTCTGCCCCTTTTTGATGGTGACGCCGTGCCTACCGAGCAACCGCAACACGAATCCCCGACCCCAGCGCCATCCGGTGATTCCCAACCCAACCGGCCGCTTTCAGGACAACGTGCATTGATTTCCGGCAGTTCCCAAGGCATCGGTCGTGGAATCGCCATTTCGCTGGCCCAAGCCGGTGCGGACGTCACGATTAATTATCGCTCGCACTGCGATGAAGCCGAAGAGGTGACGCGGATTTGTCGCGAGCACGGCGTCGCCGCCCATGCGATCGCTGCGGACATGGCCGATCAGGCGGCGGTCGAGCGGTTGGTCGACGAGGCAACCGAGCGGATGAACGGAATCGATATCGTCGTCAGCAACGCCGCCTACAGCGACCGTCACCTGATGCTCGAATCGGATTTAGATGAAATTCGAAAAACAATCGACGTCAGTATGTGGGGAGCGTTCCACCTCGTCCGGTGCGGTGCGAGAAAACTGGTCGACGCCGGGCGTGGCGGCAACATCGTCGTGATCAGCAGCCCGTGTGCGATCAAGGCCATCCCAGGCGCGATGGCGTACAACATGGCCAAAGCCGCCAACGATCAAATGGCTCGCACCGCCGCGGTCGAACTGACCTCTCATCGTATCCGCGTCAACTTGGTTCACCCCGGATGGATTGACACGCCGGGGGAACGCAAATTCATCACTGAAGAAAAACTGCAAGCCGAGGCCGCCAAACTGCCCTTCGGTCGACTCGGACGCATTGATGAAATCGGTCGCGGCGTTGTGTTTTTGTGCGATCCGGCGAGCCAGTATATCACTGGCAGCACGCTGACCATCGACGGCGGCATCCAACTGCCGTATCAGGACATGTTCCGCGTCGAGGAGGCCCGTCAGAAGGCGAAGGGCTAACGTGGATGCGGGTGTCGAATCGTTGGAACGCGGGATCCACAACTGGGGTAGTGTGATCGAAACTCTTGACGAGTTCCGCTACGACATTCATTGATCCGGCCGTCAAACGCTCGCGGATTGACCATCGGGCACGGCATTGATTTGTGAAGCGGCGGTTTCGAGCAACTTGATCCACGGGCCGATGAAATGGCCGTTGTCGTGAAAGGTGCGTCCAGAGACCAGGTTCCCATCGATCACGCAGGGTTCATCTACGTAGATGCCTCCGCACACCTCCAAATCGAATTGGCATTTCGCGACCGTCGCCATCCGGCGTCCTTCGACACAGCCGGCCCGGGCGGGGATTTCGACGCCATGACAAACGCTCGCAATCGGTTTGCCGCTCTCAAAGAAATGTTTCGTCACGCGAATCAGATCTTTGTCCTCGCGAATGTACTCGGGGGCTCGTCCACCACTGAAAAAAATACCGAGATACTCGTCGGGTTGGATATCACGAAACGCAATGTCGGACTGCAACGTGTAACCCTCCCACTCCTTCGTGATCGTCCAACCGGGTTTCACTTCGTGCATCACCATTTGGTACCGATGCACTTCGGGCCCGGCGACGATGGGTTGAAAACCGCCTTCGATCAATCGGTAGTAAGGGTACATCGTGTCGAGCGTTTCGGATGCGTCGCCAATGATGACGAGAACTTTCGGTTTCATCGATTCCAATTTCCTTGATTCCAATTTTGTGAATTCAAATTTCGCTTGAGTCAAATTTCGCTTGAGTCAAATTTCGCTGAGTCAAATTTCGCTGAGAAGGTTGTCGAGATAAGCACGTGCGAGGTTGATCTCTTGGGTGACCAGGGCCTCGGTTTCGAGAATGGGGATACCGCGTGGCACCGGGTGCATGAAGATTTCGGTCCATCCCTCATAGTTGATCGCTTGGAATGCCGCGAGCAGCGGACGAAAGTCCAACTGACCGCGTCCTGGCATCTGCATCAACTCTTGCTCCTTCGGCAACCGCTTCATGCATCCCATCCCGTGTTCCCATGCGTAGAACAACGCGATCGACGGACCGAGTGCTTGAATCAACTCGCCCATCATCTTGGCGTCTTGCGGCAAGTGGTACGGAGCGAAGGCGATCGCGAGGCTCGGTGAGGGCGTGAGTTCGGCCAGGTATTTTAACGAGTCCGGTGAGTTGATCAAATTGTTGCCATGATTTTCAATCGCCAGGCGAACCCCGTTCTCTTCGGCGATCGCGATGTTGGGTTTCTGATCTTCGACGAACGTTTTCACAGCCGCTTTCAGCTCGCTGCCTTGGAGGCCCTTGGGGCCTCGACCGGCGGTGACGATCGTGTCGCATCCCAATCGACCAGCCAGTTTGATCTCCGCCTGCATTTCGTCTTGGCGGTTGGCGGGACTCAGATCGTATCGCGTCAAGCAACCGGCGGTGATGCCGTGCTCGGCGATCATGGCGAGGAACCGTTCTTCGCCGATCGCGTCAAGCTGTTCACGCTGACTGCCGTGTTTGCGAGGCCACAAATCGATCGCGGTCGCTCCCGTTCGAGCCACTTCCGGAAGGATATCGCCCAAATAAATGTGGCCGTACATGCTCGACGCCAGCATGTAATTGAGCGTGAACGAATCTTCCGGTGGTGGGTCGGCGCTGGATGGTTTTGCCAAACAAGTTGCGACCAACGTCGCGGCGATCCCGCCGGTGAATTGCCTGCGCTGGATGTTTTGTTTTGATTTCGGTTTCATCAAACGACCTCGAATCCCTGGCGTTGTTCGCGTGCAAGCATCGCGTTGGCTTCCGCATCGCCCGGAAAGGTTTCCGTTTCGGGATCCCATTTCAGCTCCCGTCCCAATCGCAGCGATAGGTTGCCGAGGTGGCACGTGCTCGCGCTGCGATGTTGACTTTCGATATCCGAGATCGGTGAGTTGCGTGAGGCAACACAGTCAAAGAAATTGCCCATGTGATTGACGATCGCATCGAGTTTACCGACACGTTCCGGCCGGTCCAGGTTATCGTGCTCGTAAAGCCTGAACTCCTCACGGGCGAACGGACTGTTCTGCAAATCCTCCACCGGGGCTCCCTCGATCGTGCCACGGTTGACGAGGAACCGTCCTTTCGTGCCGGTAAAGAGGACTCCATTGCGGCCATTGTCGGCCACGGTCATTTGAACGCCGCTGGGATAATCAAACGTCAGATTAAAATGGATCGGGACGTTGTACCCGTTCTCAACGGTCGGCATTTCGCCACGGGATGTCACCTTGATCGGATTTTCGTTGATCGCCCACTGCGCGATGTCCATGTGATGGGCGCCCCAATCAGTGACTTTGCCGCCGGCGTATTCGTACCACCAACGGAACGTGTAGTGGCAACGCTCTTCCGTGTAAGGCGTTGCCGCCGCCGGCCCCTGCCACAGATCCCAATTCAAATTTCCGGGCGGACGACGAACCTCGAACGGTCCACTAACCGGGTTGTTGTCAAACGTCACGTCGACTCGTTGCAAGTCGCCAATGCGTCCAGACCGAACCATCTCGACGGCCAACCGAAATCGGTGATCACTGCGTTGCCACGATCCGACTTGAACGACGCGGCCGGTTTCTTTGGCCACGTTCCGCAATTGCTTGCCCTCGTCGATCGTCAAAGAGATCGGTTTTTCGACGTAAACATCTTTTCCGGCGCGACACGCGTCGATGGCCATCTTCACATGCCAATGATCAGGGCTGCCGATCGTGACAACATCGACGTCCTTGCGAGCCAACAGGTCTTGGTAGTCCTCAAAAATCCGGGGGGTGCTGCCAAAGCCTGCCCTGGATTGCTCGCGAACATTTCGGTCGACGTCGGCGATCGCGACCACATCTCCGAACCGGGACGCCTTGTCGGCGATGACCGTTCCCTGGTACCGCATTCCGATTGCACCGATGCCAACGCGTTCGACCTTGGCGGCGGGTTTGAGCGAATCGGACGTTGCCGCAAAACCACTTCGATGGACGCCCATGAGGGCTGCGGCAGAGGCGGTCGTTGCTAAGAAATTTCGTCGATTGCGGGTCGTATTCATCTTGGACGATTGGCTCTGGAAAGATGGCAATGGCAGACAGAATTCTTTCGAAGTCTATTAAAGGCGACCGAGGCCACAATGTCCATTCCTATTTCCGAAGGAATCGGGGGGACCAAAATCAGCCCACTCTTCTAAATACCAACAAACGGGACCGGCACTAACAACGCGTGCTGGCGAACCCACGTGTCGACTCCATCCCAACTCGTGTACTGACTAGCCCACAACACGACGAGATACACGATCACGATTGCCGGCGAAACGACCAACCGAACCGACCAACGGGAAAAAACAGCCCAAATCGTTGCCAGCCATCCGCGATCGATGGAACCGGAACCAACGACACCCGATCCCGATTCGTCGCTCAGCCGACGACAACGTCGCAGCGTTAACCCCGTGGCGATCCGCGCCGGCAACATGAACGCGACAAAGACCAAACACGGCAACCACGCGATCCCCTGCGGTGTCGCTTCAACCTTGAGCAAATACAACGGGATCGGCAGCATCACTAACGTGACGAACATCGCCCCGGCATAACTCCACGGGGCGTAGCGTAATTCGCGTCGGACTCGCCGCCAATGAAACATCGAACGAAACCGGTCCTCGGCGGCGAAATGGGCCTGCAACATCGGCAACGTCAACAACACATAACCCAGGGCATTGAATGCGAGTCCGCCGACCAAACCGGCAGCCGCCTCCGTTCCCTCTCGCGTGACGTACATGATCACCATGGCCGGGATCAACCAAATCAACGTCCCCACCGCGCCGCGAACACCGAGCCAAAACAGCATCGGCAATCGCAACGAAACGACAAACCGCCACAACGCATCGGCGGTCTCGTTCCACAGCGACGGACGCCACGCCTGACGCAAAAAACGCAGCGGCTCGGGCCACAGAAAATGCCGCAGCGTGCCACCCCGAGCCCACGCCCACCACAAATAAACCGTCGCAAAAATCGCCAACGAAATCGAAGCCGCCCGCAAGTTATTCGCCGACGCCGAGTTCGGCTCAATGATCGCCGCGACCGATTCCCAGTGGACGAGTAAACGGATCGGCAGCGACGCCACGGCGAGGGATGCGAAAACGATTCCGATTCGCCCGGCCGACTCGAATCCGGCAACACTCGCGCGGATCGACGCCCCGTTTGCCAAACGCCCCGCCACTAAAAATAGATACCCCAGCACGATCAGTTGCACGAGCGGGATTGCCGTCACCACGGCCAGCAAAATGACCAGTGAACTGAGGCACCAAACGTTCCAGCAGGTCGCCGCACACCAACGAGCGATTCGCCGAATCAGGCTGCGGCGAACCGTCTCACCCGACGCCGGTGAGTCGATTTGAACCGAGGAATCGGACCGAATCGGTAGCCATTGCGGGGGTGCGGCAGTCAGCTCGGAAGCCATTTCGTTCTGTCTTTCAAAGGGGGGTGTCATCGATCGGCTCGCACTTGCCTATTCGCGACCCGGCACGCGATCTTGGCAATCGTTCAACTTTTCGTTTGGAAATGTCGATAATCCACCTCGTAGGTCGCCGAGCGAAACGATTGCGCGAATTCCCCAGATTGCCACGGGTTTGCGGAATATTCAGGCGACGGACCAACCTCGGACGAAAAACCCGCGACTTCGTTCCAATCCGATCAACAAAACTATTCGGAATGATCGAAAAGAACCGTACAATGCGGTTCACCGTGACACCACCCATTTTACTCCACTTGTTTTGCGAAACGCCATGACGCCGCACGTTCACCTCTGCTTGGTTCTTCACAATCATCAACCGGTCGGTAATTTCGACGGTGTCTTCGAACAGGCGTATCAGGACAGTTATCTGCCGTTTCTCGAAGTGTTCGAACCCTATGAGTTGTTGCAAATTTCCTTGCACACGTCGGGTCCGTTAATGATGTGGATGGCCGAGCGTCATCCCGAATATCTCGACCGGATTCGGTTGCTCGTCGAGGCGGGCCGGATCGAAATTGTCGGTGGACCGCAATACGAACCGATTCTAACGATGCTGCCGAGTCGCGATCGAATCGGCCAGATCCAATCCTACAGCCGCTGGTTGCAACGCAACATCGGCGTCACCCCCGGCGGCATGTGGACGCCCGAACGGGTTTGGGAATCGGCGCTAACGACCGACGTCGTCGATGCCGGAATCCATTACACCGTGCTCGATGATTATCACTTCAAAGCCGCCGGATTCAAAGACGAGGAGCTGACGAGCTATTACCTCGTCGAAGACCAAGGCCGGTTGATGCGAATTTTTCCCGGCAGTGAACACCTGCGTTACACGATCCCCTTCCGCCCAGCCAGTGAAACGATCGGTTACCTGCGCGATGTCGCCCATCGTCATCCCGGCGCCGTGATGACGTTCGGTGACGACGGCGAAAAATTCGGCACCTGGCCGGACACGAAAGTTCACGTCTACGAAGAGGGATGGTTGCGTTCGTTCTTCGACGCGTTGACGGAGAACCGCGAGTGGTTGCACACCGTGACGATGGCGGACGCGATTCGCCGCGTCCCGGCCGCCGGCAAAGCCTACCTGCCCGATTGCAGTTACCGCGAGATGACCGAATGGTCGCTGCCCGTCGAGGCTCAGGAAACACTCGAAGACGTCACCCATGCACTCGAAAAGAGTCCCGAGTGGTCACGTTTGTCGACGTTCGTGCGAGGCGGTTTTTGGCGGAATTTCAAAACGAAATACGAAGAGACCAACGAGATGTACGCTCGCATGATGTACGTCAGCAACCGGTTGGTGAAAGCCGAATCGGCGGGACTCGATAGCGGCGTGCTCGCGGAGGTTCGCGACCAACTTTACCGCGGTCAGTGCAATTGCCCCTACTGGCACGGAGCCTTCGGTGGCACGTATTTGCCGCACCTGCGAAACGCGATCTACGAACACCTCATCGCCGCAGATAGTTTGCTCGAACAACTCGAACGCACACTCGGCAACGCTACCGCGTCGGCCGACGATTACGATTTCGATGGCCAGCAAGAAATTCGTTTGTCCAACGAGCAAATGGTCCTTTGGCTCGACCCGGCCCAAGGAGGGCGGATGTACGAATTGGATCTGCGTGAGATCAATCACAACCTGCTCGCGACATTGCAACGACGTCCCGAAGTCTACCACCGCAAAGTCCTCGCCGGCCCCAGTTGCAGCGACGACGATGTCGCGAGTATCCATGATCGCGTCGTTTTCAAACAAGAAGGACTCGACGAACGGGTGCAGTACGATCGGTTCCCACGCAAAAGCATGATGGATCATTTCTTCGATAACGAAGCGACGATCGAGTCGGTGATGGCAGGCGATTCACCCGAACGAGGCGACTTCGTTGAACTCCCCTTTGAGGCGAAACTTCGTCGCGGTAGCGACCGCGTCCAAGCCCAAATGCGACGCGACGGCAACGCTTGGGGTATTCCGATCACCATCACCAAAGCGGTCACGATCTGCCAAGACAGTGACACGCTGTCGGTCGCCTACCTACTCGAAAATTTGCCGCTGGACCGACCACTGCACTTTGCGATCGAATGGAATTTTGCTGGGCTGCCCTCCGGTGCCGACGATCGTTATTTTAGCGATTGCGACGGAAACCGAATCGGTCAACTCGGCGAGAGCGTGGATTTGAACGACGTCCGCGGGTTATCTTTGTCGGATCGTTGGCTCGACCTGGATATTGAATTGAAGTGCGATCGCGATAGCGGCCTGTGGGCGTTCCCGATCGAAACGGTGAGTCAAAGCGAAGCCGGATTCGAACTCGTCCATCAAAGCGTCTGTGTGATGCCGCACTGGATCGTCGAGGCGGACGCCGAAGGACGTTGGGCCGTGCGAATCGACGTGACCACGAGATGCGGCAAGACCGAGTCTGAGTCGGCGACGACACATCGAATGTTTGCGGAGGAGATCAGCTAAAGCGACGATTCCTGTCCGAGCATGGCGGTTCGCCGGTTCGCATTCTTTCGACCTTGATGACGAGTACCCGCGAGTGACCGCAAAATTACGATTGGTGATGAACGAGCCCGAACCGGTCCGACGATTGCGCAGCGGCGCGAGGTTGGACAAGTACCGATTGGGACGACGATTGGGGGAAGGCGGGTTCGCCGTCGTCTATCAGGCCCACGACACCATCGAAGACCGCAGCGTGGCGCTCAAAGTGCCCGACCTGTCAACCGAAACGCTCTATCAATCCTTTGACGACGTCCAGCGGGAAGTCCGGATCATGGCGTCGCTCGCGCACCCCAACGTGCTGCCGCTCAAAGATGCTCGCTACATCGACGGCAAATTCGTCATGGTGTTCCCGCTCGGCGACGAGAGTCTGAACGATCGGTTGAGCCGGCGGATGGCGCGGTCAACCGCCGTCGAGTACATCCGGCAAATGACCGCCGCAGTCGCCCATGCTCATGAGAACAATGTGTTGCACCGGGACATCAAACCCGAGAATTTCATTTTGTTTCCGGGCAACCGAATTTGTCTCACGGACTTCGGTTTAGCCCGAAATCAAACACTTCGCTACGACGTCTCCGCGTCGGGAACGTTGGGATACATCGCTCCCGAACAGGCGATGGGGAAACCGACGTTCCGCAGCGACGTGTTCGCGCTCGGATTGATCGCCTACCGGATGCTCGCCGGACAACTGCCCGAGTATCCTTTTGAGCCACCGTTGCCGTCCTATGCGAGATTCCGCAAGGGAATGAACCAAGAATTTGTTGACTGGGTTCGCAAAGCGATCGATCCGAAACCGAATCGGCGGTTCCGTGACGGAGTGGCGATGCACAACGCGCTGCAACGCATCCGGAATATTATCACCGACAAATCAGCGTCCGCGAAAACAAGTCGCCCAACCGCTCGCCGCGCCGCCTAAACGTTCGCTCTCACGGGACGCGGCGAAAAACGTTTACGCGGGCTGGTTATCGCTCGAGCGACGCTGGGACTATCGATTCATGAGCGGTTTGTTCATCCGACGTTCCCGAGCGATCGTCAATCGGTAAATTTTAACTAACCGGCACATCCCTACTCGCCGATACAATCACTAGGTCGACTTGTTCGCGATGCCCGATGCTGAAACCCATTCAGTAACGAGGTCATGGCGGTAACGAGTTCGCGTTTCCTGGAATTGTTTCACGGCGAGTTTTCTATCCAATGTCGGGCGATTCGACTTCCATCGAACGGCGCGTTGCACGCTCGAACAGGCGGCATCCGGACATGCCGGGATCGCGGCTGCCGGCTCCGATCCAGGCCTGGATCATGCAGTGGGGTACCGCCGTCGTCGACGGCATTACCGCGATTGGTGACATCGCATTATTCACCTGGACGATGCTCGGGTGGATGTTCACACGGATGCCACGCCGCGGCACGTTGATGATCAATTTCTATCAGGTCGGCGTGCTCAGCCTGCCCGTCGTCGCGCTGACGGGAACGTTCATCGGCATGGTGCTCGCCGTGCAGAGCTATTATCAATTCCAATCGATCGGGTTAGAGACTCGGCTCGGCGTCGTGATCAACACCTCGCTCGTGCGGGAGCTCGGCCCCGTGCTGGCGGCCACAATGTTGGCGGGACGCGTCGGCGGCGCGATGGCCGCGGTGCTCGGCACGATGCGAGTCACCGAGCAAATCGACGCACTGACGACAATGGGCGCCGACCCGATTCATTATCTCGTCGTGCCACGATTCCTCGCCTGTTTGTTGCTGATCCCCGCGCTGACGATCATGGCGGATTTCATGGGCATCGTCGGCGGGTATTTTTATAGCGTCATCATCCTCGGGATCGATCGGGCGGCCTACCTGCACCATTCTCGCGAGGGCGTCGTCGGATTCGATCTGTTCAGTGGAATTTTTAAGAGCTTTTTCTTCGGCGGTATCATCGCCGTGGTCAGTTGTTACCGCGGATTCCATTGCCAACCCGGCGCCGAAGGTGTTGGTAAAGCCGCGACGGCCGCGTTCGTGTATTCGTTCGTCTTGATTCTGGCGATCGATTTGTTTCTCAACATCGTTTTGGATTCGGTCTACTTCATGATCTATCCGGAAGGAACGTCGCTGTTTTGAACAACTCAAACGATTCAAACGAACCGAGCGGCCCAACGAACGAAGAATCGCTCGACGAAACGCTTCGTGATTCGGTTCACGATCAGGTCGGTATCGACAAACCGTTGATCGAAGTCACTGATTTGCAGCTCGAATTCGACGGCAACTGTGTCCTCTCGGGTATCACCCGCACGATCACCCGCGGTCAAACCGTCGCCGTCATCGGCGAGAGCGGATGCGGAAAAACCGTGTTCATGAAAACGCTCGTCGCGTTGCTCGCACCGACCCGAGGCCGCGTGCTGTTCGACGGCGTCGATTTGAACAAACTCAACCCGATGGATCTGGCCAAAATACGTCGTCGGTTCGGGTTCGTATTCCAACATGCGGCGCTGTTCGACAGCATGAACATCTTCGACAACGTCGCCTTCCCGATCCGCCAAAACGAACCGGACACGGACGAAGACGAAGTCCGCCACCGGGTCCGGCAACACTTGATCGAAGTCGGGTTGGCCGAAGACGTGGCGAGAAAATACCCAGCCGAAATTTCAGGCGGGATGCAAAAACGCGTGGGACTCGCCCGGGCCCTCGTGTTGCAACCCGAGTTGATCGTCTACGACGAACCGACGACCGGATTGGACCCGATCATGAGCGACGTGATCAACGAATTGATCCTGCACACCCGGCGTTTGTATCCGGTGACGAGTGTCGTCGTCACGCACGACATGCACACGGCCCGGAAGGTCGCCGACCGTGTGATGATGTTTTATCCGCGTCGCATGCTCGACGCCGACCAATCCCAAATTCTATTCGACGGACCGCCCAGCCAACTCGAACACGCCGACGACCGACGCGTTCGTCAGTTCGTGCGTGGGGAAGCGGGCGACCGGATTCGTGAACTCACTCGAGCAACGGCGTAACTCTCATGGACGACAGCAAACTGCGATTCGGTGTGGGCGTGTTGGTGATCGCGGCGATCGGTATCGGCGTGATACTCACGTTCCTATTCGGTGCCTTCCCCGCAATTCTGAGCCGCGAGTACCACCTCACGGTTTACTTCCCCTCCGCCGAAGGCATCAACACGAACTCCGCCGTGCTCCGCGACGGTGTGAAAATCGGCCGCGTCTCGGACATTCAATTACTCAAAGAAGGCGGCGTCGCGTTGATGCTCGCCATCAGTGCCGAACACCGGATGACGCACGAGTACATTCCCCGTATTGGGATCGGTTCGTTGATCACCGGCGATTCCAAACTCGAGTTTCACAAAGCCGATCCGGCCGAACTCCAACGGATTCTTAAATCCCAAACGGACCTCATTTCGGAATACTACACCGACGGCGAAGTCGTCGACTACGGGCAGAAACTGCAAGACCCGTTCTCGTTGGTGTTCGGCATGGAAGATGAACTGCGGAAGACCTTCCAAAGCGTTCGCGGTGCCGGCGATTCGGTGGAGCAGACGGGAGACAGTATCAAAACGCTCGTCCGTGATTTCCGCAGTTTGATCGGCGCCGAACCGGCCTCGGGCGGCACGCCTCCCTCTTACCCGCCGTCCTCCCCGAACCAATCTTCGATCAATAGCAACGTCCACCCCGCATCGCTCGCCGCGTTCGGTGGTGATGGTCTGCCGCCCGGTCCCGCCTGGGCTCGCCCGGTCGTGCTCACCGCGTACACCTCCGGCAACGCCGCCGACGGTTCCCTGATCCAAACCGTTGCGTTCGCGAGTCCATTGCCCAACCAAGACCAAAACCAGTTCGCTCCTCCCAATCCACCTTCGAATGCACCCCAGACGCTGGGTATCGCCCCCGCCGGCGGCCAAATCACGCTGCGTGATTTGCAAGCCGAAGCCATCGTCACGCTCAAAGAATTGCAACTTGCCATCCGTGACGCCCGAGCGACCCTCGGCGACGAACAAATCCGCCGCGACCTTCGGGAGTCCATCGGCCGATTCCCAGGCCTACTCGATCAAACCACCGAAACCCTTCGAACGACCCAGAAAACGTTCGATAGCTTCGCCGACGTCGGCAAACAATTCGAACAAGTCGGTTCGGTAGCCGAGCAGGCACTCAACGAATTGAAAACCACCGCCGGCGATACCTTGGAAAGCTTCCAAGCGACCGCGAAGAACGTCGAAGCGATCACGGAACCGATCGGACGCCGCAGCGAGGATCTCGTTGTTCAGGTTTTACGCAGTCTCGCCAACGTCGATAGCGCGTTGATGCAACTCGATACCTTTGGTCAAACGTTGAACACCTCCGAAGGCACCGTCAAACGGTTACTCGAAGACGATGAACTGTACTTCGAAATCCGACGCACCGTCGAGAACATCGAAGCGGCCACCGCACGCGTCCGCCCGATCCTCGACGACGTCCGCGTCTTCACCGACAAAATCTCACGCGACCCACGTCAACTCGGCGTCCGAGGCGCCCTCGGAAACCGACCCACCGGCGCGGGACTGAAGTAAGCACTCGCCCGAGCGAAACAAATCAAATCGTTGAAAAAAGAAAAGAATCGATGATTTTAAGAGAAAATTACCGGTCTTACCGATGACGTAGGCTTTCCCCTCGGCAATAATGAGCGAACCCGGCATGCCGCCGGTTCGTGTCAACGGAGATTCAAAATGCGCGCCCAAGCCCCCCAACGACAATTCTCCGAACGAATCCTCCGCCAAGTGCGTTTGGACAGCGGTCGGGCACTCGCTCGCGGGAATTTCTGCCTAGAAATGAGCGAAATTATCAACCTCCGTTGCGTCGATGATCGCGGCGAGACCGACCGCCAATTCGGAAACCAACTCTGGTATTTCGAGGGAATCGGCGTGGATGAATCTGGCAATCGACAAAACATTCACGGTGTTGTCGAGTATTCCGTCCAGTTCGGGATTCAAGAATTGGTCGAGGACGGCGTTTTCGATACCGGCAGCGAGCGGGAACGTTTTCGCAGCCTGTACAACCGCGAGATCAACGTGCCCTCGTGGCGGCAACCCGCCCACCGGTTGCTGCTCGCCGGCGTGATCGCGATGACCGCCGCGATGCTGTTGTATCTGATGCTGCGGAATCTGCTGGCGTGATTCGACCCTCGTCGGAGGCCGACGGCGGCACGATTCTCGCTGTCGATTCGTTGGAAAAAACTTACCGTGGCGGCACGTTCTTGCGACGCGGTGACGTCCACGCACTTCGCGGTGTCTCGTTGCGTGCCGAAGCCGGACAGGTGTTCGGACTGCTCGGCCCCAACGGTGCCGGAAAAACCACGTTGATCAAAATCCTGCTCGGCGTGATCCGCTCCACCGGCGGCCAAGCGTCCCTGTTCGGATTGCCCGCCGGATCCGCCGAGGCCCGCCGCCGCGTCGGATACCTGCCCGAATCTTTGCGAGTCGATCGCCACCACACCGCCCGCTCGGCACTGCGTTTTTACGGAAAACTCAGCCGCCTCGATTCGACCACGATCCACCGACGTAGCGACGAGTTACTCAAAATCGTCGGATTGACAGGACGCGACCGGGAGAGCGTGCGACGCTTCAGTAAGGGCATGTTGCAGCGTCTCGGGTTGGCACAGGCCCTAATGCACGATCCCGATTTATTGATTCTCGACGAGCCCACCGACGGGCTCGATCCGGTCGGACGCAGCGAAGTTCGCCGCGTGATCGAGCGGTTACGAGACGCGGGAAAAACGATTTTTCTGAACAGCCATATTCTTCACGAAGTCGAAATCGTCTGTTCGCATCTCGCCATCATGGCTCACGGCAATGTGCTCGCCACCGGACCGATCGCCGACATGGCGGGAGCCTCGATGTCGAAATCCGATGTGATCGATGTCGAGCTGGAATTCGAGTTGTCCGTCGGCAGTAATTCCGACACCGATTCGCCCGAGCGGCGCGACCAACTCGCCTACGCGTTTCTCGAATCGGCCGTCCCCGAAAGCGTGGACTGGATCGGTGCTCCGGAATCGTTCGAACTGGAATCGTCTGAGTTATCCCGGCGTCGATATCGCTGCCGTTTAACCTGCGGATCACGCGGTGCCCTCGATGCGATCGTCGACCGTATCCGTGATGCCGACGGTTCGCTCGTTCGGTTGCAACCCCACCGGCACACCCTCGAAGAGACCTTCATGCGCTTGATCGAATCCCAGGAACCGTCCCCCGTCTAATGAGACCTTACCTCGCGATCATTGCCGACTCGTTTCACTCCGCCCTGGCCTCGCGTGTTTTGTGGGCCGCGTTTCTAGCGATCTGGATCCTGCTCGCCGCACTCGCCCCGATCGGAACCCGCGAGGACTACACCACCTCGTTCCAGTGGCTCGATGTTTACAACGGTACGCGGATGAAAGCGTTGCTCGCCCAGGGCATCGTCGACCCGAAATCGCAAGACAAAGCGATCGGACGAGTTGCCGCGGCGATGCCAGAGGAAATGCGCCGGCAACTGCAACGCGTCGGCGAGGGCGATGAAGTTCGCATTCGTTTGTCACTCCTCACCGATGCCTTGAACGAGTTGATCGAATCCGACGCCACCGGTCAATCCGATTGGTATGACGAACAGGCGTGGTCGGAAACCGTCCGGTTTCGAGAACTGCGAACCCTCGACGAGACGGCTGATGAAGAGTTGTCCGATTCGCTGCAACGTCGACGCAGCCGGTTGCGACTCGAAGCGGCGCTGCCCGGCGTGTTCGAATCCCGCAGCATCCGCTCGCTATCGGTGACCTATGCGGGGTTGGAGTTCCCGACCGCTTTCCAAATCGACCGGGCCCAATTCGAAACGCTGTTCAATCAGTTCGTGATCCCGTTGTTGGTCAACTGGTTGCTCGGGCTGGTGTTGGTGTTTCTCGGCGTGCTCGTGACCGCATCGATCATCCCCGATATGTTGCAAACCGGTTCGTTGCATTTGTTGTTGAGCAAACCGATTTCACGGGCCTCGTTGTTGATCAGCAAATTTATCGGCGGTTGCGCGTTCGTGTTGCTGTGCGTGACGCAGTTGGTGATCGGTTTGTATTTGATCGCGGCATTCCGATTGGACGTTTGGAACACGCGAATTCTCTGGTGCATCCCGGTCGCAGCGATCATCTTTGCGGTCTTCTTCAGTGTCTCGGTGTTGGCAGGATTGAAATGGCGTTCGGCGATCATTTCGATCGCCGCCGCCGGCGCGTTGGCGGCGATTTGCGTGGTCGTCGGAGTGATCGGTGGCGTGGTCGACGCTCGTGTCGTCGCCCCCGACCGGATCGCCGGGATGACGTTCGCGGGCGACGATTTGTTCGCCGTCACCGGCGGTAGCGGGTTGGTGCGAATGGACACCCCGCTCGGCTCTTGGGAGACGCTGGATGAGAGCAAGCCGGGGTCGAACGACCGCGTGCTCAAACCCGTTACCCTTGATGACGATCACGTGCTCACCGCAAAAATCCGTAACGGCCGATTCAACCCCTTCGGCTCCGGTTCGCTCGACCTGATCGTTTTGGCTCGCAACGATCCCGCCAACCCGACAAAACCCTGGCAGCCCCAACCAAGCATCCGATTGCCCACCGCGACGGAACGATTGCTCACAATCGAGGGGAGGGCCGTCATCGCAATCAACACCGCCGACCTGTTGGTCACGCCGAGTGAAGCGGTGTTCGAAGCGATCGGCGCCGAGCGGCAACCCGAGTCGGCACCCGAGAACGAAACCGCAGAGAACGAATCCGCAGAAAACGACGGCACCTCGTCATCACGCGGCAAACGTGTCCCTGTCGGCAACTCTGTCAGCGATTGGTTGAAAGCGCTTGTGACGATGCAAGGCGGTGCGACGGAATCGTTCACTTCCATTCTGCCCCGCGACGTCGTGCTCAGTCCGCCGGTGCGGATCACTCGCGTGCTCGGCACCCGTAGCCTCCTACTGTTGACCGGCGACCGGCTCCAGCGAATTGAACCCGGCACCGACATCGCCCGCGATCCATGGACGACAACGGCGCGAGGCGAGCTGCCACGCGAATCCGATCGGGCCGCCTACGTGATCGCCGCATCGAGTCGATGGACCGTCGTCGCCCGAGGTGACGCCCCGATGCGAATTTTTGACTCCGTCACGCTACAACCGACCGGCCAATGGGACGTCGAGGCGAGCGATTCGGCAGTCTCGGGAACGCCGCTGGAAATGATCGCCATTGCCGAAGATCGGTTCCTGTTGCGAACCTCATCGGGACATTGCGATGTATTGAGAGTTATCCCGACCGATCCGGAGGCCACCCCCGATGAAAGCACAGCCGCCGATCAGAAAACAGCCGCCCAATCCAACACGCTCGACGTCATCAGCCGATTCCCGATCGACGAGATCGAATCGATCGTTTGGCGACCCGATCCGAGCGACAATCGCAACGGCACTTTGCTCGCCGCCCACGAAGTCGACCGATTGACCAGGTTGGCCATCACGTTCGATGAATCGTCCATGAGTTCGGAATCACCTGCCATTGAAATCGACCGCGAACGCACCATCGTGCCCCCGCGTTCGGCATGGCGATGGATCGATTATTACGTCGTCGGCGCGTTCGAAACGTTGACACCGAAGGTCTTGCAATTGGGCGACACGACCGCCGCGATGGTGTCCGGTAACGATTCTCTCGTGATCGGTGGCGGTGAATCGGAAACCCCCGAAGTCGTGCGATACAAGATCGTGGGACCGTTAACGAGTTGCGGAATCTTCATCGCGGTCATCATGGGAATCGCTTGCGTGTATTTTTCGCGGAGTGATTACTAAATGGTCCCAACGAATTCGCCTGCCGCTAACCCAACACACCGTCGAGTCGTCTACCGCTCGGCCGTTGACGCTTGGCTCGCCGCGTTGCTCGGATTTCCGATCGTCGCCTCGTTGGCGATCGGCGGTTATTTGATCCTCGTAAATCGTCCCGACGATGCCATGGTCATGCTACTGACCGGGCTCGGCATCGCGTTGGTAACGATGGCGCTGACGATCCCCTGTCGCTACACGTTATTAGAAGACGCGTTATCGATCCGGTGTGGCCTGATCTGTTATCAGGTTCCCTACGAAACCATTCGCAACATCCGCATGTCTTCGAGTTGGTTGAGCGGTCCGGCATTATCACTTCGGCGGGTCGAGATTGAAACCGCTCGCCGCAAACACATTCTCTCGCCGCAGAACCGAGAACGGTTCACCGAGCAACTCAACGAGCGCATCGCGTCTTCGTGAAGGTCATCGAAAGAAAGACACGACGTTTTATTTCCGCTTTCGTGCAACTTCAATCAGGGCATCGAGTTCCGCGACGTGTTCGTAAGGCACTCGTTTTCGGTTCGCTTTATTTGCGATGATCTCATGCAGCATCTCCAGATCGTCGAGCGGAATGACTTCGAATACGGTCCAATCCGTTTCTGATTTGAGTCGTGACCGAAGCTTCCATTTCCCGGCGTGTCGCGAGACGGTGACCAAACGCACCTCGCCCTCATCGGTGGTCTCACGCCACTCATGTTTCTTCATAGTGATTCTCTTTCTTCGGTCAACTTTAAGAGGGAGGGTGAGCCGTTCTGGCGCGAGCGTCCTGTTGATTTATTCGTTTCCACGAGATCAACATAGCAATCATAACCCGACGCGTTAGCGAGACCTGCAACCGGGTACCTCGCTAACGCGTCGGGTTACTAAATCAACAGGCCGCTCGCTACGATTTTTTAAACCACAATTCGGGTTGATGGAACACGAGAGTCTGGCGAAGCGATAGCTTCCACGCGCTAGGGAGTGAGAACACGGGTCCGAGATCGCGAGCGAACGCAGAGCTTAACCCAACGACGAGGTCCGCGTACAGAGAGCTAGAAATGACCGACAAAGAGAATTGAAATGGGTCGCATCTCACACGTGCGGCACGACCACGAAAGGACCGTGCTCGTAACGAGGGAAAACGGATCGTCTCAATGGGCAGGTGCGGGGAACGGGTTCACCTCGGCTCAAGGATAATCTTGTTCAACGCGACAACGGAAACGTACGGGATGAATCCGATTGCTCGTTGCCGTTGGTAACCATCGACAATGGAGACAGGTTTCTTTGCATAGTCGACACCCAAGGCAAGTTTTCCAGTCGCTCGAATTGCGATCGCATTTTGACGGTTTTCTTGACACCAACCCATGCTCGCTGGTTTGTCATGGGCAAGGTAAAAGACCGACTCAATTGCAATCCCGTCGATCGCATCCAAGTAAACCTGGTTGGGCTTGGGGTCCCAGTACGACCATGTGTACAGCTCGGGGCAATTCTGGGCGACCACTTTAAAATGAGGTTGTCTTGATTTCGCATACTTCGAGACTTTTGCAATCAGAGCGACCATTCGTTTAGCCCGTTCTTCTGAGTCCAGCTCTGTGTTCGGAATCTCTTCGTATGCCGTGATCAGATCGAGGTAAGCACCGTCGAAACCAGCTTCGATCGCCTGATCGATGCGGCCTTGAACGATCGGCCACCAGCGTGGATCCCAAAATCGAACGTACTGCTCATTCTCCCATCCTTGGACAGGCCCCGCTTTTAACTCGTTTGCCACCGACTTCCATTCCGGTCGAAAATCTTCAATCGCACCAATCTCGAAATACGCCAGTGTGATCTTTCCTGATTCCTTCAACGCCTTGATCTCGTTGCCGGTAAAGAAATCGTCACCTCCATCTCTCGCTAGATCGATTACCGCCAAATCAAAGTCCGCCGCAATGAGTTCCTCTAACTTGCCGTCGGAATAATTGGTCAGTTGATAGACCCAGCTTTTCACGTTCATCCAGTCCGTCGCAGCACAGCAGTGGCAGTCAACGGTAAACAGTAAAATCAAGCCTAGAAAGAATGAATGTCGAATCATCGGGCACCCTCGTAATCAAGTTTGGCGGATCGTCGCCGCTGAGAACAAAGAACTCACGGGAGTTGATTTTGCAGCGGCGACTGCTTTCGAACCCGCGTTGAAAAAAAAATACCACTGAGGCGTTGAGCAGCGTCTCTCCGAGACGCTGGAAATTGCGAGTCTCAGAGAGACTCGCCTACGTGGGATTCGGCCGAACGCTTTCGATCGAGGTGCTTCGCCACGTCGCGGCGACAGCGATTGGCCTGTTTTCTTGATTCGGAGTGCTCGCATTTCGAATCCCACCGCGATACCTGCGAATGATAACAACCACCTGCTCATTGCGGCTGGCAAATCAGTCCACGCACGCCGAAAGCACGCTTCCAATCAGTTTGACAACGACGTCGAGGAAGGCTTCGCGTTCTTGCTCCGACAAATCAACGATAAAATGCTTGGTTCTCATGGCGACTCGCTGCTTTCGGAACCGTTGGGTTGACCCAAGCACCACAACGATTCGTCCGTCCGAATGAAGATGTCGTTCCCGGCCACGACGACGGAGGCATTGGTCGTTTCGTTGAGTTCGTTTTCCGCGACCGGTTGAAACTCATCGGCATTGGGCTGAAACACGGTCGTCGTGCCGGTTTTCGTTAGCAAGAACATCCGCCCGTCACCGGTTTGGGTGACGCTGGACCAGGTGCCGCCGCCTTCGGTGCGCGCTTTCCAAAGTTCGTCGCCCGTTGGCACATCGATGCAACTCAGCACGCCGCCACTGTTGCAAACGTACGCCTTCCCATCGACCACCACTCCGGTGCCCAACCAGCCAGTGTCGCGTGATTTTTGCCACACCCGATGCGTCTGCGTCACGTCGCCCCTTGCCGCCCGCTCGAACGGCCAACGAAGCGCCGCCGTAACCACCCAAGGCGACCACCACGCCGTCGGATTCCATCGGCGACGCGTACGCCAAAGGTGCCGCTCCACCGCACGTCCAAAGTCGATCGCCAGTGTCCGGGTCGAAACCACTGACACGACGCGGCAAAAACGCAACCAATTCGACACGGCCATCGACGTCGACCAAGATCGGCGTGTTCCAAGCCCCTCGGAGTCGTTCGCTGCGTTCCTTGTCGCTGGTGAAATCGTTTGCGTTGCCATCGTTTTCAGGGCCGCTGAGTGTCCGTTCGGCGGTATCATCGAGCGACTCGCGTTGCCAAACCGTTTCGCCGGTTTCTTTGTTGACGGCCAACAATGTTTCGTTGTCACCGGGACCGAACATCAAACCACTGGCGTGGAGTTACCAGCCTCGGGCAATTTGATCCGCCACTTCACATTTTCAGCCGGTCCCCACGTCGTCACCACGTCCGCAGCGGACGTGACCCCGGTGCCGCTGGGCCCACGCCACTGAGGCCAATTGCTGTTTTCACCGAGCGTTTGCGAGCCCAGCCCCGACCCGTTCCAGGGTCCGAGAACACAAAACGCCACGAGGACAGAATACTGGATTTTCATGATCGGTTTTCCGAATGGGATGGTGGAGTGGACTTGCAGCCTGCTCCAAACGTATGTCAGCCTTTCCAGGCTGACTTCGATGGGTGTCAGACTGGAAAGCCTGACGAACGGATCAGGATCGCAGCCTGCACTACGTGTTGGCTTGGCCTTTGATGGTGCGCTGCGCGACCTGCCAAGCGTCGACGAGATGTTCGGCGTATTGCTCGGGCGAGAGCAAGACGGCGGCTTCCTCCGCCGTCGCTTCGATTTCGATCATCCACCCGGCGCCGTAAGGGTCGGCGTTGATCAGCGCGGGATCCTCGAGCACCTCGTCGTTGATCACGGTGAGGATGCCGGCTACGGGTGAAAATAGATCGCTCTCGGCTTTCTTGCTTTCGATCGAACCGAGGTTCGCTTTCGATTTCAGCGGGGCCGGGGTCTCGATGATCCATTCGAGAAAGTAGACATCCTGTAGCAACCGAACAGCGTACGCGGTGAGGCCGAAGCGATACCGTGACACCTCTTTCCCCGGTGACCCCGGTGCATCGACTGGTAATGCCCACATGTGGTTTTTGGCGTACAGGTAGTCGCCTGGGAAATTCGCATCAAAATCTCCCATCGCGAACGTGAATGGGTTATTCATCGGTTTCGCCATGGACATAACCTTGCGGGAAGACACGTTGCAGTTTGCTGCCGCTGATTCGTTTCCACAAACCGGTGCGTCCGACGACGTTGCCGACGCGGGTGATCGGGGTGGTCCATGAATCGGAGGGGAGATTTTCGATTTTTTGAGCGTCGTCCTCGTCGACGGTGAAGATCAACTCGAAATCTTCGCCGTCGCTCCAGGCGTGCTCCAAAGGGGTGCGTCCCGAGGAGGCTGACATTTCGTGGGCGGCGTCGGAGATCGGGATGCAGTCGAGATCGAGTTCGGCCCCCACGCGGCTCGCCGCGAGCATCCGGTCGAGATCGAGGCTGAACCCGTCGCTGACGTCGATCGCCGCGTGAACGTTCGCGCGTTGTCGCATCCGGCGCGCAAACTCAATCCGGGGGACCGGACGCAGATGGCGTCCCTGAAGGCTGCCGCCGAGCGATCCGGTGACGAAGATCACATCGCCCTCCTTCGCCCCGGCACGCAACCACGGATCGGTGACCGTGCCGAGCAGAGTGACCGAGATCGCGAGCGGCCCATCGTAAGTGGACAGATCACCGCCGGCGATGGCGACGCCGAATTCACCGCAGGCTTCGAGAATCCCCTCGTAGACCTCGCCGGCGATTTCGGTCGCGTTGTCGGCGGGCAACGCGAGCGTGACGAGGGCGGCTGTCGCTGTGCCTCCCATCGCGGCAATGTCACTCAAATTGATCGCGACAGATTTGTAACCGATCGACACCAACGATTGATTCTGACTGTCAAAATCTACACCATCGATGACTTGATCGGTGCAGGCGAGTTGTTGCAAAACGCCAGCGGATTTCGCATCAGGATTGGCGGCGGGAATCGCGTCGGCAGAATTTTCCGAAGAGTGGTTTTGCGAGGAGTGATCGGGGAAATCGAGAACGGCGGAATCGTCGCCGATACCGACCGCGACCGAGGGCAGACTGCGGGTGCGTCCACGCAGGTAGGCGAGAAAGGATTGTTCCATGATGGTGACCGGCGTGAGAGAGCGGTTTAGCGAAGTTTGGGGGCCAGACGCAGCATTTCCAAGACCGCTTCGGCGGCCTCGTGGCCTTTATTACCCACCGCCCCGCCGCTGCGCTGGATCGCCTGTTCGAGCGTGTTGCAGGTCAGTAGCCCGAATCCGACCGGACGCCCCGACGCCACCGATTGGCTCATCAACGAGCCGCTGACGGAGCGGTTGATGTGCTCATCGTGGGTCGTTTCACCCCGGATGACGCAACCCAACGTGATCGCCGCGATGACGTCGGCGTGCTGAAACGCCTGCTCCACAGCCCAACACAATTCCCAAGCCCCGGGGACACGGATCACCCATTGGTGCGGTTCACCGACACCGGCCTGGGTCAGTGTTTCGAGCGACGCCTTGAGCATCGAGTCGCAAATGCCGGGATTGTAACGGCTGACGACAATCGCGATGCGTCCGGTAGGCAGTGGGCCCGAGGTTCCGTCGATGGGGGAGGACACGGTGATCTCTTCAAAAACAGTGGTGAGAATGGGTGATGGATTCCTGCACCAATTGAACCTGAATCAGACAGGTCAAACCAGGGTACCTGTGCCGGATTCGAAGCACATCGGCGGAAAAGGTTCGGAAGAACCTGACGTAAGCGAGTCGCTCTGAGACTCGTAATTTCCAGCGTCTCAGAGAAACGCTGCTAAGTGGTTCCACCAATTTAATTGTGACGACGTGCAGAAAACAAAGGGACAGAGCACTTTTCCGGGTGGCGAGGCTTCACCAACTTTGAGCTAGGGTGGAGTTCACCGGCTTTGTGTCGCTCCCGGAGACGACTGGACCGCCCCGAGACTCACGAAATGCGTCAATTTCACGTTCATGCCAGAACGGGCGCGTCGCGATCTTGATCGGCTTGGTTCATCCGCTTCTCGATCCAAAGGGAGCCGACGACGGGTTAGTCCCCCGCCGCGAGAAGTTCCCGTGCGCGGCGAAGATGGTATCGCCGCTGCGTTCGATGACACCGCATCGAATCGACGCACTCCGGACGACCGGCCACACTGCAAAACAGCCGCCCGAAATCGCTCACGAGTTCGCACCAGCACGCCGCATCCAAACCCAACCGGGCCAGGACGGGCGGCAGGGCGCTCGGTGTGCTGCCCCGTTTTCCAGGAACCACCTGCCGGGCCGTCCAATCAAGCAGTTCGAGATAATCTTCGATCGGCATCGGCTTAGGCATCGGCAAAAATCCCTTGTCACTGCACCGCTCGCCCGATTCACTCGCACACGGGCCGATCGGATCGGATGACTCGTCGATCGACAACGGAGACAGAAAGCGATCGGGTTTCTCGGACGTCGACGATGACACCCTCTCATCGACGTCTTCGCTCTCGCTCGGTTCACCAGCGGCGACCTCGGTGGAGTCCTGGATCAACGTTTCGATTCTTCGCTGCACCGACGTGCGATCGCTCATTTCGAGCGTTTCCGCCATCGCGGCCCGAATCAGATTCAAATCCAAATAAGCCGCGCACGCCAGCAACGAGGTTTCATCGGCTAACCGGGTGGGTCGATAACGATCCTGGAAAAATCTGCCGTTTTCCTGCTCCTCGCGGTTGGCCCGCATGGTCACGCGTTGGCACAGAAGCCGCATCCACCAACTGAAACTGCTCAGTCGCTTGCGGATCTCCGCCCGACGAATCGGGCATCCGGCGATGGAATGAATCTCGGGCTGGGTCGGTGTCATCGGCGATCCATCGGACCCGCGCCGTTGTGTAAGCGTTCTATCTACCCATGCTATGAAATCGTCGCTTTGGCTCGCGACGATTGGCCGAGGTTCGATGGGTGCGGCGGCGTGCTGACAATCTGCCGATGCCGCCCGCAAATCGCCCGGATGCTAAT
>Ga0163216_100377_pt1 | contig 79982 bp, 62 predicted proteins | sample SynspAceP_FD_167610 | JGI IMG/M metagenome (GOLD analysis project Ga0163216, IMG submission 167610) | Saline lake microbial communities from Ace Lake in Antarctica - Synechococcus sp. Ace-P (Illumina Assembly) | ecosystem: Environmental > Aquatic > Non-marine Saline and Alkaline > Saline ...
AACGGTTCAAATCTCTCGATCTGAACCGTTTTTTTTTGAATTTAAAAATTTTTTCAGCTTTCTCACTTCAGCTTTCTGATTTCAAATCTTATCGCTTCCCCATCCCCGGCATCATCTTTCCTAATGCAGCTTTGGCTCCGCCCATTTTATTCATCTGTTTCATCATTTTGCGCATATCGCCAAATTGCTTCATCAGATTATTTACTTCTACAATCGTACGCCCGGAGCCAGCCGCTAAGCGCTTTCTTCTGTTGCCATCAATCACATCAGGATTAGAGCGCTCTTTCGGGGTCATGCTTTTGATGATCGCCTCAATCGGTTTAAAGGAATCGTCATCGATATCCATGCCTTTCATGGCTTTACCCATTCCTGGGATCATACCCATTAAGTCTTTGATATTTCCCATCTTCTTCACCTGCTCGAGCTGAGATAGAAAGTCATCAAAATTGAAATTATTGGTTCGGATCTTAGAATTAATTCGCTTTGCCTCGTCCTCATCGAAGGATTGCTGCGCACGCTCCACAAGCGAGATCACATCACCCATTCCGAGAATTCGTTGAGCCATTCGATCAGGATGGAAAATATCCAGATTCTCCATTTTCTCTCCGGTGGAGATAAATTTGATCGGTTTGTTAACTACGTGTCGGATGGAAATCGCTGCTCCACCTCGCGTATCACCATCTAATTTGGTCAATACCACTCCGTCAAAATTCAAGCGCTCGTCGAAGGTCTTTGCAGTATTCACCGCATCCTGACCGGTCATCGAATCCACTACAAAAAGTGTCTCTGAAGGATTCAAGACTCTTTTCAGCTCCTCAATCTCTTTCATCATGAGATCATCCACTGCCAGACGACCCGCAGTATCGATGATTACTGTTTTCTTGCCTGTCTTCTTGGCATAAGCGATCGCATTATTGGCGATCTGCAAAGCATTTTTATTTTCCGGCTCTGCATAGACCTCCACTCCGATTTGCTCACCCAGCACTTTCAACTGATCAATCGCCGCAGGACGATAGATATCACAGGCAACCAAAAGCACTTGTTTTCCTTGCTTTTTCAAGTAGCCTCCGAGTTTTCCAACGAAAGTGGTCTTACCCGAGCCCTGCAAACCTGCGATCAAGATCACCGCGGGGTCGCCGCTGAGTTTGATGTCAACTTTGGATCCCCCCATAAGTTTGGTCAGCTCTTCCTGAGTAATCTTTGTAAGCAATTGTCCGGGAGAAACAGAGATCAAAACATCTCGACCGAGTGCTTCGGTACGGATAGTATCAGTGACTTCCTTGGCTACTTTATAGTTAACATCGGCATCGATCAAGGCTCTTCTTATTTCCTTTACCGTGCTTGCAACGTTGATTTCGGTGATTTTACCCGTTCCTTTAAGTGTTTTAAAGGCACGGTCGAGTTTTAAACTTAAATTATCAAACATTCGATTTTCCAGCTGTTTGAGGCAAAAGTACTAATTTTCACTCCAGATCGAAAGCGCTATACCATCTATTCCAAGCTCATTCCATACTTTTTTGATTCTTGCGTTTGGGTATAAATTCCTAATTTGCGCCCATATCTATAATCCTCCCCGAATTTCTTTTTTCATGAAGCTAGATTTCAAAAAGGACATCCTCCCTCACGTACTTGGCGTCGCTATTTTCTATGCGATCGTAGCCTTTTACTTTTCACCGGTAGTTTTCCAAGATCAGGTGATCTTTCAAGGTGACATTCTCCAATGGGAAGGCTCTGCCAAAGAGGCAATGGATTTCAGGGAAAATACTGGAGAAGAGGCACTTTGGACCAATAGTATGTTTGGCGGGATGCCTGCCTATTTCATCAGCATGGAGTTCCCAGGAGATGTTACCAATACGGTGATTACAGTACTTACTTTGGGTTTACCCCACCCGATCAATGGATTATTTCTAGGAATGTTGGCGATGTACTTATTACTGTTGACTTTTCGAGTCCGCCCGGTCTTTGCCATTATCGGCGCTGTGGCTTTCGCTTTCAATACCTATAATCTCCTCAGTTTGGAGGCAGGACACAACGCAAAGATCTGGGCAGTTTGCCTGATTCCTTTGATATTGGCAGGTATTCATTTGGCTTTTGAGCGAAAGCGAATTCTTGGTGCTGCACTGCTCGGGCTGGGATTATTGCTTCAATTGAAATTTAACCACCTTCAGATCACTTATTATACTTTGCTCATTTCGGTGATTTATGTCTTGGTTCGGATGATTTTTGATTGGAAAAAAGATGGCTTTGCTCCAGTTCTCAAAACCTTGGGATTTCTGATTTTGGGAGCAGGATTGGCAGTTGGAGGAAATATCGGCCGCTTAGCCACAGCGCTGGAATACAGTCCTTATTCGACGAGAGGGGAAGCTACTTTGGAAAGTGCCGGAGCAGGTTTGGACAAAGATTATGCCTTCGCCTGGTCAAATGGAAAGCTGGAAACTTTAACCCTATTAGTACCTAATTTCTACGGAGGCGGGAGTCAAACTCCTTTGGGGAAAGATTCTGCCTCTGAACAAGCCCTTCGGGCAAATGGAATTGATGCGCAGCAGATCAATGGATTCTTGCAAGGTGCCCCAACCTATTGGGGAGATCAACCTTTTACCGGAGGACCCATCTACGGAGGAGCGATTTTAGTGTTCTTGGCGATTTTGGGAATTTGGGCTGCACCAAAAGAAAGCTTGATCACCTTTGGAACCATCATTGTCTTTTCGATTTTGCTTTCTTGGGGCAAAAATTTTAGTGGGTTCAATTACCTACTTTTCGATATCCTACCCGGATATAATAAGTTCCGAGCCGTTTCTATGGCTTTGGGAATGACGCTCTTTGCAATTCCTGTCTTGGGAATGATTGCTTTGGAGCGAACAGCTACCAACAAACAACTTAAGCCGCTCCTAATTTCTGGAGGCATAGCTGCTGGTGTTTTGATCCTGTTGATTCTTGGTGCTGGCATGTTTCGCTTTGATGGAGCTGGAGATCAGGGCCTCCCAGAATGGCTTTTGGAAGCGATAAAAAAAGATCGAAAATCCATGCTGACCGCTTCGGCTTGGAAAAGCTTAGCATTTATACTCGCCGCGTTTGCGCTGATTTATTTTTACTTAAAAGGAAAGGTTTCAGATTTGGTTTTAGGATTTGGGCTTTTAGCCTTAGTCACCTTGGACCTTTGGATGGTTAATCGACAGTATTTGAATGCTGAATCATTCCAACCCAATCCAGCCAAGGGCTTTTTTGCCATTACGCCAGCAGAAGAAGTCGTAGCTCAAGATCAATCACATTTCAGAGTATTGAGCTTGACTGAATCACTGACCAAAGGAGCTCGAACCAGTTACCGATTCCAAAGTCTAAGTGGCTATCATGGAGCCAAATTGAGACGTTATCAGGATTTATTGGACAATCAGCTGACTTTTGAATTGGATGAGTTTGTTAAAAAGGCGCAGGCAGGAGACTTTGATTTTCAAGGTATTCAAGTGATGAATATGCTGAATACCAAATACATCATTGCCGGCACCGCTGCGAATGCAGTATTTGAAAATCCAGCTTCGAATGGTGCCGCATGGGTACCGAATGAGCTCGTGCAGGTTTCTTCTAACAAAGCTGAAATGGAGCAATTGGGAGAAATCGATACCAAAATTTCCGCAACCGTGAATAGCAGTGAATACCCAAACCTGACCGCCGGGCAAGGTCAAATCAAGTTGGACTCCTACCTTCCAAATGAATTAAAATATACTGCCCAGATGCAGAAATCTGGATTGGGCGTATTCTCCGAAATCCACTATCCTGTGGGATGGACAGCTACTATTGATGGTCAGGAATCGGAGATTTTACGAGTGGATTATTTGCTAAGAGGACTAGCTATTCCTGAGGGACAACATGAGGTTGTTTTCAAATTTGCCCCAAAAAGCTACACAGCGACCAAAATTCCAATGATCATTTTCCAATACTCAATTATAGCTGGAATATTTGCAGGTATTTTTCTCACTATTAAATCGAAGTCTGATGGAGATCAATAAAGAAAATGTAGTCAGTTTCTATGATCAGTTTGCGGAGAAGCAAGCCAAAATAGGCGTCAATTCCAGGCATTTGAGTATCCTTGATATTGTAATGGAAGCAGGATTAGCTCCTACTCATTCGATATTGGAGGTAGGCTGTGGAATCGGTACGGTTTCCCATTTACTTGCCAATCAGGTGAAAAAAGGCGAAGTACTGGCCGTAGATATTTCCCCGGAGAGTATTTCGAAAGCGAAAGAGATCTGGAAAGATCAGTCGAATCTTCAGTTTGAAGTATCAGATATGTCTGACTTCGACAAACCCAATAAGAGCTTTGACTTTTTCGTGTTTCCGGACGTATTGGAGCATATACCAGTGGATCAACATTCACCGCTTTTCCAAAATATTCAAAAGCATTCTCACTCAGAATCAGTAGTGATTATTCATATTCCAGCGCCACGCTATCTGAAATGGATGATAGAGAATGAACCTCAGAAACTCCAGGTCATCGACCAACCGCTGGACTCGGGAGATCTCATCAAAAGCCTCACTAGTACAGGCTTCTATCTGGATAAAATGGAAACGTATTCCATTTTCTTCAAAGAAAAAGATTACCAGTATTTCGTATTCCGAGCAAGCAAACCGCTGCATCAATCCACTCCAAGAAGCAAGTGGAACATCCTAAAAGAACGAATAACCATCAGAGCAAAATACTGGATCTTGAAATAGATACTATGAGGATCCGCAATTTTGACAGAAATCTTGTTTTGATTCCTTATTTTGAACCATGACCGATGACCGATTGGCCTTGACACCAGTCCACGCAATCGGGACTACCCTATTCAATAGTATTTTTCTCTCTTATTGTTAGAAAAGTAGCTATACAACTAGATTAATAAACAGAAACTACCTCTCCTATGAAAATTAAAGAAAATACGGTCGTTGGCCTGACCTATGAGTTAAAAGTAAGCAAGGATGCAGACGATATTGAATCTGCGCCATTCAGCGTCGAGGTAAGAGATGAAGAAGATCCTTTCTACTTTATTTTCGGCCAGAGTGGTTTACCGGAGAAATTTGAAGAACTCTTAGCTTCGAAAGCTCAAGGAGAGGAATTTTCCTTTGTGATCGGAGTTGAAGACGCGTACGGGAATGCTGAGGAAGAATTATTGATCACCCTTCCTAAAAGTCAGTTTTCCCAGGAACAGGGATTTTCCAAGGACATGTTAGAAGAGGGCAATTTTTTACCCTTGATGGATGAGAACGGCTATCCGATGCAGGCAAAGGTAATAAAGGATTTGGGAGAGGAATTATTACTGGATTTCAACCACCCATTGGTCGGCTTTGATCTTCACTTTGAGGGTCTAGTTTTGGAAGTGAGAAAAGCTACCAAAGATGAATTGGCTCATGGACATGTACATGATGCAAATAAAGCAGATGAATAATTCGGATGTCGGATGCCAGGTTTTGGAGTCTGAGCATGCCTAAATAACGTTAACCATGATATTTTGATTGCTGTGCTATTTTAAATCCTACTGATGAATTTAAGACTATTCGGCTATCTGATTCTTTTGCAAGCACTTTGCTATTCTTGTGCTAGGCAGGAAAAGTCCGAAGCTCTTGATTCCACTTCCTCAAAAAAACTGGATTATATCAGGCCAATTGAGGGAAAAGATGAACTATTAGACTTAGAATTAGTCAAAAAAGGAAAAGTATTGATCTCCTATGGAGATTGCAATTCTTGCCATACCTACGAAAAGCGAGCAAAAGGTCCTGCATTCCAAGACATTGCAAAGCGGTATCCACGGAATCAAGTTTATGTTGATCTCCTAGCGCAAAAAGTAATCTCAGGAGGGAAAGGATCTTGGGGAAATCCGGTGATGGACCCACATCCAAATCTCCAAGAATCAGACGCTAAAGCAATGGTAAGCTATATTCTTTCTTTGGAGTGATTTTATAAATGTCTTTAAGTTAGACTTTTCAACTCATTCATTTTTTTAAAACATTCTCTCAAAAAGTCCTCTGTTCCAAAAAAAGTCTTCGAAAGGCTCTCGAGGATGGATCGAAGCTGATTAAACTTAGTCATAAGTGATAAAATAATCTGTTTGGTTTTCAGTAGTACCTCACAAATGATGTGAGTAAGAGCTTATTTTTTTTTGAAATCCTCCAGACCCATTACTTCAAAACCATCACTTTCTGCTCATCCCAAGTCAAGTAAACGCGATCACCGATTTGATATTTGCGTTGGGGATCGTCGACTTCCCAGAGTTCCCCAGATTCCTTAATCCGGATTTGCAGCGAATTGAAGTGGACCAAAAAGCGTAAATCCTCCACATGCGATAATAAGCCATTAGCTGTCCTAAGCTTCACATCTGAAGGTCGGATAAACGTTTTTTCTTCCTTGGAAATGGAATTGATGGTAGAAAAAAGTCGAGCTACATATTTTGATTTAGGATGCTCGCAGAGATGCTTGGAGTCACCTTCTTGGACTACTTTGCCTTTTTGAAGGATCAACAAATTATCAGTCAGCCGTAGTGCATCATCCAAGTCATGTGTCACAAATACAACTGTTGTACCCATTTCCTTCAGGGTAGTTTTTAGCTCAGCGATGAGGCCCTGCTTTTGAATCGTATCCAACGAGCTAAATGGCTCATCTAATAAAAGCACCTCTGGTTCCACGCTCAGTGCTTTAGCAATGGCCACTTTTTGCTTTTGTCCTCCGGAAAGTTCTCGTGGAAAACGATCTCTAAACGGTTGTAGTCCGAGCATTTCAATCAATCGTTCCACTCGCTGCTTCGCGTAGCTTTTATCGAATTGAAGCAGGGGACGGGCTATATTTTCCGCGACAGTAGAATTGGGAAACAAATGAAAGTCTTGATAAATCAATTTGATCTCCGGATATCCGGCAACTACTTTATGCTTGGGACTCTGAATTTCCATTTCCTTAAGGAAAACTTGACCAGCATCCTGCGTTTCTAAACCAGCCATAATTCGAAGTAGGGTACTTTTACCCGAACCACTTTCTCCGACTATGCTCAAGAAATCACCTCGATTCAGAGAAATTGAAATTGGATGTAAAGCAGGTTGGTCGGTATAAGATTTGGAAACTTCTTGAATCGTAAAATAACTCATGGGCGAATTTCGTCTTGGACTTTTTTAGGTAGACTTGCTAAAATTAAATTGTAGGATTGATCTGCCAATTGCAAAATCAATTTATCGGGCACAGTTCCTAGAGTGCTCACTGAATTCCACATTTTTTTATTCATGTGATAGCCCGGAGTAATTCCTGGAAATTGTTCGCGTAATTCTGCTGCTCTTTCTGGGTCACATTTGAGGTTAATGTATTGAAATTCACAAATCGAGCAGATCGAAAAAATCTTCCCTCCCACTCGAAAGCAGAGTATATCAGGGCCAAATGGCGTGTCTTCGGTCACGCTAGGTTTTGCTAGACAATAGTCTCTGTAGTATTCTAATGTCATGGAGTGAAGATAAATAAATTGCTAGACCTACTTAATAAAATCATGATTTCTAAATGACCTATTCGAAGTTTTTTAGCTTATAAAAACAATAAAAGAAACAGGATGTTGGAAATAGGAGCTTAACGCTGAATCTTTGCACCATGGAAAAATACTTTAAGGCAATTGCGGACGGATATTCCGGCTACTGGAATTACTTTATAGGAGAGATTATCTACCCAAGCTGGCACAATTACTTTAATTGGTTACTAGGGGCTTCATTAGTGATTTACCTATTAGAAGTTTTCTTCCCTTGGCGCAAAGATCAACCCTTGATCCGAGCCCACTTTTGGTTGGACATCTTCTACCTTTTTTGGAATTACTTCCTCTTCTCTTTGCTCGTTTATAATGCGCTTTCGATGGTCGCGGTCGAGGGGTTCAATGATTTTCTTGGGATTTTCGGCATTACTAACCTTGTTGCTATCAAAGTAGATCAACTGCCGGGTTGGCTCCAATTGGTATTAATATTCTTGATTCGGGATTTTATGCAGTGGGCGATTCACCGGATGTATCACCATGTGGGTTGGATGTGGGAGTTTCACAAAGTGCATCATAGTACCCGAGAGATGGGTTTTGCGGCGTTGCTCCGCTATCATTGGATGGAGAATATTCTCTACCGAACGCTGGAATATATTCCGCTAGCGATGATCGGATTTGGCATTACAGACTTCTTTATCGTCCACATATTCACTTTGGTGGTGGGACAGCTAGGTCATGCGAATATTAAAATTCCGCTTGGGAAGCTTCGCTATATTTTAAATAGTCCGCAGATGCATCTTTGGCATCATGCCCGTAATCTGCCGGAGACACATCCACATGGATTTAATTTCGGGATTTCGCTGAGTCTATGGGACTATCTATTTAGAACAGCCTATTGGCCATCAGATGATGAAAACTTACCTGTTGGACTGCCAGATGAGGAACGCTTTCCTGAGAGCTTTTGGGGGCAAACGACAGAGCCTTTTCGAAGGATTTTTCGGGGGAAAAAGAAAGTGTCTGAAAATTAAATTTTAGGATTGAAGATCTTACGATAACCATTCAGGATTATAAATCCTGAATGGCTGAAAAAGATTAAATCGCCGGCATTAGATAAATCGCTTCACGATCCAAAAAATCACCGCCAGTAAAAAAACAACAATCGAGATTTTATTAATCCCATGCATCATCCGAAGATTGATATTTGACTTTTTATTGGGATCTGATTTTTTGAAGATGTTAAGAAAGTAATTTCCTACTTCGCCCAACTTGAAAAATTCCTCTACTTTATTTTTCTCTGACATGACTTCTTGGTTTGACTGGTTAACAGATTGAGGAATGGATTGGTTTAATTTTTATTGGAAGATAGGCTTTGCGAGATAGAAGATATGCTTCGCGAAATAGTGTCATATTTCTTATGTAATCTAATGCTGGAGCTTATTTTCTCAGCTTTCTCACTTACGATTTCTGACTTAACTTTTTAGCTTTCTCATTTTAGAATTCTGATTTGCTTTACATTTCTTCCGGTTCATTCCACATTCCACCAGCCTTGATGATCTCGATCAATTCATCTACCGCTCGCTCAGAGGGTACAGATCGCTTGACTACCTCTTTCCCTTTGTACAGCGTTATTTTTCCTTTTCCAGAACCTACATAGCCAAAATCCGCATCTGCCATTTCACCTGGACCATTTACGATGCAGCCCATGATACCGATCTTCACCCCTTTCAGGTGATCAGTTCGCTTTCGGATCATCGCAGTGGTTTCCTGCAAGTCAAAAAGGGTCCGCCCGCAAGATGGACATGATATGTATTCCGTTTTGGACATTCGTGTCCGCGCCGCTTGCAGCACTCCAAATCCAGTCGCATTATGTAATTTTATTTGATCCAAAAACTCCTGTCGCGTATGTGATTTCTCTTTTTCCAAAGAAATAAAAATCCCATCGCCCAAGCCATCAATCAACAATCCTCCCACATCTGTGGCAGCATAAAGCATCGTCTCATCTGCCGTCTGATCTGGATAGCTCACCTTAAGAACTACTGGGATATTGGATTCAGCATTCATCAGACTTACCATCGCTCGTCGCAATGCTGGCATCGCGTGAGCATTTGCTGTCTTCAAAATCAAGACTGTATCTGTTCGACCTGAAAGTACCGGGATTGTCTCTTCGATTTGAATATCTTCTATTTCTAGGAAATTTAAGGCGTTATGATACTCCGATGAACTTGCAAATTGTTCTAAACTGAATAGCGGAAACTTGTTCGAACGATCGGTGCTGTTCTTCCAAACTTCCAAATCTTGGATTTCCTTCATGCCATTTGGAAGCATAAATGGAATCGGATTTTTCCCAGAAAAAACGAAATCGCAACCTTGATCATTCATCTTCCACTTATCTAATTCAGGAAGGTAGAAATGACCGACTTGCTTCATTTCCTTAGGCGTAATCTCCTCAATCATCGAAATATCTGTGATAACTCGAGGAACGTTATGATCCCCGAAATTATAAATCTCTTGAGTCACTCGCTTCGCATGATCAAAAGGATGGATCGGATAGTGGCTGATCGGACGAATAGGATCATGCTGTGCCCGATGTGTGTATCGATCAATCAAAGCTTTTGCCACCGGCGCTTCAAATTCTGGATCTTCGGTCAAAGAAACCCGTACTGTATCGCCCAACCCATCTTCCAACAAGGTCCCAATTCCCACTGCTGATTTAATTCGGCCATCTTCGGCTTCTCCTGCTTCAGTGACTCCTAGATGAAGTGGGTAAGCTTTGAATCCGCCCTCGTTGAGCTTCTGCACTAAAAGTCGATAAGCCTGCACCATCACCTGGGTATTGGAGGATTTCATGGAAATCACAATCTGATAGTAATTTTCATCCTCGCAAATCCTCAGAAACTCCAAGGCAGACTCTACCATTCCCAGCGGCGTATCGCCATAGCGACTCATAATCCGATCGGAAAGCGAACCGTGGTTGGTCCCAATTCGCATAGCGGTACCGTTTTCCTTACAGATTTTTACCAAAGGAAGGAATCGCTCTCGGATTCGATCCAGTTCATCCTGATAGCTCGAATCAGTATATTCGATTACCTCGAATTTTTTCTTGTCAGCATAGTTTCCCGGATTCACCCGTACTTTTTCCACAATCCTTGCAGCTACTTCAGCAGCATTCGGGGTGAAATGAATATCTGCCACAAGAGGTGTTTTATACCCTCTTTTGCGAAGCTCATCTTTAATATTTTTGAGATTCTCGGCCTCTTTGATACTTGGAGCCGTGATCCGAATCAATTCACACCCACTCTCGATCATTCGGATACTTTGCTCTACCGAACCAATGGTATCCATGGTGTCCACAGTAGTCATGGACTGTACCACAATATGATTAGCTCCTCCGATGATGACATCGCCGATTTGAACCGGGACAGTTTTCCTTCGAGAATAGTGGGTGAGACTATCGCAATAAATCTGATCTAAACTCTTGATGATTGGCTCCATAACTGCTTAAATATCGCCTAATTGAGGCCTAATAGTAATTTCTTCAATAACGGACTGAGGCGAAAGATTGTATGCTCCCCAGACACATTCGGCTACATCTTCAGCCTTCATAAACCGCTCAACTGGTAAATCAGACCCTTCCCAACTCGCTGTATAAGTAGCTCCAGGGAGAATTGAAGTAACCTTGATCTGATAAGGCTTAAGTTCCTCCCGTAAGCATTTGGTCATGCCAAGCATCGCCCATTTGGAAACTGCATAGCTTCCGCCATTGGGATAGGCAGTGGTGCCTGCAATCGACCCCATACTAAAAATATAGCCTGATTTCCGTTCAATCATTCTCTGCACAAACGCTCTGGTCAGGTGATAAGCTGAAAAGAGGTTGGTCTCCATCATCAATTCAAAATTTCCTTCGGGCTCATCATGGATCGCTCCGGGAAGGAAAACTCCAGTATTGTTGACCAAGACATCAGGAATCCCAATTTTCTTTACAGATGCTGCGAAAGCTGATACTTCATCACGCTTGGACAAGTCAGCTTTGATGGCAAAGACTTGAGTATCAGGAAATGATTTTTGGATTTCCATTTTTAACTCATCGAGTTCCTGTTGGTTTCTAGAACAGGTAAAAATAGTAAAGCCCTCCTTTGCGAAGCGCAAAATTATTGCTTTTCCTATCCCTTTGGTGCCTCCAGTAACGAGGATACTTTTGCTCATTTCGTTCGTGTTTTAATAGTTAGTATGACAACTATCTAGCTTAAGCAAAGTTACATTTTTTTGTTAAAAGAGTGCGGAAACTTGCATTCGACCTACGTGGACGATCCTATCCAGTCCTTGGGAGTTTCTCCCTTCATATACTAAATTCATTTGAAGCCCCTCTCCGATTTTCTGAAGCCAGTTCAGCGTCCAAGTGACATTGGTTCCTGGAGTAAGTGCTTGTAGCATCTCATACCCTACTGGCGAGTTGGCGATTCCATTGTAGTCAATCTGAATCAATTTGAAATTCCCGGTAAGCGTTGTTTTAATCGCCTTTGCATAGCGCAGATCCAGTCCAAGCTGATGCAATTGTGCTTTTTCGTTAAATTCAGGATTGCTCACATTTTTTTTCCCGGTAAAACTATACGAGGCTGTAGTTCTAAAATAAGGGTTGGGTTGCCAGGCAAGTTCAGGTCCGATCAGCTGCTGATTGATATTGTAATTGCGATTGGAAAGAAAATCTGAAGCAGATATTCGATCTCCAGTGCCTGCGATAATTCGAATCGTGGTTTGCGAGTTGAAATTGAAGCGAGTATTCCATCGCCAATCCTTTTGAATTAGATCTTCAAATCCCCCTGCGAGCAATTGCTTGAACTGGGAATCGAATAAGGAAAGGTCAAAACCATATTTTGCCGACGCTCGATTGAAGAAAAAACTACTCCGAATCACCTGTCGAAGGGAAAGGATATCCTCCCGATTGATCCCACCAATAAAAGGATTTACTCTAGCTCCGAAGTCATTGGAAGTGACTTTCTTCTCAATACTCAAACTGGTCGTATTCGAGAACTTGTGTAGAAATGCTTTTAGGCCTGCTTCTTTTTTCCATTCCTCGGGAAATTTGGCCTGTACCCGATAATTCAGAATACTGGTATAAGCTTGCACATAGGTATCGGTGGGAACAAAAATTTTGATGTATTGCTTTTCTTCAGGATTGATCGCCAGATAAAACTCATTCAATTGCTGAACGCCATCTCCATTATCATCTCGCCAAGTATGGGTCCCGTCTCCATTTGGCGCTGGGAGAAAGACAAACTCTCGCTGCAGCTCCCGACCATTCCCAATGGCATAGCTGATTTCATTCCGTAGCGCATTTTTCCAAAGACTCCCTTGGTAATCCAACTTTCCCATCACAGTCAGCTCTGTGGGTAATTCCCGTTGCAAATATTCCAGCTCCCTATACGTAAAAGTGGAACTCAGACTATGTTGGGTCCACTGTCTTCGGAAAGTCAAGTTAGAAGTGAAGGCTCGTGTATTTTTTAAAAGTTCACCCCCGAAAGGAGCTTGATCTTCCCTCCAGGCTGCATCCGCCAAGAAAGAATACTTCAGAGAATCATTGCTACGCAAATAAATCAAGTGCTCCTTGAAGTTCATAGCCGTGCTGATCACTGAGTCCCGTTCAGTATTTCGAAGGGCATTCTGATCGAGAGAAAATTGGTAGCCGGGAACCAAAATCTTGGAATTGAAACTAATATTTCCCAAATACCGAGTCCAGTCCGAACTCAATGTATCCTGATCGCTAGTCAACCTGAAGAACTCTTGCCGAAGTCTGAATTTCTCTCCCAGCTGGATATTCCAATTTGCCAAATGCTGCGTCCCATTTAGCACATTTTCCCGATTTCTCAGGTAAATCTGGTAATTGAACCGATTCAAATTATCCTTTTCAAAGCCAAGTCCAGCCCGTAGAAACTGCTCCGCCGCTGAGCTTCGCAATTGCTCCTGCGTCAATCCCCAATCCCGGTCAAACTCGATATATCTGAATCGATCAATGAAATTGAAATTGGTAGAATTGTATTCGTATTCCGTTTGGCCCTTCATCGTATAGCCTTTGAAAATACTGGAAGCGCGACCTTCCGACTCTAATCCTACTTTCAGCCCAAGGCCTTGATTATTATCATCCCCGAATTCGGAAAAGAGATTTTTGTCCGTAGATGAAAGTGCCATTTCAGTGTACACTTTTTCATAGTTACTGAGCTTAATTCGCGTGCCTACTGTAGTCATCCGTTTACTATCTGGCGCTGGGAGTTGGCTCAAAATCGAATAATTTCCTTGCCGTTGCCCACTCATCCGAGGAACATATTCGAAGACCGTTCCATTGGAGAGTTGACTCAATCGCTTGTAGTCGCCAAGCCCCTGCCCTACTTGTGAAAATGACAATTCGAAATGTGCCAAGGCTGGATCCGTGGAATATCGATAATAGGTGAGCGGCTCGCCAAGTCCATTTTCATCCACAATTTTCTCATACAGAATTCGATTCAGGTCAAATGCCACACTATCAATCCGTGGGATCAATGCCAACTCAGTTTGGTCGCCCACTGAAGCTAAAAGCCGGAGTTCCTCTTGGGAAAAATCTGTAAATAAAGGACGGTTTCGATTATCCTTTTCCTGGTAATAATTCAAGTATACTTCGACTACACCATTATTTTGGCTATGGTTGGCTCCGATAATGGATCGGCTAAAATTCCGCTCAGCAAATTCAAAATCTATCCGAACACGTGAATATTGAGTGATCAGGACTTTAGGGGTAAATGTGATCTCTGCCTGATTGTAATCAATCACATAATCTTCATTGAAACCACGTTGGAGCTGCTTTCCGTCCAAAAACACTCGTTCCGAATTTGCCATGATGATGACAAATCGCTCATTATTTGGACCGCTAATTCGGTATGGGCCGAGAGTTCCCTCGAGAATGGGAAGTTGAATAGAAGCAAATTTTCCTTTGGCAATCGAGGCAAAACCCTGGGAACTTGCGGTCCAATTTTCTTTTAATTTATAATTGGAAGTAAATTGAAGACCTTGAACATTTTTGTAATAGCGGAGAAATTCTGATTTCCGCTGTTGGAGCACGACATCTCCAGCGGCCAAGGAAAAATTCTCATTATAAAGCTCGATTAAGACATTATCAAAATCCTGAATCTGCTGGGTATTTCCTTCTGGCTGAAAGGGGACATTTTGATCCGTAATACTAGCTCGAATATTCAAGTTGTCCGAGATCGCCCCCTCCAGCTGGAGATTCAGTGCAGAATTCACAAAGACGTTTTGGGTATTCCCAAAGGAAATCCCTCTGGTGAGGCTTCCAGATTTATATAAATCCGTCGTCGGAAAAAGCTCTTCTCGGAAATCAAATGTAGGTGACTCGGATAGTTGAGTGTCTTTAAATCTTGCGGTAGAATCATAATCCGCAAGCAAAGTCCTTCTTGCAATTGGGGTGTCAAAGCGCAAACTAAAGGTCCGATAGCAGACTTTGATGGAATCTGGCATTTGACCTTCCTCGAATAAAACCCTCAATAGATTTTTACTGAGGTCAAAATCAAATGCGTAGGTGTTTCCTACTTTGTCACTTACAGAAATACTTTCTTGAACACCCGAAAGCGAGTCGAGTTCGGTCGGATTTTGAAAATAGTTACCCGGAACCCAACGGCATTTTTCTTGAGCCAGCACAAAAGAAACCGACCCTAGAAATAAAACCCAGAAAATTATCCAAACACGCATGGGCAATGAGAATCGGCTTTTGATTTCAAGGTACTAAAATCAGCTTTTATCCTATCAATGGAAAGGTCAAGTAAAAAGTCGTCCCTTTATCAATTTCCGTATCAAACCAAATTTTTCCGCCTGCTGTTTCTACACCACTTCTGGCAATTGCCAGCCCGAGCCCAGATCCGGTGGATTTGGTGGAGAAATTGGGGATAAAGATTTTATCCTTGAGGTCAGGGGTAATCCCCTTGCCGTTATCCGTAATCTCCAAAAACACATCCTTCTCTGTCATCCAGAGCCAAACACGAATAACAGGCCTCCGCCCATCTGGGACAGCCTGTACTCCATTGATAATTAAATTTGAAATCACCCGTCCAAACAGCTTATCGTCTCCCATGATCGGGATCATTTCAGAGAAGGAATCATCCTGAAAAAGCAAATCTACTTGCTGATTATTTTTAAATAACTCAAGCACTTTGGAAAGCACAGACTTGAAATTCATCTCCTCATTCTTAGGCAAGGGCATTTTAGCAAAAGTTGAAAACGAAGAAGCAATCCCGCTCAAGGCGTCTACCTGATGAATCAAGGTTTCAAGTGATTTTTTAAGTTTGGTCACATCATCCAATCGTCCATCATTTTCCAGTCTAAGTAAATGCTGAAGCGTCAATTTCATCGGAGTCAATGGATTTTTAATCTCATGTGCCACCTGCTTTGCCATTTCCCGCCAGGCAGATTCTTTCTCGGTGGATGCAAGTACTTTTTTACTCGCTTCAAGCTTGAAGAGCATGTTGTTGTATTCGTTGACCAGTAGGCCAATTTCGTCTTTGGTACCCCAATACATCGGCTCGTTACTTTCGAGGTTTGTGGCTTTCAATTTTTGCGTCAGCAGCTTGAATGGGAAAGTTAAATTCGTAGATACAAAATATGATATGATCAGAAAAAGGATGAAAATGATCACAAATGCATTGAAAATATTACTCAGGACATCTGCGATCACAGAATTCAACTCAGACTCAGACTCGAAGAAAGGAACTGCCAAAATTGCAAGATTCCCTTTACTCCCAGCCGATGGGATCGCCAAATACACCGCCTTGTAGCTTAGATTTCCAATCCGCTCATTAGCCAAAAACTGATTTTGACCCAACTCTTGGATCTCAGCCAATGCCGCAGGATTCATTAAAGGAGACAGGATTTTCTTGTCGAAAATATTGGGGCGGTTAGTGGCCTCCAGTCTACCTGCTGAATTGTAGAGATGAATATCACTCGCGGTAGTATTAGCTAAGCTATTGACCTCCTCAGTAAGGAGATCGTTTGAGACGTTGTCTGGTTCTTGATTATTGAGGAAGCTGCTCAGGTTTCCACGAATCAAGGAAGCTTTTTGGATGTATTGTCTATCCAGATCCTCTCGATAACTATTCGCTAATAAGCCAATGGTGATAATACTAATGATTATGATAGGAAAAAAGAAAGCAAAATTGAGATACAATTGAAGCTTGGTACTGTAGTTGAAATCAAAATTTCGATAGCCTTTTAACAGGGTATTAATCAGAATGGTAAAGAAAGTAAGGAAAACAAAGCCGACAAAAAAGAGTGAAATGTTTCCAAAAAAGTAGGAAAGCGTTTTTGTGGATGAGGAGACTATGATCGTTTCCGCGCCATTTTGGATTCCCAAATGATGGTATCCATATTGATTGATTCCTTCAGTGAAAAAGGCAGAACGTCCCACGAGCAACTCAGGCTTCAACTGTAGGAAATTGAATGAACCAGAGCTTCTGATGAGCTGATTTTCTTTGAAGATCGCATAATCGTACCGAAGCGGATCTAGCTTTTCGCTGTATTGCTTGTCCAGTAAAAGCTTAGGATAAACACTACTTGGCTGCACTCGAAGTTGATTGAAACTAAGATAGATTGTCCCGAGTTGTACCCCTTCTTTGATAACCGGGATAAAAGAGACGAATCGATTTCCAGAATTTCGCTCATCTCCGCGAATAAAATACAAGCCGCGAACCGATGTAGCATAATCACTTTTGACATATTCGGAGCGAAACTGTTGAAGATTAACCCCGTCCGGAGGGCCAAGTAATTGCGGCCCGGAGGAGGAAAATATCCGAACCTGAACTTCAAATTGATCGAAGTAATTATCCAAATAAATTCTCCTAATCTTGGTCTCAATTGGTTCCTTTGAGAAAAGCGGATCAGCTATCCTAGTTTGAATAAAAAGGTCACCTTTGATTCGATTGAAAATTTCCCCTAAGAAAAACTCAGTCATCACATCATTCTCAATCAAATTTTGCGTGGCAAATCGATTTTTTGATTGAATAAGCTGAGAGTTTTCTGTCTGAAAAGTACTGATTCCAGTAATTATTGCGATAATCAAACTGGCAAAGAAAAATGTCAAGAAAGTATCGAGCCCCAACCGAAAGACGTTTTTAAATAATTCGAACCTTAGAATCAGGAAAAAGAAAATGAGGTGAATAAACCAAATTATCGCGGCCCAAGTCGAGAAGAAGAAAATGACGCCTAAAACTGGAATTCCAATAGTTAGCAGTAATACATAAAAGGATTGCTTCTTCGCTTTGAGCTCAAGGAGGAGATTGATCAGGGAGAGGGAAAAGAGCACATAGTTTGCTCCCCAGAGGAATAAGATTACGAAACTTAGCCCTTTAAACAGATCAAAATCAGCTATCGAATTAATATCCAAGGCCCACTGCGAGTTTTGAATCAAATCGCTTGGAAGAAACCAAATGAAGTATAAAAACAATGAACTAATCAAAAAAGAAATTAAGAAGAACAACTTGATTTCATGCGGTTCCTTTAAGATTTTGATTTTTTCAAGCATAGGTTTAGAAACCAGCTGAAAAATAATCAATCCAAAAACAAAGGTGCCACAGAGTGTATTAAGCAATAAATCCCCCAAGCTTGGATTTAACCATGACGATGCATAATTCGATGGGTCAAATAAGCTCAAATTGAGAAAACTGGTAGGAAACCCCAATACTAACATGACAAGCCGAAAGCCCAGCACCATACTAATAGAATAACCAATGGCCTGCCAGCGTCTACCCTTTCGCCACTTCTTCAACACGAAATTTGAACTCAAAATAAAGTACAGCAGGAAAACCGAGGTAAAGAAGATGAGTATAGCGGAGTTGATCACTCTTCCTGCGGGCACATAACCAGCTAAGAAATTCACTCCAAAAAGCTTAATACCCGCAGGATTTGTGACTAGCTGACCAAGATTGTCCTCAGGCGAAAACACTTCAAACTTATTATTCCCAAAGAGCTCTAGATTCGCTCCAGTGATCAAGTAATCATTTTCGATCGTTCCTGGCCAAATTAAGCGGATGACGTGAACCATCCGGAACTCGGTATTATTCCTTCGGATCGTGCGGATTTTTAATAGCAGAGTGCCATAAGTACCTTCGACAAGTTGATAGTCCTTACTCAGGTCAATACTTGTGAAATCTAGAGAAAGTGAAAAGTCAGACCAAAAAAGCAATTCCCCAGAAGGGTTTAGAATGAAAAATGGATGCTTGTGTATCGGGTTACTTATTTTGAAAAAACTGAGAGTATCCTCGTTTCTCACGTCCATGAGAACCTGAATAAAATCTTCATCAAACTCCCGATCTACGGCCTGAATTCTATCCTGAAGATCTTTGAGATAGGTCTCTTGATTACTTTTTTGAAAAAAAAAGAAATTGAAGATAAGAACAACAAGAAGAGAAAACACACTGATAAGAATTACCAGCCTTCGGGTTTCATGATTCATTTCCTTGTAAAATAAAAAAAGCAAAGTCTCTGATCAAACTTTGCTCTTTTTTGATTTAGCGAATTGCCAATTTTGCTTTTTTCTTCTTTGCTGCTCGGTACCAAAAGAACCCAATTGCTGCTGCAATCAAATAAGGCATCAAAAAAAGATAGAGAATTCCATTATTCAATCCTGCACCTATTGAAGTATCTCCATTACTTACGTTGTTTTCTACCGACGCTCGGCACATGGCACACTGGGCAAAGGAAGCAGCATGGACTACTAGTCCAAGTAATGAAAGGAAAGCAACTCTAGCGAAATTCTTCAATTTTCTTTTCATCTCTTTATTTTTTTAATATCTCAATGGATGTAGTAAGGAGAGATCATTAAATAAACAATCACTCCTGTCACGGTCACATAAAGCCAAATCGGGTAAGCGAATCTAACTACTTTTCGGTGTTTTTCTCGCTGATCGGTCAGACCATAATAATAAGCGAATAGAATTGGGAAAAGTGCCACAGCAGCCAATATAATATGTGTGATTAAAAGGAAGTAATAAATCGGCCTGATTATGCCTTCTCCTCCAAAGGTAGTGCTCTCAGCTGCCGCATGATAGACAACATAAGAAACTAGGAAGATGGCTCCAAGCACAAAGGCAATTGTCATGGAGGCTCCATGATAGGCAATATTCTTATTTTTTATAAATACGATTGCGGCTATCAAAGCGATGGACGCGGCTGTATTGATTACTGCATTCAGATGAGGCAGAAAATAAACCAGGTCAGAACCTAATTCCAGTTTTGTCGGCATGAAGATTAAAACTGCAACAGCCAAAGGAATAATGACTGAAATGGCAATAATCCAAAATTTAACTTTTTGCTCAGATTGAATAAGCGTGGCTCTATTTGTTCCCATATAATAATACTTTAGCTTCTAACATGAGTAAGTCAACTTCCTCACGATTTGTTCCAGAATAATAGCCTCTAATTCTACCTTGTTCATCAATTAAGACAAATTTATCGCTGTGGGCAAAATCATCAGGAACTCCCATACCATCTAGTGTAGGCAAAATAAACCCGCATTTGGCTAGTTGGTAGATCTCATCTTTATCACCAGTGAGAAAATCCCATTTACCTGCCTTTGCATTATGCTTGTCGGCGTAATCTTGAAGGATTTCCGGAGTATCATAAGTTGGATCTATACTGATCGATAAGATCTGAAGATTTGATTCCTCTCGAAACATATCATTTACCCGTTCCATTTCGGAAGACATGAGGGGACAGATCGAGGGACAAGAAGTGAAAAAGAAGTCTACAACTGTGACTTTACCTTTCATCTCTTTGATCCCCACTTCGTCACCTTTTTGATTGGTAAAAGTGAAGTCAGGAATATAGTGCTGAGTAGTATCTGCAATTGGACATTCTTGGAATGGGTTATCTACTCCATGTTCAAAAAAGATTGGGATATCGTAGGTGTTATTCCCAAAACTTTTCAAAAACATAAATATCAATACTGGGACCAGTAAGATACAAACCAGCACAAACCCTTGTAATATTCGTAATCCTTTCATTGTTATATGCAACAAAAAAAAAGGTTGAAGTGTCACACCTCAACCTTCTTTTTTTATGTTTTATTTTTAATTACCAGCGTACCAAGAAAATATCAGAACCTTCTTTCATTAATGCAATAACTAACCACACTAAGAAAATCAAAGGTACAATGATCGAATAGAACAAAGGCTTAGCTTCTTCCCCGAGGTGCATGAATTCCATCATGATGTACTTCGCTTTCCAAACTGTCAAAGCAATGAAGAGGAAATAAAGTAAGATCCCACGATCCATGGTGAAGGCCATGATAAATTCTACCACAGTAATTGCCAACAGAATACCTGCAGTTTTCCAGATTTTTTTTATCTTCTCGTTGTCTCTTGGTGCTACTACTAGCGTTGATTTATTTTCCTGAATTTGCATAGTTCAATTTTTAATAATCCTTAGATAAGATAAAACAGGGTAAATACAAATACCCAGACCAAGTCTACAAAGTGCCAATATAGACCGATTTTCTCAACCATTTCATAATGACCTCTCCGGTCATACACCCCAACGGCAGCTTGATAGAACACAAGGAATAGTAAAAACACACCTATAGTCACGTGAAAACCATGGAATCCAGTTATAAAGAAAAATAAGTTAGCGAAAGAGGCGGGCCCATATTCATTTACAGTAAGATTAGCTCCATAAACTGTTTCTGTAACCAAACGATTGAGATCATTTATATAAGTAAGTACTGTTCCTGATTCAGTGCCATGGATGAAGTGATTCCACTCCCATGCTTGGCAGCTTAAGAAGGTAATACCTCCCAATAGGGTCCAAAGCATCCATTTTACCACATCATCTCTATCATTTCTATGTCCTGCTTCCACAGCCAAAACCATAGTGACAGAGCTAGAAATCAAAATAAATGTCATGATCCCTACGAAAATCAAAGGTGCATGAAGACCATGAACGAATGGTAATGCTTCGAACACCAATTCAGGAACGGGCCAATATTCATTTGAGCCTGAAAAAGTTTCTAGAGAACCTTCGTATGCTGGATAAGTAACCCTGGTAGCTACGTAAGTAATCAGGAATGCGGCAAATGTGAAGATATCCGAAAGGAGGAAAAACCACATCATGAGTTTTCCATAACTTGCCTTGAAGGGTTCGTTACCGCCTCCCCAAGTGCCTCTTTTCGAGCTTACTTCAATAGCTGTAGAATGCGCTGACATAAAATATAGATTTGTTCTGGGGTTTAATTTAATGATTCAAAAGTAAAAACATAAATAAATAGATCCAAAGTGCACCAAGAAAATGCCAATAGGTAGTTGCCATCTCTAATGTATTCATTGCCTTGGAATGTACTTTATATCTAAAGGTCGAAATTAACACAATTATCAGAAATATTAAACCACTGATCAAGTGAACTGCATGCATTCCTGTAAGAACGTATAAAAAAGATCCGGCAGGATTTCCCACAAAAAACACCTCACTTGCTACGAGTGCTTTCCAGCTGAACCATTGCCCGACCAAAAAGCAAACACCTAGAATCATTGCTAAAGACATACCTAATCTCAACTGAATAAAATTATCCTTTTTAGCAGAAATATAAGCCCAGTGTAGGGAAATTGAACTTAAAATCACAATTCCAGAGGTTACCCAAAAGATTTGAGGCAGATCATAATCCAACCAATTACCTTCAGCTTGACGGACTATGAAGGCACTTGTCCAGCCTGCAAAGACCATTACCACTGACACGATAAACAACCACAATGCAAACTTTTTAGGATGCATGGATATTGGCTGCTCCACCATATCTACATATTTCAATTCTTTTTCCATAATTAAGGCAGTTTATCCAATAAGTAAGCAATCTGCACTATTGGCAAATACAAGAATGAGCCAAACATAATTTTCAAAGCTGATTTTCTAGAGCAATCTCGCATTAATGAAAAGGTTTGCGCTAGGAAAAGTACGCCACAAACAGTGGCTACAATGCCAGAATTCAAACCAGTCAACCCGAAATAACTTGGCAATAATCCTAAAGGAAGTAGAAACAGGGTATAGATCATAATTTGGACTGCTGTATTAAGATCTTTCCCACCACCGCTGGGAAGCAGCTTGAATCCTGCTGCTTTATAATCTTCATCACTTACCCAAGCGATCGCCCAGAAATGCGGGAACTGCCAGATAAATTGAATTCCAAAGATGATTAAAGCCTCATAGGTAATAGAACCTGTTGCCGCAGTCCAGCCCAAGAGCGGAGGCATTGCACCAGGTATGGCACCTACAAATACAGCAATTGGACCAACTCTTTTTAGAGGAGTATAAACAAAAGCATAAAGGATCATGCTCAGAACCCCCAGACCAGTGGTTAGTGGGTTCGTAAAAATCCAAAGCAAGGAAATCCCTGCTAAAGCCACTAATGCCGTAAACCAATATGCTTCTTGGAGCGAGATAATCTGCATAGGTAATGGGCGATTTTGAGTCCGCTTCATTAGTTTATCCAAATCTCGCTCAAGGATTTCATTCATTGCTCCGGAAGCTCCACTGATAAGAAATCCCCCAAAAGCCAAACCGATAAATCCTGGCCAGCCAAAAGAAACACCTCGATCACCAAGGATATATCCAAAAACAGCCGAAAAGGTGACCAAAGCAGAAAGTCTGAATTTCAGTAATTCAGAATAGGCTTTAAGTCTACCAACGATGAAGCTATTCGAATAGTCAATTACTTCAACAGTGCTCATATTCTAGTTATGTTTAACCGAAATTGTTTTTGCTCTCTCAATTGAAGAATCAGTATTACCTGTACCCCAATAATCAACGAACCAAATATCAAATGGAGTGGCTGAAGAAAGGCCGGAATATTAAAATAAGCCATTCCAATACCAGTAGCGATTTCTAATAAAATCAGCCCAATTAAGACTTGGGACCAAAGATTTATTTGTGATTTTCTAAGGGTATACTTGAAGACCCAGAAGAAATATAATACGTGAACTCCTAATAGTAACAAGGAGAAAGATCGATGAATTAAGAAGTTTAAACCTACTCGCTCCACCCATTCACCCCGCAGCATATATCCTAAATCAGTTGATATTTGATCAATTTGCTCACGTACCTGAGTGCCTAACACAACTTGAACAAACACCAGTATCAAACCAAGATATAATAGCTGCTCTACTTTAGTTGGTACGTCCACTTTCACTTCTTTGTTTTTTGTATAGCTGGAAGACCTATGGTAAGCAATGATTAAAATTGCTACTAAAAGCAACGCTAAAATCATGTGCACTGTAATGATCCAGGAAAGAAGGTTAGTGGATACTACAATAGAACCTATCCAACCAATGAATAAGACTAAAACCAGCGAAGCAAAAGAAAGAACGGGGATCGATCTATCAACTTTCCACAGTGGAAGAGACTTCCATACAGTGAGTATAATAAGCAATCCAATCACCACTCCCAATAATCTATTTAAGTATTCAATCCATGTTTTTGTGGCATTGAATTCTTCTTCGATAAGAATAGATTTATCTTCTGCAATTTCCCTAGCGGTCTCTTCGAAACCCAGTTTTGATAGTGAAGCTACAAACCGTTCGTTTTTAGCTAGTCTCTTCTCAAGATAAATCTCCTGATAATTACTGGGAAGCTGATCTACGTGAGTTGGAGGAATTATACTACCAAAGCATTTTGGCCAGTCAGGGCAGCCCATACCAGAGCCTGTACTTCTAACTATTCCACCAACTAGAATAAGAACATAAACAGCAATCACCGTGAGACGACTCACCGAGCGAAAGCTGTTTATAGTTTTATTAGTGTTTAGATTCATTTGCTACCAAGACCTCTTCATCTTCTTTCATGATCTCTAACTCCAGTTTCACTAGTTCTTGCTCATGTGGAAGGTTAGATTCAGGAGTAGCTGACAAAGGAACTGTCTGAGGAATGAAATCTTCTTCAGCTCCTGGCTTGGAATAATCATATGGCCATCTATAAACTGTAGGAATCTCACCTGGCCAGTTACCATGACCTGGATAAAGTGGAGTTGTCCACTCCAAGGTATTGGATCTCCAAGGATTCAACGTTGCTTTTCTACCTCTATACATGCTGTAAAAGAAGTTGAATATAAAGATGAATTGTGCTGTGAATGTGATGATCGCCGCCACGGACACGAACATATTTAAATCAGTATACATGTTAGCAAATTCGAAGTTGGTCCAGCTGTAATATCTTCTTGGAAAACCTGCAATACCAATGTAGTGCATCGGAAAGAATACTAAGTAGACTCCAGTGAAAGTCAGCCAGAAGTGGATATAACCTAGTTTGGCATCCATCATACGACCAAACATCTTAGGGAACCAATGATAAACACCCGCCATTAACCCGAAGAATGAAGCCGAGCCCATTACTAAGTGAAAGTGGGCTACTACGAAATAAGTATCGTGCAATTGAATGTCAATTGCTGAATTACCTAAGAATATACCTGTCAAACCTCCAGAGATAAAGAACGATACTAGACCTATAGAAAATAACATTGCTGGAGTGAAAATCAAGTTTCCTCTCCAAAGAGTAGTCAAATAATTAAATACTTTAACAGCAGATGGAACTGCGATAATCAAGGTAAGGAACATGAAAATCGAACCAAGGAATGGATTCATTCCTGAAACGAACATATGGTGTGCCCAAACGATAAACGAAAGTATTGTGATTCCAAGCATTGAAATAATCATTGCTTTGTATCCAAAAATTGGCTTTCTGGAATTTGTTGCTATTACCTCTGAGGTTATCCCAAGAGCTGGTAGCAGTACAATATAGACTTCAGGGTGACCCAAGAACCAAAACAAATGCTGGTAAAGAACTGGGCTACCACCTGTATTAGGAAGAGCTTCTCCGCCAATATAGATGTCAGACAAATAGAAAGATGTTCCAAAGCTTCTATCAAATACCAAAAGAAGTGCAGCAGCAAATAATACAGGGAAAGACAATAGTCCAATTACCGCAGTAAGGAAGAAAGCCCAGATCGTCAATGGCAACCTAGAAAACGACATTCCCTTGGTTCTCAAATTGATTACTGTAGTGATATAGTTAATACCTCCAAGTAAAGAAGATGCAATGAAGAAGGTCATCGCAACAAGCCATAAAGTCATACCTAAGCCTGAACCTGGGATTGCTTGTTCTAATGCGGAAAGCGGAGGATAAACAACCCAACCACCTCCAGCAGGTCCTGTTTTGATGAACAGGGAGATGAACATAATTACCCCTGATACAAAGAAGAACCAGTAGGACAACATATTCATAAATCCCGAGGCCATGTCTCTAGCTCCAATTTGAAGTGGGATGAGGTAGTTAGAAAACGTACCACTTAATCCGGCTGTCAAGACAAAGAATACCATGATTGTACCGTGCATTGTAACCAATGCTAAATAAAAGGTCGGATCTAATGCACCAGATTCAGTGATCCATCCACCCAATAAAGGCCGAAGAAATGAAAGATCCATTTCGGGGAAACCAAGTTGAAGGCGAAATAATATAGAAAGGAACCCCCCTATTAATGCCCAAAACATTCCAGTGATCAGAAATTGCTTTCCAATCATTTTGTGATCTTGGGTGAATATATATTTCGTTACAAAATTATCATGATGCTCATGCTCGTGATGATCGTGTGAGGCTGAATCATGATTTGCGATAGTTGCAGTAGCCATAATCTATAATTTTGTTTATTTATTTTCTTTTAACTGAATTTCAGCAAGTTCTTTTGTCTCAGCTGGAAGACCTTCTGCTAAAGCCGGATTCATTTGGATAAAGGATTGTTGCTCTGATATCCATTTTTGATAAGCGGCTGGTTCTACTACCTCAATTACTTTCCTCATGCCAAAGTGACCTTTGCCGCAAATTTCTGTGCAAGCAATCTCATAATTAAACTCAGGATCATTTAATTCAATCCTCATTTCTGCTGTTGTCTTTATCGGCACAAACCAGAATCTAGTAGGCATACCAGGAACAGCATCCATTTTCAACCTCATGTGAGGCGCAAATACGGAGTGAAGTACATCTCTTGCTCTGATCTTAAATAGTACTGGCTCTCCCTTTGGAATAACCACTACCGGAGATGGGAAATCATCAATAGAATTTTTATCAGTAAAGTCTATTCCATGTGAATTTGATGCAGTAATCAAACGATAATCATAATCACCCAATACCTTATCGGTGCCAGGATATCGAACCTCCCAAGCAAACTGATACCCCATTATTTCTACCACATGAGCATTTTCTGGCGCAGGGGCGGTGATATCAGACCAAGCCATCCAACCAGAAATAACCAAACCAGCCAGAACAATACCTGGAACGACTGTCCAGAGAATTTCAAGCTTGTTATTATCAGGATAGAAAGAGGCTTTTCGCTTTTCGTCGTATTGGTATTTATATGGAAAAACAAACAATAAGACGTGTGTTATTAAGAATACAACACCTGTAACCGCCATGGTAATCCAGAATAACTGATCTGTAACAATTCCATGCTCAGACGCGATAGGTAATTGATAATTATCATATTCTTTAATCGAATACCAAAACATTAGAGCTCCAGTTCCCAACATAAACACTATGAACAACATAGCATTAACCTTATTACTTCCAGAGGCTATTTTTTTATCAGAGCCCTTTACTACTGTAACCAACGTTTGGATTCTATAGACCATCCATATAATGGACAATAATAATAGAACACCTACTCCAATCAGAAATCCGTACATACCTTAATTTTTTAGGCTGTTATTAAATGTGATGATGATAACTCTCTTCGAGCATCGGGTGATTTTTGGGGATCAAATTACCTTTGGCTAAGCCCCCTAACACTACCAAAGCCATTGCTGAACCATAAACTAGAAACATTCCAATCTCCATAAATCCTACTCCGCCATTATGTCCAAGCGTGCCTGGTTGAACCATTAGGAAGAAGTCTACCCAGTGACCAGCAATAATTAAAGAACAAACCAACTTTAGGAAAACTCCATGTCTTTTTGCATCTCGTGTCATTAAAACTAGGAAGGGTAGCACAAAGTTCATCGCTATGTTTACAAAAATGAACGGTCCATACACGTCAGAACTCAGTCTCTCAATAAAGTAAACTGATTCTTCAGGTATGTTGGCATAATAGATCAGTAGAAACTGGGAAAACCATAAATAAGTCCAGAAAATAGTAAAGCCAAAAACGAATTTACCCAAGTCATGAATATGGTTCTCATTCACCATTTCAAGATAACCTTCTCCTTTTAGGAAAATTGTGAGTAAAGTCATCGCAGATAGACCTGCAACAAACCAAGAAGAAAACACATACCATCCAAAAAGAGTAGAGAACCAGTGTGTGTCTATTGACATGACCCAATCCCAGGCAGCTATCGAAGAGGAAACTGCAAAGAAAATGATAAAGAAAGCTGACATGCTTCTGATCTTATACCACGAGGTACTTCCACCAAGGGAATCTTCGGCGTAAGATAGACTCTTCAACTTATTGAAAAAGAAAACCCAAAAACCAAAGAATAAAACCATCCGAAAAATATAGAACACTGGGAATGTACCTTTCGCCATTGGCCAATAGAAGAATGCACCCTTTCCATCAATGATTTTATCATATTCTGCTCCACCTTCTACAAACAAAGCACTGTGCGTCCAGTGAAACAGACTATGATTGGCTATAAAGAAAGTCGCAATCATTAAGACTGCCGCATATGGTAACCAATTTCCAAATGAAAGCATCACCCTTACGATGGGCGCAGACCATCCTGCTTGCGCAGCATACTGAATAGCAAAAAAGAAAACTCCAATAATTGCAATACCAGTAAAATATACATTGTTGATCCAAAGATTAGCATAGAGTCTTTCATACCAATGAAATGGATGAGCAGCTGCCTCTGCACCTTCTTCCGCGTGACCTCCGAAGATCCCCATCAAAATACCGATAACAAGAAGTACTGCACCTATTCCCAAAACAGTCAGAATAGACTTTTTGGTTGCGGCGGTCAAAACAAACTTTTGATCCAGGTTATAGTGTTGTGCGTCGTGAGCCATAATTAATTTGCTGGAGTTTCTTCAGTTGATACTTCGGCCTCAGCTACTACAGGAGTTTGCGCACCTTGACCACCTTGAATTTTTTGTTTTACGTACGAAACGATCTTCCAACGATCTTCAGGAAGAATCTGAGAACCATGAGCTCCCATTCTGCCTTTCCCTTTTGTGATCACATGGAAGATATGTCCTTCTGGTAAACCTAAATAGGCACCTCCGGTAAGATTCGCTACACCGCCAATCTTCATTCCTGCCTTACCGTCACCTTCGCCACCTTTTCCATGGCAAGTAGAACAATAGTTAAGGAACAACTGCTCACCTTCTGCCAATACCTGATCAGTCGGCTCAAATGGGTTCCTAACTGTTTGCCCAGCTAATTCCAACTCGGAAGTCTTCAATCTGTAAGGCAGATAACCATTTTTATTACGAGGAACAGTATTCGCTACTGGCTCTCTCATGTTCATGTTATTGGGATTGTTAGTATTACTGTTGTAATACTCACCTTTTCCATCCTCACGCGTTGAAAGCCAAGCTCCTTGGGATTCATCTGTGATTTGTGTCAATGGCTCATAAGCCACTGAGTGATACATCTGAGGGGCATATTCAAGACCCTGATCATTCCCTCCAGCTTTGCAACCAACCAGAAGTAATCCAGTTATTGCAAATGAAAGTAAACTATAAGTGTTAGTAATCTTCATCGTTCCAGATTTACTATTCAAAACTTTTTTTATTAACCTCTGTCGCTCCAGAAGATTTAAGAATTGCTTCAATTGCAACTAAATCGATTGCGGAATTATTCGCAATATCAATTGCCATGATGTGCTTATCATCCGTGCTTCTCAGGTCAAATATTCTAGGTTGAGCCCAAGGCTTAAGATTAGAACTGATCATGAAGACACCCACCATACCAAAAGCTGCCAAAAGAACAGTCATTTCAAATGTAACTGGGATAAAAGCGGGGAAGGAAGCATAATCTTTACCACCAATAATCATAGGCCAGTCAAAACTCATCATGTAGTACTGCATGGTCAAAGCCAATGTAGTACCTAACATACCAAATAAGAAGGCTGCGATTGGCAAACGACTTCTCTTGTAGCCGAGAACTTCGTCTAATCCGTGAACCGGGTAAGGGGAATAAACCTCATCGATTTTCACTCCGTTAGCTCTCACCTCTTCTACTGCGTGGAGTAACACGTCCTCATCGTCAAATACTCCTAAAACAAAATGTGTATCTCTTTCCATGATTATTTAGACACTTTTTCAGATGAAGATTTCAATACTGCCTTTACCTCCGCCATGTTGATCACTGGGAAAAACTTAGCAAATAAGAAGAATAAGGTGAAGAACAATCCAAACGTAAACAAATAGACTCCTACGTCAGCCCATGTTGGGTAGAACATCGCCCAAGATGATGGCAAGTAGTCTCTGTGAAGTGAAGTCACGATAATTACAAATCGCTCAAACCACATTCCAATATTCACAACAATAGATAATGCAAATGTTGCTGCAATTGAAGTCCTGATTTTCTTAATCCAGAACAATTGTGGGGAAATCACATTACAAGTCATCATCGTCCAATATGCCCAGAAGTATGGACCAGTCGCTCTGTTATAAAAGGCATAGAACTCAGGTTCTACTCCAGAATACCATGCGATAAAGAACTCAGTAATGTATGCAACACCTACAATAGAACCCGTTACGATAATTACAATATTCATTAACTCAATATGACCAATCGTAATATAATCCTCGAGTTTGAAAACTTTTCGGGTTACAATCATTAGTGTCAATACCATTGCAAAACCAGAGAAAATCGCTCCTGCAACGAAATATGGAGGGAAAATCGTGGTATGCCATCCAGGGATAACTGAAGTAGCAAAGTCAAAAGACACAATCGTGTGTACTGACAGTACCAGAGGAGTAGCCAAACCTGCAAGGATTAAAGATACTGACTCGTATCGCATCCAAGTTTTGGCAGCGCCATCCCAACCGAATGAAAGTGCACCATAAATAGTCTTTCGCAAACCTGTAGCTCTATCTCGGATAGTGGCAAAATCAGGGATCAAACCGATATACCAGAATACTAACGAAACTGAGAAGTAGGTGGAAATCGCAAACACGTCCCAGAGAAGTGGTGAGTTAAAATTAACCCATAGTGATCCAAAAGTATTTGGAAGTGGAAGTGCCCAATAAGCTCCAAGCCAAGGACGTCCCATGTGAATAACAGGGAACATCGCAGCACAGATCACGGCGAAAATGGTCATTGCCTCGGCAGCTCTGTTAATGGATGTTCTCCATTTCTGTCTGAAAAGCAATAATACTGCTGAGATCAAAGTACCTGCGTGACCGATACCAACCCACCAAACAAAGTTGGTAATATCCCAGGCCCAGCCCACAGTTTTATTTAGACCCCACATGCCAATCCCTTCCCAGAGAGTAGCAATAATTGCAATCGATCCTAGAGCTAATACTCCAGCGGCGGTAAGGAAAGCAAGAAACCAACCTAAAGATGGTTTCCCTTCTACTTGACGGCACACATCATGTGTCACATCGTGGTAGGTTTTACCCCCGGTAACTAATGGATCTCGTACGGATGAAGTAACCTGCATAGTTTATAAAATTAAGATTACGCTTCGTTTTTGTCTTTATTTCTGATTTTGGTAAAGTACCATACGTTTGGACTAACGTTGATCTCTTCCAATACATGGTAAGCTCTTTCTTCGCCAACTTCTTTCAATGCTGAGGTATTATTTTCCTCAATTTTAAGAAGCTTAGAAACTTGGCTATTTGCATCATTCATGTCCCCAAATACCAACGCATCGGTAGGACAAGCTATGGCACATGCAACATTGATCTCGCCATCTTGTACTTTTCGCTTTTCGCGCTTGGCAGTCAATTTACCAGCCTGAATACGCTGCACACACATTGAGCATTTCTCCATCACACCTCGTACTCGTACGGTGACGTCTGGGTTCAATACCATTTTACCTAGGTCATCATTCTGAGCGACATTGACTCCAGCGAAGTCTTTGTTGTCATGGTACTTAAACCAGTTGAATCGACGGACCTTATACGGACAGTTGTTTGCACAATATCTAGTACCAATACATCTGTTATATGTCATTTGGTTAAGACCTTCTGAAGAGTGTGTCGTTGCTGCCACTGGACATACTGTCTCACATGGTGCATTGTTACACTGCTGACACATCATCGGTTGGAAAGTAACCTCTGGATTATCAGCTGCGATTTCCATTGCTTTCAAATCATCTGCCGGAGCATCTGAAGAATAATAACGATCAATTCTGATCCAAGCCATTTCTCTTCGATTCAATACTTCCTGCTTACCAACTACTGCCACGTTATTCTCCACCTGACAAGCAATAGAACATGCGCTACAACCAATACAGGAGTTCATATCTATGGCAAGACCCCAGTGATGTTGGCTATATTGATGTCCTTTCCAAAGCGAAATTTTAGAAGGCTTGATAAATTCACCGTCTTTATAAATTTCCGGATGATATCTTCCTGCTCCTGCATCCTCCTTATATTCACCTAAAGTAGCTTCTTGGATTACGTTTTCACGTCCCATGAAAGTTTGGTGAGTCTGAGTTCTTGCAATTTTATATTTATCTTCAGTAACGGCGATTTCTACTCCAGCGGTAAGATCGAAATTTACAAAGCCTTTTGAAGCATCAAGCAATTCGTAAGCGTTAACGCCTACTCCATTTGCTACTCTTCCAGCTTTGGTTCTCCCATATCCTAACGCCAAACCAAAAGTACCATCTGCCTGACCAGGCTGTATCATGATCGGAACGATCAATGATTTACCATTTACAGTTATCGATGCCATACCTGTATTTTCTTCATACATGGTAACTCCATTCGCTGCAGCCCATTTTTGGGAGACAGTTAAATAGTTATCCCAAGTTGCCTTAGTGATTGGATCTGCCATCTCTTGCAGCCAAGGAATGTTGGCATAAATACCATTTCCTATTCCTACTTTCGAATAAATCACCAATTCAGGACTTGTGTTTCCAGTTGCGGATGCTTTCGCAACAGCGGCAGCTGCAATAGATACATCTCCGACTGGAGTAGGAGCAACGGCTGTGGAATCAATTGCCAAAACACCATTATATAAGGTAGTATCCCAGAACTCTTGGAAATCACCTGCAGTTTCAACCAAGGTATAAACCTCATTTTGCCAAACTGACTGAAGAAAATCAAAATAGTTGGAAGTAGATCCACCCCAAACAAGGAAAGACTCCTGTGCTTGTCTAGAATCAAACAATGGAGAGATCGTCGGCTGAGAAAGCGAGAAATGTCCACGCTTTGGCTCGAAATCATTCCAAGACTCTAGGTAATGGTGATCCGGTGCAACCATTTGTACCAAAGATGAAGTCTCATCCATTGTACCGTTTGTTGCTAAACTCACTTTTGCTTTAGCAATACCTTCAGCAACTTCAGCTCCTTTTGCGAAATCATAAACTGGGTTACAGTTGTAGAAAATCACTCCTCCTACTTGCCCGGCTTTCAATTCAGCAACGAATTGGTTCATTCGAGCATCATCGCCTTTTCTGAAATGAACTGGGTTTGCAAAATCAACTGTCGTTCCATTTGCGCCGAGCATTTCATTGATTGCATTGATCACAACTTGTACATTCGGATCATTAGATCCAGATACTACAAGTGAAGCACCTTTGCTAGCCCAAAGATCATTTGCAGCTTTGTCTAGGTGAGCAATTTCAACTGCTCCAGCCGAAACTTGGGTTGCTCCTGCTTTTTTTGCAATAGAGTTATATAGTGCTAAAACAGCCAATCCACTTTGAGAAGCTCTAATTGGGGTTCTGTAATCAGCATTTGCACCAGTCATCGATAGATTCGATTCAAACTGATAATGTCTTGACATTTCTGGACGCTCTTTGCTAATCTTACGAGTCTTAGCATATTGTCCAGCAAATTCAATTGGAGAAATCCAAGTACCTAAAAAGTCTGCTCCGAAAGAAACAATGGTCTTTGCTTTATCAAAGGAATAGGATGGAATAACTGCAGTACCATAGTAGGTCTCTGCTGCTTTCTTAATACCGTAATTTGAAATAGGATCATATTGGATCAACTCCGCTCCACCTACAGAATCAGAGAAAATCTGAATAGCTTTTAGCGTGGAAGGAGAGAGAATAGTATTTGATACAATCTTTACATTTCCAGCAGACGCAAACTTTGCTTTAACTTGTGCATCTATAGTAGCCCAATCCGATTTTTCACCGCTAATGTAAGGACTTGCTAATCGCTCTTTGTCATAAAGAGAAAGAATGGATCCTTCTACGATAGCATTTACTTTTCCCTTATTAATAGGAGAAAGCGAGTTACCGTCAATTTTGATAGGTCTACCTTCTCTTGTCTTTACAACAATAGAAGCATAGTCACCACCGGTAGAATAAGTAGAAGCGTAATAATTAGGAATAGAAGGGTTGATATCAACCGGCTTGTTTACATAAGGGATCGCCTTTCTTACTGGAGCCTCGCAAGCTGCCAAAGAAGCTGCTGCTAAACTGAAACCCATTACTTTAAGGAAGTCTCTTCTTGAGGAACTTCCATCTTCGCTTAAGCTTGACGGAAGCTCGACAAATTCCTTATCGGCGTTCTTTACAAACTCTGGATCGTTATTGAGCTGCTCAAGTCCTTTCCAGTATGTTTTTTTATTTTCCTTCATTTTATAGTCTAGAATGAATTTTCAAATAGGGTGATGAATTAATAGTGGCATTTCGCACATTCCAAACCTCCGATATCCTTTACTTTCAAGGCATCTTTAGAATCTGTGTGCAATTGAACCAACTTATCATAGTAAGCATTGCCGTCTGTAGTAATCTCAGTCTGTCTGTGACAGTCGATACACCATCCCATGGTTAATGAACTGTGTTGACCTACGACTTCCATTTCCTGAATAGGACCGTGACAAGTCTGGCATTCGACTCCTCCCACCTTCACGTGTTGGGAATGATTGAAATATGCCAGATCAGGAAGGTTGTGAACTCGTACCCACTCAATCGGCTTATTATTATCTACAGCATCATAGATTTTTTGAATTTCAGGTGAAATCCCTTCTTTACCTTCCAAATTTTGAATATGTGTATGACAATTCATACAAATATTTGCAGAAGGGATATTGGCAGATTTGCCGATCTCAACTCCAGTATGACAATACTGACAAGCAATCTCCAAAGTACCTGCATGAAGTGCATGCGAGTATGCAATAGGCTGCTCTGGAGCATAGCCTTGCTGAACACCCACTGAATATAATCCATCAATAGCGGTCTTCGCTACCATAGCCACTACTAAAGCAGTAACAATAATGATGAAACCATCGCTTTTTAGGATTTTTCCAAATTGAAATTTCTGGGTGACAAATTCTTTGTCGCTCTCGTCAAGGTCTTGACTTGTCAAGTATTTCGATAGAACTGAAATAATCAAACCGAGAACTACCAGAATCAGCAGAAGAACTACCACCAATACTGCCAAGATTCCGGTCAGATATTCATTTGGAATTCCACCCCCTGCTGCAACAGCACCACCATCAGCGGTTCCTGCAGCGGCAGCAGCGGCTGCTGGGTCTACCTTATCTCCATATTCGATGTAAGACAATAAACTACCTAAATCAGCATCACTTAAAAAAGCATACGAAGGCATAACAGAGTTATTGTACTCTTTATACAATGCCACTGCGTAGGCATCTCCGGAAGCAATCATAGCCTGCGAATTTTTGATCCAGCTTTTAACCAAAACAGGATCCCTTCTTTCCGTAACTCCTCTCAATGAAGGGCCGATATACTTTTCATCCAACTTGTGACAGGTACTGCAGTTGGCTTTGAAAATTGCTTTGCCTGCTGCCACTGCTTCTGGACTTTCTTCTACTGAAGGGTCAACCGCAAAAGCTTGAGTCCCTATCAGCATGAAAAACAGCACTGCCAGCGTGTGGAAATTCAATCGAACCCCTACTAACGAGCGTTTTGATAACATATTTTAGCTAATTAAATAGTTTAAATGGTTTTCTATAACCCTTGCAAAGGTACTACCCGAAGCCTATTTTTCAAACATGGATTCGAACCTCAACATTGTTTGTAAAGAATATCAATTGAATTGATATAAATTTGATTTTCAATTAGTTATGTATTTTAAAATGCACTTTTTACAATTTAGAACTATTATAAATAAAGTATTTTTTGCTTTTAAAACGTAGGCTTCTGAGAATCAACCTTAAATACTTTTCTCAAGCCGGAATCTGCATTTGACCGACCAATATATTTCCGTCAATCTAAAAATAAGTAATTCCTTTTTTGGAGGAATAGAGATAATACCTACATTTGCATTCCAATTGAGATTGGTCGAGTGGCCGAGTGGCTAGGCAGAGGTCTGCAAAACCTCGTACAGCGGTTCGAATCCGCTCTCGACCTCAATCTAAGCATTCGCCACGGCGAATGCTTTTTTTTTGCCCTAAGACCTTGGAGAAAAAATTATTACCTAAATCATTTGAATTATCAGGGGAACCTGACTTTTCCAGTTTTCTAAAACAAAAAAAGTGTCCACCTTTCGGCAGACACTTTTTACTATTTTCAGAATTCTGAATAGGGAATTACTTCTTTCCTTCCATTTTCTCTTTCAATTCAGCAAGAGCATCCAAGTCACCTAGGGTAGACTTCTCTGCTGGTGCGGATGAAGAAGAGGAGGAAGAAGAACCTGAATCAGAAGAATCTTCTTTTTTCTTGGTTACAGCCTTCTTTGCTGGCTTCGCTTCTTCTTTGAACATCGCTGTGTGCGATAGAACAATTCGCTTGTCATCTTTAGAGAACTCAGAAACTTTGAATTCAAGTGACTCACCAACTTCAACCTGAGAACCATCTTCTTTCTCTAGATTTTTGATTGTGGCAAATCCTTCTAGCCCGTAAGGAAGCTCAAGTACTGCACCTTTGTCATTCTTAGAATTGACAGTACACTTATGAACAGATCCTACTGGGAATACAGATTCGAAAGTATCCCAAGGGTTTTCTTCCAACTGCTTATGTCCAAGTGCTAATCTTCTATTGTCTACGTCAAGCTCAAGAACAGCTACTTCTAGCTCATCTCCTACTTTCACAAACTCAGATGGATGCTTGATTTTCTTAGTCCAAGAAAGGTCAGATACGTGAACCAAACCATCGATTCCCTCTTCCAACTCAAGGAAAAGACCGAAGTTTGTCAAGTTTCTTACTACACCTTTATGCTTAGAACCTACTGCATATTTGGTATTCATATCAGCTTTGGTCCAAGGATCTTCAGTCAATTGCTTGATACCAAGCGACATTTTACGATCATCCTTATCTAAAGTCAATACTACTGCTTCCACTTCGTCACTTACTTTAACGAAGTCTGCAGGATTTCTCAAGTGCTGTGACCAGCTCATTTCTGAAACGTGGATCAAGCCTTCAACACCAGCAGCAAGCTCAAGGAATGCACCATAGTCAGCTACATTTACAATCTTACCTTTTACTCTGCTTCCAACCTCAAGGCTAGCAGCTAAAGAATCCCAAGGATGAGCAGTCAATTGCTTCATACCCAAAGAAATTCGCTTCTTATCATCATCAAAATCAAGTACTACAATCTGAACCTTCTGGTCAAGCTGTAACACTTCTTCTGGATGATTGATACGTCCCCAAGAGATATCTGTAATGTGAAGTAGACCATCTACACCTCCAAGATCGATGAATACACCGAAGTTGGTCATGTTCTTGATCACACCTTCCAATACTTGACCTTTCTCAAGGTTGTTTAGAATCTCAGCTTTCTGCTTCTCAAGATCTTTCTCGATCAACACCTTATGAGATACTACTACGTTATCATTTGCGTGGTTGATTTTCACCACTTTCACTTCCATCTTCTTACCTACATAGATATCGAAATCCCGGATAGGCTTCACGTCGATCTGAGAACCTGGCAAGAACGCCTCAACACCGTAGATATCTACGATAAGACCGCCTTTAGTTCTACGCTTTACAAGACCTTCGATCACGTTGTCAAACTCAAGTGCATCTTCGATATCTTTCCAAGCACGAACGATCTTCGCTTTCTTGCGAGATAGGATCAACTGACCAAGGTAGTTCTCCTGCTCTTCGATAAATACCTCTACAGTATCACCTACTTTGATAGACTCTAGATCTCTGAATTCTGACAATGGAACCAATCCATCGGATTTGAAACCGATATTGATGATTACATCTTTGTCATTTATTCCTACGACGGTACCTTTAATTACTTCTTTCTCAGTGATTTCGTTCAATGTATTCTCATACATTGCCGCCATTTGCTCACGCTGCGCTTTGGAATATCCTTCACCAAAACCTTTGGTTTCGAAATCTTCCCAGTTAAATTCTGCTTTGTTAGACATAATACTTTTAACCCTAGTTAAGCAACAGTCTAAGGGTCATCGGACTGCCGGTTTTAGTTGTAAATCAATGAATTAACCAATGTCAACTCACCCCATTCACTCGAACGGACTGCAAAGGTAAGGTTTTTATGATATTTGAAAAATTATCATGTGAAATCAAGACTCTTTTTGCAGAAGTATGTGCTTTTAGCTGATTTTCTCCAAGAATCGGCTTAAAATTGGAACGAAAAAAATACATGGATTATGACTCCACCATAAAGGAAGATTAAATCTGACATATCCCTTTTCGGAAGTAGCAGAACAGCTTTGTGACCTTAGGGCAAGACTTTGTGGACTTTGTTATAAAAAAGGATAAAAAAAAGCCCTGATCCTGATGGATATCGGAACAGGGCCTTGCAAGCAAAGAGTGAAAGATTTATTTACGAACTCAAACTTAATTAAAATTCATCATGTACAAATTTTTTCAATGGATTTATACCCTCTATTCTGGCTTACTTTTTATCCTACTTATGCTGGTATTTGGCCTATTTATTATTATCCCACTTCTGATTAGTGACCGTGGGGACAAAATCTCTTTTGTATTTATCCGACTTTGGGCCGGGATTTGGGCGGCACTTTCTGGAATTCGATTTGAGGTCCAAGGCAAAGAGCATATCGATAGCTCCACCTCCTATATCTACATTTTCAATCATCGCTCATTTATCGATGCTCCCATGATCCCTTTATGTGTTCCCCAAGAAGTGCGGGCAATCGGGAAAAAAGAACTTTCAAAAATCCCAGTCTTCGGGACAATCGTTGGAAAGCTTGCAGTCTGGGTAGATCGTGACGATACGAAGTCAAGACGAATTAGTGTGGAGCGCCTTATTGTTTATCTGAAAAAAGGCATCTCGATCGTAGTTGCTCCAGAAGGAACACGAAACGACACCAATGAAACGCTACTCCCCTTTCAACGAGGCGCTTTTCGTCTGTCTATCGAAACAAGAATTCCCATCATGCCAATGGCAGTCATCGGAGCCGACAAAATCATGAAGCGGGGTTCCATCCTCCTTAGCCCTGGAAAAGTCAGCGTATATTTTTCTCCAGCGATGATGCCTCCAGTGGAATCAGAAAATGCAATCCAAGAATTTACAGATAAATGCGCCGCAAGGATTGAAGCGATGATTCTGACGGATGAATAGAGCCTTTATACCTTTTCCTCAATTACCTCAGCGGCATCACTAGTCAATTCCTCAAAAAGCACATAAATCGCCAAGTAAGTCACTGGAACGGTCACCAAAAGTCCAATGAGCAAGGCTAGCAAACCGGCAATATTCAAAAGTACCAACACCATGATAAAGCCAAAAAACTTCCACCAATTGGTATGCACCAGTCTTCGGCTGTATTCCATAGAAGTCCAAAAATCAAAACCTCCAAAAATCCCAAATAGGATGGCGAACATATACCCTACTCCTAGATAAACACCAGGGATAATCAGCGCAATAATACCTAAGACTGTCAAGATTCCGCTCACCAAATTGATGGTGACGACTAGTAACCAGTATTTGAACCCATCAAAATAGTTTTGAAAATCGACGTATTCTTCCTGACTGATTCGATTGGCGACCAGGTAAAAACCAGCTACCAAGGCGGGAGCCAAAAGTATGGTGTAGATGGAAAGAAACTCCTCCAAATAGATAGTAAAACCAGCTTGAATACTTCCGATCACAACCATAAACCCAATATGAAAAGCAGCCCGGGCTTTAAATAAAACCCAGGCCTTTTCCAATATTTCTTGGATCTGAAAATCTACCCCTCCAGCTATAATCTCCTCTAGTTTTCTCCGATCCATTGAGTATTACTTCGTGAAAGCTTCGAGAATATCGTGCTTTGTGATGATATGAATATTGTTCTGAGTATCTCTTACTAGTACAGCCTTTTCCTTTTCCACCATTGATGAAAGCACATCAAGTGTGCTATCCAACGCTACAAATTTCATCGAGGCTTCCATGACGTCAGACACGAGGGCGTCCTTCAAGGTTGGATTATCAATGATTCGTGCCAAAAGCTTATTATCTGTCAAGCAACCTATTACCTCTCCATTCTCCATCACAGGAATCTGTGAGACACTGGTTTTATTCATCAAACCTATCGCAGATTTTACTGAATCGGTCTTTTGTGCAGAAACAATAGAATAACTTCCGTTTCGCTGGGCAATGATATCTCTCGCGGTAGAGAAAGTCTTGTCTTCTAAGAATCCATGATTTCGCATCCAATCATCATTATAGACTTTTCCTAAATAGCGAGTTCCGTGATCAGGAAGGATAATTACCATTTGATCACCTTCTTTTAGATTTTCTTTTGCCCATTCCAAAGCCCCGTGTACAGCAGATCCGCAAGACCAACCTATAAATAAGCCTTCCTCCCTTGCTAATCTACGGGTCATTACTGCGGCATCCTTATCCGTCACCTTGACAAAATGATCGATCATGTCGAAATCAACATTCTTTGGAAGGATATCTTCTCCAATCCCTTCGGTGAGGTAAGGATAAACTTCCTTCTCATCAAATACCCCAGTCTCCTTATACTTTTTGAATACAGATCCATACGTATCGATTCCCACTGTTACTACGTTTGGATTCTGCTCTTTTAAAAATTTCGCTGTTCCACACATCGATCCACCCGTACCTACACCCGCTGCATAATGGGTGATTTTACCATCTGTATCTTTCCAAATTTCCGGTCCAGTCGTCTCGTAATGAGCTAAGGTGTTGGAAAGGTTATCGTATTGATTTGGGTAAAAAGAATTAGGAATATCTGCATTCAGCTTCTTAGCAACAGAGTAGTAAGACCTTGGATCTTCTGGAGAAACGTTTGTTGGGCAAACTATCACCTCAGCTCCTACTGCTTTTAGGATATCGATTTTCTCTTTGGATTGCTTATCCGCCATGGTAAAAATACACTTGTAGCCTTTGGTTATTGCCGCCAAAGCCAAACCCATTCCGGTATTCCCACTTGTCCCCTCGATGATTGTACCTCCCGGCTTGAGCAATCCCGCTTTTTCAGCATCCTCCACCATTTTGATCGCCATTCGATCTTTCATGGAATTACCTGGGTTGAAATACTCGACTTTCACTAGGACTTCGCCTTTGATGCCCTTATTCAACTTATTTAAGCGGATCATCGGGGTATTTCCGATGGTTTCAATAATGGAGTTGTAAATCATAGTTGTTACTTTTGGAAAGACAAAATTACAGGAATTTTCTGGGTCAAAGGGATTCAAACCTGTTAAAACAAAATAAAATTCTGTGATCTAAAGTTCTTTAAATTCCAATCGCTTCAAGATATCCAAGGTGACGTGAACTAGAATCAGCGCTACAAAGGTCATCCCTACAGATAAAGTCAACAATGCCCAGACAAACTGCTTACTAACTGCAAAAGCTATGATAGAAGCAATACCTGTTGGGATCAAGCCAAAAAGCAAAATACCTCCAATCATAAATGGTTTGATCAATACTCGGTCCCAACCTTCATCCAATCCGATTTGAGGAATCAGGGTGATTCCCAAACCTGTGAGGTAAAAGGCAATGATCCCAATCAAAAAACTTGGAATCACCAACCAGTCCAAACCCGCAATCAAAACGGTAGGGATGATCATCACTGCGCAAAAAAGAAGAATTTGCACTAGGTCTAACTTGATCATATTCCAAAACTTAGCGCTCCAACTCGCAGGGATCAAGTAGAAAAAGGGTTTTTTCAGATCTCCAATATTTGCCCTACCTATACCTGCAAGGAAATAAATCAAAATGAGGATGAGTAAATAAAAGTAAATCACGATGTGTGAGAACCAATCAAACAAAGAGAGGATCGCAAATAGAATCCCCAAACCGGCCAAAATCAAGGAATAAAGGCCAAACAATGGATGAAAATCCTGCCGAGAGGCATGGATATAGTTACGCCAATAGAAAGCCTTGGCACCAGAACCAAAATCAGGCAAAGCCAACTTCTTTTTGGTATTTAGACTGAAATTAGCTTCGCTTTGCTCCTGCTTCCCACGTACCTTTTCTAATTTCTCCTCATTGGATTTGGTCACTTCTAAGACATCTTCGTAGTAGTAGCCTGAAAACTGAATCACCAATTTCAACACCACAAAATAGAACAAGCAATAAAGACCTACAAAAGCGGAAGATAGAATCCAATTTTCCTGAGACCAATAAGACATAATCCCTCTACTCCAACCTACAATCGGAAACAGATTAAACCAAGGTGATGCGATCCAAGAAAACATTCCCTGCCAAAATTTCTCCGCCATCAAACCCGGAATTAAAATCATCCCTCCAAGTAAAATCGCTAAAATGATTACCCCAATTTTGATGTATTCCAATATCCCAAACTTGGTATGGAGCGTGTAAACCAAGAACCGAATTGGTTGAATTAAAAAGAAAAAGAAGCCAACCGCCAAAACTGTAAAAAACAGATTGCCAAACCCCAAATCCAACTTACCGGCAGTTTGACTGATCCCGTAGAAAGAAAACAATGCTGCTCCACCGAGGGAAGGCAGAATCGATCGCCCCATATAATAAATCAGGAGATTTTCTGGCTTTACTGGAGCAGTGAAAAGCAAATTGACATCTGCCATTTTGAAAAAGCTGACGTTCTTTTTGGTTGCCCGATAAAGTTGATAGATCAAAAAAACCAAAGCTAGCAGGGTTACCCCACCTATAATATTTTGAACAGAAAAATCAACTTCTGGAAGTCCATTCGTATCCAAATCTGGAATCTCAGGAGTTCCATTCTCATCAGTATTACCTAGACGCAACCAGTACATAAAGAAGAAATACCCAATTACTGCAGCGTAGGGAAATAATCGAAGCGGATTTTTAAGAATCAACTTGAGATTATTGAGCAAGATCAGGAGATCTTTTCTCAGTAATAGTTTGATCTCACGCATCCTTAGTCAATTCTAAAAACAGATCTTCTAACGACACACCAGCTCCTTGCTCGGCCTGCATTTTTAGGTTAGCAATACTATCATTTCCAATAATACGTCCGTCCTTCAAAATCATAATTCGGTCTGCGATGCTTTCCACACTATCAATCAGGTGCGTACTCACTAGAATGGTTTTTCCTTGATTTTTCAGCTCCTTAAAAACCTGTCGCGTATTCTTGATGGCTTTAGGATCTAAGCCGATCATTGGCTCATCAAAGAATAATACCTGCGGATCGGGAAGTAAAGCGCAGCAAATCGATACTTTTTGGCGCATGCCTTTGGAAAGGTCTCTGCCTAACTTCTCCGACTTATCGTTCAACTCAAAGAGCTCCATTAATTCATCCCCTTTCTTTTTCCAATCCACCACATTATATGCCTGAGCGATAAATTGAAGATGCTCCCGCACTGTCAAAAGGTCATAGACATAAGGCGTCTCCGGAATATAGCTAAAGAGCCGCTTCGCCTCTACCGTCAAATGATCATATCCACCAAGTGTGATTTCTCCGGAGGTTTTCCGAAGGAGTCCCACAATACACTTCATTGTGGTGCTTTTCCCTGCCCCGTTTGGACCCAAGAGTCCGACTACCTCGCCACCCTGTAATTCAAAAGTAATATCATCGACGGCATTTTGCTTGCCATAGGTTTTAATCAGGTTGGTGACAGTTAACATAAAAGAGGTTTGATTTTAAAGCTAAAACTACAGGAATGAAATTTAGGTTACACAATTTTGGAATCTTTTTGACGATAAGATTTCTATGAAAACTGATCCCCAAATCATATTAATAAGGAAAAACTAGTCACGTTGATCTGCTTTATAGACATCTTCAATGGCACAAAGGCACCACAAGCAGCTAGCTCCTGAACGATAATACACTTAGGCCCAGCTCTTAAAAGAAGGAAATGAACGTAGTCTCAATCATGGACTGGAATATCAGAAACTAAAAAGTCAGCGTGACTTGATCAGCCTCTGGCTCCTGCTAAAAGGTAAAGCACTGCCATACGCACTGCCACTCCATTTTCTACTTGATCCAAAATAATTGCCTGATCTGAATCTGCAACATCGGAGTTCAATTCCACTCCACGATTGATCGGTCCAGGGTGCATGATCACGATTTCTTTGTCCAGTTCAGAGAGCAGTTTTTTATTGATCCCATAATAAAGCGAGTATTCTCGAAGGCTTGGGAAATATTTGATTTGTTGTCGCTCTAGCTGGATTCGGAGCACATTTGCCACATCGCACCATTGAAGTGCTTTTTTCACATCCAATTCTACTTTTACCCCAAGGCTTTCAATATGTTTTGGAAGTAAGGTGATCGGCCCACAAACCATCACTTCTGCACCTAGCTTTTGGAGGCAGAAAATATTAGATAATGCTACTCTGGAATGTAGGATATCTCCAATTATTGCGACTTTTTTTCCAGCTACTTCTCCAAATTTCTCTTTAATAGAATACGCGTCCAAAAGTGCCTGCGTTGGATGCTCATGCGTACCGTCACCGGCATTGACAATATTGGCCTTTACATTTCTGGAAAGAAAATGTGGAGCTCCCGGGCTAGCATGCCGCATCACCACCATATCCACTTTCATCGCTAGAATATTATTGACTGTATCCACGAGCGTCTCGCCTTTTTTCACCGAGGAGTTGCTTGAAGAGAAATTCACTACATCAGCAGAAAGTCTTTTTTCTGCTAACTCAAAAGAAAGTCTCGTCCGAGTAGAGTTTTCGAAAAATATGTTGGCAATAGTGATATCCCGAAGTGAAGGCACTTTTTTGATTGGCCTATTGATCACTTCTTTGAAATTAGCCGCTGTTTCCAAAATGAGCTGGACATCATTCTCGGTAATATTCTTAATTCCTAATAGGTGTCTGGTACTTAGTTGCGACATAGTCATGATTTTACTTTCTCAGTGAGCCAAATAGCATCTTTTTCATAGCCTTGGTCCGCCCATTCTACGACTACATATTGACTTTCGAGCGTATTAACTCTTGTCCCATAGTAATCTGGCATAATTGGATAGTCTCGGGTTAATTTTCGATCTACCAGAACCATAAGCTCCACTTTCTGCGGTCTACCAAAAGCAATCATCGCATCCATCGCAGCTCGAACAGACCTCCCTTTGTAGAGGACATCATCGACAAGGATGACTTTTTTTCCTTCTACCAAAAAATCAATTTTGGTCTCGTTGGCTTTCAGGGGAAAATCTCTTCTGCGAAAATCATCTCGGTGAAAGGTCGCATCCAAATAACCTGATGGCACCTTCACTCCAGAAATTTCCTCCAAAAGACTGACGATTTTATCCAATAAAATCGGTCCTCGAGGCTGTAAACCCAATAATACGGTATTATCAAAATTATCATGATTCTCGATCAACTGATGACAGAACCTTCTGAGTATGATCTGAATCTGTCCTTCGTCTAAGACTAGTCGCTTTTGCATGGGGTAGATTTGGGGGTAAATATAAAAAATAAATCTAGTCCAAGGTTGGCAGGGGCTGATACAATTCCCCATCGACAAGAATCTTTGCTAAGAAATAAACCTCCCGAGTTTCCTGACCTCCGGATTCTTTTAAATATCGAATTTTTTGTGTTCCAGATAGTAAGTAATACCGATCATACCAATGGATCAATCGGAGGCTTGATGGGTTGGTCGTTGCGATTCGCTCCTCTTCGTCAGGCAGCTTCAGTTCAAAATCTAAGTGTTCAAAAATCTTCTCACCGTTTTTGAAATAGCTCAATTTGATCGTCAAGTCACGTACATACATGTGATAGTACTCATCCCCCACTACTGCCACTTCTCCAAACGCTTCTGGATAGGTGGTGATCAATCCGTCGTAAGTCGCTGCATTATCCCATATCACTTGACCTGTCTTCGCTACTTTCATGAAATGCGCAGAAAGGTATTGATACTCTGGAGTAGATTGATAAGCTGAAACTGCTGGTGAGTTATATGTACTCGGAGTAGTAAACTCTCGAAAACTCGGATCATAACCGGTACGATTCCAAGTATTGTAGCGATATCCACTGGTGGGTGAAAAGAGCGAGTTAGTGCCTCTCGAACTTTTAATGGCAAATTGATCAAAGTAAATAAAATAAGAATCGTCAGTTTGCTGAATATTGCGGACCGAATAGTAATTTCGGATGGAAGGAATTTTCCCTTTTTCAAGACTCGACATCACCTCTTTTTCCCTTTTATTTTTGGCACGCTCACCGAGGTAATTGTAGAAATTAGGAAAATCTCCCAGTGTATATTGTTTGAATTCATACTCGCCAAATTCATTGATTTCCATGATGTACATCCCTTGGTATGAATCTCTTCGATCATCCCCAAATGCCCCAATCATCGCATTTTGATAATCCTTCTTTTCTATCAAAACCCCATCCAAAATCTCCTGACCAGAATCTCCAAAATTTTCAACTTTGATTTCCCGGACCAAATTCCCTTGGAAGTCGTAGGTATTTATACTCACTTCTCGATTACGATAGGGAGTTTTTCTACTCAAGACCACTTCCAAAGCTTCTAATTCTGGGCGTTTTTTAATCTGTAGAATCTGAGTTTCATCATTGTAAAACCCTTGAAACGTTTGGATATTTTTGTTTTTCAAATCAAGCAGCTGAATTACCGGTCGACTATCGGCATTTCCCATAAAGAGCGCCTGATCACTCAATACCAAAAACTCGACTAGATCCATATTAAGCAGGTTTTCCACGCTGAATTCATAGCCTAGCTTGGTTTCGAGATCGATCCGTAAAATATATTTTTCAGCAGATAGGGCATACCCTTTTCGAAATAGAATATAAAGCTGATTCCCATCTGTATCATAACCCTGAATATCAAAGGCTTCCCTAATCGGATATTCTACCAGTCCACTGGCACTATTTAGGTTGAAATCTGACGTGAAGTATTGGAAGACTTTATTAAAAGTCAGCCCATTGGGAGAAATCGTTCGAAAAGAAACGATCCCATCTTCTGTGGGCGACATTTGAAAGCCTGGATCATACAAGCCTGAATTAACCTCAAATCTACTAATCCACCTCACCTGAGCGAAAAGCCCATTGGAAGTGACTGCGAATAAAACGAGCAAAATTACAATTCTCATAAACTCATTTTCATTAGGATCTCTGCCTCAATTTTGCTGATTGGCATCACGGAAAGTCGGGATTGCTTGATCAGTAAAACTTCGGATAATAGATCAGTTGATTTGATCTCACTTAAACTAACTGGATTTTTCAAGGGCTGTTTGGATTTGATCTTTACGGCAACGAAATCTGCATCCTTAGGATCTGGAAAAGCTTCTTCACGAACCTCTGCCAATCCCACTATTGCTTTTTCCTTCCCACTATGGTAGAAAAATACTTGATCGCCCAATTTCATTTCCTTCATGAAATTTCGAGCTTGATAATTTCGCACGCCATCCCAAATATCTTCCGACTTGGCACTCAAATCGTTCCAAGAGTAAGAATTGGGCTCTGACTTCACCAGCCAATAATTCATTTTCAATTTAATTTACAGCCTGAGTTGAAAATCTTTGATTTCAATTTTAAGTTAACCCTTAGCAACTTAAATTGAAACTCAATTTGAAGACAATTGTCTTTATGCCCTAACGAATACTAAACATTTTGGATCATAAAACCTTACTTAAAAGACTAAAGCTCTGCATTCAACTGATGGAGCTTCACGATGAGAATTCTTTCAAAATCAGGAGTTATCAGACTGCACTCAATTCGCTCGAGCGTGGAGATCAAGATATTATGGAGCTTTCCAGTACCGAACTTTCTCAAATCCCCGGAGTAGGAAAAAGTATTTTGGAAGCAATAGCACAATTAAAGTCCCGTGAATCTTTTGATTTTTTGGATCAACTTTTGGAAAAAACACCCGAGGGCATCCTTGAAATACTTCAAATCAAAGGACTAGGTCCCAAAAAAGTGAAAACTATTTGGGACGAACTGGGAATCACCTCCACTCATGAATTGATGGAAGCTTGCCAATCAGGCAAAGTAGCTAAAATCAAAGGCTTCGGAGAAAAAACCCAAGATACCATCATCCAAAATCTGGAATTCAAAGCATCTAATGCTGGAAAATGGCTCTATGCAGCTATTGAGATAAGAATAGAGAGTTTTGAAAAAGAGCTCCAAGAGCTCTACCCTGAGGCAGCCATTGCAATCGTAGGGGATTTTTCCAGAAAAATGGAGATCATTTCTGAAGCTGAATTTTTGATCGGATTGGACTCTTTATTTGGTGGAAAAGAAAAATTAAAATCCCTCGAAACCATTACATGGGATTTAAGTCAATCCAGCCCATTTTCTTGGCGAGGAACTTTGAAAGAAGTGAATTTGAAAGTTACCGCTCACTTTACGACCAAAAAGGATTTTCTTTGGAAAAAGCTTTCGCTCATTGCTTCGCCAGCTCATTTGGCTGAATTAGTGGATGAAAAAGAAAGCATCTCCGAGCGGCTTGCAAAGAAAAATTATGATTCAGAGGCCTCATTTTTTGAGGTCAATGGACTTCAATACATCCCAGTAGAAATGCGAGAAGGCTTTGGTGAAGTTGCTTTGGCAAAGGCTAATGAGATTCCCGAATTACTCAAGGAGTCTGATTTGAAAGGCATTCTACACAATCACTCCACTTACAGCGATGGCAAACATAGCCTTCGGCAAATGGCAGAACATTGTAAAAATTTGGGGTTTGAGTATTTGGGAATTTCGGACCATAGCCGCACGGCCTTCTATGCCGGAGGATTAGAAATCGAAAAAGTATTAAAACAACATGCCGAAATCGATGAATTGAATCTGGAATTAGCACCATTTCGGATTTTTAAAGGAATAGAAAGTGATATTCTTCCGGATGGAAAATTGGACTATCCCGACGAGACGCTGGCAAAATTTGATTTTATCGTTTCTTCAATTCATTCGGTCTTGAATATGGATATCCGAAAAGCGACCCTAAGATTGATTAACGCAATTGAAAACCCCTACACGACCATACTTGGCCACCCTACAGGTAGACTGCTCCTTCGCCGCGCTGGGTATCCGATTGATCACAAAGCCATCATTGATGCCTGTGCCGCTAACAATGTGGTGATAGAGATTAACGCCAATCCTTGGAGATTAGATTTGGACTGGCGATGGGTTGCCTATGCTATGCAGCAAGGGGTAAAACTTTCTATCAATCCTGATGCGCATGAGATGGATGGCTATAATGATATGAAATACGGTGTTTTGGTTGGACGAAAAGGAGGGCTAACCAAAGAAATGACACTAAACACCCTGTCTGAGAAAGAGATCGCTGCCTATTTCTCCAATCGGAAAGCTCAAATCTTAACTCCCACGAAATAAGGTTGAGATTTCCTTACCTTCGATCGCTAAATAACAACCTATGAAGTGGACTAATCATCCTGAAAAAGTATTATTACAAAGATCCTTCCTATTAGGCATCACTGGAATCATTCTAGGAACACTTTCTATCCTAAACACCAACTTACTCCATTATCAGGCACCTATGGGTCCGATCAATGGAGTAAGTTTACTGCTTCAATTGATGGGGTTGAGTTTAGCCGTTTTGGTACTTAGAAAACGAAATATAAGCCCAGAAAATAAAGAAAAAGCTCAAAAAATGGTTTTAGTCTTGGGAGTTGCTCTTCTCTTTTTTGTGCTTTCGATTTAGAAAGCTTTAGGAAAGCTAATTTTAATATTGTTAAATCTGGCTTCAATTGATTGAAAAAATAGGTGTTTTCACTTCCCTGGATGTAGGAAACTTTATTACTGATTTGCTGTGATCAATCCCTCCCGATCCACGGGACAGGCACTTATCCCCTTTGAAAAAGAGGGGATTTGATCTGATTCCAATCAAGATTTTGTTTCAAATTGGAGCGTTTACTAATAATTGACACACATAAAAAAGCCCAAATCAATTGAGATTTGGGCTTTTCACTTTCTATTATTTCGGAAACTATTCCGCTTTTTCTTTTTTCTTTACACTGATATTCAGCTCAGCTCCTTCGCCGGGATAGTCCGCCATAATCACGTCCCCTTCCGAAAGATCTCCTTTCAGAATCTCCTCAGCAACCGCATCTTCTAAGTACTTTTGAATTGCTCTGTTCAATGGTCTTGCTCCATATTGTTGATCATAACCTTTCTCGGCCAAGAATTCTTTTGCCTTTTCGGTCAATTCAATTTTATACCCAAGGTCAGTGATTCTAGAGAACAGTTTACCAAGACTGATATCGATGATTTTGAAGATATGCTCTCTGGTCAAGGAATTGAAGACTACTACATCATCCAATCTATTCAAGAATTCAGGGCTGAATGCTTTTTTCAAAGCAGATTGGATTGTGGATTTAATCACGTCATCCATATTATCTGATTTTGCTTTGTTGGCAAAACCAATTCCTGCACCGAAATCTTTCAGATCACGAACTCCGATATTCGAAGTCATGATGATGATCGTATTTCTAAAGTCAACTTTCCTACCTAGTCCATCTGTCAGCACTCCATCATCTAATACTTGAAGTAGAATATTGAATACATCCGGATGTGCTTTTTCAATCTCATCCAAAAGCACTACTGAATATGGCTTTCTTCGAACTTTCTCAGTCAACTGACCACCTTCTTCATAACCTACATAGCCTGGAGGAGCACCTACCAATCGAGATACGGAGAATTTCTCCATATACTCTGACATGTCAATTCGGATCAACGAATCTTCTTTGTCAAAAAGGTAATTCGCAAGCATCTTGGCCAATTCGGTTTTTCCAACTCCTGTCGGCCCTAAGAATATAAAGGAACCGATCGGCTTCTTTGGATCCTTCAGACCTACTCGAGTTCGTTGAATCGCTTTGGTAAGTTTCTTAATTGCTTCATCCTGACCGATTACTTTTCCAGCTAAATCATCATTCATACTCAAAAGCTTAGCACCTTCTTTTTGAGCGATTCGCTTAACCGGAATACCAGTCATCATTGCTACTACCTCGGCAACATTATCCTCTTCTACTGTAAATCGCTTGGACTTACTTTCTTCTTCCCACTTGTTTTTGGCTGTTTCCAGTTGCTCAAGTAATTTTTTCTCTTTATCTCTAAGCTGGGCGGCTTCCTCGTATTTTTGAGATTTCACTACCCTATTCTTTTCTATTTTAATATTCTCTACCTCAGCCTCCAGCGTTAAGATGTCCTCAGGCACATGGATATTATTAATGTGAACTCGTGCACCCGATTCGTCTAAAATATCAATTGCCTTATCTGGAAGGAATCGATCAGAAATATATCGATCAGACAATTTCACGCATGCCTCAATCGCCGCATCAGTATAATTCACATTATGGTGATCTTCATACTTGTCTTTGATGTTGTGAAGGATCTGGATAGTCTCATCCGGTGTGGTGGCATCCACCATAACCATTTGAAATCTTCTCGCTAGAGCTCCATCCTTTTCTATATACTGTCGGTACTCGTCCAAGGTAGTCGCTCCAATACATTGGATCTCTCCACGTGCCAAAGCGGGCTTAAACATGTTGGAAGCATCAAGAGAACCTGAAGCCCCGCCTGCTCCTACTATAGTATGCAGCTCATCGATAAAGAGGATAACGCTTGGAGATTTCTCCAATTCGTTCATCACTGCTTTCATTCGCTCCTCAAACTGACCGCGGTATTTTGTGCCAGCAACCAAAGAAGCCAAATCAAGCGTGACTACTCTTTTATTGAAAAGTACCCGAGATACTTTCTTCTGAATAATCCTAAGCGCAAGGCCTTCTGCAATCGCAGTCTTACCTACGCCAGGCTCTCCAATAAGAATTGGGTTGTTTTTCTTTCTTCTAGATAAGATTTGAGCCACCCGCTCAATTTCTTTCTCACGGCCAATAATTGGGTCAAGCTTATCATCCTCTGCCATTTTGGTCAAATCTCTTCCGAAATTATCCAATACTGGAGTTCTTGATTTTTCTGCTCCCGGCTTTTGAGTACCTGAACTACCACTGCCCGAACCGAACAACTTTGAACCGTCATCATCTCCGTCTTCTGCTTCAGCTTTTGCTCTTGGAACATTGGAATCACCAGACATTTCGAGCATTTCCTTGACGGAATCGTAGTTAATTTCAAATTTATTCAAGATCTGAGTAGCAATATTGTCTTCATCTCTCAGGATTGATAGAAGCAGATGCTCCGTTCCGATCAACTGACTTTTAAAGATTTTTGCTTCCAAATACGTGATTTTAAGCACTTTTTCCGACTGACGCGTCAGTGGAATATTTGCCATATTTTTCACATTATGATTAGCAGTGCCCTTTACGGCACGCTCGACGGCGCTTCTTAGTTCGTCCATCGGTACGCCAAGTTTCTTAAGTATGGAAACAGCAACTCCCTCCCCTTCACGGATCATCCCTAGCAAAAGGTGCTCTGTGCCAATGTAATCATGTCCCAGACGAAGAGCTTCTTCGCGGCTAAGAGAGATTACCTCTTTGACTCTATTCGAAAATTTTGCTTCCATTTAAATCCTTTCTGAATGTTTAATTATTCTGTACGTATGTTACCGAATTTGTTTTAAAAACACAATCCTTTTGAAGAATGTTCAGTCTTTTTTTGCAGACTTAAATAAAACGCTTTTTGAAGCGGGTCCTTCGCAAAACAACAAATCAAGAACGCTAAGGTTAGACTCAAAGTCTGAGCCAAAGAGTTGGAAATAGCTTTGTGGCGTGTAGATATCTCGCTCAGAAAAATGGGCTGAAGGGCTTATAATGCGTCTTATATCTTGAATTTCAGTTGAAAAGCTCACGTCATTAAGCATATCCATCTTGACAGGTAAGCCAAGAAGTTTGAGACAGATTGTCAGGAGATCCCAATTCAAATCCCACAGAAATTCATGTTTTTTTTGATAAACGGCTTCAAAATAGGGGAAATAAAATTCGTAAAAAGGAGCTTTTCCATAGGCACTTTGGATTCCCCGCAAGTGGATTTTCTCCCAATTCTGCTCGTAATCAATGCGAATAGCTGACTGGCTAATCTTTGGTCTCCGCCCGATAATAGGCACACTTAAGGTTTCAACTTTGTTGGCAAGCCGAATTTGGCAACGATTGAAAAAAGATTGCCGCTGATAGCGATCCGTGGGCGAAAACAGGAGTTCCTCAGTATCAAGGATGGCAGTAAAAAATTCTAGACTTGGGAAATAATGAAGGTCAGCGAGTACTCTTTTCATGTTATTCAATATCCTCCAACTTTCCGAGGCCTTGTCTCAAAATTTCGATTTCATTACCGGTACAGTCCAAAATAGTGGACGCAACATTTTGCCCATAGCCTCCATCGATCACAACATCCACGAGATTCTCATATTTTTCAAAAATCAATTCCGGATCTGTGCTGTATTCTACTACCTCATCTTCATCATTAATCGAGGTAGTCAGGATTGGATTGCCGAGTTCTTTAACCAAAAGAAGCGGAATGCTATGATTTGGAATTCGGATACCTATGGTTTTTTTCTTGCTGTGCAGGATTTTGGGGACCTGGTTACTCGCATCAAGAATAAAAGTGAACGGACCTGGTAAAGCCTTTTTCATTAATTTAAAAACTGGCTTAGTGATGATTCGGGTGAACTCAGAAATATTGCTCAGGTCGGCACAAATAATGGAGAAATTATGCTTTTTGGGGTTGATCCCCTTAATTTTACAGATCCGGTCGATGGCTTTTTGGTTAGTGATGTCGCAACCCAGTCCGTAGACAGTATCGGTTGGATAGATCACCACACCCCCATCCCGGAGTGTAGCTACAATCTGACTGATCCGGCGTGGATCAGGATTCTCCTCATACAATTTTATAAATTCAGCTGGCATTGATTTACTTCTTAACGGGATAATTAAGCAATTTTTTCTGATACTCCTCCCAATTTCGTTCCAAATACTCAACTATAGGAAGATCCGCAGGCGCCCAGTCTAAGGTATTGAGATCAGATTTGCCTACCCAAGAGATTTGCGCATGTTCCAGCAAAATGATTTCTCCGGATTTCCAAACTACTAAAAAGGGGATCAATCGGATTGATTTTTCCTCCGAATAGGCATACTCAAATTCCCCTACTCGTTCCAATACCTCAATTTCAATTCCCAGTTCTTCCTTGATTTCGCGAAGAATACAAGTCTTTTCTGACTCCCCTTTTTCAACTTTACCACCGGGAAACTCCCAAAGCAAGGGTAAATCCATAGCAGCAGAACGCTGAGCAGCAAGAATTTTCCCCTGGTCAAAAAGGAGTAAACAGGTAACTGCAATCGGTGCTTTTTTAGAAGAAAAAGTCATGACCACAAAGAAAAGGATTCTTCTTTCTCTTTTCTCTAAGAAAAAAATTAAATAGAAGTTTGTCTTCGGCTTTAATCCGAAATCAAGGGAATCAGTTTATCATTAAAACCTGCTCCTGAAAATTCAATCTCACCTCTTTCATCTATCAAGAAAAATGAAGGATATCCACTTACGCCGTAAGCTCTTCCAACCTCAGCTGCTTCAAGAAGAACAGGAAATGGGATTTTATTCTTAATCAAATACTTCTTCATGTATTCTTGCTGATCAACGGGATTAATGTAAAGCGCGACAATACCTTCCTTCAAGGAAAATTCAGGTGAATTAAACTTATCCAAAGCAATCTTGCACCAACCGCAACGAATCATAGAAAAATCAATCAAAACCTTCTTTCCTTTAAAATCAGATAATCTAACTGTATTCCCTTCCAAATCCTTCAATTCAAAATCCGGAGCTTTTTCTCCTTTATTTAAAAGTATCCTACTTTCGATATCCCCTGCTATTTTAGAGATGTATCCTGCAGGAGCTATATATTTTGGAAATTCCCCTACTCCCGAAAACTTGTAGTTAGAAAAGTTTACGGTAATGAATTGCCCCTTTTTTCCATCATGGAAAAGTCTACGCTCGTACTTATCGAATAACAAGTTTGATGGATTGAGGAAAAGATGGTTTTCAAGTAAAATATCTTTCTTTTCGATCACGGTATCCATTTCTATTTGTCGATAATTTAGGTAGTTCTTGTTAGCGATCGAAGTATCTCCGACATAAGCCCAACCTTTCTTTTTCAATAACCCAATTGGCGAAAAATTAAAAAAGGTATTATCAAGATATCTCGCTAAATCCTCTTTGGTGTCTTTTAAAACCAGTGTACTGTCTGTATGATTGACGTTCAATATTACATTTTCCTGATAAACTAGATCTGCTTCCTCTGTTCTACCAATAAAATCGTATTCAAATACTTCACTTTTTTCTTTTCCCAATTCTAAACTCATCCGGATAGTATCCACCTCATCAATTACAGGACTTTCCCAAAGCATCATCAATTCAAAAGAAATTAGCTTTGCATGGTCTAATTTACCTTTGGCTTCATCAAAAACCTCATCAGGACTTGGTTCCGTTTTACAAGCTGACATAAATACAAACAGTAGTAGGAAATAAAGAATCGTAGATTTTTTTTTCATTTGAAATTCAATTTGATAAAAGCTAAGCACAATGTAGTTAGTTACAACTAGAGAATCAAGGAGGAAAATACTTGAAAAATTCATCCATACCTTTTCATGCAGATTTCTACCTTTAATCCTTATTTTTGGGTCAATATGATTAGCGACAAAAAAAGAAATATCTACTTAGTACTCCTCATCTCGGTCTCTGTGATCACCATTTCGTTGAGTTTCTATTTCTATCAGGTTTTCTTCAGCCCAAATATTCTGACTGAAACTGATCAAAAATATGCCTTGAAAATCTCAAGCAATGCAGTTTTCAAAACAGTTTCAGATCAACTTTATGATGATGGCGTAGTCACAGATATCTTGAGCTTCAGCTTCGTAGCAAAAGTCCTAGGCTATCAGGAAGCAGTGAAACCTGGATTGTATATTCTTGATCCGAAGATGACTAACCTGCAGCTAATCCGAAAACTCCGCTCCGGAAATCAAAGCCCTGTTCGGATCACGTTCAACAACGTCCGCACAAAGGAAGACCTTGCAGAAAAAATCACTGCTAATCTGGAAGTAAATGAAGATCAATTTCTGGCTATTTTGAAAGATTCCGTTTATATCCGAAAGTTTGACTTCAATGAAGAGACGGTCATGAGCATGTTTGTACCGAACACCTATGAGTTTTGGTGGAATACCAGTCCGGAGGAACTTTTTGATCGAATGTATAAAGAGTATCAATCTTTTTGGACGGATGCAAGAAAGCAAAAGGCTCAAGCGCTGGGTTTGACTCAAAAAGAAGTCAGCACCCTTGCTTCGATAGTGCAGGCTGAAAGCCAAAAAGCGGATGAGCGACCTACTATAGCTGGAGTGTATCTCAACCGAATGCGAATCGGAATGCCACTTCAAGCTGACCCAACTTTGGTCTTCGCAACGGGTGATTTTACCTTGAAAAGAATTCTGAATATTCATAAAGATATCGACAGTCCCTACAATACCTATAAATACGCTGGACTTCCTCCAGGGCCGATCAATCTGCCGGATATTAATTCCCTAGACGCGGTACTGAATGCAAAAACACACGATTACCTATATTTCTGCGCAAAAGAGGACTTTTCCGGGTATCATTCATTTGCTACTAATCTGGCGCAGCACAATGCAAACGCTAGACGGTATCAGGCTGCTTTGAATGCCGCAAAAATCTTCTAATCATGTTTACTGCTGAAACCCAAATCCGTGTACGTTATGCAGAAACTGACCAAATGGGCTACGTCTACTATGGCAATTATGCCATGTATTTCGAAGTAGCTCGGGTAGAAGCCATGCGAAGCTCCGGTTTTTCTTACAAGGGAATGGAAGATGAAGGTGTCATGATGCCAGTCTTGGAAAGTAATATCCGTTATCTAAAACCGGGTAAATACGATGAGCTATTAACCATCAAAACTAGGATCCCAACGCTACCTGGAGTTCGGATTAGATTTGAATATGACGTATTTAATGAGGCCAATGAATTGATTACTGAAGGATGGACCACGCTCACTTTCCTTAAAAAAGACAGTCATAAGCCAACCAGACCTCCCCATAATTTGTTAGCTTTATTGAAACCGTATTTTTAAGAAGTCAAATTGATCAAGCGAAAAATCCAACGTGTTCAAATCAAGGCACTCTGGCAAGCCCAGCGTTTGAAAAAAATACATCTCGGAGACCCATCCAAGAACCTCTATGAGCTAGGGAGAATATTTTTGCTTCAGCTACAAAAAGATAACATCAATGAACGTGCGGGCTCTATGGCTTTCAGCTTCACTATTGCCCTCTTTCCACTTTTGATCTTCCTGCTAAATCTAATCCCTTACATGCAGGACTTCTTTCCCTACATCACTACGCAGAATATCCTGAATTTTGTGGCGGAGATTTTACCGGGCGAAATTTACGCTCAGACTGAGGGCACTATAATGGATATTGTATCCAAACCTCGACAAAGCTTACTCTCCTTTGGATTTTTCTTTGCACTATTTGCCTCGACTCAGGGAGCAATGTCGATGATGAGTTCCTTCAACTCAGTTTATCAAACCAAAGAAAATCGAAGTTTTGTACAGAGTCGAGGGATCGCTGTAAGTATCGTGATTATTTTGGCCTTGACGGTTTTCGCCGCCAGTACAGTTATGATTATTGGGAATATTTTCATCAGCAGATTAGATGAGATGCAGCTTTTCAATTCAGGGTTTATGTACTTTCTCTTTTCGAGTTTAAAGTTTCTGATCCTTTTACTGATGTTTTACATCGCTACCGCTTTCATCTTTCGCTTTGCGCCTGCAGTCCATGACAAATGGCGATTTTTCTCCATAGGGGCGAGACTCGCGGGAGTTTTGATCACACTTGGTTTTTATGGCTTTACCTTTTACCTCAATAACTTTGCGAGCTACAACAAGCTCTATGGATCCATTGGAACCCTAATCGCTTTGATGCTTTGGCTCTATATCACCTCGATGATTGTCTTGGTTTGCTTTGAGGTCAATGTAAGTCTGGATCTGATTGATGAGAAGAAAAAAGAAAAAGAGAAAACATTGAAAATTATTGGCTCCTAAAAAAAAGACTCCCAAAAAGACAGGGAAGTTTATAATCCCACCAACCCCTCATCTTGAGGATTAAAAAAAGTGTCCAAATGAAGTCTATAACTACTTTTGAAAACTTTTTTCGGGCCTTTTTTTAAGTCACCTGATGATATTACTTCAACTCTAGGTTTTGAATCTGGCGATCATTGGTCCCACGAATTCCCTCAAAAAGCGCAATCATTTCTTGAAGTTTTTCCGGATTAGATTGTGCTAGATTTTTGGTCTGATTGATATCTTCCTTCAAATTGAAAAGTTGGTATTCAGCACTATTACCTAATTCGATATTTACGTTTTTCTCAACCTCCGGACCTTGATATGGTGGAATCATTATCCAGTCTCCAGCACGTAGGGCAGTTCTAGAAGTAGCCTCCATTACAAATGCATCACGCCCTTTTTGGCTTTTTCCCATAAAAGCATCCAACAAATTCTCACTGTCTGGAGTGCTTTTTTCGCTTCCTGCCAACGCAGCTAAAGAAGACAATAAGTCAATTTGAGTAACCATAGCATCCGAAACTCCTGGCTTGATTGTTCCTTTCCAATACGTTACGAAAGGCACTCTCGTACCAGCCTCAAAAAGCGAATATTTCCCACCTTTCAAAGGGCCTGCAGGCGTGTGCTCACCTAATTTTTCTACCGCATCATCATAGTAACCATCATTGAGTACCGGACCATTATCGCTTGAAAACACAATCATCGTATTCTCTAAAAGTCCTTGAGCCTCGAGTGTTTTAATAAATTCTCCGATTACCCAATCAGCTTCCAATAGTACATCACCCCTAGGTCCCATTCCTGATTTGCCTTCAAATCTTGGGTGAGGTGTTCTCGGTACGTGAGGCTGCTGCAGTGCATAAAATAAAAAGAATGGCTCTTCGGATTTTGCACGCTCACCCACATAGGATTTTGCCTGATCCAAGAAATGATCAGCCATATCCACGTCACTCCACTTGGCCTGCTCTCCGCCTTTCATAAAGCCAATTCTCGGGATTCCGTTGACGATACTGTTATTATGGCCATGGTGCCATTTCATGGTCAACAGTTCTGGATTAGAAATAGCTGTCGGCTCTCCCTCAAAATTAGTATCATAATCGACTTGAATCGGATCATTGGGGTCTAAATTGACCACTTTCCCATCTTGAATATAGACCGTAGGCACTCGGTCTTGTGTCGCAGCCAAAATATGAGAATAATCAAAACCTACCTGATTGGGTCCTGGTGAAATCTCTTCATTCCAGTCCACATTCCCAGCACCTAAGCCCATGTGCCACTTTCCAATTACCGCGGTATGGTAGCCTTGTTCTTTTAATATTTTTGGTAAAGTCAGTTGAGTAGTACCGATCAATAGTGGAGCTGTACCCGGAAGAATTTTTGCGTCAGCATTCCTCCACGGATAAGTCCCTGTCAATAATGCATAGCGACTTGGCGAGCAAGTAGCTGAAGAAGCATAACCGTTGGTAAATCGCAATCCTCCATTGGCGAGCATGTCCATATTAGGAGTCTGAAGGGTCCCTGCTCCATAGGCACTGACATCTCCATACCCGAGATCATCTAGGTAGATAAAGATAATATTTGGTCGACTTGGTTGGTCCAAAACTACCTCCTTGGATTCCTGTTGGCAAGCCTGAAACAGGCTGATTCCAAGAACTCCAATGAAAGTCAATAGGCTTGATTTTTTCTTCATTTCTTTAATTTTTAGGCTTTGGGTTAAAAAGAATTCCTATTCCTATGATACCCTAGTTTTCTTCCTTGCTTTGATCCTCAATTGAAATCAAATTGGGATATTCTTACCTCAGTTGCAATAAACCAAGAATAATTATCCAAAGAAGAAGAATGAGTGATCGCATATGGGTCTAGGGTATTCCAAAGTATAGATTTTTATCTAGTGCCAAAAAGAACTACCACTTATAGCTATCATTATCAGGGATTTTTGGCAAGTTCAAATTGCTGAAACCTTCAAAAAAATTAGGCTATAAATCATTCAATCCAAAGGGCAAATCGACCAGAATGCGCTAATTAGCCTCTTGAGGGGATGATGAGCCAAAACTGGATTTGCTCTAACGTAGATGATCCCTTGAATTTGACAGAAGAAAAAAAACTAAAACAATAAAATCCGAGAATATTCTCAGCCTCCGAATAACCAGTGCAAAGTACCTGACAAGAAAGTATTGCCCATATTATTGGGATGAAACTAGAATCAAGCATTTATTTTTTTAATTTCAACCTAGACAAATCCCAATATCTCATGAAAAAAGCTGCCTTTTCGCTACTCATTCTGCTTAACATGGCACTAGGCTGTAGCAGTCCAGAGCTAAAAATGATCCCCGATTCTGAAATCAACACTTGGTTTGATGCCGAGTATGAGGAACTCCTCCAAATGAGCCCACTTCAGCTGACGGCTCAAGGCAGAAAGGATCGCTATGGAGAAATCGATGATATGAGCGAGGCTGGTGAAGATAAAAAGCTTGCGTGGATGGAGGCAAGTGTGAAGGAACTAAAAGAAAAATTTCTTTACGAGTCACTTAGCGAGGACGCTAAAGTATCCTATGATCTCTGGGTATATCAATATGAGATGGAGAAAGCTGATAATGAATTTCGGCGAATGAATTACGTTTTTAATCAGATGACGGGTCCGCATACTATGTTGCCCAACATGATCATCAACTTCCACAAAGTGGATGATGCCTCAGATATGGAAGCTTTGATTTCAAGATATAATGAGGCTGGCCGGGCAATGAATCAGCTGCTAGAGCGTGCAAAATTGCAAACCCAATCTGGAGTGAGACCGCCCAAGTTCGCCTATGAATTTGTGATTCAGCAGTCAAAAGCGCTTCTTTTAGGGCAGCCTTTTGTGGATGGTGGCGATCTGAATTCTCCTGTTTGGAATGATGCCTTAGGGAAAATCGAAGCCTTGGAAAAATCTAGCAAAATCACCGCGGAGCAGGCAGAACAATTCAGAACCCAAGCAAAAGCAAATCTTTTAAACAGCTTTCAACCTGCATATACCGATCTGATCGCATGGTTGGAATCAGAACTTCCGAGTTTGGAAGAAAAGCCAACAGGAGTCAGCCGTCATGAGATGGGCAATGCCTTTTATGCACACAAACTCAAGTCCTCCACGACTACCAGTCTCACTGCGGATGAAATCCATCAAATCGGGTTAAATGAAGTCAAGCGAATCCAGGAAGAGATGCTAGCGATTAAAGAGCAGGTTGGGTTTGAAGGCGATTTGAGTGAGTTTTTCAAGTTTGTAAATAGCGATCCACAGTTCTTTTTCCCGAATACGGATGAAGGCAGACAAGCCTATCTGGATCAGAGCACTGCCTTTTTGGATGAGATCAAAAAGAAACTTCCTGACTATTTTGGAATCCTACCCAAAGCTGATTTGGTGGTAAAGCGCGTCGAGGCATTTCGTGAGCAGGATGGTGCACCGCAGCATTACAACCAAGGAACACCAGATGGAAGCCGACCGGGGACTTATTATGTCCACCTCTCAGACATGAATGCCATGCCCAAAACCACCATGGAAGGCGTTGCTTATCATGAAGGAAATCCAGGTCATCACATGCAGGTCTCTATCGCACAGGAACTCGAGTCCGTGCCCAAATTCCGTACGCAGATGGGGTTCAATGCTTACGTAGAGGGCTGGGCACTCTACTCCGAAGCCTTGGCCAAAGAAATGGGGCAGTATCAAAATCCATATTATGATTTTGGCCGATTGGTCAATGAAATCTGGAGAGCGATTCGACTAGTCGTAGATACGGGAATTCACTCCAAAGGCTGGACGGAGGCTGATGCAGTTACCTATTTCTCCGAAAATTCATCGATCGCACCTGGCGCAATTGAGGCAGAAGTACGCCGCTACATGGTTTTCCCAGGGCAAGCAACTGGCTATAAAATCGGTATGATCAAAATTCAAGAACTTCGCAAAATGGCTGAAACAGAGCTCGGCGATAAGTTTGATTTGAAAGGATTCCATGATACTGTGCTTGGTGGTGGAGCATTGCCATTGGATCTTCTGGAAAAGGTCGTGAAGCAGTGGGTGGAAAAGGAGAAGGAGCAGTAAACAGTCTTCAGTGGGCAATCCTAATACTTATCGGAATCGGTAGGAAGTCTTCAGTAGGATTTGAGCAAAAAGCTAAACTTTGGTACCAAAGGTTGGCTCGTATCATTGACAACAACCCGAATTGAAACTAGGAGAAGAAATTCTGATTAAACTTTCCTAGGTAAGTTAGTAGGTGCTTTCACAAAGCAAAACCATGATTTTTATTTAGTTTGAAACAAAATTTCAAGCAGCGCGAAAAATAATAGCTGTAAAATCAGGGGGTTAGCAGAAAATGACAAAAAGGAGTTTGCATAAAATAAGAATAGCCTTACTTTTGCAGACCTAAACAAGCGAGATCACGCAAGTTTAAATTTTAGAGGAGTGGCAGAGTGGTCGATCGCGGCGGTCTTGAAAACCGTTGTACCGTGAGGTACCGGGGGTTCGAATCCCTCCTCCTCTGCAAAACAGGCTTCCATAGCCTTCAAAGGGCGTTTTTCTACGAAATACGTCCTTTTTTTGTGGATTTTATAGCCTGATTTAACTCCATTCTAATTTTTTATAACCTATTGTTTATCAATTTTTTTAAAACCGGTTCGCTAGCGTCATTATATGGCTTGAAATTGACGGATGGATAATTTGACAATTAGGTGACAAAACCAAAGTTGTCAAACAAAGTCGAATCTGACATGCGTCTAATATGCATACTCCCTTGTCAGCGGATCCACAACACCCCATCTCCCAATAGTAGGATCATACATCATCGCTCCGTAATCGTAGTACTGCAATCCAGAATCCTCGATAAGTTCCTTGCCATTATAGAGGTACTTGTTCGCCTTGATCCCCCCATACTGAAATCCGATACCCGTCAGCTCCAGTCCCCAAGGATCGTAGTGGGTTTCTTGGGCTATAGGTGAGGACATGCTCATCACCATCATGTTGTCAAACCAAACGTCCTCGGGAGTCTCGTTGACCACGAAGGTCTCCATACCTGTGCGCCGTGGCGTAAATCCGTCCTGAGAAATATACAGATTCTCCTCCAAAACTTCATGTTTGTTGGCGGCACTTTTGGATAGCACTTTCTTTCCTACTTCATAGCGGTTGCTGTCCTGATCGTATAGTGCATAGATCAGGTAGGCCTCCGGACTCTCTTTCTGCTGAAAGTCTTTCGCCAGTATGTCCACCAGATTGAACAGGGCAATCGGATTGCCCCCACCTGCACGCTGGGTGCTCACAGCAAATTCATTCAGGTCATTGAGCAATTTGCCTTTGGCTCCCTGGCTTGCAAAGCTGCCCGCATTGGCCTTCCGGTCCTTTTCATCCGCATATTTTCCATAGACTTGGAGAATCAGGCTGTCACCCGCCCAGATCTCCTGTGATCTGCCAGGACCTACCATCCTCCCTCGGTCCGCATTCAGCCAGGCCACCCCTCCCTACAGGCTGGCTCTTCGCTAAAAATGTCCACTGGACATTTTCTTAACGCTCAGCCCTCACCTGTTGTCTTGTTGTGTTCCGGTGCCAGCTGTCGGGAGGCCTGTACCTGTGTAAACTCCTGCTCTTCGGATACCGCATTTTGCATCTCCATCGTCGCCATATAGACTTGAGTAGACGGATTGCGGAGCACTTGGCGGATGTTGCCTAAATGATCTTTGATAAAGTACTCGTACTGATAAGTCCCCAGTTCAAGAGCAACCCGTCCTTCTTCATGAATCAGGTAGTCCAGGGCTCCATTTTGATAGACAAATTCACATTTCCGGACAATTTTCGGTCACCGAAAGCCTAGTTTTGATCAAAAAAAATTGAATTCTTCGACCTCAAAAATTATTTTTTTATGTTTTTCAAATAAAAATCTATCATAAAGACATCTTTTTTGATAGATTTTATCATATTCACAAAAATCAAAGAATTAATAAATGCCAGTAGTACTAAAAAAGGGAAAAGAGCACATACGTATCTGTCCAAACAATACGCTCAAAATTGAATACTCAATTGATGGTGGAGAAACTTGGATTCTAAGATATATGGGGAATCCAGCAGGCCCAGGTAGTTTTAACAACCTAGAAGATGGAGGAAAAGAACTCCTAGCTGCCACCGATAACGGTTCATTCTATTCAAAAAATAAAGGGAAATCCTGGTTGAAAAGAGGTTAAAATCTTAAAATCTAATTTTCTCAATTCCTCTGAAAATTTTCAGAAATCTCCGATTGAAATTTACCTCGCCTCTAAAAAGGAAGAGGTAGATTCAATCTTTTTTAGTTTACGGTCATTTTTTTTCAAATTTTGCTCCAATTTCTTGAGGACCTTCACATCACTCTACCTAGGATTTTTCAGGTATATCAGAGCTCGAATCGACTAGTTTAGAATTCGCACAAACGGTTCAAGTAATATCCTGAAAAATGTAAAAAAAGAGTCGATACTTCCAATAATATTTAATGGTCAGAAATCCTGATCCGAAATCCTGATTTCTAAGTTCAAAATTTATTTCTAGCCCCTAGTGTCTTAGAAAATTCATTTTGAAAAATAAAGATTAGGCGTAGAAGGACTCCTTTATATAAAGAGCCACTTTTAAGTGAATTTTTTTGCCAAATTTTATTCAGTAGAAGCTTCATTGACGCTTTTAAAAAATGTCCTTCCAATTCGAATATGAATCTTCTCTTGCTCTTAATTTGGCTGATCAGTCCGCTACAAACGAACTCCAAATCACGACCTGATAGTTTGAAATCTCAACTTACACTATTAAAAATTGATTCGCTCAGGGTTTCCACTATGCTCGAACTAGCCAAGTACTATTATGCCTTTGATCAGGATTCGGCATTATACTACACGGACCAAGTACTCAGCATCACTTCTAAAAATAACCTGCTCCGGTTTCGGGCCAATGCACTCAATATTGCAGGTGTTTCGCTGTTGATCAAGTCGGAATTTGAAAGCTCGCTTAAAAACCATCTAAAGGCCCTTAAAATCAGAGAAGCACTTCCTGACTCGATCGGGATCATGGAGTCCTACCTCAATATTGGTAATATTTACTATAGAAGTGGAGAGCCGACAAAAGGTGCCGCCAGCTATAAAACTGCTCTCAGCGTAGCAGAAAAGATAAATCATGAGCGAGGCATGAGCCTTCTGTTCAATAATCTCGGGAGCTATCACTTAGACCGATGGCAGCAGGGCAAAGCACAGGAAGATTTGGAAGAGGCCTCCAACTACTTGGAAAATTCAAGGAGCCTCAAAGAAAAGCTAAAGGATTCAGTAGGCCTGATTCACACTTACAATTTATTGGGAGATCTGTATCTAGAAACAGGAGAAATCGAAAAGGGCGAAGACCTATTTCATAAAGCACTCGCCATCAGTGAGACCCAACAAGACCTCGAATCAAGGATCGCCCTTTTGATGAGATTTTCAAACCTCAATCAAGACCGAAAGGATTATCGAGAGGCGATGCGATATGCCAAAGAAGCGTATCCGCTAGCCATAAACATTGGATCTGCCTTTCAAATCAAAATAATAGCAAAAGAAATAAGCCTCTTATCAAAGGCGATGAACAATTATAAGCAGGCCTATGAATTTTTAGAGATTCATGTTGCCAATTCGGACTCACTCTTCAATGAAGCAAGGCAGAAAATACGAGATGAATTATTCATTGAGTTTGAGACTGAGAAAAAGGAACTTGAAAACGAGAAACTACTGAAAGAACAGCTACTTACAGAACTTTCAATCCAGCGTAAAAATGAAATACTGATAGTGTTGGTCATTTTAGCTTTTACCCTTATGCTATTTGTCATTACGCTTCGCAGAGCCAATATCAAACTAAAATTAGCTAACAAGGAGATCTCGGACTCGCACCTGAAGCTCGAAGCACAAAAATCTCAGATTCAAATGCAAAGCGAGACGTTGACTGAGAGGAATCTCGAATTGAATAAGGCAAATAAATTTCGCGATAAACTCTTTTCCATTATTTCGCACGATCTCCGATCTCCGTTCAACTCACTTCAAGGCTCCTTGTCTCTCTGGGCTGAGGGCGACTTATCAAAACAAGAAATTGATCCTATCGTGATCCTCATCAAGAAAGAAACGCTCAATGCTTACACCATGCTTCAAAATCTCTTAAGCTGGGCTAGAGTACAAATTGGGTCTGACCAGTTGATCATTTCATTATTCAGCTTACAAGAATTAGTTCAGGAAAATATTGTCCTTTTTGAGTTTGAAGCTAATGAGAAGAAGTTGCTTCTGGAAAACCACGTCAAGGAAGATGTTTTCTGGAACACCGATCGAGATCGATTGAACTTCATCCTAAGAAATATTCTAAAAAATGCAATTAAATTCACTCCAAAAGGTGGTCAGATCAAATTATTAGCCACGGCCGATTGTCTGATCATAGAAGATACTGGAATAGGAATGACTGAAAAACAAATTGAAAACCTCTATGGAACAAATCAATATTCTACTTCTGGTACGGAGGGAGAAAGCGGAACCGGAATCGGATTTATGCTTTCTCGTGATTTTGCCCAAAGTATAGGTGCCAAAATAAAAGTCACTAGTGAAGTAGGTATAAGAACAGAATTCACCGTCTGTTTCGAGTAATAAGCTGTAAACATCGTGGGGTTTCTTAAGGTCTAACTGCATTTAATTCTTCTTGAGGTGAGGCGCCACATGGCGGCAAGACCTTAAAAAAGAGGTTCTACCCTGAATTTAATGAAGTAGCAAGTTTGGCTTTAGAATTATCTTATACAGAAAAATGTAGGATATCTATTTTACTAAAGTTTCATTAATACGGCGAAGATTCAACGTTTTGAGCACTTCAATCCGTTTTCAATAGGTTTATCCTTGTCACTTTTTGGCGGCCAAAAAGTAACCCCGCACACAGGCGGGCAGGCAAAAAACCCTGTGCCTCGGTCTTTTCTTTCCGCTGGAGGCTTTTTTCATTGATTTGAGATGAGGAGACAGCGGAATTTTGGGCTGCCTTGCCCACCTAAAAATGACTCCCCCCAAAACCTGGCCCAAGTCTAAAAATGCCTAAGGGCATTTTCTTTACGACTTGTCCTCTCGTACCTCGGGAGCTAAGTCATTTTCTTAACGGCGTGCAAAGCAGCCCAAAACCGAAAATCCCGCAAGTCTCAGCCATCCGGACGCTATCCTCCAGAGATTCTTGCCATCAAATAATCAAGTATCGTTTCCATTAAATTCGTGGTAGTACCAAAAAAGATATCCATGAGTAGAAAAATTACGCTGAAAAAAGAAAGGAATATCGGATTCAATTCTGAGTTATGGATAAATTCTGTTTTAATTTGAGGGTCCAAGTCGGAAGACTTTAGTCGTAAGTACACCTCTGACCAAATCAGCATAGACCTGTTAGCTTTTTGAAATTTGTCAGGTTTCGAAGAAATTTGCTTGAGAAAGCCATGGATAAATTCTACTTTGAAAATCAAACCCAAATCTTCTACGAAATGAGCCTTCGATTCCTTGTTTTTTCCTTTCTCGCATTTTCAATAATTAGCAATTCGGGTTATGCTCAGGATGCCAAAGCCTACAAGGAACCAAAATTTGATTTTGATTGGAGTAATCCTACTCTCCATCCAGACCGGATTATTCTGAATATTAGCGAAGACCCAGCAAGAAGTGCAAATATTACGTGGAGAACTTCCCAAAAAACAAAAACCGGAGTGATCGAGTACGCAGAAGCCACTGCAGACCCTAGGTTTACCATGAACGCATTTAGGCTGGCTGCTAGCTCAACCCCTTTTTATAGCCCCAATATCGAGTCACAAAAAGTGAAAGCTACTTACCATTCGATTTCCTTGCAAAATCTAAAGCCTGCTACCACCTATGCCTATCGGGTTGGAGACAGTGAGCGCTGGAGCGAATGGCTTCAGTTCACCACAGCTTCCGTGGACTCAGAGAAGAAATTTTCATTCCTGTATGTAGGAGATGCGCAAAACTATATTCTGGAACTTTGGTCACGCTTGATTCGACAAGGCTTCAAAACCGCGCCGGATGCTAAGTTCATCATTCACGCAGGCGATTTGGTCAATAATGCTCATCGAGATCAGCAGTGGCACGAATGGTTCGCTGCGGGAGGATTTATCCATAGTATGCTCCCTTCCATGCCTACTCCTGGAAACCATGAATACCAATCAAAATCTCCATCTGAGGAAGCTGCAAAATCACGAAGTCTTTCAGCGCAGTGGAAACCGCAATTTAATCTCCCGGAAAATGGCCCAAAAGGACTAGAAGAGACCACCTATTTTGTAGACTATCAAGACGCTCGAATTATTTCTCTAAACTCCAATGTGGAGTTGGAACTTCAAGCAGAATGGTTGGATAGTCTTCTCTCCAAAACTGCCAAAAAGTGGATTATAATCACTTATCACCACCCGATGTATTCAGCATCCTCAGGAAGAGACAACCCGACTTTAAGAAAAATCTGGAAGCCGATCTTTGATAAATACAAGGTAGATTTGGTGCTTCAAGGTCATGATCACAGCTATGCCCGAGGTCGAGTATCTCCTGGAGAAAATATCTTGGATGGTGTGAATCTTCGAGATCAAACCGGGACAGTCTATGTAGTCTCAGTGAGCGGTGGCAAAATGTATGAGGTGGGGGGAACATGGGAAGAATTTGGTGCACAAAAAGATCGAAGCGGTGCCAATACACAACTTTTCCAAGTCATTACTATCGAAGCAGATCAATTGATTTTTGAATCCTACACCGCCATCGGAGAGCTTTATGATTCCTTCGAATTAATCAAAACTTCCAATGGGCCAAACAAATTTATTGAGTTAAGAGCGACGGCAATTCCGGAAAAAGTAAAATAGCGTAGCATAGGAACATATGATTTACGAATTCGGAGGTCTGACCATCGTGAAAAATATCAATTAGAGAATTAGGCGATAAGTGATTCGTGTTATTACATTTCGTTTTCGCCTGGAGTCAATTTTGCGAAGCTATACCCCAAAGATCTTATTCCATCTCCTGCGCCTCTACTTCCATTATGGCACATTCGTCTTAGGGTATCCATCTCACAGCCCTAAATTCATCTTACAGCATCAAAACAATAAGGAGCAAAAGTTTTTTCCTACTTTTAAGGAAATTAAACCACATCAATTTACAAACCTTACTATTATGCTTAAGAAAATCGGAATTGGATTCGGAGTCATATTTTTGGCTATCATCGCTTTCTTTGGTTACGGAATTTTATTTCCTGTCAGCCCTCCTACTACCACAAATTTCTCTGCTCAGGGCATAGATATCACGGTGAACTATTCCCAACCTTCCAAAAAAGGAAGACTGATCTTTGGAGATGAGGCTTCAGGTGCTTTGCAGCCACACGGTACCTACTGGAGACTTGGCGCAAATGCTGCTACGGAGATCACTTTCAGCAAGGATATTAATTTTGCAGGGCAGGCAGTAGCCGCAGGAACCTACCGGATGTATGCAGTACCAGGTGCGTCTTCATTCGAAATTACCCTCAATTCAGAGTTAGGAGTTTTCCTGGGAGTTCAAGAGCCCGACTACACGAAAGACGTAGTAAAAGTAAATGTGCCAGTGTCTTCCGCTCCGTCTGAATTGGAGCTATTTACGATCAGCTTTGAAGAATCTGGGTCCGAAATCCTAATGAATATCGCTTGGGACACCACCTTGGTGGCAGTTCCAATTAGCGTAAACTAATTTAAATAAATGGCCTTTTCAGCTAAAAAATGGGTACTCCTACCAATAGCAGTACTTATTTTTCTTGGGATCACCTACTGGTTGGTCGGATTGATTCAATATCGACTCAATGTCATGGATGTGGAAGAGTACGATCCGGTCTCGACTCTGGTAGTACCTGAGCATATCCTAACCAAATCAAAATACCCCTTTATCGATGTTCATAATCACCAATGGATTATGCCTGTGCAGGATTTGGATGATTTGGTTGAAGAAATGGATTCACTGAATATGGGCGTAATGGTGAATTTAAGTGGCTTTCGTGGAAAAATTCTGGAATGGTCACTGGATAATGTAGCCGAGAATTTCCCTAATCGATTTGTAGTATTCCTCAATCTGAATTTCGAAAATCTCGATGATCCAGGTTGGCCAGAAGAGCCACTCGCTATGTTGGAAGACGGCGTAAAACAAGGAGTCAAAGGACTAAAAGTGTACAAAGAGCTTGGTCTGAATGATCAGGACAACGATGGAAATCGAATCCCTGTCAACGATCCAAGGCTTGACCCGATTTGGGCCAAATGTGGAGAATTAGGAATTCCGGTATTGATCCATTCAGGAGAGCCGGCTTCTTTTTGGATGCCAAAAGACAAAAAAAATGAGCGTTGGTTGGAGCTGAAACAATATCCAAGCCGGTATCGAAATCCCGAAAAGCTTCCCCCATTCGACTCAATCATGGCGGAACAACATGCCGTTTTCAGAAAGCATCCCAATACCAAATTCATTAATGCACATTTGGGTTGGTATGGAAATGACCTAACCAAACTTGGGAAGCTGATGGACCAATTCCCAAATATGTACACTGAAATCGGTGCTGTATTGGCAGAACTTGGTCGCCAGCCAAAAGCCGCTCGTGCATTTTTCATCCACTATCAGGATCGGATTCTCTTTGGCAAAGACACCTACAAGATGGAGGAGTATTATACCTATTTCCGGGTTTTGGAAACGGATGATGAATACTTCGATTACTATCGCAAGCGCCATGCAAATTGGAAAATGTATGGAATGAATCTCCCAGATTCCGTGCTTCGCAAAGTGTATTATGAAAATGCGTTAAATATCATTCCAGGAATTGATCGGTCGATTTTTATTGGGCAGGAATAGCTAATTCAGTAAAATTCTTCTTTCTGCTCCTATGCGAAACCTTTGCGAACTTTGTGGTTAAATAAAAATCACTCAAAAAGACATTTTACTTTTCCCTTGCGAAATCTATCATAAAAGGATATTTTGGTCTTCAGGTAACTACCTAAAGCTCAAACCCAAAAACCTATTCCTTTATGAAATCTCAATTCATTGTTGCTGCTATACTGGCAAGTGCACTTTTTGCCTGCAACGAATCCAAACCAAAACTTACGGATGAGGAGTATGCTCAGCTTACAGATGAGCAAAAGCGATCCGTGGAATTTGCCGTGGATGGCATCGAAGTGCAAGATGAGCGACTAGAACTGACACTTTTTGCCTCCGAACCCATGATGACCAATCCTACCAATATGGATGTGGATGATCGCGGCAGGGTCTGGATCGCTGAAGCGTATAACTACCGAACCAAACTCAATCCAAAAAACCCTACCAAAGCCGAGGGCGATCGAATCCTAATTATGGAAGACACCGACGGTGATGGTGTGGCCGATACTTCAAAAGTTTTCTACCAAGGAACCGATATTAATGCGGCGTTAGGAATCGCTGTGTTGGGTGATAAAGTCTATGTCTCCGTCAGTCCTTATGTCTATGTATTTACGGATGCAGATGGTGATGATGTTCCGGAGAAAAAGGAAATACTTTTCTCTGGAGTAGGCGGAGAGCAGCACGATCATGGAATGCATGCGGTGACTTTTGGACCTGATGGCAAATTGTATTTCAACTATGGCAATGCCGGTGAGGGACTTCGAGATGCTCAGGGAAACCCAATAATCGACCCGATCGGCAGACCGATCACCAATGAAACTCCAACCTATCAGGAAGGAATGGTATTCCGAATGGATCCAGATGGAAGTAATGTAGAGATCTTAGGTTGGAACTTCCGAAACAACTATGAAGTCGCAGTGGACAGCTACGGCCGGATGTGGCAATCTGATAACGACGATGATGGCAATCGAGGCACTCGGATCAATTACGTGATGGATTATGGAAATTATGGTTTCAAAGACGAAATGACCCGAACGGATTGGCGAACTCGTCGCATCAATATGGAAGATTCGATTCCACTTCGACATTGGCACTTGAATGATCCTGGCGTGGTTCCAAATTTATTGCAAACCTATGCTGGATCGCCAACAGGGATCTTGGTTTATGAAGGAACACTTTTACCCAAAGAATATCAAAATCAAGTGATCCATGCGGATGCGGGTCCGAACATTATTCGAGCCTACCCAGTGAAAGAATCCGCTGCCGGTTTTAGTGCTGAGATTATCAATTTGATGGATGGAAATAAGCGGGACAACTGGTTTAGACCTTCGGATGTAACGGTAGCTCCTGATGGGTCGATCTTTATTTCGGACTGGTATGATCCGGGAGTTGGTGGACACGCGATGGGTGATCTGGACAAAGGTCGGGTCTATCGACTGGCACCAAAAGGAGTCGATTATAAAATGAAAAAGCCTGACTATTCCAGTGTTGAATCCTTAATAGAACTACTTCAAAATCCAAATCGTGCGACTCACTTCAAAGCGTATATGGCATTGAAGGAAATGGGTACAAAAGCAGAGTCAGCATTAAAGGAGCTTTATGCAGGAGATGATTCGAGAATGAAAGCTCGGGCATTTTGGCTGTTGACTAAGCTTCCAAATGGTCAAGAGTATATCGCAGAAGCTGCAAAAGATGACAATCAAGACATTCGAGTGGCGGCAGTTCGCGCTTCCCGAATCAATACTACCAATTCCGAAAACTTCCTATTGCCTTTGGCTGCAGATGCAAGTCCGCAGGTCAGAAGAGAAGTTGCGTTGGCTATTCGTTACAAAAAAATGCCTGCAGTTTGGGAAACGCTGGCCGAAAACTATCAGTCAGGAGACCGATGGTATTTGGAAGCTTTGGGGATCGCTGCTGAAGGTTTTTGGGATGAATATTTGCCAGCTTATTTGGAAAAAGCAGGCACAGGTTGGACCGAAAGTCAGGAAGCAACTGACCTTGTCTGGCGATCTAGAAGTACAAATACAGCTACGCTTTTAGGCGAATTGATCAAAGAGAAAAAAGCTCCTGCAAACCTCCGTTATTACCGAGCCTTGGATTTTCAAACCGCAGAAGATAAAAACCTAGTATTAAAATCACTAGTAAACACCTCATCCCCAGAGGAACAAATAATTGCCCTTCGGCAAATTGCATTCAACCCCGACAAGCCAGATCGAGCCATTCTTTCTTTGGCTTCGCAAAAAGTCGGTGCAATAGCCGATGATCAGGATTTCTTGGAGATCGTCAGTAAATATGGTTTGAAAGAACAAAAAGATCGGTTACTCTCCCTTGCGATGGACGCTCCGGATCAGGGTATTTCTCAAACTGCTGCCAGAACTTACGTGAGTCTTTACGGAGTGGCTCCAATGGCAAAATTCTTTGATAATTCAGATGAAAATGAAGCAATTAAAGCAATTGAAAAATTCGGTTCTGTAGACAATGTGGAGATGGCTAAAAGTTTGGCGACCGTTTTTACAAATACAAAGCGCAGCCTTCCAGTGCGGGAAGCGGCAATGCAGGCGATGAAAGGCTACAATAGCGAGAGCTATCTCTGGGAGATGGAAAACAAAAATCAGGTTCCTGCCGATATGATGGCAATTGCCCAGAAGTTACTCTTGTCCACTTGGAACTCAGATATTCGATCAGCGGCAACTGCCAAATTCGGAAATAGCAAAGGCCCTGAAGTAAATGTGGCTTCCCTCCTAGGCAAATCAGGTTCCGTGCAGAATGGAAAAATCCTTGCTCAGGGCTACTGTTTGTCTTGCCATGTGGTCGGAAATGAAGGCGTAGATTTCGCTCCAGGCTTAACTCAAATCGGAGACAAACTTTCCAAAGAAGCCTTATACAATTCTATCTTGAACCCTTCTGAAGGGATGGGCTTTGGCTATGAAACTCAATTGGTCAAATTCAAAGACGGAAAAGAAATCCAATGCATCGTCAACTCCAAAACAGAAATTGACTTGATCGTGAAACTAGTAGGAAGCGGTGAGCAGACCATTTACAAACTAGCCAATATCGAATCAGTCACTCAACTGGATGAATCTCTGATGCCGAAATTCCCGCTTTCAGAAACTGAATTGGTGGACTTGGTAAGCTATCTGGAGACCTTGAGGAAGTAGAGAGGGTTGGAGGCAGGAAGTTGGAAGTTGGAGGCAGGAAGTTGGAAGTTGGAAGCGGGAAGTTTGGAGGTTAGAGGTGGGAGGTTGGAAAATTTGAATTTAATACCGGTTGATAAAAACTTATAGCTAAAATCATAATTCCTATGAATCTCGGTGCATTCTCCATTTCCCTTTCGGTCAAAGACCTGAAGGTTTCCAGAACTTTCTATGAAAACTTAGGCTTCAGCAAATTCGCTGGAGGTGAAGAAATGAACTATTTGATCATGAAAAATGGGAATGCCCTCGTAGGTCTTTTCCAAGGGATGTTTGAAGGAAATATCTTGACGTTCAATCCAGGTTGGGATGAAAATGCACAACCTGTTGAAAACTTCGATGATGTACGAGCAATTCAAAAATCTGTCAAATCCAAAGGCCTCAAACTTGAAAGTGAGGCAGATGAATCCGCTCAAGGACCTGCATCTTTTGTAGTGAAAGATCCGGATGGGAATATGGTGCTGATTGATCAGCATGTTTGAGGTTTCTTGAACTTAATCCGAGTTAAAAGCTTACTCAAACCACAAAAAAAGCCTCTCCAAGGTTGTGATGTTTTCCTATCCCACAGGTAATATTCCTTTTTGAGAATTTGAGCAATTTGTTATTTATTCCCAAAGCCAGCTTTGATATACTCCACCGCTTTTGGATGAGCGGGGGTCTCTTTACGGACTGAACCCCAAGTTGTCACATCATGTCCAACACCTTCATACATAAAGCTTTCAGTAGTCACTCCCGCGTCCTTCAGTTTTCTCATAAACAGCTCCTCCTCGGATCTTGAAATCTCATATTCGCCAAGAATATTGAATGTTGGAGGTAGCCCCGTCAGATTTTTAGCCCAAAGCGGTGACCCATAGTCACTTCTCACGTCTTCACTATTTTCAAAGTATAAATCTTTACATACTGACCAGGAAGATCCGCCACCATCGATAGCGGCATAGACGAGTAATTGAAAAGAGAATTTGGGACTGTTTTTAGTGTCCCTCGCTCTTAATGTAGTCGCCGCAGCAAAGTAGGCTCCTGCACTTTCTCCGGAAATGGCAAAGTTTGCCGTATCGAGGCCAAGTTCGTCTGCATGATTCCATAGCCAGTCCGTCACTTCATAGACATCATCATGAGCGGCTGGATATTTATGCTCAGGTCCTAATCGGTAATCAATTGCGATCACCGTCACATCACTCTTCTCAGCTAAATACCTGCTGATCTCATCGTGGCTGTCCAGACTTCCCGCTACCCAACATGCACCATGAACATAGATTAAGGTCGGTTTTAAGCCGGTAGTTTTTGGTCTATAAGTTCGAATAGCTACCTCCCGGCCAGGTAATGATATCTTCTGATCAGTGATTAAAAGATCAAATTGAGAGGTGGTTGGTTTAATCCTCTCTACCTGTGCACGAAATTGATTAATACTTTCTGGTGTGGACAACCAAGCATCCTGAGCAAATACCGCGGAAGACATAATGGTTAGAAAAAAGGTAATTGAGGCTACTCTCATAATTTTTGAATTAAGAAACACTTCCGGTTTATTTTTGACTGTTATTGATCATGTATTCCAACTTTATTCTGGCCTTAGAAAATTGTTCCAATAATTTGGGGATTGGATTGTCCCCATAACCTGCCCTTAGGCGTTGTTCTGAAACATTCAAAGCGATTAGTAGCTTCTTCGCCGCTTCAATTTTTGCTATTTTCGAAGTACTCCCAACTTGCCCAAACCAGAGAGGCGAAGTTTCAGCAAAAGGATAACTATCCATCATGGGCCATTCCGAATTGCCACCGGAAACTCGGGCCGTCACCCAGCCTCCTTCAGGAATAGCTATCGATCCACTGTAGGTTTTAGTACCCATACTGTTTTCGGCTTTTTGGCTCCAGACTACTTTTCCATTTACAAATAATTCCACTGTTTCGAAGGCGATCGGTGAGTAGGTAGATAAGGTCCAATTCACTTTTTTACTTTTTGAGCTGATGACCTCTCCTACTTCTTTGCCATCCACAGAGAAGACCAGTTGCGGTCCATTTGTCGCAAAGCTTCTTCCTGCCTTCAATGCTTCCAAATAACTCGCAGTGGTCAATGCTCCCTTAGGTTTCACGTAAACCCGTGTCGCTCCTATGGACATTGTCCGATAAAGATCGCTCATCGCATCACTCCCTGCAGACATACCAATGGGAACACCTATGTTGAGCAGTTCATGCCACACGGCTGCGGTACCTATTTCATCTGACCAAAGGCAGACTATTTCCAGCAAATCTACTTCTCCAAGTACTGCGTCGGCGACCAGAGATATTGGCATCGAACTGGCACCACCTTCTTGAAAAGGATCCTGAATGGTCACTGGGTGAACATACCCTCCTAAGGCATTTTGCTCTCGGGCAAATCGAATTGCTTCGGGATTTAGTCGGTCGTCCGCCTCATAAATATCATAGCGAGGTCCCCATACCCAAGGCCAATGCAAGTCTTGAGTTCCGATCAAGGCAATATGCCCCAAGAAATGCGATCTGACTTCTTGACCAAACTCGATAATTGGATCCCCCATTTTTTTCCAGCCCCAAAGGTCTTGCTCTAAAAATCGGTTGCCGAGATTGGCTACCAGTGGAAAGGCTACATCCACATTTTCTGCCTTGAGATCTAGAATAATATCTTCAGGATCTAATTGGTTGGTTCCTCCATAGTTGAGGTGAAAATGATTATCTCCGGAAAACCATCCATTGGCCTTCGCATCCCAAATTTTAGAAAGGTTAATTTCCGTGGAAGTCATTCCTTCCTTTACCAGGACTTTTTGAGTCTGCTTTGCAGTTGAAAAACCTTGGACAGCCGTAATAGTCAGCTCACCAGCCGGAGCTTCCACCTCAATTTCTCCTAGAGAATAGAAAAATACGATTCCATTTTGACCTTCTGAATGAACCACTCCGCTTGCCGGAATAATTGGGTGACCAGCCGCATCAGTAATACTCATTCTAACTGGCGCATTTTTTCCATCTACTTTGCTAGTGATCTTGAGCTTCGCGGTTGTTGCTCCCCAATTCCAATTCTTGACTTCCAAGTTTTGCACTTTGCCACCATTGATGTGGATTCGCTTCAGTTCAGCTCGCTCATTTTTACTGTATTCCGAAAAATAAACCCATTGTCCATCGGAGCTAAATTTAGGGGCTAATGGCAGTCCTTCACTTTTGGTCAGAAGCATCCGAGCAGCCGGCACCGTGATACTTAATAAGCGAAGCTCATAATCATCTCCATTTGGCCAAACATAGGCCAAAGTCTTGTCATCTGGCGAAAGGGAAAAAGCCATCTGGGAAGCAAAATTCTCCTCAGCTAAGGTTGTGGACGTACCCTTTTCGAGATCTAATAACTCTATAGAGTCGTAGGAAAAGCCTCTCTTTTTTAGGTAAACAATTTGATTATTTTCGTTCGTAGGAACTGGGAGACGCTCCAAGCTGCCTTCTTTGGTGATGGCTTTAGTCACTCGGGTGGAAAGGTTGATTTCCCAAAGATCGAGGGAGCCATTCTTACCAGATGAATAATAGACAGAATTGCCATCTCCGGAAAAAATCGGATCTAATTCCATGGCTTCGGTATCAACCAGGATACTTTCCTGTTTTGAGTTTAGGTTCAAAAGGACGAGTTGAGTGTCCTTTCCATTATCTCGAATAAATACGATTTGATCTCCTTTCGGAGACCAATTTGGCCGAGAATCAATGCCAGGGGAAGAAGTAATTCGTGTGGCTTCAGAGCTGGAGAGGTCCATGAGCCAAAGCCAACCTTTTGCAGAAAACACGACTTGCTCGGTCAATGGAGCGGGTGCCCCATCCATTGGTCCCGAGTTCAAAACTGGCAACTCATGCCCTTCTAAATAAACGTGATGTCCATAGCCGTCTACTTTGGGATATCGATTTTTCCATTGTGCATTGCTGGGCAGGATGTTGCAGCATACAACAAAAGCTAGTAGGATGAAAATTCTCATGTGTTAAGACGATTTGGTTTTGTAAACAATTGATAGAGCGCAACAGCTCTGGTTTTATTCCATCAAGGTACGGTTTTCTAATTTCGAGAGAGGGGGATTTTAAAGGCTATTACTATTCCACTTTTCAAACTTAAACGATGAATCAGTTTTAAATCAGTGCTCCTCTAATTTAACAAAGTCACGAAAACGGATCGTGTCAGATAAGGTATAAATTTTTGCTAAAGCTTGAAATCCATAGCAGAGTATCCCTTTTTTTCAAATAGAAGCTCACTCGCTACTACCTCATTCCCACAAGCTGTTTCCTGTTCAACCTAGATCGTAACTATAGCTTAACCGATAAGGATGCTTTAGACAGAAAATTTCATTTTCAGCAATCTTTTGATTCCCAGCAACTTATTAGGTAAAAAAAAACGCCCCATTTGAGGCGTTTTTTTTTAAAAAGATTCGTAAAAGATTCGCTTCTATTGAAAGATCAAATTGACCCGTTTTGGTGCAATATAATTCTCGTTGTCAATTACCAGAATGTACATGGAAGCTTGAGTTGCGCTTTGAGAGAAGTCCAACTTGACAGTCTTATAGTTACCTATATCGACCGTCCCTTCCTGTACCAAAGCTCCTTGGATACTGTAAAGCATGTACGTCACCTTTCCGGAATTGAACAGGTCATCTTTTACAGATACCCTATCATCTCTTATCGGATTGGGGTAAACTTTCATCTCACTTTTCATCATTTCCTTATCAGAGAAATTACCAATCTTAATTTGTATTTCAGAGCTAGAGGTTACTCCTTCATTATTGGAAGGTAGGTTTCCGTTCATCCTGACCGCTGGATCTACAATACTGAAGATTATGGTTTGAATTGTTCCCTCGGTTCCTCGTCTGTTTGATTCAGAATAGGTCACCGCTGTAAGAGTATATGTTCCGACAGGAAGGATCTGACCAAAATAGATCCCATTATTGTCTCCAAAAAGCGCGTAGGGTGCTGCATTCTCTAGCCTGGTACGGTTGACTGGACCCGCTAGGGTGAAATAAACACTTCCTACGACAGACGGATTTGTATTGAACCTGACGTTGAGGTTCAGACCTAAGACAATACTTCTATCGATCTGCATTCCTTCTATCAGGTTAAACATGTCTTTGTTTGTATCAGCATTGACCAAGGTGAAGCTTTCTCCCGAAGCAACATTTACCTTTGCAACCACATTGATTGCGACAGAAGCAGAAACAGTAGCTGTTCCTTTATCATCCGTTGCCTTTGCAGTCAGGGAGGAGCTTCCTAGCGGAGCGTTTGTCCAGGCAAAGCTGTAAGGAGCCGTAGTGTCTGTTCCCAACAAGGTGTTTCCGTTGAAGAACTCCACTTTGGTGATTGTTCCGTCGGTATCGGCTGCGTTTGCAGTGATGCTGATGTTGTCACCTTGAGTGAACTGGGCGTTTGCTGCAGGACCCGTGATGCTTACGGTTGGAGCAACGTTTGCCTTTGCAACCACATTGATTGCTATTAGAGCAGAAACAGTAGCGGTTCCTTTATCATCCGTTGCCTTGGCAGTGAGTGTAGAACTTCCAAGCGGAGCATTTGTCCAGGCAAAGCTGTAAGGAGCTGTAGTGTCTGTTCCCAACAAGGTGTTTCCGTTGAAGAACTCCACTTTAGTGATCGTTCCGTCTGTATCGCTTGCGTTTGCAGTGATGCTGATGTTGTCACCCTGAGTGAACTGGGCGTTTGCTGCAGGACCCGTGATGCTTACGGTTGGAACGACGTTTGGTATTGCAACCACATTGATTGCTATTAGAGCAGAAACAGTAGCTGTTCCTTTATCATCCGTTGCCTTGGCAGTGAGTGTAGAACTTCCAAGCGGAGCGTTTGTCCAGGCAAAGCTGTAAGGAGTCGTAGTGTCTGTTCCCAACAAGATGTTTCCGTTAAAGAACTCCACTTTGGTAATTGTTCCGTCGGTATCGGCTGCGTTTGCAGTGATGCTGATGTTGTCACCCTGAGTGAACTGGGCGTTTGCTGCAGGACCCGTGATGCTTACGGTTGGAGCGACGTTTG
>Ga0163216_100379_pt1 | contig 79559 bp, 78 predicted proteins | sample SynspAceP_FD_167610 | JGI IMG/M metagenome (GOLD analysis project Ga0163216, IMG submission 167610) | Saline lake microbial communities from Ace Lake in Antarctica - Synechococcus sp. Ace-P (Illumina Assembly) | ecosystem: Environmental > Aquatic > Non-marine Saline and Alkaline > Saline ...
ATCGATCCCGATCTGGAAATCCAGAATACGGTCAATGCCGGTGCCCGCTTGGTAGAACACATCCGCGCCTGTCCCGCCGAGTACGATATTGTCACCATTCCCGCCCGTGACCCGGTCATCGCCCGCCAGACCGTTGACGACGTCATTGCCGTCACCACCGTCGAGCGAGTCGTTGCCGGATATATCGGCGATCACATCATCACCCGCGCCGCCGCGTAGCGTATCATTGCCTTCGCCGCCAAAGATCGTGTCGCTACCGTCGCCGCCATCGACAATGTCGTCGCCGCCAAACGCATAGATCACGTCATTATCGGCCCCGCCATAAATCGCATCATTGCCGTCTTCTGCGATCAGCACATCAATGCCGGCCCCACCAAACAGCGTGTTATTACCTGAGCCGCCAAAGATGGTGTCATTGCCAGAACCGCCATCAATAATGTCGTTGCCCGCCTGACCGTAAACAACATCATCACCCAAACCCGCGACGACAATGTCATTGCCATCACCCATGATCAGCACGTCAATCCCGACCCCACCATCGACCGTGTCATTGCCCTCGCCGCCAAAGATGGTGTCGCTACCATTGCCGCCATAGATGATGTCATCCCCGCCTTCGCCGTAAGCCGTGTCATTGCCATCGCCGCCGATCAGCGTGTCATTACCGTCGCCACCGACAAGAATGTCAACATTGGCGCCGCCATCGAGAATGTCATTACCGTCGCCGCCAAACAGACGATCAATGCCGCCTTCGCCGTAAAGCTGATCATCGCCGTCCTGGCCGTAGATCGTGTCATCGCCCGCACCGCCAAAGACGATGTCGTTGCCGCCCGCCATCACCAGACCGTCATTACCGCCAAGACCGTAAATCACTTCCGCTGCATTGGAGAAACCGAGTGAGTCCGGACCTTCCGTCAGGTTCGTACCTGCCAGCCCAGTCGGAGCCGTGGGCGCCGCCGGAATCGTTGGCGTGGGCGGTGTTGTATCGGTCGTTGGGGGCGTCGGCGGCTCTAGCCCAACCAACGCGCTCGCGCCGACTAATTGCGCCCCATTATTGAAACTGACAAATTCGACATTGGCAAGATTGATGCGATCAACGCCTTCGTTTGCGCTCGTGATGACCAGAATATTCTGTCCGCCTGACTGGTCGAGCGCAAATGTGTAGCTGCTCTGGCCCAGCGCGAAGACGACCGTATCGTTGCCGCCGCCGCCATCATAGCTGTCATTGCCGCCATTGCCGGTAAAGACATTGTTCGACGCGTTGCCGATAAAGCTGTCATCGCCGGAACCGCCAATCGCGTTCTCAATGACTGTCCCAACAGCGATTGTGATATTGTTGATCAACGGATCTGTTGTGGAGGCCGTATTGGTATTGTCGCCAATTGAGGAGAAAGACCCTTCCACAAGGCTGATGACCTGATTGGCTGAATAACCCGAGAAATCGAGCGTGTCGGTGCCGCCCGCATCATAGATCGCCAAAGACGGTGGGCGAATCCCTTGATTGAAGAAGGTCCCTTCAAAATCAAGGACTCCCGTTTCTGTCGAGTTGAAGCCATAGACGCTATCGCCGGAGCGCGTTTGACCATTGGCGCCATAAAAGTTTTGAATCGCGATAATGTCGACGACCTGAGGGGCCAAGACGAGCCGGGGCGTGCCCGTGCTTGCTTCACCCTGATCGCGATAGCTCATCACGGTATAGTTCCAAGCGTCCTGATTATAGACGTGATAGCTGATGCCCCCATCGTCGACATTCTGACCGTTATAAGGACCAGCATGCCCCAGTCCGATGGCGTGACCGACCTCATGCAGATAGGTCTGATAACGGTAAGAATTTAGAGAGTAGTCGGCTGAGCCATCAGAATTCAAATCCCAATTCGCAGATACGGTCACAGTGACCGATGTAATATTGCCACCGGATGTCGTTGAACTAGCAAAAGCCTGCGCCGCGTCTTCGTCACCATTGGTTTCGTTGAAATCGATATCGGGATCAGCGCCCGCAGCCGCCGCTGTAAATGTCAGCCCCGAAACCTCGGCCCAAGCGTCCATCGCCATCAGCGCAAGCGTTTTAGCCCCATCGGACAGCGCCGAAATATCGTAAGTCAGATCCGTTTTTGCCCATTTTTCTTCATTGTCGAATTGACTCGTCAGGAAGAAGGCGGACTGCTCCAGCGTGAAATCGGGGCGATTGCCACCCTCTTCGGCATAGAGCGTATAATCGCCTGTCGTCGTCGACCAACCGCTCGCGCCGAGATAATAGGTCCCGGACGTAGTTGCTGTGAAGGTGATGAAAGAGTTGCGGTTCTCGCCGCTGGATGTATCGCCGTCGATCTCAATATCGTCGTTCTCTTCGAGTTTATTCCCCGCCGCATCATAGAGGATCAGCAACGGATCCTCATGCGGGTTATCGCCGTCGCGCAGCATAATGAACGTATAGGTTACACCCGCCTCAAGCTCGACCCCGTACCAATCCTCATCGGTCGCTGATCCGCGCGTGCCGGATGCGGATCCGCCAATCGCGATCGTACCGGTTGTGGTTGCGTCAGCTGGGAGGTCGCCATTGGCGGGTTCGTTGGCCGCATCTATCATCGCTTTCGCAAACGCGTTGGCTGTCTCCACAAGGCTGCTGGCAAACAAATCCGCGTCGACGTCTCCCAGTTCTGAAATGGAAGCGATCAGAGTGCTGAAGTTAGAGATATCTAAACCGGAATCCAGACGCTGCTGAATCTGATCACTCAAAGTCATGATCTGCGTTTTCGCATTCACTCCGTGGTCGTGTCCGCAACAGGCACAGCCATTGGACTGCGACTCGAAAACATGGCCATTATCAACCATGGCCGTGAACAGCGCTTGGGCAAAAATTGTCGCCGGGTCAGATTCGAAAAGGGCGGCGATGGCCCCCATATCCGGCGTAGAGGGTGCAGGTTGAAGCGTTGGGGCCTGCGTCGAGAGTATCGGATTAATCAGCGTCGACTCGTCAAAAGACACGGACGGCAAATTATCGGGAGAGCTTTCAAGCGAATCTAGTTCTAAGCCGTACAGACGGGCGGCTGATGTCAAAGATGAAGAATCATAAGGCTTAAACATGTGAACTTTCCTCGTCGCGCTGGGTCGAATGCTTAAGACATTCAAATATTGTCTTCCAATAACTAAACGGACATGAACCCTGTCCAAACACGGTGGAACCGTGTCTTTAAAGCCCCTACAGGAACGGCACCCGGCCTGATTTAGGTGCGGACCATCCCAGTTGAGAGGTTAGCTATTGCGATTATGGGCCGTAACGCAACTCACATTGCCAGACCTATGGGGCGCGTCTTGGGCCAATCATGCCTCTTGGCGGCTGTTTTAGCGGCCTGCATACCTGACCCTGAGCGCTCAACCAACAGAGCTGACGCTGTCGGCAGCACGTCTCTGTGCGCCGATAGTTACCTCATCGCGCTCGCCCCAGAGCGGGCGCGGGCCTTGTCTTGGCAGGCAGGTAGCCCGCTTTCGACGGCGGATCTAAAGATGGACGTCCTGCCGCGACTGTGGCCGAGTCGTGAAGTCTTGGCGCAGACCAACCTGCCTCTGCTGACCGGACCCGGTGATGCGACGTTTGGGCGCGCCGAGTCCGTCTCGCTGGAATGGGGCGAAGATTTCGAGGCGGTCAGAAAAAATGCTGTGATGATCGCCGAACGATTCCAGATCGATGTCTCTAACTTGACCCAACAGATCGAACAGCTCGACGCTCTCCCTAAACCGACCCAACCCGTTCGCATTCTCTATCTCAGCCGATCTGGGGGCAGCGCCGGACCCGGAACTTTTGTTGACGCTGCCATCCGAGCGGCAGGCGGGACCAATGTGAACGAGACCGTGGGCTGGCACACACCGGCCGTCGAACGCGTCTTACAGTTCGAGCCCGATCTGGTCGTCACCAGTTTCTTTGGTTCAGATTACGCCGGCGTCAGCGACCGGGCTGTTCGGCACAACGCCCTGCGCCGCTACCTAGCCGCGCGGCCAACGGTTGAAATTCCCGGCAAGCTCTGGCCCTGCGCTGGCCCCGGCCTGATCGACGCTACACAGCGGATTAATGCCGCAATTTTGGCACTGTGACGGGATAGTTCTGTGATCCGCTCCATCCTCATCCCACTCACTCTCTTCGGTCTCGGACTGCTGTGCCTGATCGGGGCGCTCTTAATTGGGCCTGCATCGATCAGTGTGTCGGATGCGGTGTCCGGTCTGTTGGGGCAGGCCGATCCTTCCACCACCGCCATCATGCGCGAGGTTCGATTGCCGCGCGCGATAGGCGCGCTGGTCGTTGGTGCTGGCCTTGGTGCGTCCGGGGCCGCGCTCCAAGGTTTTACGCGCAATGATCTCGCCGCGCCGGGCTTACTCGGATTTTCGGCCTGCGCCGCGCTCGGCGCGGTGGCGGCGCTTTATTTCGGCCTGGGTCGCTTCATCCTCCCGGCCGCCATTATCGGCGCTTTGGTCGGAGCCGCCGTCATTTCGGTCATGGCCCGGCGACAGGTTGGCGCAGCGGGATTAATTCTGGCAGGCATTGGCATCGGCGCTTTGGCCACGGCGCTGACGGGCCTGCTCATGAACCTCGCGCCTAATCCGTGGGCCTTATCTGAACTGATCTATTGGTTGATGGGCACATTGGAGAATGTCGATATGGCGGGCCTGAGCGTGGCCTTGCCCTTGACCCTGATTGGCCTTGTCGCGCTGATCCTGACCGGACCCGCTTTGCGCGCGCTGGCTTTGGGGGAAGATACGGCGGCCAGTCTGGGCGTCTCACTGACCCGCGTTCAAACCACCATTGTCATCGGCACAGCCCTATGCATCGGATCGGGTGTCGCTTTGGCCGGCGCGATTGGGTTTGTTGGCCTGTTCGTGCCGCATATTATGCGCCGCGTGACGGGCCCCGATCCGTCCAAATTGATTACCAGTTCGGCCGTGGCGGGCGGCGTCTTCCTGCTCGCAACCGACACGATTGCGCGCCTTAGCGCCGGGCCGGGCACACCGCTTTATCTCGGCATTGTCACTTCGCTGATCGGCGTGCCGTTCTTTCTTTATCTTGCCTTACGCCGGACCGGGTCATGACAAAGTCAACCACTCAGGGTCTGTCTGTCGAGCGCGTTTCAAGACATTATCCGTCTGGCGGCGGCGTGGATGTCGGCGCGCTTCAATTCGAGACCGGCAAGCTCATTGCCCTCATCGGGCCAAACGGCGCGGGGAAATCCACCCTGATCAAAGCGCTTGTTGGGGCCCTGGATGCGCAGATTGACGGGCTGAGCCTGTCCGGCACGGCGATCACTGACCCAAGGCAGCGCGCGCGCCAACTCGCCTATCTATCGCAGACCCGTACGGGTCCGGCACTGGCCTCTGTGCGCGACGTTGTTGCGCTGGGACGCTTCCCCTTTGGCGGCCAAGATCCTGAAGGACGCGTGGCGAGCGTTATCGAACAGCTCGGATTGACCGCTCTAGCCGATCGCCGCTTCGGGACCTTATCCGGTGGGGAACAAGCACGGGTTCTTTTGGGTCGTGCCCTCGCTGTCGACGCGCCTGTCTTGCTCGTCGACGAGCCGACTGCGTCGCTGGACCCGCATTATGTCCTGCGCATTTTGGAAGCCCTGCGCGCGGAAGCGCGGCGCGGACGAACCGTGATTGTTTCGCTGCACGATCTGACCTTGGCGCAACGCTATTGCGACACGGCCATCGTGCTGAGTGGGGGCAAAATCGTCGTGCAAGGTCCGTTTGAGACCGCCCTAACGCCTGACATTTTACGCAATGTGTTTCGCATTCGGCAGACCCCAAACGGGTATGAACCGCAATAACACAAATGTGTGCGACGCGCGCGACGTGCCCTGTTAGGACGCCGTGATGAATGCCCTGATTGACCCCGCAAAATTTACGGACCCTCGGATCACCGCCAAAGGGGAAACCCGGGCGACCGTGTCATTTGGCGGCTATGAGACGCTGTGGTTCAACACCGGATCCCTGTGCAATATCGAATGCGCCAATTGCTACATTCTGAGCAGCCCAACGGCCGATCATTTCATCTATCTGACGCCCGACGACATGGCCCCGTTTCTGGACGAGCTAACTAGCCCCATCGAAATTGGCTTTACCGGCGGCGAGCCTTTCCTGAATCCAGATGCGATCCGCCTATGCGAGATGGCGTTGGAGCGCGGACATCGCCTGCTGATCCTGACCAATGCGATGCGCCCAATGATGCGACCGCGGGTCAAAACGGGCTTGCTGGACCTCAATCAACGCTTCCCCGGACAGATGACGCTGCGGGTCAGTCTCGATCACTTCACCGCCGCTGGACATGATGCGGAACGCGGCGCGGGGGCTTTCGCCAAGGCGCTACCGGGCCTCGACTGGCTATCAGAACATGGCTTTGCCATGCATATTGCCGGGCGGGCTTTGTTCTCAGATTCTGATGCACAGGCGCGGGACGGATACCGTGCGCTGATCGCCGCACATGGCTGGCCCATCGATGCTGATGACCCGGCGGCCGTGATGTTGTTTCCAGAAATGGATGAGCAGGTCGATGTGCCAGAGATCACCACCGCTTGCTGGGACATCCTCTCGGTCAATCCGAACAGCATGATGTGCGCCAGCTCGCGCATGGTGGTGCGCCGCAAGGGGGAGGCCAAAGCCCGCGTCCTCGCCTGCACCCTGCTTTGGGACGATGTGCAGTTCGATATGGGCGGAACGCTCGAAGAAGCCGCGAGCGAGGTCAGCCTCAACCACCCGCATTGCGCAAAATTCTGTGTCCTCGGCGGCGCGAGCTGCTCGGCTTAAGCCGCGCTATTTCTTTTCAAACGGACTCGGTCCGTTGACGCGACGCAGAAATGCATCGATCCCGAGCAGCATGGCCTGTCGATTGGCTTGATTGGACATGTAATGATCTTCGTCCTCAAAGGACATATAGGTGCCGTCAACGTCCGCTTTTTCTAATTGGCGTTTCATCGTTTTGAACTGGTCAAATTCGACGGCGGAATCCACTTCCCCGTGAGCCATGAAAACGGGAATGGTAATGCTGTTCGCATGTTCGACCGGATTATTCGCCCGCATCAGGTCTTTATCGGCCATTAGCGTTCCAAACGTGCGTTCGGCCCTAGCCTCACCATTCCTAAATTTCTTGGCGTCCTGAATCGCTTCGGGAATATCGCTGAGCGCAGCGATCGCAATCGAACATTTATAGAGATCTGGCGTCTTCGCCGCGCCCATCAGCGCGGCGTAACCCCCATAGGACCAGCCTGCGATACAGGTCTTGTCTGGATTGGCATAACCTTTCTCCAGCATCCAGCGCATGCCGTCCTCGACATCCTCCTGCATCACGACCCAGCTATCACGGCCCGCATCGGCGAAGCTTTTCCCATAGCCTTCCGACCCGCGAAAATTCATCTGCAGCACGGCGTAGCCGCGCGTGGCGAAAAACTGCGCCAGATAGTCAAATCGTTTTGAATCGCGCGAATAAGGCCCGCCATGCGGTAGAATGATGGTCGGCACATTCTTGAACTGGGGTGTATCATTGATAGTTGGCGGCAGGGTTAGGAAAGCCGGAATTTTCGCGCCGTCACGCGCCGTGTAGCTCACCGCGATAACGAGACCCATTTCATCCGCATCCAGACCGGGCAGACTGTTGAGAATGCGGGTGACCTTACCCCCTCGCTCAAACAGGAAGAGATTGCCCGGATCGGTCGGCGCACTGACCCGCAATAATATTTTGTCGGCGTCCGATGACTGATCCACAAAGGCAACATCGAACTCCTCAAACAAAGCGAGCGCCTCTTCATAGGTGCTATCATAGGCGTCAAACAGAACCCGTTCCGTGGATTCCCCGACGAAACTCGCGCCAACAATATTATTGCCATCCTTGGACAGGATCACACTGCCCACATCATAGTCGTCATTCTGATAAATCGTCTCGGCAAACGCCTTTTTGACCAAATCATAGCGGTGCAGGCCGCGCGTATCCGCCCCTCTATAGGCGGACAAGATTAGGCTTTTCCCGCCTTGTGTTACGGCCACGACGGACATGGAGTCTGGATCAATGCCGGGATAATGGTCCGCCCGCTCCCAATCACCCGTTACGGGATCTTGGATAGACATAAAGGGTTCTTCGCCGTCTTTGCGATAACCAACGCCAACCCGAGGGATGCCCTCAGCATCGGTCTTCCAGTCGTCGATGCCACGCAGACGCTTCTTGACGAGGGTATTCTTGCCCGACTTAACATTGACCTTGCGCACATCTGGCCAAGTCTGATCATCATTCTTGCCCGCAAATTCCATCAATATGTGGTTCGGGTCATCCTCAAGCCAATCTAAGACGACATTATTAAACTGCCGGATGACATCGCCGCCCCCCTCGATCAGAATTTTTGCCTTCATAGAGCGCGTATCAACGGTGTGCAGAAAGCCGGAATTCAGCGGAATTCCTCGATACATTTGTGATTGCCAGACCGAAATTATGACGCGGTCATTACTAACCCACTTCACATATTGCGGCTTCACCCCGTCTCCGAAACTGACAATACGCGGCTCCAAAGCTTTCCCCGATGTGACGGCATACAGATCGACAACATTGAGCAGAGACTGACCCTGACTATTCTGTAGAATGGCAATTTGTTTCCCATCGGGGGAAATCGCCGCGTCATAAACCGCCGGGAGCTGCCCAAAAAGGGTGGGCGAAGGTGACGGCTTCGCAGTCGCGCTCATCGTTAGAAAACTGGTCGCGCACAGAACCGCCCCGACGGCGAAGACCCAAAAAGATTTCATCAAAGACATTGAATACCTCGGCTAATCGCTTGCGACTTAACGTAACAATCACAACAGACGCTTGCAAACTCAGAGGTCTTAACCTGCGCTAAAGCTGATCAATCGGCGAAATGTTTCGACAGTCGCAAGCCTTGCGCTTGATAGGAACTACCATTTGCGCCGTAGAGCTCTGTCGGTTGCTCGGCGAGCGCCTCAAACACCAGATGCGCGACCGGTTGGCCGTGCGAGAGCAGGAAAGGGACGTCGCGGCCCCGGACTTCAAGCACGGCACGGCTGCCCGATCCGCCCGCTTCCGCGACTCCGAAACCGGGATCGAAAAAGCCTGCATAATGCGCGCGAAACTCACCAATTTCTGTGTCGATCGGCGCCATCTCGGCGGCTTCTGTCACGGGGATTTCGACCGCTTCGCGGCTGGCGAGAATATAAAATTCTTCTGGCTCTAAGATCAGGCCGCCATTCGTCAGTCGAATGGGCTCCCAATAATCGAGCGCCGAATGCGCGGCGATCCCGCGCAGATCAACCAGACCCGAATGGCGGCGCGCCCGGTAGCCGACCGTTTCCAAACCCGCTGACAGATCGACGGACACAGTCTGACGGCGCAGCGGCGCGGGCTTACCGCGTTTAAACCGGATCTGTGAGATGCGGTCCCCTGTCCGGGCCAAAATCGGAAAGGTGCGCGGCGCGATTTCAAGCCAAAGCGGTCCGCTATAGCCCGCCGGCAATGCGTCGAACCGATCCGACGCTTCGCCAATGACGCGGGCAAACACATCGAGCCGCCCGGTCGAGCTTTTGGGATTGGCCAGCGCTGACAGCGCGTCCGGCAGATCGAGGCTTTCTTGCAATTCGACCAGATAGATACAGCCCGTCTCTAATACCGCCCCCGCATCCAGATCAATTTCGTGCAGGCATAAGGCCTTGGTCCCGTCAGCCACGCGAGCCTGACTACCGGGCAGAAACGAGGCGCGCATGCGGTAGGCGCGGCGCCCCAAGGTCAGATCCAATGACGCAGGTTGGAGGGTTTGCGGCAATGCGTCATGCGCAGCCTGACCCCCGTCATCGCCGAGACGGATATGGCCAGCGTCGATCAACGCGGCGATCTGCTGAGACGGCAGGATCATGGGGTGAGCCTATGCGCGCAAGCCGACCCTCTCAAGCGGCGTGACCATTGAAAAGGTGGACGAATTATCAAATCTGCGGCCATTTTGGGGTTGCAGACCCCGAAATCGTCAAGAAGCGCCTCGACGGCGCTAACTGCGAAAAGATGGGTTTCAACGCCCTAAAATGGTTGCAAGCCTGTAATCATCGTGGAAGCTTGCGACTGTCTGGAAAGAGGGGATGGGGCGATCCCGACCGGACATGGGAGAGGGGACATTATGGACAAGCCTACAGATCAGGGCCCATCCGAAACTGGCACAACGGCGGCCGTTCCGCCCGCTATGCCCCCCTTATTCGAACAACGTACTAAAGACATTATTGTCCGGGTCGAACCGGAATATCTGGCCGAGCAGAGCAGCCCGTCCGACAGCCGCTTCATCTGGGCCTATACGGTCGAGATCGACAATCAATCCGACGATGATCTGCGCGTCACGGGCCGTTACTGGCATATTGCCGATAGTCGCGGCCAAGTTCAGGAAGTGCGCGGCCAAGGCGTCATTGGTGAAAAACCTGTCGTGAAGGCCGGCGAACAATTCCGTTATACGTCCGGTGCGCCTTTATCCGCGCCGTCGGGCATGATGAGCGGGTCCTACCGCGTCGAATCTGACAATGGCGACGCTTACGATATTGAGATTCCGGTATTTGTACTCGACAGCCCTTATGAAGGCACACTGTTTAACTAGCGGAGTTGGCCATTCAGAATTAGGCCGTCCTTTTTGAGCCGTCCTTCGGGGCGGCTTTTTCATGTCAGCTTGACGCTGTGCCGTGCGACTGGTCTTCGCCTGCCCCGTCCCCTATATCGCGCCCACCATGTCCACGACCCTTCTTGATACTACGCCAGCGACATCGCTGGTCGGACGCACCGCGGATGGCCGAGTCCGTCTGCCCGGCTTGTCGCGCGAAGAGATCGCCGCGCATCTGACCGAGATGGGCATTGAGCCGAAAAAGGTTCGTATGCGCGCGAACCAGATGTTCAACTGGATCTATCATTGGGGTGTGACCGAGTTCGATCAGATGACGAACATCGCCAAAGGTGTTCGTGCCCAGCTGGAACAGCGCTTCACGCTGGAGCGGCCCGAGATTGTCGAGCGCCTGATCAGTGAAGACGGAACGCGCAAATATCTGATCCGCATGGCGCCGGGCATTGAAGTTGAAAGCGTCTTTATCCCCGACGTCTCGCGCAGCGGCGCGCTCTGCGTTAGCTCTCAAGTCGGCTGCACCCTGACCTGCACCTTCTGCCATACAGGGACGCAGCGTCTGGTCCGAAATCTCACTCCGGCTGAAATCGTGTTGCAGGTCATGATCTGCCGCGACGATCTGGGCGAATGGCCGAGCGCCTTTGAGCCGCGCAGCCTCGTCAATATTGTCTTCATGGGCATGGGCGAGCCGCTTTATAATACCGACAATGTGATCAAATCCATCGACCTGATGAGCGACGACCAAGGCATCGCCATTGGCCGCCGCCGGATCACGGTCAGCACATCGGGCGTTGTGCCCGACATAGCGCGCGTCGGTGAAGCCAACCCGATGCTCGCGATTAGCCTGCACGCAGCAGACGACGAAACCCGCACCAAGATTATGCCGATCAATAAGAAATATCCGCTCGATCTGTTGCTGCAGGCGTGTCGCGACTATCCCGGCCTGTCCAATGCGCGCCGGATTACATTCGAATATGTCATGCTCAAAGGCGTCAATGACAGCCCCCAACATGCGCGCAACCTGATCACCAAATTGCAGGGCATTCCCGCCAAGGTGAACTTGATCCCGTTTAATCCGTGGCCCGGCACCCCCTATGTCTGTTCCGATATGGACACGATTGAGGACTTTGCCGCGCGGCTGAAAAAAGCCGGTCTCGCTGCCCCTGTGCGCAAAACGCGCGGCGAGGATATTATGGCCGCCTGCGGCCAGTTGAAAAGCGAGAGCGAGAAAAAGCGGGCCAGCACGGTGCGGAAAGAGGCGAAGGCCGAAAGCTGATTCGTCCTCTCGCGAAGGTGAGAGGAAAAGCATTTTCGGCAATGGCCATTCTCGGCAGGCGCCTCTAAACTCCCTGTATGAAAACCAGAGCCGCCGTCGCCTTTGCCCCCAAACAACCGCTCGAAATTGTCGAGCTGGACCTTCAGGGTCCGCAAGCCGGCGAAGTGTTGGTCGAGATAAAGGCGACGGGCGTTTGCCATACGGATGCTTACACGCTGGACGGGTTCGATAGCGAAGGTCTGTTCCCCAGCGTGCTCGGCCATGAAGGCGCAGGCATTGTCCGCGAAATCGGCGCGGGCGTGACCAGCGTCGCGGTCGGCGATCACGTCATCCCGCTCTACACGCCTGAATGCCGCCAGTGTAAAAGCTGCCTGTCGGGTAAGACTAATCTCTGCACCGCGATCCGCGCCACGCAGGGCAAAGGCCTAATGCCGGACGGGACGTCGCGCTTCTCCTATAAAGGTCAGACCATCTATCATTATATGGGCTGCTCGACTTTTTCGAACTTCACCGTCCTGCCCGAAATCGCGCTCGCCAAAATCCGCACCGACGCGCCATTCGACACAAGCTGCTATATTGGTTGCGGCGTGACGACAGGCGTCGGCGCGGTCACAAAAACCGCCAAAGTTCAAGCGGGCGACAGCGTCATCGTCTTTGGCCTTGGCGGGATCGGCCTGAACGTTATTCAGGCCGCGCGCCTCGTCGGGGCCGGACAGATCGTCGGTGTTGACCTTAATGACGATAAGAAAGCGTGGGGCGAGCGCTTCGGCATAACCGACTTCGTCAATCCCAAGACCGTTGAGGGAAACTTAGTCGAACATCTGGTCGCGCTGACGGATGGCGGCGCCGATTTCACCTTTGATGCGACTGGCAACACCGATGTGATGCGCGACGCGCTGGAAGCCTGCCATCGCGGCTGGGGCGTGTCGGTCGTGATCGGCGTGGCGGAAGCGGGGAAGGAAATTAGCACACGCCCGTTTCAGCTGGTCACAGGTCGGGTCTGGAAAGGCACCGCCTTTGGCGGCGCGAAAGGCCGCACTGATGTGCCACAAATCGTCGACTGGTATATGAGCGGCAAGATCGAAATCGACCCGATGATCACCCACCGCCTCAAACTCGACGAGATCAATAAAGCGTTCGATCTGATGCACGCCGGCGAAAGCATTCGCAGCGTTATCGTTTACTAAAGGAGAAAGACTATGTTCACACATGTTATGGTTGGGGCGAATGACCCCGCGCGATCGATTGCCTTTTATGATGCGGCGTTAGGGGCGCTCGGCATCACAGGTCGCAATATGGGCGACCGCGCCTTTTACAGTTCTCGCGATGGCGGCGCGTTTGGCGTCGGTCATCCAGCCAATGGCGAGTCGGCGACGTTCGCCAATGGCGGCACGATTGGTTTCAAGGCGGAGACACCTGAACAGGTCGATGCGTTTCACAAGGCTGGCTGCGCCAATGGCGGTGCCTGTGAAGGCGAGCCCGGCCCCCGCTCCGGCGCGCCCGGCAATCCCTATGGCGCTTATTTGCGCGATCCGGACGGCAATAAGATCTGCGCCTTCGTGTCGACCAGCTAAGCCTTGAAAACGATTTCTACCAACCACGCCCATGGCGGCACCCAAGGCGTATATCGCCATGACAGTGCCGCCATGGGGACAATGATGACATTTTCTGTGTTCGTGCCGCATTCGCGAAACGGACATGGCGGCCCGTTCCCCGTGCTTTGGTATCTATCCGGCCTGACCTGCAGCCACACCAATGTCACGGAAAAGGGCGAATACCGCGCCGCCTGTGCCGAGGCTGGGATCATTTTTATTGCGCCCGATACGTCGCCGCGCGGGGATGATGTGCCGGACGATGACGCCTATGATTTCGGCCAAGGGGCGGGTTTTTATGTCGATGCGACGCAAGCGCCCTTCGCCAAACATTATCAGATGCGAACCTATATTGAGACCGAGCTGCCCGCCTTGATCGCGGCGCAATTTCCCGCCGACATGTCGCAGCAAGGCATCATGGGTCATTCCATGGGCGGTCACGGCGCGCTAACCATCGGTTTGCGCAATCCGGATCGGTTCAAATCGATCTCAGCCTTTGCGCCGATCTGTCATCCGATCGATTGTCCGTGGGGCGAGAAAGCTTTGGGCGGCTATCTTGGCGAGGACCGGAGCGCGTGGCGTAATTACGACGCGGTGGCCTTGATTGAGGATGGTGCGAGGATCGGCGCTGTTTTAGTCGATCAGGGCGAAGCGGATCAGTTTTTGGACGAGCAGTTAAAGCCGGACGCGTTACGCGCCGCCTGTGTGGAGGCCGGGATTGATCTGAGCTTGGGTCTGCACCCCGGCTACGACCATAGCTATTATTTCATCTCAAGCTTCATGGCCGAGCATGTACGCTGGCATGCGGACCGCCTGAAATCATAGCGCGCTTAGTGGGTCGCGCTGGCGCGGCGAACACTTTCGATGATCGTCTCATGTTCCATCCGTTCGATCTCTGTCGGAAGCGTGCGCGGATAGCCCTTGGCCGCAAGGCTCAGTGAGAGGGTCAGCCCGTGCAGATAGAACCACCACTCAATCTGGGTGCGATCAAGGTCATAGGCCCCGTAACGCATGCCCGGAATACCGTTGCGATTGAACGGCTCGGCCCGCAGGCCCGTTTTATCTGACGCCAACCGACTCAGTTCCGACAGGTCTCGGCTCGCGCTTAAATGCGCCGTCATCTCATAGCGCTCTAATGACAACACCCACCGCGTCGTTACACGACTATCCGGAAAGAGCGGGTTGGGCGGGGAGGTATGAGCCTCGACCGTGGCGTGATCAGGCAGGTCGAGACAGAACCAGGCGAATTCGACGGTGTACATGCGGGCTCTATATCACAGATTCTGACGCTGTGGAGCTAGGCCGGCTCTTCTGTATTGAGCAAGTCTTTTGACCGTGATTTCAAAGCGTCGGGATCATCAATGACCGCCAATAAGGTGAGCATACGCCTCCGTGTTTCGGCTTCTGTCGCGCCGTCCGGTTCCGTCCCCTCGATCTGTAAAAGAAGCGCGCGCGCCCGTGGCAGGAGCGCCGGGTCATCCATCACAATTAGCGAAAATGCGTAATTGCCCATGACGACAATGTCGTCGGGCCGGGCCAAAACGGCGGCGTCATAATGGGCGAGACCGTCACTAAGTGAAGCCCCGAATTTGCCGTCACCCGCCGCGCGAACAATGCCGAGATGCCAAGCGCCGTAAAGCGCATCCGCACGCGGATCACCCGGCGCGGCGGCCTCAAACTCTTCAATCGCCGTGCGCGTTTTTCCGACCAGCCCCTTCATCACAATGGCGAGCGGCGAACTGCTGCGCGTGCGAAAACCTATATGCAAGGCGCGCATGAATTTGGCGTCGATATTGTCGGGATCGCGGACGAGCGCATCCTCCGCCAATTTGATGGCATCCTTGGCGTGATCCTTGGCGTCATCGACCCGCATCAGCATGATCTCGGCGGCCATGACTTCGGCGGCGACATTAAGACCATCGACCGTATCTTCGGCCAGAGCGGTTGCGCGCGCCTGTTCATACTGGCCGTCATGCAACTGCGCCCGCGCCGCGTCAGACGCGTGAGCGGGGAGTGCGAGTAAAAGGAGTATCAGGGCGAAGAGAGCTTTCATTTCCTCCCCTTAGCATACAAGCATGAATGGCGTCTGAGAGCTCAGCCGCGACCGATTAACCCAGCCGCGCCTCGATCATGTCGGCGGTTTCTTCTGGGCCATAGATCGCCACAAAGGAGCCAAAACGCGGGCCTTGGCTTTGCCCCATCGTGACTTCGTAAATGGCTTTAAACCAGTCGCGCAAATTGTCGAAGTCGTGATCTTTGCCGACTGAGAAGGTGATGGTTTGCAAGGCTTCGCCGTCTTTGGCGTCTGCCTTTGGCACCGCCCGCAAGCGCACGGCCAGATCGGCGAGCGCGGCACGCTCCTGATCCGTCGGCTCGCGATAGTCTTTCGTCGGCGCGACGAAATCCCGGTAATAGCGCACGGCATAATCGCACAGCCGGTCCAGTTCTGGATTATCCTCTGGCGTGGCGTCCGGCGCATAGCGCGTGATGAACCCCCACAGAATATCCTTGGACGAGGCATTGGCTGCGCTGACCAGATTAAGCAGCAACTGATAGGTCAGCGGCGGAATATAGCTGGGCGGTTTGCCGGAATGAATGTGCCAGACCGGATTGTTGAGCTGGGCCTTTTCGTCCTGCCCGGCATAGGCGGCGAGATGCTGGTAATATTCGTCGACCATTTTTGGGATGACGTCGAAATAGAGTTTCTTCGCGACCCGGGGACGAATGAATTGGAACAATGAGAGCGACTCTGCAGGCGCATAAGCGAGCCAGTCCTCGACCGAGATACCATTGCCCTTGGTCTTGGAAATCTTCTCGCCTTTTTCATCGAGGAACAGCTCATAGACATATTGCACCGGCGCTTCACCGCCGAGAATTCTGCAGATCTTGGAATAGATCGGCGCATTATCCTGATGGTCTTTACCGAACATTTCGAAATCGACGCCGAGCGCAGCCCAGCGCATGCCGAAATCGGGCTTCCATTGTAGCTTGGCGTTGCCGCCTGTGACCGGGAGCGTGACTTCGGTCCCGTCTTCATCATCGAAAGTGATCGTGCCGGCTTTGGCATCAACGGATTTCATCGGCACATAGAGCACCCGGCCCGTGGTCGGGCTGATTGGTAAGAACGGTGAATAGGTGGCGCGGCGTTCTTCGCCCAACGTTGGCAACATCACGGCCTGAATGTCATCGAACTTTTCCAGCGCGCGCAGCAGATAGGCATCATAGGCCCCGCTTTTGTAAAGCGCGGTCGCGCTGCGGAATTCATAATCGAACCCAAACCCGTCCAAGAACGCTTGGAGCCGTGAATTCATATGCGCGCCATAGGACTCATGCGTCCCGAACGGATCCGGCACCACGGTCAGCGGCTTCTGCATATGATCTTCAAGCATGGTCGCGTCCGGCACGGTCGCCGGGATTTTGCGCATCCCGTCCATATCGTCCGAGACGCAGAGAATGGTCGTCGGGATCTGTCCGCCTGTGATGGTCGTGAACGCATGACGCACCATGCTGGTCCGCACCACTTCGCCGAACGTACCAATATGCGGCAGACCGGACGGGCCATAGCCAGTTTCAAACACGACCGGGCCGTCGCGTTTAATGCCGCGCTTACCTTCAATGAACAGCCGTTTGAGGATGTTGCGCGCTTCCTCGAACGGCCAAGCTTTGGCTTTGGCATGTTCGGGATCAAGGTCTTTGAGGTCGATGTTTTTCGGGTCGATCATGGCCGGGCAGATAGGGGGTGCAGCGGCGAAAGTATAGCGGCGGGTTCCGTTGCGTGTCTCAATTCATCAAATCAGCTGCGCCCGCTCTAAAGCCAGCAATCTTGCTTTGCGGTCAATCCCGCCCGCATAGCCACCAAGTCCGCCACCAGAGGCGATGACCCGGTGACAGGGAATGACAATGGCGAGGCCGTTCGCTCCGTTGGCTGAGGCGACGGCGCGGACGGCTTTGTCATTGCCGATAGCGACGGCGAGGTCGGCATAGCTCCAGGTTTCGCCATAAGGAATGGTGCGCAGCTGATCCCAGACCCCGCTTTGAAATTCTGTCCCAGCGGTTTCGATCTCGACTGAGAACGCCCGACGCGTGCCTGCGAAATACTCCTCCATTTCGCGGCGGATCGTCTGTGTCACAGCCGTCTGTCCAGGTACGATGGCGCGGCCATGAATGCGGCGCAGCCGCTCAAACTGACGCGGGAGTTTCACCCGGTCGACAAATTCAATCAGGTAAAGCGCGCGCTCATCGGCCACAACAATCATGCGCCCGCCGCCATTTTCAACGGGCATATCTAGCCAATCAACAAACAGCGGATCCACTGTTCCTTTTGCTTTTTTCTGGGTGCCGGGGGCCTGACCAAATGTCTTCGCATAGGCAGCGCGGAAACCGGATGGGCTGTCAAAGCCTGCTTCCAGCTGCGCCTCAATCACGCTCGCGCCGCCTGCCATCGCTTTGGCCGCGAGCCCCAAACGCCGGAGGCGGGCATAGTCGGCGACGCTCATGCCGAGCCGATCTTTGAACCGGCGCCGTGCCGTGGAGGGGTCAATGCCCGCTGCGCGCAACGCGGCTTCATCGACGCGCCCATCTTCACTATCCTCGACCAATGCGATGACGGCGCGCACGAGCGCGTGGTCTTCGCCCGCTGGGTGGCAGCGCTTGCAGGCGCGGTAACCCGCCCGGAGCGCGGCTTCCGCACCGTCGAAAAACTCGCAATTTTCGAATTTTGGCGCGCGGGCCGGGCAGCCTGTCCGGCAGAATACCCCCGTCGTGCGCACGCCGATGATCGCGCCCGGCACATCCGTTCGCAAGAGAAAGGCCTGATAGATTTCTGGCTCGGACAGCATCAACATAGGGCCGCCTACCATGCCTCCGGGCTGCTGACCGCCGAAAATCGGGCATTGCCAAAATTGGTTGTTAGACAGTGGGCAAAACGATAGGCGGCGCGGATGACGATACATTTGCATAAACATGACCTTCCCGACGGCATCGATTTCGGACGCGCCGTGGCCATTGATACAGAGACCCAAGGGCTCTCGCTCGTGCGGGATAAGCTCTGCCTCGTACAGCTCTCCGCTGGCGATGGCGACGCCCACATTGTGCAGATGGAGCGCGACAAATATGACGCGCCGAACCTCAAAGCCCTGATGCTGAATGAGGACGTCACCAAGCTGTTCCATTTCGCCCGCTTTGACGTGGCGATCATGCAGCGCGACCTCGGCGTCGATACGATGGGAATCTTCTGTACCAAGATCGCCTCGGGCCTCGTGCGCACCTATACGGATCGCCACGGCCTCAAAGACCTCACCCGCGAATTGCTCGGCGTTGATCTTTCCAAACAGCAGCAAAGTTCTGACTGGGCGGCGGATGAGCTGACGCAGGCACAGATGGATTATGCCGCGTCTGACGTGCTCTATCTGCACCAGCTTCGCACCATCTTGACCGCGCGTCTGGTCCGTGAAGGCCGACTCGAAGTCGCGCAAAGCTGTTTTGATTTCCTCAACACACGCTGCCGTCTGGACCGGATGGGTTGGGACGAAGTCGATATTTTCTCCCACCGCCTCCGCCGCGCCGACTAACACCCTTACGCGATGCCCGCCTGAAAGGCGTGCGTCTCCTCATCGCTACACAGCAATAGGCGCATCGGGCCGCTGCATCCGCCTGTCTTGCCTTTGAGCGCGGTGCGGCGACAGCGAGCGCGGGCCTCCAGCTCATCCAGATACAGATGACCATATTGGTCGATCAGCGGATCGCCGGGATGGATTTTCGTGACATGGCCGCAGCCACTACAAATCATCTCGATCCGCTCCGGCGAGCTTAAATCTGAGAGCTGCAGCGTTGATTTCCAGCTCACCAGAAATCCTCCGCTTGCGGCACGCGCGTAAAGGCGATCTTACCGCCCGCATTTCCGCCCGGCGGTGGTGACCACGGCCCGACTGTGATGAGGGATCGGTTCGCGGCCTCGTTCACTTGGTCGATTGTGCGCGTGACCTGTTCCCACCGCTGACGGTCAGGGTCGTCCCCAACCCATAGATCAAGCTGGCGTTCGCCCTCCAACACAAGCCCCGAAAAGCTGACCATGACATTGGCGACATTGACGAACGGGACTCGGTCCAACTTAGCCGCCAGCGGCTGCCACAGGCGGTCCAATGCTTTGAGGCAGGTGCGGTCATCATTGGCGCTGTGGAGCTCTGTCGAATCAGACCAACGCCGTGGCTCCTCCCCTGGACGGAGCCGGATATTTACACTCACATGTAGCGTATTGGCGTAGAAATTCTCGCGCCGCAGTCGCCGCGCCGCCTTGGTCAGCAACATACGTATACAGCCATAGGGCTCGCGTAAGCCTCGCCATTTGCCCGGTAGCACTCGGCTATGCCCGATCATGCTGCGCTGCGATTTCTGCGTAATGACCTCATGGCCCTGCATGGCGTACCAGAACCGTTCCCCGGCCACGCTACCCCAGATTCTACGCAGCTGTTTCGGCTCAGTCGCCAGCAAGCCCGCCATATCGGTAATGCCGGCATTTTCGAGCCGCGCCGTCATGCCCTTGCCAATGCCCGGCACACCGCCCAGCGGGATGTGCAGCATAGCCTGCGGTAAATCTTCGGGACGCCAGATCGTCGCGCCGTCCGGCTTATCGAGTTTACACGCCATCTTGGCGAGATGACTATTGGGCGCGAACCCGATCGACGCCGTAATATAAGGCCCGATCCCCTCAGCTAAGGCCTGCTTAATCCGCGCCGCCGTGCCCAGCGGGTCGTCAATATTGTGCGGCCTCAGCTCGCAGGACAGCTCATCAATCGACATAACCTTGGCAATCGGCAGCACCGTTTTAATCGAGGCCTGCGCGCCGTGATGCATTTCTCGGTAAAAGGCCGGGTCCTGCGGCACCAGAACAAGATCCGGGCAAACCTTAAGCGCCTCGCGGCGGTTCATCACATTGCGCACTCCCGCCCGCTTAGCCTCCTTTGAGGCCGCAATCACCGCACCACTGCCCATTTCAGAATTACCCGTCGTCGGCGTGATCCCAACAGGCCGACCGCGCAGCTCTGGACGGCGCTGCTGTTCGCAGCTCGCAAAGAAACTGTCGAAGTCGAGATAGAGATGTTCAATCGTTTCGGGCTTGCGCACAGCAATAGAGTCCGTCTTTAGGGTCGGCCAGCCGCCCACGCGCCGGGCCCAATCCGGGCAGCGCAGACAGGTCAGTCCAGCGAGACTCGGTTAGAACATAAAGTGAACAGAAAAGGAAAGGACTCTTTTGGTTATTATATACTTGAGAAAGCAAGAAAATGCAGAATCAGGAAAAAGCCAAGCTAGATCAAGAGGTTGTCGTTACTGAGGCGATGATTAAGGCTGGCCTCAAAGTTTTGTATCGCTCAGGGATTTTAGAAACAGAGTTGCGGTCGGATGCGTTGGTCGTTGAAGAAATTGCGAGGGCCATACTAGTGGCTCGTTAAAGAGTAAGTGTCGGTTAAATATCGCGCTGAATTTACCAATAATCTCAGAGAGGCTTTTTATCTCAGTTATTCCTGAATCGATTTCCGTGGTTTCAAGTTTCGGCGAATTGTTGGCTTCGGACAAAAAGGTGCGGGGATTATAGAGGGCGGCTTTAACGCCATCTGAGTGACTCAACCAGTGCACTGTCTTGTTCCTCATGCCGTCCAGTCGTCCTTGCCATTTCTCGTATCGGACCCAGAATGGGCTTAGTTCAGGGTGCCGGATTTGTATGATTTGGTCGATTAGCATATAACGAGCCCGTGTGGAGCTGATTGAGAATAGTATGGTCCATGCCGAGCTTGGATCTGTGCCTAAAAGGTGCCCCAAGAAAGTGGCTAGCCTGCTTTCAAGGCGGGTGTAAGCATCAAGGAATAGTATTCGTTTTTCGCTAAGGTCATCAATGCCAGACATAGAACAAAGCCATAGTAAATTCGATCAAACCCTCAAGCGGATGCTAGAAAGCCCGCCAAAAGAAAACAAGCCGCTTCATCAAGAAGGGAGCGAGCCTAAGCCCGCCCCCGACGCTTCAAAGAAGAAGCAGAGTTAGAAGCGCGAGGCGTCTCAGGGAGACTTTAAACTCGAACTTCAACGTTGCCGTAAAGGTCAACATCGCTGTTTCGCTTTCTGGCACGTGCGCACGCAACCATAGAGGAAACGTGAACATGGCAGGAGAACGGTTTTAGCGCCGTTCGCTGCATAATCGCCCCGACCCTACCTGTGGCCGCAGGTTTGGAAGGCACCAGTGCATTCTGACGCTTCTCGTTCGGTTGACCCTTCCGGGCTCCGTGCTTCCGCTAAAGTCGCATCAGCCGGTGGTGTTACCGACAGACGGAGAGGCCCCGCATGCCTGCAAGGGGTCCCTCTGTCGGTAGGGCGAACATATCTTTAAACCTAGCTAGGAGTCGAGTCGCGTTCCCAACTAGGAACCCACGTCCAATGATAGGAATAACGGACACCGCTACGCGGCTTTGTTAGTCCGCCGATAGGTCAGGCGCTTGCCTTCGATGCCACGAAGGGCTGCGTCACGACGCTCATTATCGTTCAAAGCACGGCCATTATAGCGGAAGTCAAACTCTGTGACGTAGCGCTGCAAATGGCTTTCACCGCAATGCTGATACGTGCCGACCATGCCGCGTTTGAAGATGGAGAAATAACCTTCCAGCGTGTTCGTATAGCCACGCTCACGGACATACTCGCCGCGCGCATGATTGACAGTCTTGTGACGGTTGAACTCGCGTCCCGGCTCTTTGTAGAGGCGACTTTCATCGGTCATCAAGTCAGACTTACGGGACACGTTGCGGACTAGGATTTCACGGACGTTGGCGCGGTCTGCATTGTCCACATGGAATGAACGGACACTGCCGCCACGCTCGACCAGAGACACGACGTGATATTTATTACCAACGCCAGAGAAACCGCCCTTGGTTCCTTTGCCTGTGCCAGCGCGCTTCATGGCGCGTTTCTTCTTTAGGCCGACCTTGTTGCCATAATAGGTTTCGTCGGCTTCGACTTCTTTGCCCGGACCACCAAGCGGCGGCGGGTTCGTGTCGGTCATAGCCTCGCGGATGCGGTGACACATAAACCAAGCTGTCTTGTAGGTGACGCCAAGCATACGGTGGATTTGATGCGCGCTCATGCCCTTCTTAGAGGACGTGAGTAGATGTGTAGCGAGCAGCCACTTATTCAAAGGCACTTTGGAGCGCTCAAACACGGTTCCGACTGTCACGGTGAACTGTTGGCGACACTCACGCTCATTGCACTGGCGAAGGCCAGCACGGTGAGACTTACCTTTTAACTCACGGACATTGAACGAGCCGCAATGAGGGCAAACAGCGCCTTCCGGCCACCGAGTTTCCTCAAGGTGTAAACGGGCGGCTTCTTTGTCCAGAAAGATTGGATTGTAGAGATCGGCGGTCATGCCAGTGTAGTGACTGCGATTGCCTGCTTTGTCAAGTATATAATAGCCACTCTTTTCCTATTTCCATGCCCGCGCTTGTGGATGGGTCTCGACCGACATGGGATCAAGGTAAGGCTAAGGGCCGACACAATCGGAATGTCGGATTGGATCAAACTGTGCTATGGGTGCCGATCAAGGTCTGAAAACTTTGCGCGGGAATAGCGCAAACACACGTTCGGCTAAAGGACGCATGAATATGACGAAACTAAAACGACCGTCGGCGCTTTGCCCTCTCTTCCTGATTGCTTTTTCAGGCCTCATATTGTCCGCACACACTGCGCAGGCTAATCCGTCTATAAATGCCGCTATGGTTCAGGGCGATAAAATTGATGACTGTAAGAAAGTCGTCAATCGAAGCAAAAAAATTTACAAGGACGCAAATAGTGCGGTGATCACACGGTCCCCTCTCGTCATTTCTTACTGTAATCTTGGGGCTTACGTCGTGAAAAGTGTCACTTTGACGGTTCATCGTAAAGACGGGACAGATGAAGGGGATGGCTGGTGGAACAAAATATACGACAGTAAGATCAATGAAAATATGCCCATCAATAAAGGGGGGTATTTCTATGGAAATACCCTGGAAAAGGGCTATCAATATAAGGTCAAACTTACATATAATATCGCTTCAGGCGATAAAGAAAAATGTACCTATGATTTTACTGCAGGCAAAGAAGGTTTTCTTCGTCAACTCGCTAGCAGCGGAACAGCAGACAAAAGCAATCGGTGTCGCCAACTTAAAAACATGAAAGCGGATGCCAAAAATTTCTTTGACTAAGGTTTGGAAAGTTTCAGACAGCCGCCGCTATTGATTGTCCCTCATAGCGCCCGTTTGTTGGGTCGTTTTGCATGGAGACCGGCTCTACATCGTGGAACTGGGCGAAGACAGAGCAAGCCTGTAATGAGCCCGCCATCCTCCATCTCAGTCGATGATCGTCGCCTGCAGCGCGCCCCCTTACAAACCCCTCATCCGCGCACACCAAGACTACCCAAAGCGATTACAGCTCTTTATAGGCACGCGCGAGATGGCTGATCTGTCCTTACAACCAACCCTGCCGACGCGGTCCCACGCCGCCAGCGACGCGCTGGGCCTATGGGAGCCAAAGCGCACCCTGACCTTGGAGGCGGCGCGCAAACACACGCAGCGGATCGCGCTGCTACGCAAGACGCTAATCGGCATTTCTGTCGCCCTGATCACGCTGCTGGTGTTCTACTTTGCGACCCAGAGCAGCGAAGTGGTGATTGCGGATGATCCGGACACATCCGTGCGCATGATCAATCCGCGCTATAGTGGCCGGACCTCGGACGGGCTGCCCTTCTACCTCACATCCGACACGGCAACGCGCCAGCTTGAGGACCGCAATGAGGTCGCGCTGATCAAACCCGTTCTGGAATTCATCCGCGCAGACGGCGCGTCCAGTTCCTTCGTCGAGGCCGATGGCGGCAGCTATGATGACATCAACAAAATCCTCAATCTGAGAACCGATACGACCCTGCCCGAAGATGTCCGCCAGAATGTTATTCTGGAAACGGACGACGGTTATCGCTGCGTCACCACCCATGCGCGCATCTTTGCGCGCGAGAAGCGTATAATCGGGGAAGAGCCTATCCGCTGCACGGGCAATTTCGGGACGGTCAACGGAACCACATACGAAATCTTGGATAATTACCGCACCTACGTCTTTAAAGACGGCATGGACGGGATCATTAATCGCGACAGCGACAATGCCGCCGGATTGCGCGGATCGCTAGAGACAGACGCGACCAAAGCGCGCCCGATTTTTGGCTTTGATGGCGACGGCCCGATCAATGTGAAGGCGCAGCAGGCGACTTATTATGGTGGCACGACGGATCTGGTCGGCGATGTCGTCGTGGTCCAAGATGGATCAACCATCTATTCCGACGAAATGAAAATCCTGCGTGACAGAGCTGTCAATGCCTCCCCCGGGTCGCTTCGCCTCGGCGCGGTGCGCGAAATTATCGGCACAGGCAACTTCCGCTATGTGTCCGAAGACAATGATGTGCGCGGTGATCGCGGCGTTTATGAGCGGGATCAGTCCCGCGTCACCGTCACAGGCGACGTCACCGTCGTGCAACCCGGCGGCAACACGGTCTCGACCGACCGCCTCGTCTATGACACAGTGAGCGAGACAATCCGATTTTCCGGCCAGTGCCAAGGCCGGGGCTGCGATAGCAATGGGCGCGTCGCGATAACTCTCGAAGGTCAGGACTGACTATGAAATCCGTCTTTTACTTTATAGCGGGCCTTTTCGCCGCATTGGCATTTGCCAGCTCAGCTTTGGCGCAGTTTGCAGGCTCATCGGGCGGCAATATTGAACTTTATGCCGATGACGCCGTGTCGTCCAAAGGCGTCACCACGCTGACCGGACAGGTTGATGCGCGCCAAGGCGAAGTTCGCATTCTCGCCGATCAAATGGTGATTTACAGCAAAGCTGCCGCGAATGCGGGTCCAACCGTTGGCACGGTCGCCGGTGATATTGAACGGATCGTCGCCACTGGGAATTTCTATTACATCACACCCGAGCAGGAAGTGCGCGGCAATATGGGTGTCTATACAGCCTCGAGCGATACGTTCGAAGTCACAGGCGACGTTGTTCTAGTGCAAGATGACAGCATCGTACGCGGCAAACGGCTCATCTATGAGTTGAGCTCGCAAAAAGCGCGCGTGGTCTCCGATTGTAAGGGTCGTCAATGCGGACGTCAGGGCCGGGTCGCGATCCTGATCAAGAACACGCCTGATGCAAATGCTACTGCGAGCAATAGCTAAACATGGCTGAGACGCTTGATAGCCAGACGACGGACGATCCTATTGCAGGCGAAGAGCAGCCTGTCAGCGGATCTGGTGACGCGCCCGAAATCATTGCACCGCCAGCCACAGGGCTTGCCGCCAATAATATCGGCAAAGCCTATCGCGGCCGGGTCGTGGTCAAAGACATTACCCTGACGGTGCAACGCGGCGAAGTCGTCGCGCTGATGGGACCGAACGGCGCGGGTAAAACAACCAGCTTCTACATGATTATGGGCCTGATCGAAGCGGATCGCGGCTCGATCACGCTGGACGGCCAGGATATTACCGGTCTGCCCATGTATCAACGTGCGCGCCTCGGCGTCGGCTATCTGCCGCAAGAACAAAGCATCTTCCGCGGCCTGTCCGTCGAAGAAAATATCAAAGCGGTCGTGCAGCTGACAGAAAAAGATCGCAGCAAGTGGGATGATAATGTCGACGCACTGCTTGACGAACTCAACATCGGTCACATCCGAAAATCACCGGCTTTGGCCCTATCAGGCGGAGAACGTCGCCGGGTCGAAATCGCGCGCGCGCTCGCCAGCCGTCCGTCTTTCATCCTGCTCGATGAGCCCTTCACCGGGATCGACCCGATCGCCATTGCCGATATTTCCGAGCTGGTGCTCTATCTGAAACAACGCGGCATCGGCATTTTGATCACCGATCACCGCGTGCGCGAAACGCTCGATATTGTCGACCGCGCCTCAATTCTGTTCCAAGGCGAGGCCTTATTCGAAGGCACGCCCGAAGAAATCCGCGCCAACAAAGATGTGCGCCGGGTCTATTTGGGTGAGAAATATGCGTGACGTGAAAATCGGTCCGGTGGACCGATTTGCCGTCACGCCGCGTAGAGCCGGATTTATCCGGCGCGCAGCGGGTACTTAAGCTCCAACCCAATCACCGAACCGTAAACTGCGCGCTTAGCCGCCCGTTCGCATCCGCGCTCACCACGGCGCGTTCCATCGTCACCGCATAGTCGCTCAATAGATCATCGAACACGCCGTACAGGCTGGCCGTCTGCGCATCATCGATCCAGACCGCAAAAGAGCCGTCATCACCGGGCTGCACCCGGGTCAGCTTGACCCCGCGCGTGCGCGACACATTGATCAGAACAGAGCGGTCAAACGGCGCGCGGGCACCGGACCCCGCCGCCCCTAAGCTCGGCGCGATGCGCGAGACAATGGCCAGCTCTGTCTTGGCCCGATCCAGATCCGTTTGAGCGCTGGCCCGGACCGATTGCACCGGCAGAATTAAAGCAAAGACGAGCAGGAAGATCATCACAATAAGGCCAAGCCCCATCAGCAATAGTCGCTCGCGCGGCTCCCGCCCGTCCCACCAGCGGGTCAGCGTCGCGATCATTGGACGCCTCCCAAATTAATCGCCGCATCACCAATGAATCGTCCACCCTGTTCGCGCACACCGCCCGTTGTGAAGACCGCGCCAGACGCAGCAACCGTCTGTTCCAACGCGCTCGGCGCACCGAACCCCGGATAGATCAGTCGCAAGCGTAAACTGTTCTCGCGCGCCTCAAAGGATAGCCGCTCGACCACAATATCTGGATGGTTGGAAAGGGCGGCGAACAGCGTGTTGGACAACGCTAAGAACGCCGCCGGATCTGTATCTGTGGGCTGGGCGCTGCGCGCGAGCCGGGCGAGATTATCCGGGGCGGGTTGTCCGGTCGCCTGCGTATAAAGCGTGCGCGCCTGATCTCTCAGCATGTCCGCTTGAGCGGCGGTGGCGCGGGCTTGGGCAAAGGACAGGCCAAAGCCCAAGAGCCCGCAGACAAGCGCAACAGCGGCGAGCCGCGCCCAAGGCCCCGCCTGTATTTGGGTGCGGCGACGATAGGCCCCACTACGCAAATCAAGCGCGTCGCCACTGTCGAGCCGATTAAAAATCGCCCGCGCGAGCGTGTCATCATCTAGAGTGGTGACAGGCCCGTCCGCCCAATCCGCGTCCACGGCCATACCTTGTGGCCCCGGTGTCACGACCCGGTCGAGCACTCTCACATCATCGCCTGCAAGATCACTCAACGCATCAAAATCCGCCAGAAGCGTATGCGGATTAAACCGTCCCAGCACAGCATCCATCGTGTTCGTACTCACCATCAAGGTTGGCGCGGAATCGCCCGGTCCGACGACGATGTGCAGCTCTGACAAATCGGTCGCGATTCGATCTTCATGGGCAAAGCGCGCAATATTAAGCCGCTCCGCGCCTTTAATATTGTCCGGGAGATCGGTGAGAAAGGCGCGCACGCGCTGACCTGGTAGGATTATCGCATATGGGCTTGAGAGGAGTGGCGCGAGCGAATCTATGTCACCGCACGAGGTCTCGACCGAATTGCGGGAGCGCCGCGCGAGCAACGCTTCATGACCGTCACTCTCAGGCAGGATCAGGACACTGTCGATCACTGTTCCGTCTCCTCCGCAATCAATCGCGCGCGGGCGAGTGACGGAAATTCGCCGCTGCCCCACGCCCGGTATGTGAGTTTGGGACGCCCACTGTCTAGCCCTTCATAAGCCAGAAGCTGCGCGCGTTGCACCGGGCCGAATCGGATGATGGCTTCAACGACAATTCGCTGCGGCCCAAAGACAATATCCCCCAGCTGCGCGGCGGGATTTTCGAAATCCTGCAAAGCGGGCGCGGCTAGCAAAGCCTCGTTAGACCCATACCCGCCGGAGGGCCGCGATTCGATCAATTCCAGCGCGACCCGCTCGGCGTCGCGTCCGCCGCCCAGAATCGTGGCTAAGACGGGGGCATGAACCGCGCTGGCGGTCTCGATGTTGAAATGTGTCGGAGCGCCCGTTTCGCCAATGCAGAGGTGCGGCAACAGACGCTGAAACAGCACCTCATCCATCCCATCAACAGCGCGCAGCTCACTCACGGAGACCATTGGAACATTGGCAGTGCGGTGCGGTTGAGGGCGAGACATATAGGTCCCGTCTTCCGCGCCGCCGGGCAAAGTTTGCGAATCCGCGTCCACCCAATCGACACTCCCCGCAGCAACTCTTGTCGCCGCCCCGGGATCAATGCCGAGCGCGGCCATCAGCGCTTCGAACTGGAGCCGTGCGGAATCTGAGCCTAAACCTGCTGTATCGGATAGAGCGCTAAGCCGGAAACAATGGGTCCCGTCGCTGATCGCCAAGGTCATTGATCCATTCTCAAACGGCAAGATAATGGGTTCAGGAGAGATGAGCCGAGCGTTGAGTAAGGCGGGTTCCACTTGAGCCGCGCTTTCAATCTGTGAGACGGCGAAGTCCCGCGCGCCTTGCGCATAGAGGTCCACCTGAGCCTGCGCGTCCAGCGTCGCGCTACGGGTCACGGAGGTTCGCAGCGTGGTCAGTAGCGCCAGCGCCACCGCGCTCATCAGACTGAGCACCAATAGCGTGCTGAGCAGGACGGTGCCGTCATCCGGCCTACGCATCGGGCAGCTCGAAGAGATGTTCAGTCTCCGTCCCGTCACTATGGCTTAGCGTAATCGAAACAGCTGATTGTGTAAAAAGATCGACTTCAACGCGAAGTGCTTCAACTCCATCGAGGACGACCCTATCAATGGGAGACTCGACATATGGTGGATTTTCATGCGGCAGGAAGGCGCGGATAAGCTGGCCATTTTCAACTCGCCAAGACACACGCAGCAAATCTCCTCGCGCAAACTTTCCGTCAGGATTAGGCCTCCCACGCCGAGTGAGAGTGAAGCGATCAGTCTCAGCCCCTTCACGGCTTGAATCGATAAGTCCTCCCAATCCATCTCGATTCTGGCGAATTATCATTGTTGCGAAATCATCGGCCATCTGCCGCCGCGCCGCTGCCAGCTGTTCGATCTCACCCAATCGGGTTTCCGCCGCTTCGCGTGCATCGAGGGTTGTCGATAGAGCGATCAACGCGCCGACGCTAATCAGGGAGAAGATGAACATTGAGACGAGGACTTCAACCAAGGTGAATCCGGCGTCGCAATTAGCGTTTGACTTTGACCCGGTCATTCCGAGGTCTCGCTATCATCTTGATCGGACGTGGCGGCGACGGCGGATTGAACATAGCGAAAGGCCCGGCGCTCGGACAGAATGCGATCTTGGTCGCGCTCGGTTACGCGAACCGCGATTTCGTAAAATCCAGTCTGTTCCGTCTCGGAGGTTTCAACGACCACATCGAACGTCATTCCACCGGAGTCGGCTTGGCTGCGCTCGGTTCCGAGGTCGAGGGGCGCGATCCGGCTCAGCACGACTGCATTATCTGCGACGAAACCCGCATGAGTACGGATTTGTAGCGTGGCCGTGCCCGACACAGCCAACGTCGCCGCGCGGTTCAGTCCGACAATAGCGAGGCTGAAAATGGCCAGACTGACCAGCACCTCGACCAGCGTGAACCCATCTTGCTTACCAGCCTGTCGGGTCATCGGTCGACCGTCCGAACAATCTGACCGCGCGCATCGGCGCTCAATTCATAACGCGCGTCACGGGCGCTCAGCGTGAGCGTAAAATCAGGTACCGCGCCATAGGGCTCGAATAATAAAATTGGCTCTGATGTTTTAGGAATATCGAGGCGCTGACCATCGCGCTCTAAGCTCAGTCGGGCGTCATCGGGCCAAGACAGATCGGCGCTGCGAATCCATTGCGTCCCGTCATGCCGGAACAAGCTCAGTGCATCGGCATCCAAGCCGAGGGCGCGCATTTCGCCCGCCACCGCGCCGTCACCTAGAAATCGTGTCAGTTGCGCCGCCATCGCTTCCGTCGTCCGGTCAGCCTGAGAGCGCGGCTGCGGCAGGTTAAGCACCACCGCGCCGACCATCAGCGACAGGATCGCGAGGCCCGCCAAGAGTTCAACGAGGCTGAACCCGTCATCACGATAAATTTTACTGCCAGTTGCCAATGTCAGCATCGGCGCCTTCGCCGCCTTCCTGCCCATCTGCGCCGTAGCTCAGAATGTCGAAGGCCCCAAATTCACCGGGGCTGCGATAGACATAAGCATTGCCCCACGGGTCATCGCGCAAACGTTGCACATAGCCTTCCGCCGGATATTTCGCCGCGTTCAAACCAGCGGGCGCTTTAACAAGCGCCTCCAGCCCTTCCTGTTCGGTCGGGAAACGGAAATGATCCAATCGGAAAAATTCCATCGCCGTTTCATAAGAGGCAATATCGGCGCGCGCCTTAGTGATTGAGGCATCGCCCAATCGCGGCAGCACCGCCAGCACCACACCCGTCGCCAGCAAGCCGATAATCGCCATCGTGACCAGCACTTCGGTCAGGGTAAACCCGTCTTCGGAGTGTCGATTGTTTGAATGTTCGGTCGTTTGTTTCACGTGAAACACTCCTAAAAAGTTGGGTCTTAAAAACTCAGCGTGTTGAGCTGCAGGATGGGCAGGAAAATGGCCGCTGCGATCAGCAAGACAATCCCGCCCAGCAGAATGATGATGAGCGGCTCTAACAGCGCCAGGAAAATCTGCGTCGCCGCTTCAAACTCACCTTCCAGATAGTCGGCGGATTTGGCGAACATTTGTCCCGTCTTTCCAGACGCTTCGCCGCCCAATACCATTTGCACGACCAGCGGCGGGAAAACCTGCGTTTGTTTGAGCGCCGCACTGACGGCAGTGCCTTCGCGCACCCGTAGAACTGCATCGCCGACCGCTTCAAACATGACCCGATTGCGGAGCGTGTGGCGCGCCGTTTCCATCGCCGCGAGCGCAGGCGTTCCGGCAGAGATCAGCCCAGCAATCGTGCGCGAAAACCGCGCCGCTTCGAGATTACGGATGATGCGCCCGATCACGGGCATGCGCAGCTTGAACCCATCCCAAACCTTGCGGCCTGATGGACGGCGTTTCCACAGCGAAAAAAGAAAATAGACCCCGCCAATCCCGATTAACAGCGCCCACCAATTGGCCTTGAGAAAATCAGAGGCCGCAATCGTACCGCGCGTCAAAGGCGGCAGAGTTTCGCCGAGCACGACAAATTGTTCCGCCACTTTCGGCACGACCAGCGTTAGCAGGATGATGGTCACGATCAAGGCGACGGCCATGAGTAGCAAGGGATAGATGGTCGCGCCCAATATCTTACGACGGATGGCGTCGGCGGCTTCCATATCGTCCGCGCGGCGTTCTAGCACGGGGCCGAGCTGTCCCGCCGTTTCGCCCGCCGCGACCATAGCCGTGAACAGCGAGTCGAAGACATTGGGGTGGCGCGACAGGGCTTCGCTGAGCCGTGCGCCTTCCATCACTTGTCCGCGCGCGTCGAGCAAGACACCGCGCAGACGGGAGCGTTCAAATTGTAGCGCCGTGATGCGCAGCGCTTCCTCCACCGGAGTCGCGGCAGAAATAAGTATGGCGAGTTGGCGGGCGGCGCGGGTGATATGCGCGCGCTTGATACGCGACCGTCCCGCCTCCGTCGTTTCATCCGACCGAGCACGTTTGCGGGATGGTTTGACCTCAACTGGGGTCAGACGCCGTGCGCGCAATTGATCCCGCGCCGCCCGCGCCGACCCGGCCATGAGCGTACCTTTGCGCCGTGTCCCTGAGGCGTCGAGCGCGGCATAATCGAACGCGTCCACGCGCTAAATCTCATCCGAGCGGCAGACGCGCAAAACTTCGTCTGAACTGGTCAGGCCCGCCGCGACTTTGTCAGCCCCGTCGGCGAGCAACGTCTGGCGACCCGCAAAAGCGTGGGCGGCCATCTCAGATTCGGTTGCGCCTTCATGGATCATCCCCCGCAACGTTTCGTCCATCGGCACAATTTCATAAATGCCGAGCCGCCCCGAGAAACCGACGCCCGAACATTTAGGACAGCCCACGGGTTTATAAAATGTCAGGCCGCGTCCTTTGATGCCAAGCTCCGCCCGTTCTGCGGGGGTCGGCGTATAAGGTTCCTTGCAGTCATCGCAGAGGCGGCGAACCAGACGTTGCGCCACTAAGGCGGTCAAAGTTGACGACAGCAAAAACGGCTCCACCCCCATATCCCGCAGGCGAGCGACCGAAGCGATGGCCGAATTCGTATGCACGGTGGACAGCACAAGATGGCCGGTCAGCGAGGCTTGCACCGCGATCTCCGCCGTTTCCGGATCGCGGATTTCCCCGACCATCACGACGTCCGGGTCTTGGCGCAGGATTGCGCGCAACCCGGCGGCGAAACTCATCCCGACCGCATTATTGACCTGCGTCTGACCGATCCCGTCCAGCGCATACTCGACCGGGTCTTCGACCGTGAGAATGTTGCGCGAGCCATCATTGAGCCGACTAAGCGCCGCATAGAGCGAGGTTGTCTTACCCGACCCTGTCGGCCCAGTGACGAGAATGATGCCGTTGGGCCGCGCCAATGCGTTGGCAAAAGCCGCTTGCACGGCCTCTGCCATGCCGAGTTCTTCCAGCGCCATGCGCTGATTATCTTTTTCCAAAATCCGCATCACCACCCGTTCACCGTGGCGGGACGGCAGGGTCGAGACGCGCAGATCAATCGCACGTTCACCGAGATTGAGCGAAAAACGGCCATCCTGCGGGATGCGTTTTTGGGCAATATCCAGACGGCTCATCACTTTGACGCGTGAGGTCAAAGCAGGCGCGAGGCGGGCAGGAAGCGACAGAGCTTCGGACAAAGTACCGTCGATGCGAAAGCGCACAGACAGGCGTTCTTCATAAGGTTCGATATGGATGTCAGAGGCGCGAGACCGAATGGCTTCCTGCAAAATACCGTTGATCAGCCGGATAATCGGCGCGTCATCGGAACTGTCCAGCAAATCCGACGTGCGCGGCAGACCATCGGCGAGCGCGGACAGATCCTGCGGCGCACCAAGCGCATCTTCTGATGCGCCAGCCAGATCGGCCTGCGCATAAACGCTGCTGAGCCGCTGCTCAAACGCTTCGGGCGTCAGGGTTTCGCGTAAAACAGTGTGGCCGACGGCGCGGCGCGCTTCGATCAGCGCATCGCGCGACGCAGACGTTTTATGCGCCAACGTGACCGATCCATCCACGCCCGGCACAGCGATAACGCCGTGCTGGCGCGCGAAGGTATAGCTAAGAGCGGGTCGTGACGCAGGTGTGGTCATACCCGTGTTATAGCCCTGATGAGCCGCCCGGACATTAAAGTTTTGTGGTGTTTGCAGGCTTACTGGAATTTGGTCCAGAACCCGGCCAATGCCCGCGCTTTTGAACCGAAGATCGCTTCGGTAAAGTTGGATGAGGCCGCGCGTTTCACCACTTCTGTTCGCGTTGGATAAGGTGAAATCATCCCGGAAATTTGGCTGAGTTTGAGCTTGCCCGCCATGGCGAGGCTGACCGTGTTGATGATCTCCCCGGCTTGGCTGCCTAGACATGACGCGCCGATGACTTTGCCTTTGGCGTCGAGATAGAGCTTCAGCCCGCCAACCGTATCGCGTTCGGCGATGGAACGGTCATTTTCGTCGAAGTTGAAATGTAGCGTCTTGGCGGCATCGCTGTGACCTGCGCCGATATTGCCAAGCTCTGGCTGGGTATAAATCACGGCAGGCATGCGGTTGGTCGTCGCTTTGGCCAGCAAACCGCCCAATCCCGGCGGCATGAAATAGAGATTTTTAATCAGCGCCCCGGCATGAAAGCCAGCCGCATGGGTCAGCCCGCCTTTGCCCGCCGCAATATCACCCGCCGCATAAACGCGCGGGTTCGATGTGCGCAGCGCTTCGTCCGTCTCAATGCCGGAGCGGTCATATTTAACGCCGCCTTTTTCCAAATCGAGCCCGTCCACATTCGGTGCGCGGCCCGCAGCGACCAGCAGGTGCGAGCCCGTGATCGTCTCACCATCTTCAAACTCGATCTTGATTGTTCGGGCCGTCTTGGAAATCTTTTTGGTTTTGACGGGTGCTTTGAACACCACGCCTTCGGCGGTCAGCGCATCGATCAACACCTTGGCATGATCCGGGTCCGACCGTTCCAGCGGTTCGGCAATATCAACAATCGTTACTTTGGAGCCGAGACGGCGGAAGCTTTGCCCCATTTCCAGACCAATCGGACCGGAGCCGATGATCAGCAGATGTTTAGGGAGCGTCGGAACCTGAAAAATGCTCTCATTGGTGAGGTAGGGCACATCCGCGAGGCCCGGAATAGGCGGGGCGGAGGCGCGGGATCCTGCCGCCACGACAATCCGTTTGGCGCGAACAATATGGCTGTCCGAGACGATAGTTTTTTCGTCTTCGAAGCGCGCGTCTTCAGTGATCACGGTGACGCCGAAACCTTCATAGCGTTCGACGGAATCGACCGGCGCGATTTGGTCGATCACGCCCTGAATATGGGCTTTCACGGCCTTGAAATCGATCTCGGGCTCAACCGGCGCAATGCCATATTCCGAGCCGTGGCGGCGATCATGCGCGACTTTGGCCGCCTTGATCAACGCCTTGGACGGGACGCAGCCCGTGTTGAGGCAGTCACCGCCCATATTTTCGCGCTCAAATAGAACGACGGATCGTCCAAGATGCGACGCGCCGTAGGCGACCGAAAGCCCTGCCGAGCCTGCGCCGATGACGCAGAGATCAACGTCGTGAACCGTTTTGGACATATCAGCCTTCTGCGACGCCAGCCGGCGTGCCTTTGATCTTTTTATAAATGATAGGAATTAGGCTCAGCGCGATCAGACCCAAGATCGGCAGGATCACTTTGGGCTGCAGCATCAAACCACTGAGCTTCGCTTCACCGCCCGCATCAAAAATAGCGCCAATGCCCGCGCCGACGCTGGCATAAACCAGCGCGCCGGGAATGATGCCAAAAAACGTGCTCAGCATATAATTGCGGATTTTCACATCGAATAAGGCCGGGACGATATTGACGATGAAAAAGGGAAAGGCTGGGATCAGGCGCAGGATAAAAAGGTAGGAAAGTTCATTCTCTTTCAAGCCCTTTTCGAACTTCTTCATATAAGGCCCGGCTTTCTGAGACAGACTTTCGCCAAACGCGTATCGCGCCGCAAGGAAGATGCCCGTCGCGCCGAGCGTCGCGCCAACCACGATGCCAAATCCGCCGACTAGCGTCCCGAATAGGAAGCCGCCAAAAATAGATAGAAAACTTGCGCCGGGAAAGCTGATCGCGACCAGCACGGCGTAGGTCGCGATGAAGCCGAGCAGGACGAGGACGAAATTATTCTCCACCAAGCCGGCGAGGAATTCGCGATTATCGCGCAAACTGTCCATCGACACATAGTTGGGCCCGCCTAAGGCAAAGAAAACCGCCAGAGCCGCAGCAATGATCGCCAGGGGTAGCAGGCGCTTCCAAAGCGGTTTTGCGGCGGGGGTGTCTGTCGGTTCAACTGTCATGATTGGGCCGTCATTGCTTGTCTTGTGGTCTTGGTCATCCGCAGAGACGGATGTTTTGGATGGCTCGGAATGAGGGCATAGTCTGGGAAATTATTTCCGGTTCAAGTCCCAATTATAATGCGATCCCCGGAAGCGATCGCCGCGCGTCAGTGCGTCGAGCCGTTCGCCTGTTGCATAGGTTGCGAGGTGTGTTCGCAGATCATCCTGGCTGCCGAAATCCGTGTCATACCATTTGTAGATTTTCGAGATAGAGATCGCACCCTTGCTGAGCGTCAGACCCCGGTCACTATTAATATAGGCCGCGGCGGCGGCTTGCTGATCAGCGTCCAGCGTCTCTGCGGCCCACAATTGATCCATCAGGTTCGGGCAGCCAATACTGGCGCAATTGACCATGTAATGAATATAGGGCGACGGGTATTCCGCGCGCATGATATCGTGTTCGATATTGTTGAGGCTGAGCGCTTCGCCTTCGACTGTGACCAGCTCCTTGTCCCACGGGCCTTTCTTAAACAGACCAAATTCGCGGATAGAATTCAGCGGATAATTGTCCAGCACCACATCCAGCGTCACCGCATTGTAGAGATTGGCCCAATAGGCCAGTGCCTCATCTTCGCTCATTTCAGATGGCACGCGCGCCGCTTGGTCTTCAATAAAGGCTTCGATCACAGCATGATCGTCACCCTCATGCACAGCCGCATAATCGAACAACAAAATTCCGTCAGGGCCGGGCGAAAGGTTCCGTTTGAGCACATCGGTATAATCAGATGTGGCGCTATTCATCGCGAAGGCCGGAACAGCGGCGATTACCAGCGCGATAGAAAGCAAGAGGCTGCGGATCATGGGTCATATTCCTGTGTAACATGGACCTGTGTAACGCGCTCAATATGAACAGGCTCCACACGACCGATCACATTGGCGAGAGCGAGTGGCAACAAATCCGACTTCCCGACGCTTCCGAACTGGCATTCCGCCTCTGCAGTCTGCATGATATTCCATGGGGAGGCCGGAATTTGTTATTTAGACGCATCAAAACTCATGTCGAGAAAGAGAACTGGTTCGCCGTTGCGATCGACTTCACCATCGTCGTGGTCGGTGTGTTCATCGGTATTCAGGTGGCGAACTGGAATGATGTCGCGACTGAAAGAGCCGAAGAACAACAGCTTTTGACACAAATGCAGAGCGACGTAACGGCAGCTGTGACCTTAAAGTCCCAATGGCTTGAAGGTACGCAGGATCATCGGGAGTCACTTCTTGAGGCCATAGACATCATTCAAAATGAACCTGTCCAAGAGACAATAAGCGATGCGCATTGTGAGGCCATGTGGTCATCTCACCTTATATTTTATCCCGTAGCTCCGCTTGGCTCTTTGGACGAAATTCTTGAGAAGGGGCGTTTGCTCACCCCTCAGGGGCAGGCCGTACGGTCATCCCTATTGCGTTACAGAGACCATCATGAAGTCATAAAACAACTCAATTCTTCGCTCTTTGGATTGGCGAATTTAGGGGACAATTACAGTCTTGCCTTTCCGCGCAGAGTCCTTTCCGGTCCGGACATAACGCTCACTGAGAATGCGCCTGAAGGGGATCAGGTCACCCGGATTACAGACTCAACCTTCAAGACGTCATGTCTTCCAAACCTCATTCGCGCGGATCAGTCGATACAGAACAAGCTCCTTAGCAATCTGGCCCGGACCGATGGCGTATTGCAGCGTGTCAGAATTGAACTTTCTGCCCTAAAACAAATCCAGACAAAGTTAGAGGGTCCCGCCCCATGATCCTCCGCCGCATCAAAGCCCATGTCGAAAAGGAAAACTGGTTCGCGGTTGGAATCGACTTCGCGATTGTCGTCCTAGGCGTGTTTATCGGTATTCAGGTGGCGAATTGGAATGCAGTTCGCGCCGAACGTGTGAGCGAGGCGCAATATCTGGATCGCCTCGCCGATGAAATCGAATTGACCATCGCTCAGATCGAGGAAGAGCAGATATTCAGTAAGCAGGCGATTGAAATCATTGAGGTTTTCACATCTCAACTTTACCAGACCGCCGTCTCTGATGAGGATTTGCTTTCGGCGACACAAGATTATTTTTCTCAAGGGGCCTTCTTCACCAATTTGAGGCCGTACCGCACCACCTTTGATGATCTCATATCAACCGGAAATCTCGATATTATTGAGGACGAGGCCATCCGGGCCAGCCTTATAAGGCTTTATGCCGACTATGATGACGCCCAAAATACGATTGCCAGTAATATCGTCTGGATCCAGCAAGGCGAGGACCGAATTTATTATACGTTCGATGCGTTTCGCTTCGATGGAAGAACGGAAGTTTTGTTCGAAGACACGCCGTTGGAAAGCTTGGCCGAAGATATACGGCAGAACAGGGACGTCTTGCGGCGTTATGCGGCGTTTCACTATTGGCTTAAAGCCCGATCTGTCGAACTCTATGAAGATGTTGAGCCACAGGCTCAGGCCGTTCTTGATCTAATTAAAGCTGAGCAGGGCCAATAGATGCTTTTTCGTCGCATCAAAGCCCATATTCAAAGTGGAATCTGGTTGGCGGTGATCATAAGAATAAACAATGGGCATTAGAACCTATGCGTGGGAAAAGCTGCGTCAGTTCGGTTGCAGTTGAAATAATTGCCGCTGTGATGCCAATACCGCTGACGGGTTTAACGACAACGGTGATTGGGCGGCGGATGTGGGCGCAAATGAGGGGAACATCATCATGTTACGGATGACAAAGATCATACTGATCGCACTGGTCGCTATCTGGGCCTTCATGGGCGCTTTTTTCAACCTCTATCACTGGAGCGGGACGACAGATGCGGTCGCCCTGACCACATCAATGTCGACCTTTGAGGGCGGCGCAGAGGATTGGCGGGCGACGTCTAACCCCATGGTGATCTGGATGGGGGCCGTCTTCATACCGATATTGAAACTGGTCGTCGGCGCACTTTGCGCGATTGGGGTTTGGCGCATGTGGAGCGCGCGGCTCAGTGATCCGCCCACATTCGAGGCCGCGAAAAAGTTGGCGCTCGCGGGGTGCGGGGTGGCGATGATCCTGCTCTTCGGCGGATGGATCGTCATTGCCGAAACCTGGTTCGAACTATGGCGCTCTGACGCCTTTCGGGATGCCGCGCTTCAGTCCGCCTTTCGCTATGGCGGCATGATCACCCTCATTGCCCTGTTCGTCGGCGCGAAGGAAAGTTGACCAATCGCGTTTTCCACTTAAATGCGCATAATGACTGCGCTAAATCCACCTGAAACGCCTGAACGCCCCGCTTGACTTCGCCGCCGCTCGCTCATAATGCCCGCCTCTGTAATTTCGACAGGCCTATAGGTTGTCATTGGCAACCGCGTAGGGGCCGTCTTTTTCTTAGAGTAGTCAGATGAAACGTACTTTTCAGCCGTCCAACCTTGTTCGCGCTCGCCGTCACGGCTTCCGCTCGCGCATGGCGACTAAAAATGGCCGCGCCGTTCTGGCCCGCCGCCGCGCTAAGGGCCGTAAGGTCCTGTCTGCGTAGATTAAGTGTCCGGGCGCGAGCCCATGACCCCATCCGAGATTAAAAAGCTCGGGACGCTGAAACAGCGTTCCGAGTTTTTGTATGTCCGAGAGGGCGACTATGCCGCGCGCGGCGCCATTGTTGTGCAATGCCGGGCCAATCCAGATCACCAAACAATCCGCTACGGCGTGACGGCGACCAAACGCATCGGCAATGCCGTCATTCGCAACCGCGCCAAACGCCGCCTGCGCGAAGTCGCACGGCAGCTTCTGCCTAGCTTGGGCCGTTCCGGTCACGACTATGTTTTGATCGCGCGCGACAAGACTCCGGTCCGCGATTGGGATCAGCTACTGCAAGACGGACGCCGTGCGCTGCAATCAGTCTTGCAATCTGCCCCCAGTCCGGGGCAAAGCCCCGCCCAACACCGCACACAAACATAACCCTATCCGGCGCACTCTCGCGCCGATTTCCGATTCACTTTTTTCAGCCTGAGCACCCCTTATGGAAGACCAGCGCAGATTCATCCTGGCCATGGTCCTGTCCGGCCTTGTGTTCATGTCCTACTACTTCTTTTTCGTCCTACCGACGCAGCAAGCGGCACGCGCCGATGCTGAGTTGGAAATGGAACGTCTTAACGCTGAGCAGGCCGTGGCCACATCTCCTGCGGACCCAGCCGCAACCGCCCCGATTGATCAACCACGCGAAGTTCTGATTGCGACGGGCGCGCGTATTGAGATCGACGCGCCCGGCATTCGCGGCAGTTTGCTGACGACAGGGTCACGCCTCGATGACATCACGCTCAACGATTACGACAAAACGCTGAACCCAGAGGATGGGCAGGTCGAACTGCTCTCACCGGTCGGCGGAGACCGCGCCTCGCTGGTCGCTGATAACTGGACCATGCCGGGTATGGCTGGGGACAATCTTGGCCTCGATACGGCTTGGGCCGTGGTCTCTGGCACAACGCTGACCCCGACGAGCCCCGTTGTGCTGCAAACCAATATTGGCGGCGTGGACGTGACCCGCACCCTCTCCGTCGATGATCACTTCCTGATCACGACTGATGATGTGCTGACCAATACGGGTAGCCAGCCCGTGACTTTGGCCCGCCGCGGTGTCGCCCGGCAGATCACCATGCCTCTCGGTTTGACCAACTTTTTCATCATTCAAGAAGGCCCGATCTCGGTTCTCGACGATAGCTATCACGACCAGACTTACAAAAAGACGGTCAAGAAAAGCTGGACGGAATCAGGCGAAGCCGGCTGGACGGGTCTGACCGATAAATATTGGCTTCATGCGGCCATAGCGCCGCAAGATGGTCGCACTACGGTCGATTACCGCCATTCCCTCGTCGATGGAAAAGACGTGTGGGACGCCATCTACACGGCTGACCCAATGACCCTGACTCCAGGCGCGACGGTAACGTCGACTGGTTATCTCTATGCTGGGGCCAAAGAACGCGCCGTGCTGGAAGCCTATGAAGAGGATTTGGGTATTATCGGGATGAGCCGCGCCATTGATTGGGGCGCGATGGGCCTTCTGGTCCGCCCGATCATGTGGGCCTTGTCCAAACTCGGCCAGACACTCGGCAATTACGGGCTCGGCATTCTGGCGCTGACCTTCTTCATCAAGCTGCTCATGTTCCCGCTGTTTAACAAGCAGTATAAAAGCCAGGCCAAGATGAAAAAGGTCATGCCTGAAGTGAAGAAGATGCAGGAGCGTTACAAAGACGACCGCGTTAAGCTTCAGAAAGAAATGATGGGGCTGTATAAGAAGGAAGGCGTCAATCCAGCCGCGGGTTGTCTGCCGATTATCCCGACCATGTTCGTGTTCTTCGCGCTCTATAAAGCCGTGTTCATCGACATTGATCTGCGCCACGAGCCGTTCATTGGCTATATTCAGGATTTGTCGGCGGCAGAGCCGATTTCAATCCTCAACGGCTTCGGCTTCCTGCCCTTTAATGGTCGCCCCGAAGGCGCACTGGCCTTTATCGCGCTCGGCCCGCTCGCCATGCTTTACGGCGCGTCGATGAGCTTAATGTATATGCTGACCCCGCCAACGGGCGATCCGACACAGGCGAAAATCTTTAAACTGATGCCGTGGTTGTTCATGTTTATCTTGGCCAGCTTCCCTGCCGGCTTGCTGCTCTACTGGGTCTGGAACAATGTTCTGTCCTTCCTGCAGCAATGGTACATCACCAAAAAGAACGATGTGGACACACCGGTTGATGCGTTCTTCCGCAAAATCTTCGGTCGGCCTGACCCGGTTGATACGGCTGAGTGATGGACGAGCCAAAAACACCTGCACCGATCGTAGCCGAGTATGATGCAGAGCAAATCGAGGATGGGCGACTTCTCTTCGCCCGTCCGGTGACCTTCATGAAATCGGCTGTGTCGCTTGAGACATTGCCCCCCATGGGGCTGACAGAGGTCTGTTTCGCCGGACGGTCCAATGTCGGCAAATCAACGCTGATTAATGCGCTGACCAACCAGAGCGGGCTGGCGCGGGCATCCAACACGCCGGGCCGGACCCAAGAGCTCAACTATTTCTCCGCCCAAGACCGGCTCTATCTGGTCGATCTACCGGGCTATGGCTATGCGAAGGCCCCAAAACATAAGATCGCTGCTTGGAATAAGCTGACCCGCGCCTTTCTGCGCGGACGGGCGACCCTGCGCCGCGTCTTTGTGCTGGTTGATAGCCGCCACGGCCTCATGCCGGTCGATCAGGAATTGATGGACATGCTGGACGAAACGGCGGTGACCTATCAGATCGTGTTGACCAAAGCGGACAAGCTGAAAAAAGGCCAACTCGCACGGGTCCATGCAGAAACGGCGAAAAAGCTGGCCAAACGTCCCGCTGCTTTCCCGATTGTGGCGTTAACCAGTGCTGATAAGGGGCTTGGCATGCCCGAGCTTCGCGCTGAAATTGCCAGTTTAGCCCTGCCGGGCGAACCCCTATAGACAATCCATGACTCAAGCGAACGAGATGGCCGAAAACCGCCGTAAGAATGAAGGCGGCTGGACGTCTGCCGCCACCTTGTCCCGCGCTCTGCCCTTTATCCAGCGCCACGCCGGCGCCATCATCGTCGTTAAATTTGGCGGTCACGCCATGAGCACGCCGGAGCTAACCGCAGATTTTGCACGAGACATCGTCCTGTTACGCCAAGTCGGGGTTCAGCCCGTGGTCGTCCATGGCGGCGGCCCACAAATCGGTTCCATGCTGAGCCGTCTCGATATTAAAACCGAATTTAAGGACGGCTTGCGCGTCTCTGATATGGAAACAGTCGGCGTTGCGGAAATGGTCCTGTCCGGGGCCATCAATAAGGCCATCGTCTCTGCCATTAATTGTGCGGGCGGACGGGCTGTGGGCCTATCCGGTCGCGATGCGCGCCTGATTACGGCCGCGCCCAAAGCCGAAGGGCTGGGCTTTACTGGCGTGCCCGTGGCGACCGATACGCGCGTGCTCACCACCTTGACGGATGACGGGTTTATTCCGGTCGTCTCTCCCATTTCTGCGGATGAAAAGGGTGATGGGTTTAACATTAATGCTGACACAGCCGCTGGAACACTGGCCGCCGCTCTAGGCGCATCCCGGCTGATGCTGATGACGGATGTCGAAGGCGTGATGGATAAGGGCAAGCGTTTGCTGACAGATTTGTCACGACAGGATGTCCAGACGCTGATCGATGACGGCACCGCGCAAGGCGGTATGATCCCGAAACTGACGACGGCGATGGACGCGGTCGCGGGCGGGGTTGAAGCGGTCGTTATTCTCGATGGTCGCCGCGCCCACGGCTTGCTGGTTGAACTCTTTACCGACGAAGGCGCGGGGACGCTCATCCATGCCTAAAGGATGGGCACCCAGTCGGATTGTTACCAAGGCCCTCGTCACGATGGCCGCCTGTCTGCTCGCCCTGCCCACTTTTGCTCAGGATGCGGGCGATCGTCCCGCCTCTCAGATTATACCGCCCGATCCGACGCTTGTCGGCCAAACCCGGGACTGGCAAATCTGCAACGAGACGTCTTATGTGCTGCGCACGGCCAGTGCCTTTCTGCGCGGGGCGCGGATGGCGGCTAAAGGCTGGGATGAAGTCCTTCCCGGATCCTGCCTGATTGTGACCACGCCTATCACGGGCCCGCGCTTCCTATTCGCCGAAAGTATCGATTTGCACCAAGGCGGCGTGCGCGAATGGAAAGGCACCACGCCGCTCTGCGTTGATGATGAGGCGGACTTCGTCTCTGACGCAACAGAGGATTGCCGCCTCGCCAACCGAACCTCTCGCAATTATTTTGCCGTCCGTCCGGGCGAACCCGTGACCAAGCTGGTCGAGCCATCAGATTTTGGTCGGGATAAAGCCGTGGTTGCGGCGCAACAACGGCTGCTCCGCGATGCGGGCTACGATATTTCACGGATCGATGGGCTGACCGGACGCCGGACATCGCGCCTGCTGCGGTCCTTCCGATCCGATAATGGTCTCAGCGCGACCCTCACTGGGGAGCCCTTGATGCGCGCCCTGATCGAGGCCGCTCAAAAGGTCGGCGATACAGTTGGGCTTGAGGTCTGCAATCAGAGCAGCGCCACGGTTTGGGTTGCTGTCGCCACACGTGATGATGGGCAGTGGCGCTCTCGCGGTTGGTGGCGGGCGCTGGCCGGGGACTGTACCCGACCGCTGGATATACCGCTGACTGGAACAGAGGCTCACGTCTTTGCGGTGCAAGAAGCCGAAGACGGCTCGGACCTACGCCTGCGCACGGTTGCCGCTGCGCCCGCGCAATTCTGTATCGCAGAATCCAAATTCGATGCGCTCGGCAATGATATGTGCCTCGAGCAAGGCTATACGGTCGCACCGTTCCGACCCGTCCCGACCGAGGAGCCGGGCGCGCGTATGCGATTGACGGATGCTGATTTTGCGGCCCCTCTGCCGGGCGGCCTGCGGCGCTAGTTTAGTTTTATGGATCTCGCTAATATCCGCACCTGGATCTTCGATCTGGACAATACGCTCTATCGGGCTGACGTCAGCTTTCTTGCCGATATTGGTGAGAAAATGACGACCTTCATCTCTCGGCATTTAGCGCTACAGCCCGACCATGCGCGTGAGTTGCAGGAAGAATATTTCCATGATTATGGCGCGACTCTGTCCGGGCTCATGGATATTCATGGCATGGATCCGGCAGAATTCCTCGATTATGTCCATGATGTCGATCTGTCAGTGCTCAGCCCCCAACCTGCCCTTCGCGCCGCCATCAAAGCCTTGCCGGGGCGGAAGCTGATCTTCACTAACGGCTCGCGCGGACATATCCGCAATGTGGCGGGCCATCTGAACTTGCTCGACCTATTCGAGGGTGGCTTTGCGATTGAGGATGCGCATTACATCCCCAAACCCAAGCGCGCGGCTTATGAGACCTTTAATGACGTTTTTGACATCGACCCCGCGACCTCGATCTTCTTCGAGGACACGGTCCGCAATCTGGAAATTCCCAAGCAGATGGGCATGACGACCGTACTCGTCGGTGAGGAACCCGACTGGAGCCGCACCCCAAAAGTTACCCGCCCATCCGGCACAACGCGCACCGCCAACTGGATCGACGCTGTGACGGATGATCTGACAGAGTGGTTGGTCGAGAATAGACCTTAAATCGACCCCTCAATGGGGCCGAACTTGATTAGCCCCTACTGCCCAATCCAGACGATCCGGGCGATCCAGACGATCTGTTGGCGCGGAATGATGCGGTCATCATAGTCCGGGTTCAGCGAGATGAGCTCAATCTGGGTCTCGGATAGGCGGTGCAGTTCTTTGGCCATCACTTCGCCTTCAATCGTTTTAACCACAACCCGGTCGCCACGCCGGACTGGCTCATTGGGCGACACCACGACCCGGTCGCCCGCGCGCATGACAGGCGACATGCTGTCCCCCGCAATTTGCAGACAATACGTGCCCGGATCGCTGACGCCCGGCACGCGGACATCGTCCCAGCCGCCGCCGACGGGAAAACCACTATCATCGAAAAAGCCACTATCGCCCGCCTGCGCGTGGCCAATCAGCGGGACACTGGGGCCGCGCGCATGGGTCTGGTCAGAAAAACGGGCGAAATCTTCAAAGGTCATTTCGACCGTGGCGAGCACTTTCGACAGGCTTTCGGTCGAGGGCCAACGATCCTTACCCGACGGGCTCTGGCGCTTGGACTTGTTGAAGGTGGTCGGATCTAAGCCCGCCTGTCGCGCCAATCCTGACGGCGATGTCGACAGCGCATTCGCCAAACGATCCAGCGCGTTCCAGATATCGGTATGAGAGAACATAGATTTAGAGTGCTAGGATTATATCCCTATGCGGTCAAGCTGTGCCGCGCAATCAAATGAGGACAATCTACTCTATCCCGGTGTTGCGGCGGACCCCGCCAGCAAACCCCCATCAATCGTCATTTCCGCGCCCGTAATATAGCGAGCCTCATCGGATGCCAGCAGAACACAGAGTGCGGCGACTTCATCGACCGTGCCGAAGCGCTGCATCGGTGTGTCTTTGACCAACGCCGCCATCGTGGCTTCGCGGGCCTCACCGTCAGCGAGCATCGGTTCCCACATCGGCGTCAGGATCGCCGCCGGATGGACGGAGTTGCAGCGAATATCGAGACTCTGTTGCGCGCAATAAAGGGCCACGGATTTGGTATGATTGCGGATCGCGGCTTTGGACGCGGCGTAGGCGCTCGCCCCCGGAATACCGACCAGACCGGAGCGCGACGAGATATTGATAATCGCGCCCGCGCCCGCCTCTCGCATCGCGCGGATCGCGTAGCGGCAACCAAGGAATGTGCCGTCCGTGTTCACAGCATGAACAGCGCGCCAATCTTCAAGCGATGCGTTTTCCGGATCATGCGGGCCGACGCCATTTTCGAACCCGGTGATCCCAGCATTATTGACAAGAATGTCGATCTGCGGGCGCGCCGTCGCCAGCGCGTCCCAATCAGCCTCAGACTGAACATCGAGTTTCATAAACTCAGCCCCGATTTCATCCGCGAGCGATTGGCCGAGCCCGGTGTTGATATCGGTGAGCAAGACCTGCGCGCCTTCAGCGATAAAGGCGCGGGCAATCCCCTCACCGATCCCGCGGGCCGCCCCGGTGATGACGGCGTGTTTGTTTTTAAGTCGGGTCATAATATTCTGCTCGCACAAAAAAGGGCGCTAGCGCGCCCTCGCCCATCCGGGCCGACAAATCTACCTACCGCCTCTCGTTTTTAACTCGAAGCGGTAGATTTGCCGATTAGTTATAGGCGCTTTCGCCGTGCAGGCTGGTATCGAGCCCTTCATATTCCTGCTCTTCCGTGACGCGCAGACCGAGCGTGACTTTCAGTAACAGCAGAATGATTGTGGTCGCAAAGGCTGTCCAAGCGACAACGATGAGCAGGCTTAAAAGCTGGTCGATAAAGACACCCTCGCCCGTGCCGCCTAAAACTGTCGCGGACAGAAAGGGCAGCAGCAAAATACCGAGCATTCCGCCGACGCCGTGCACGGCAAAGACATCAAGACTATCGTCAATCTTCATGCGGACGCGGAACAGATTGACCGCGCCGTAACAGACGAGGCCGCCCGCCAGACCCATCAGGATCGCGCCGCCAGGCCCGAGTACGCCCGCGGCTGGTGTGACTGTTGCCAGCCCAGCAATGGTACCCGTTGCCGCCCCGACGAGAGTCGGTTTGCGAGACTGCATGGCTTCCAGTGCAATCCAGACAAGCGTCGCGACAGATGCCGCAACATGGGTCACGAGCAGCGCCATGCCTGCGCCGCCATCGGCCGCCAGCTGACTACCGCCATTAAAGCCGAACCACCCGACCCAGAGCATGGCCGCGCCGACCATCACCAAGCCGGGGCGATGTGGAACAGACAGATCCGTGGGAAAGCCCTTCCGAGGGCCGAGCAGGAACACATAGATCAACGCCGAGACACCCGCCGTTGCGTGGACGACGAGGCCGCCCGCAAAATCGACCGTACCAAAGGTCTGTGCCAAATAGCCACCGCCCCAAATCCAATGGGCGACGGGCGCATAGACAACTAGCAACCACACCGCCGTGAAGATCATGACAGGCAGAAATTTCACGCGTTCAACAAAAGCCCCGACAATCAAAGCGGGGGTGATGATCGCGAAGGTCATCTGGAAAGCGAGGAAGACATTTTCTGGAATGGTGCCGGAGATTGACTCTGTACCGACATTGGAGAACGCCTTGGACAGACCGCCCCACCAGAGGCCGTCACCGCCAAACGCAATGGAGTAGCCTGCGACGATCCAGACCAGACTAGCCAAGGCCGCGATGGCGAACACTTTCATCAGCACTGAGAGGTAATTCTTGGCCCGGACTAAGCCACCATAAAAAAGCGCGAGCCCCGGCAAGGTCATGAACAGAACCAAAGCGGTTGCCGTGAGGATCCACGCCGTATCGCCAGAGTTGATCGCAGGCGCCGTGTCTTGAGCTAAAGCTGGTGCGCCAAACGCGCTGAGAGTGGCCGTCAAACCGGCACGTTTCATTTTCGATAGCATGACCGCATCCCCAAATGATTAGAGCCTCGTTCGCGGACTCGCTTGCGGGACGCCCTAACGCTGTGCGCTCAGATGCGCTGATGGGAATGTGACCCCGTCGGGGATTGACGGGCGGCGCACAAATTTTCGACGAAAAAACCCCGCCTCTGCTGAAAGGCAGGGCGGGGAAGGTGTGTGAAGCCGACCGGGCCTCACGAGGGGATTTGGAACGCTGCACCCTTCATCAAGGGGGAGGGCGCAGCGTAAACTTTGTCTAGCCTGGGACGAATTCGGGATAGGCGGGCACCCCGATCTCGGCTTGGTCGAGGCCAATGATTTCATCTTCTTCTGATGGACGCAGCCCGATGGTCACTTTGAGCAGGAACCAGACGATGCCAGACGCCAAGCTGACAAACACACCAGTTGCCACCACACCGATCAGTTGCGGCATGAAGCCGACATCCGGGTTGGTGAAGGCGACGATGAGCGTCCCGAAAATACCCGCGACGAGGTGAACCGGGATGGCCCCGACAACATCATCGATCTTCAATTTATCGAGCAATGGAACAGTTAAGCAGGCGAGGAGAGACCCGATAGCGCCGACACCAATCGACACACCCACACTTGGTGTCAGGGGCTCAGCCGTGATCGCGACCAGACCCGCCAGCGCGCCGTTAATGGCGAGGGTCACATCAATTTTACCGTAGCGTAGCTGCGTGTAGACGATCGCTGCGATGACGCCGCCGGCCGCGGCCATGTTGGTGTTAACGAAGATACGCGACACATCGGCAACATCACCAATCGTTCCCGCCGCCAGCTGCGACGCGCCGTTAAAGCCGAACCAACCGAGCCACAGAATAAACATACCGAGCGTCGCGAGCGGAATATTGCTGGCCGGGATCGGATGCACTTTGCCGCCGACATATTTTCCCAGACGTGGTCCGATGATGATGGCACCAATCAGAGCCGCCCAGCCGCCCGTGCTGTGCACAAGGGTCGAACCCGCAAAATCAGAGAAGCCCATATCGTCAAGGAAGCCGCCGCCCCATTCCCAGCTGGCGACAACGGGGTAGATGAAGGCTGTCAACACAGCCACGAAGACGAAGAAGGGCCAGAATTTGATTCGCTCAGCGACTGTGCCTGATACGATCGACGCTGTTGTGGCGCAGAACACCATCTGGAAGAACCAGTCCGACGCGACTGAATAGCCCGTATCCAAAGCACCCGCTTGAAGGGCGGCGGTTGCCCCGTCATCTGCGCCAGCCAGACCCACCGGTTCTAGCGGATAGCCGGGCGAGAGCATGGACGCGAAATTCACGAAATCAGATGCACCCGCGTAAAGCACGTCATAGCCGAACACCCAGAACATGATTCCAGCGAGGGAATAGAGCATGATATTCTTGAGGCACTGCATGGACACATTTTTGGTGCGGACGAAGCCCGCCTCCAGCATGGCAAACCCGGCGGCCATCCACATGACGAGGAAACCTCCGATCAAGAAAAGCAGCGTGTTGAAGATAAAGGCGGTCGAATTGGCCGCCTCAATCACTGTGGTGACGTCTTGCGCCATGGCGGCAGCGGGTAAAGCGGCTGCGGCCGCTCCCAGTCCCAATTTGTGGCCTAAAGTCCGGCCTAATTTAAAGCCTAATCGGCGCATGGTGATCCCTCCATTGTTCAATCGAGGAGACCCAAAGGCAAAAGCGGCGGTCCTGCGAGCCTGAGGACGGGCCAGAGGCGGGATTGTCGCGCTGCGAGCAATCTTTGTGCGCACGCCTTGCCGTCTTGCCCTCATCCTGTGCAGCCGCTAGCGCGCGCCTATGCAGCCATCGATCCCGACAGACCGCGCTATCTATAAAATCTTGACCCCCGATCAGTGGGCCGTGTTGCGTCGGGACGGGCAATCCACTGGCAGCAATCTGGACCAGACCGACGGGTTCATCCATTTCTCCACGACCGCACAACTCCAAGGGACATTGGATCTTCACTATAAAGGGGCCGGCGCGTTAGTTTTGGCGGGAGTTCTCATATCGGCACTGCAAGACCGGGATCTGCGTTGGGAGCCTGCACGCGATGGCTCGCTCTTCCCGCACCTTTATGCGGGCCTCAGTCTGTCGATGATTGCGCGGCACTGGACGTTGCATCCGAGTGCGGACGGCAGCTATGTCGTGCCGAATGTGTCTCACAGACCCTAATTCCACAAGAGCTAACCCGTCAGAGCCCCATTATGAGCCTTATCTATAAGACTGGCACCAGCGTGTTGCGCCGCCTGCCTGCTGAAACCGCGCACCACACGACGGTGCGTTTGTTACGCGCGGGTCTGGGTCCCAAAGACGGCATCATTGACCGGCCTGAGCTGCACACACATGTCGGTGGGCTTTCTCTGCCCAATCCTGTCGGGCTGGCCGCGGGGTTCGATAAAAATGCCGAGGTGCCGGACGCTATGCTCGATGCAGGCTTTGGCTTTGTCGAATGCGGCACGGTCACGCCAAGGGCCCAAGTGGGCAATCCCAAACCGCGCCTGTTCCGCCTGCCGGAGCATGAGGCAGTCATCAACCGGATGGGGTTCAATAATGCAGGCCTCGATGCCTTCGCCCGCCGCCTTCGGGCGCGCCAAGGCAGGCCCGGATTGGTCGGTGCGAATCTGGGCGCCAATAAAGACAGTAAAGACCGGGTCGCGGATTATGTCGAAGGGCTGAGCCGCCTGTGGGGTCTATGCGATTATTTCACCATCAATATCAGCTCCCCCAACACGCCCGGCCTGCGCATGCTACAAGGCGCGGACGAAATGGACGAATTACTGGAACGGCTCGCCCAAGCCCGGGCCAAACTGTCAGCAAGCGGGCCGAATTACCCGCTCTTCCTCAAAGTCGCCCCAGATTTGGACGTGGCAGATGTTCCGCGCGTGGTGGAGCAAGTCCGAACCTATGCGTTTGACGCCATTATTGTCTCCAACACGACCATCGACCGTCCGGACGCGATTGGACCCCGCTGGGCCGACGAGGCCGGAGGCCTGTCAGGGCAACCTTTATTTGAAAAATCGACCCGGCTTTTATCGCACTTCTATGATGCCACCGAAGGTCGGATTGATCTGATCGGTGTTGGCGGGATTGGATCGGGTGAACAAGCCTATGCCAAGATCCTGGCCGGGGCGAAGGCGGTGCAACTTTACTCGGCACTGGTCTTCCACGGCCCGCAGCTAGTGAGCGAAATTTGCGACGATCTCAGCGCGCGACTCAAAGCGGATGGGTTCGCGTCCGTCGCCGATGCAGTTGGGGCCGATTAGGCAGTCTTGATCTTATTAGGCGGTCTTGATCTTAAACGTCGCATTGGCGCGGGCCACGATGGTGGCCTCCGTCCGCAATGCCGTCGTGACGAAAACGAGCGAGCCGCCCAGTTTTATGATCTCACTGTCGGTTTGCAGCCACTCGCCAATTTTGGCCTGCCCCACATAATCAATCGCGAGATTGACCGTGACCATGCCGAGAATTTTCCGGCCCTCTCGCTCCAGCGCGTGACCGCAGGTCAGCCCCATCGCATTATCGGCCAGCGTGGCAATGAAGCCGCCATGCACCAATCCGCGCGAATTACAGTGAAGGTTCCGCACGACCGTGCCGAGGCTCATCTGACCATCATCCAGCCGCGCATAAAGCGGCTCGAACGGGTCGGTGAAGGGCGACCGCCGCCTATGCGGCGCAAAGCCGTCCGGAATAGATGTATGCGTCACAAGGCTGCCTAAAAGGGCAAGCCGCGTTTTTTCGTGTAGCGCGTATAGCCCACATTTGCGCCAAGACGCAGGCCAACACCCGTGCGGATTGGCGCCAGTGTGATGCCGTTCGTGCGCTGATAATTCACGGCCATGCCGCCAATCAGATAGGCTGATCCGTCTACGCCGGGGAAACGACGATGAATGTCCTCCATATCTTTCAGGCCATAGACCAACGTGAACACCTTGGCCGCTTCTGCGCCAACGTCGAATCCAATCGTGGGTCCCTGCCAATAGATCGGCATGGTGTCGCCATTCTTCATCCACAACGTGCCTTTGCCGAACCGCGCGCCAATGGTCAGCGCGCCGCCGCCTTCTTCGCCCGTAATATAGCCGACTGGTCTGCCGCGATCTTTGAATAGGCGTTCAATGGCGGTAGCCGCCGACTCGCTGGTCACGCCCAAATGGGTCGAGATCGCCGCGACAAGTTCATTTTCGTTGTAGGTCTCCGCACTGCTTTGCGAGCGCTCCTGTGCAGAGCGGATATCCGTTGCACTATTGGGGTTATCGGGCGGGGCCGTGGCACAGCCTGACAGGCTGACAAGCGCGGTCAGAATAAGAGCGTAATTGCGAAAAGTCGGGATCGTGATCATGGCCGAAAACTCCGGGACGGGGTGCGAACTTGTCTCGAATTAGGGTTAATAAAGGACGAAATTATGACGGAGAGCGCCGTCTATCCGCAGTCGCCGCCTTCGCCTCTTGCCTCCCTGCCCTGACAGGTTGATAGGCTGCGCGCATGAACCTGCGTGATCTTGATTATGTTCTGGCTGTTGCTGAATCCGGCCATTTCGGACGAGCCGCCAAGGCTTGCAATGTGTCGCAACCCACCCTGTCTGGTCAAATCAAGAAGCTGGAAGAGGAACTTGGCGTCCAATTATTTGAGCGCGGTCGCGGCGGGGCTAAACCCACTGATGCGGGGCGAGCCGTTGCGGAACAGGCGCGGGTTGCCTTGCGCGCCGCCACTGAAATTCGCCAAATTGCTCAAGCCGCACAAGACCCCTTCGCGGGTGAGTTCCGGCTCGGCCTGATCCCGACTGTCGCCCCCTATTTGATCCCACGCTTCGTCGCCCGCATGCGCAATGCCCTGCCGGACCTGTCCGTCATTTACCGCGAGGACATTACGGAGCGGCTGATCCGCGATTTGGAAGCCGGAACGATTGACGCGGCTATTTTGGCGACACCGCCGGATTCAGACGCGCTGCAAGCGATCCCGCTTTATACCGAACCGTTCCGACTGGTCTTTCCGGACGGGCATCACCTGTCTTCACTGGCCCATTTGCGCATGTCTGATGTGAACCGGCAGGAGATGTTGCTGCTCACGGAGGGCCATTGTTTCCGCGATCAGGCGCTGGCCATTTGCGACACCCCGTCAACACAAACATCTTTGCGGGCGACCTCGCTAGAGACGCTCATCAATTTGGTTGCGCAGGGGCAAGGCGTGACGCTGGTCCCGGCGCTGGCGATGGCGGGCTTATCGGACGATCTGGGTCTTGAAGACCGCACGCTGGAAGATGAGGGCGCGGCCCGCGCCATCAATTTGACGATCCGGCGCAGCACGCCGCGCCGCGCATTGACAGGCCGAATTGCGGAAATCATCCGCAGCGGCCTGCCCGATACAGTGACTGTGGCAGACTGACCCTAGTTTCCGCCTTCCGTCGACTTGATCGGCGGAAGGCAGATTTAAGTTTACCTCTCCATCTTAAACGTCAGCCCAGCATGAGCCTCTAGGCGCTCAATCAAAGCTGTCCCCATAGCGGGAGCCGGCGTGTAGACGCCGCCGGGTGTCGTCGAGCGGTCCACATCCCGCGTCAGGCAAAGCGCCGCTTCGCTGATCATTTTGGATGTGGAGCCATAGCCGGGATCCTTATCGCCCGTAACGACGGCGACCATTGTGTCGTCCTTTTCACCGCCAATAAAAGCCAGATCGTAAAACCCGGCCTCGCGCTCTTCCGGCGTTGGGCCTTCGCCCGGCTTGGGCGGGTTTTTGCCGAACGTGTCTTGTTTGGCGACAAAATTAGCGGCCGCTTCACCTTTTTCACCCGGCCCGGTCATCACCATCTCATCATAGGTGAAGTCTTCGCCGTAAGCATGACCCATCAGCGCGTTGGACCGGTGAACATTTTTGGTGTTGATTGCCGCCATGACAAAAGGCGCTGCCCAACTGTTCAAATCCTCGTCGTGAATTGGCTTATGCCCGGTCGGCTGGAAAGGGCCTTCAAAACCGTCAGTCAGTGAGAACGGATTTTTGAGCCAGTTGAGAATTTGCGGCTCTTTTTGCGCGCGCTTCATCGTTTCCATGAAGGACGCGGCTGTGCCGCCAGAGAACGTCCCCTGCATTTTGCGGACGCGGCCCCGAACGCGCGCATAGGGCTTGCCGCGTTTCACCTTAGCTTCGCGCTGTAGCAGATAGACACCCATATCGAACGGAATGGAGTCAAAACCGCAACTATGGACGATGCGCGCGCCGCTTTGCTTCGCCGCATCATCATATCGCGCGATCATATCGACCATCCAAGCGGGCTCGCCGCAGAGATCGACATAATCCGTGCCGGTTTCCGCGCAGGTTTTGACCAAAGGTTCGCCGTAAAGCTGATAGGGCCCAACCGTGGTGATGACCGCATCCGTGCGCTCGCACATCGCCTTAAGCGTTGCGGGGTCAGACGAATCGGCCACGATCAGATCGACAGTCTCGGGCAAACCCATCTCAGACCGAACGGCCTTCAACTTCTCCATCGAGCGCCCGGCCATGGCCCAGTTTAAATCGTCGCCATATTCTTTGTGCAAATATTCCGCGACGAGCCGCCCGGTGTAACCCGTGCTGCCATAAACAACGATTTCATAGTCTCTATCTGACATGGGAAATTCCTTACAAGTTGGGGCTTATGGGTAGGCGCGGTAGCCGAGAGTCGGCGACAGCAATGAGGTTATATATAAACGATCACCGACCAGAACGGCGCCTGTCGGTGTGGCATATCCGCCGTCCGGGTCGTGCCAGGTTCGCAGCACATTTCCATCAGCATCGATTTGCAGGATCAGGCCATAGGCTTGCGCTTGGGGCCGCATGGAGGCGGGCAAGCGCATGGCAATTTTGCGCGCCAACACATTGCCGGAATTCTTATCCAGCCATTCGGAGCGTGGGCTAACAATACCGACAAAGAACGTGTCATCCGGACCGCGATTAATATTGTCTGGAAAGCCCGGTAGATTGTCAATCAAGACCCGGCTCTCACCCGTGTCAGGGTCGATCTTTAATATGTGATAGCGCCCTGTGACGTTCATCAGAATATCGCCGTCCGGCGCGATGGCGACCCCATTGGAAAAGACGAAGCCGTCGGCAACAATGCGCGTCTCTGTTGTGGCCGGATCATAGGCGAGCAAACGACCTGTGCCGTCACTTTCCATCAGTTCCAGCAGGCTGGCTGCCATGGTCGACCCATTAGCCTCCGCGCCGAATTTCGTGGACGCGTCTGAGAAATAGATGACGCCATCATCGGCAATATCAAGATCATCGGCATAGAGGATCGGCGCGCCGTCCACCCTGTCTGTCAGAACCTCAACCGAGCCGTCGAGCCCGACCGACACCAAGCCTTTATGCGCGTCCGCAACAATCAAGCGATTGGTTGTGGGGTCCATCTCCAACCCAAGCGGAACACCGCCCGTATCTGCGAGTATGTCGACCGCCCCGGTCGCGGGGTCGACCGTCAGAATATAACCCTCCTGCGTTGCGGTCAGCAAACGCCCATCGGGCAAGGCGACAATATCTTCGGGGCCGTGATGCGGGGCGAGATCAATCACGCTTAACCCAGCGAGATCGGTATTGGGCGCATAAGAGCCAACATAACCCTGATCCTCGGGCGCGCTCCAAGCCACAGGCGCAACTGGCACAGGCCAGAGCAAAAGATAGGCGAGCAACACGCCAACCACGCCGAATGTCACGATCAATGCTGTCTTCATGCCGGTCCTCTTACTTGTCCTGACGACCTAGCGAGACACAATCAGACTGGCAATCATAGCGTCACGCCATCACCCCTGTGTAGGGCTGGCCTTCTTCTGATCGCTCGTTAAAGTGCGCCTGTGCGATCAACCCTCTTCAACCTGTTCTTCTATAGCGTCACGGCGCTCTATGCGCTGATCGGCGTGATCTTCAGCCTCGTGCCGGGCCGCGCTTTGCTAATGGGCAGTCTGCGCCGCTACACCAAATTTATTCGCTGGGGACTGCGCGTGATTGCCGGGATTACGGTTGAGGTCACGGGCCATGAGCGCGTCCCGACCGACGGCCCCGTTATCCTCGCCGCTAAGCACCAGTCTTATGGCGATGGCATCATTATGTTTCACCAATTCGATGATCTGTCTTTTGTTACGGGCGACCATTTGGAGAAATTCTGGCTGATCAAAGTGATCCTCGCCAAAATGAACGCGGTCGTGGTGGAAAGCTGCGGCGGCGCAGCGACCCGTGCGCGCATGGCCGAGACATCGCGCGTCGTGCGCGAACAGGGGCGGCGCATTCTGATCTATCCGGAAGGCCATTTGTCCCAAGTCGGCACGCACCATCCCTATAAAAAAGGCATCTGGCATCTGCAGGAAGATTTCGGCTGTCCGGTCGTGCCAGTCGCGACCAATCTCGGCCAGCGCTGGAACCAGACCGATTGGGCCAAATATCCGGGTCGCGCCCATGTCGAATTTCTGGAGCCGATCCCGCCTGGGCTCGGCAAGGATGAGTTCATGGACCTATTACAGGCGCGGATCGAAACCCGTTCGATCGAATTACTTGACCTCGACAATCTCGGCGCGCTCAACCCGGCTGACATCGGCCAAGTCGAACTGAATTCCGTGGCGCAAGCTCGCAAAGCCGCCCAAACCGACGCGCATAATAAAGAGAACGCCGCATGAGCCGACATCCCGAAACGGGCCTGACCTTCGCCCGGCGCTTCTTGCCGCTGTTCACCCTGTTCCAGCTCGGGACTTTTAATGACAATGCGCTGAAAAATGCACTGATCGCGCTGATCACCTTTGGCGGGGTTGTTTTCCTGTCAGATATGCCAAGCTCCATGCGGGTGCCAGTGGCCGCGCTGATCTTCACCGGACCGTTTACGATCCTGTGCGCTATCGCCGGGCAGATCGCCGACAAGGTCGACCGCGGCCTTATCTTTCGCTGGGTCAAGCGTGCGGAAGTCGCTATCATGCTGTTGGCCGCGCTCGGCTTCTATCTCGAGGACATTCGCATTCTCGCTCTGTCCCTTGGCTTGATGGGCGCGCAATCGGCCTTTTTCTCACCGACTAAAAATGCCGTTTTGCCGCAATGGTTGACCGAGAAAGAGCTGATTCGCGGCAATGCCTTGATGAGCGGTTTTCAGTTTGCCGTGCTGCTGGTCGCCACCATTGTCGGCCTGTTCGTGCTCAAGATGGGCAGCGGAACGCTTAGCATCATCCTGATCGTCTTCGCCCTTCTCGGCTGGCTGGCGGCGGAGCAAACCCCCGCAGCCCCCGCACCGAAACCAGAGCTTAAGGTCAATTATGAGCCGGTCACGGCGACCATCTCGGTGCTGCGCAAAGCGTTTAGCCATCCCGACGTGTTGCGACCCTTATTGGGCGTCGCTTGGTTTTACGGCCTTTCGACGGTTTTCGTGACCACCCTGCCCGATCTTGTTGGTGGAACGATGGGCTATAATGAGCAGGCGCTGCAGATCTTGCTGGCCGGATCGACCATTGGCATTTTGATCGGCTCTATGTTTGTACTGGTTGTCGGCAATATGAAAATATGGGGGCCTGAAGCGGTCCGCCTCTCAGCGTTCGGCATCATCGGCGTAACCCTGTTTACGCTGGCCCTCGTTCTACTGCCGACGCCGCTCTATCAAGGCGAGGCGGAATTTGGCCCAGTTGGCGACTTTTTAGCCGACCCGCATACGCCCGCTTTCATGGGCACACTGGTCGGAGCCTCGATCTGCAACGGCATTTTTGTTGTCCCGTTACAGGCGATGGCGCAGCGGCGCGCCGACCCTGCCATTCGCGCGCGGTTGATGAGCGCGGGTTCCGTGCTGCTCAACCTGTTCGTCAATCTGACCACCTTCGGCCTCATTGGGCTCGGCGCGTTAGCCTTGGGGCCTAAAGTGCCGTTCTGGCTCATCATTCTCGGCAGCGCCACTGTCGCCACCTATGCCGTCTATCGGTCGATCAAGCTGGTCGAACGCGACCAACCCGGAATGGCTTAGTATATGCGCGGTTATTTCGGTATTGGTAGCGAGCGCCTGTCAAAGCCGCATAATCTCGGCGTGATTTTGCGCACAGCGCACGCGTTCGGGGCCAGTTTCGCCTTCACCATCGGCTCTCCGCTAGAAGAGGATGCAGTGCGGCAGACTGATACGTCGGGATCCTCGACCCATCTGCCCTATTATCGATGGCCGGATTTTGATCCGACGCGTTTCCCAGACGGTTGCGTTCTGGTCGGGGTAGAGCTGACGGACGACGCGGTCGATTTGCCGAGTTTTCGCCATCCGCTCAACGCGGCCTATATTCTGGGGCCTGAAATGGGGTCGCTCTCTCAACCCGTGCAGGATGCTTGCGCCCATATTGTCAAAATTCCGACGGCCTTTTGTATCAATGTCGGGCTGGCCACGGCGTTGACACTTTATGACCGGTCCATCCTATTTGGGGGTCATGCGCCGCGCCCGCTGGTGCAGCGAAGTCGCTCTCACCCGGGAAAGAAGAGAACGGGCATCGGCCTGAACGGCAACTGAAACCTGTCTGAAAAGATACTGAGCATTAAGCCAGAATTAAGCCTGTTCGCGTTCTATACGGACCTTATGAAACGCCTTTTTTTATCAGCTCTTATCGCTCTGAGCCTAAGCCCGGCCCTCCTGCCTCATTCAGCGCAGGCGAATACGCCGAGTGTTGAGGGTCAGCATGGGGATTGGATGGTCTATTCGCGCGGCGGCGGCGACGCCAAAATGTGCTACACTGTCTCTCGGGCCACAACACAATCGCCGCCCAATGTGAAACATGGCGATATTTTCTTCCTTGTGTCGAACTGGGCTAATGGCGACGCGTTTGAACAGCCCTCCCTCATGACTGGCTTTCCGCTTAAGCCAGCGCGCGCGCCCAAAGCACGAGTCGGGTCGACCTCGATCTCTATGTATGGGGCGCAGAATGAGGCGTTTATTGCCGAAACGGCGGATGAACGCCGACTCGTGTCGCAAATGCGCAAGGGCGCGAACATGACGGTCGAAGCGATCTCTGTTCGCGGCACGGAAGTGTCCTATAATTTCAGTCTTAAAGGCATCACCGCCGCCCTGCGCCAGACCAAGGCGCTTTGCCGATAAGACGGGCTTACGCCGTTTCCGAATCGATTGCCCATGTGCGGCGTAGAATGAAATAGAGCAGCAGCCCGATCGGTCCGGCCATAAACGTCAGCAACAGGCACGGCACTAGCGCCCAGTGGCTCATGCCGCGGCGGCGCGCATCGCGCGCTTCCCACATGCCGACGAACAGATCGAACACTAGATAATGGACCCAAGCGGTTAAAACCCCGAACGGGTGCGTGAAAATCGCCGCGATGCCTTCGACCGTGCTGAAACTAACCGGCTCACTATTCGTGCCCCAAAGCAGCGCGCCCGCCATGAAACCGATATAGGCCAAGCCCAGAATAACGGGATAAAGCCCGCTATGGATCAGCCGGTCCGTCCATGACCAACGCGGCGCAAAGATCAATAGAGCCCAAGCCGGCATAACCGACAAATTGATCAAATTGAGCAGGGTCTGGTGGATAGGTTCGACAATCATGGGTACGTCTTTCGTAATCGCACTAAAATGTAATGTTCGGCTCATCCTGCAGTTAACATGAGTTGGCTAGGAACCTAGCGCCTGTTGCGACGTTACTAATGGTCTAACGGGCCAAATGGGGGCCTCCCAATTCGGGCCAATGGAGATTTTATATGACGACCCTACTTAAAACTGGCGCGCTGTCGCTCGCCGCACTTTCATTCGCGGCTTGCACCACGACGGGCAATGTCGAACGTAATGCCGCCTATGGCGCTGCAGCCGGTGCGCTGGCGGGTGCTGTAATCGGTAACAATACGGGTGACGGTGACGCAGCCGAAGGCGCGTTGATCGGTGCCGGTGTCGGCGCCGCCGCTGGCGGTGTCTATGGTTACGGCAAAGACCAAAAAGCAGGCACAACCACCACTCAAGCGCCAATGCTGGACAAGTCCACCCGTTATTATGACGAGTCGACACGCCGCTATTACTATTTCGAGCGCGGCACGAGCCGGACCTTCTATGAAAACGGCGAACGCCGTTCATAGACGAAAAAACGCTTCATCGCATTTGACGCCCGGCTGCTTCTGCGGTTGGGCGTTTTGCGTTTAGGGTCTGTTCGGCCTATCAGTGTCCTATGAGCCGCTATCCCTATGAACGCGCTGCGCGTATTTATCCGGCGGGAACACTGCTGGCCGTGCGTGTCCGAGGTCTGTTCGATCATGTCGGCATCGCAACGGGTTATGGCACGGTGATCCATAGTTCAGCCAAGTTTGGACGCGTTATGGAAACTGATCTGTCAGATTTTTCCGGCGGGCGCACGATCCGGATGATCGCTTATGCGTCCCCTATGTCTGGGTCTGAAGTCGTTGTCCGCGCGCGCGGACGCATGGGTCAACGCTACAACCCTTTGGTTCGAAACTGCGAGCATTTCGTGACCTGGTGCCTGTCGGGTCAGGCCCGATCTTCGCAGCTCGGCCCTCTCGATCTCGGTCGCCATCTGAGCTAGAGGAATTGACAAATTGTCACGGCCCTAAAACCCGTCTGACCCCTATTGCGTATCTGTTTTATGGTGGGGTCGTGAGCCTCTCGCATTCGGAAGTAAGATTTGACCCAAGAACCACTTCTCGAGATCGTCTATAGTAGCGAAACGGCCGAGCCGATGAGCCCGGATGCGGTTCGGACCCTGCTTGACCACGCTCGCCGTAAGAATGCCGAAAACGGCGTTACGGGCCTGCTATGTTACGACAATCGCCAGTTTCTACAGATCATTGAAGGCGAGACCGACGTGATCTTGGATCTATTTCACGCCATCCAATCCGATCCACGCCACGCCAATATACGAATCTTGCATGAAGGCGACATCGAAAAACGCGCCTTTGATGATTGGAAGATGGCTTATGAGCCCGTCCCCTCTGGCATGTTACCGAGTCTGAGCAGCGCCATTCATCGGCAATCTCTGGATTTGACCGACGCCAGTGCCGGACGTCGCATCTTCACCCTGTTTATGGATGAGATGTATGGCGGGGAGCGCGACCCGGTGCAGGAGCCTGAAGAGGCATAGACCTGAACCCTCACCCTCCTTAGTAGCCGGTCTAACCTCCATAAAAAAAGCCCGCCATCAAGGCGGGCTTTATGCAATCTGATGTCAGCTTTCGCCTTAAGCTGCCGCGCGATCCTCACGCGCGAGATTGCGCAGCACATAGTGCAAGATGCCGCCATTTTTGTAATATTCCAGCTCATTTTCCGTATCAATCCGGATTTTGGCGGTGATCGTTTTGGTCGAGCCGTCTGTCATAGTGATATGAACGTCGATATCATCGAGCGGACGAATATTGTCGAGATCGCCAATACTCACCTGCTCATCGCCCGTCAGACCAAGCCCACCCCAGCTGTCACCGTTCTGGAATTCCAGAGGCAACACACCCATGCCGATCAGGTTAGAGCGGTGGATACGTTCGAAACTCTCCGCGATCACAGCGCGCACACCGAGCAGGATTGTGCCTTTGGCCGCCCAATCACGCGATGAGCCATTGCCGTAGAGCGAGCCCGCAAAGACAACGAGATCACGCCCATCCGCCTTATAATGCTGGGCGGCGTCGAAAATACTCATCACTTCGCCTGTCGGGACATGTTTGGTCACGCCGCCTGTTGTGCCGGGGGCCATCAGGTTTTTCAGCCGGATATTGGCAAATGTGCCGCGCATCATGACTTCGTGATTGCCGCGGCGTGAGCCGTAGCTGTTAAAGTCGGTGCGCGCGACCTGACGTTCCTGAAGATAGCGGCCTGCGGGTCCGTCAAACTTGATCGAGCCTGCCGGGCTAATGTGGTCAGTCGTGATCGAATCGCCGAGCAGCGCCAAAATGCTGGCATTCTCCACATCGCGCACAGGTTCTGGATCAATGCCCATGCCTTCAAAATAGGGCGGGTTGCGCACATAGGTTGAGGCTGGGTTCCAATTATAGACCTTGCCGCCTTCGACCGTAATATCGGCCCAGCGTTCGTCGCCTTTGAACACATCCGCATATTCGGACACGAACAGATCGCGTGTCACGGAGCCGCGAACCGTCTCGGCAATTTCTTTGGACGTCGGCCACAGATCACGTAGATAGACGTCATTGCCGTCTTTATCCTGACCCAGCGGATCATTGTCGAAATCATGGTGCATCGTCCCGGCCAGCGCATAAGCGACAACAAGTGGCGGCGAGGCTAGGAAGTTGGCTTTAATATCCGGGCCGATCCGGCCTTCAAAGTTGCGGTTACCCGACAGGACCGAGCAAGAGACCAGATCCGCATCCGCGATCGCTTTGGCGATCGGCGGGGCGAGCGGGCCGGAGTTCCCAATACAGGTTGTACAGCCATAGCCCACGACATCGAAACCGATCTTGTCAAGCTCGTCCTGAAGACCAGAGCGCTGCAGATATTCGCCGACAACTTGCGAGCCTGGCGCGGTGGATGTCTTGACCCACGGCTTGACCGTCAGGCCGCGTTCATTGGCTTTCTTGGCCACCAGACCCGCCGCCATCATGACGGATGGGTTGGACGTGTTGGTGCAGGAGGTGATCGCCGCAATCATCACGTCGCCATGATCAATGGTGAAATCATGGCCTTCAACCGCGGTCGGGGTCGACGCATCGCCAGCCTTTTCGAAATCCTTGGTCATGATCAATTTGAACGTGTCGGCTGAGCCTTTCAGATCAAAGCGATCTTGCGGGCGCTTGGGGCCAGACAGAGACGGGTTAATCGTGTTCATGTCGAGATGCAGCGTGTCCGTGAAGGACGGGACATCATCTGTGAGGAACAGACCTTGCGCCTTGCAGTAAGCTTCAACCAGTTCGACGCGATCTTCCTTGCGGCCCGTGGCCTTGAGATAACGCAGCGTATCCGTATCAACCGGGAAGAAGCCGCAGGTTGCGCCATATTCCGGCGCCATATTAGCAATCGTTGCGCAATCTTCGAGCGCCAGATAATCCAGACCCTTACCGTAAAATTCCACGAATTTACCCACCACGCCTTTTTCACGCAGCATTTCCACGACGCGAAGAACCAGGTCTGTCGCTGTTGCGCCTTCCGGTAGTTTGCCGGTCAGTTCAAACCCGACAACTTCGGGGATCAGCATAGAAACAGGTTGGCCGAGCATAGCCGCTTCGGCTTCGATCCCGCCAACACCCCAGCCCAAGACGCCAAGGCCATTGACCATAGTGGTGTGCGAGTCGGTGCCGACCAGCGTGTCCGGGAAGGCATAGGTCTTCCCGTCTTCGTCCTTGGTCCAAACCGTCTGGGCCAAATATTCCAGATTGACCTGATGGCAGATACCGGTGCCGGGCGGAACAACAGCAAAATTATCAAAGGCCGACTGACCCCATTTCAGGAAGTCATAGCGCTCGCCATTGCGTTCATATTCGCGGGCGACGTTTTTCTCGTAACTGTCTTCTGTGCCGAAATAATCGACCATGACTGAGTGATCGATGACCAGATCAACGGGCACCAGTGGATTGATCTTTTCTGGATCGGCACCAAATGTCGCCATTGCGTCACGCATCGCGGCAAGGTCAACGACAGCCGGAACGCCGGTGAAATCCTGCATCAGAACGCGCGCGGGACGGTAAGCGATTTCTTGGCTGGAGCGCCGGTTAGTCAACCACGCCGCCATCGCTTGGATATCAGCTTTGGTCACGGTTTTATTGTCTTCGAACCGTAGCAGGTTCTCCAAAAGGACTTTCAGCGAACGCGGTAATTTTGAGATCCCGGTCAGCCCGTTGGCCTCGGCGACCGTCAGGTCGAAATAAGTGTAAGTTTTTGAGCCGACGGTGAGCTCGCGTTCACAGCTGAAACTGTCCAGGGATGCCATATCATGTCCTATTATAAGCGCGCGGGGGTGTTCGCGCAGCTTATAGCAACCAGGCCGCTTGGTTCAATGTCTAAGGCAGGCTGTTACGCTGTTGCGAAACCTGATCAGAGCTGTGATCCGGCCTCTGGTCAGAGTTGACCGCGATAAAACAATCCCAAGCCGCGCGGCACAGGGCCCGCCCCGCCCGAACGGATAGCAGCCAATCATTGAGTTCGCGCGCATCCGCATCAAAGGGCTGAAAAACGCCGTGGCGTTGCGCCGCGCCGAGTTGGTGCAGATAAACAGCGTCCTTAGAGCTGGCCTTGGCGTAACGCTGGCTCAGGTCGAGCTGTGCAATGGCGCGCGCCACCCTAAGTGAGCTGATCTGCATATCCCTGACTTTCCGCTCCCCCGAGCCTAAAAATATGTGCGGTACGGACAAGCCGATTCGCCTATCTTGGCCGTGGTAGCGGGGCAGAGTCGGGGGTCCAGTGAACCCCTTTGGTAAGGTTAATATACCCTCAGTCTCAGTCAGATTTAGATTTTTCTAAGCCCTGAAGACCGCCGTGGCGATTGATCAGCGGGATCATGGTCAGGGTGAAGAGAATGGTCAGCGGCAAGAAGCCGAACACTTTGAAATTAACCCAGAACTCTTCCGACTGCGTGCGCCAGATGAATTCATTGAGCGCCGCCATGGCAAAAAAGAACAGGCCCCAACGGATCGCCAGCGTGTCCCAGATCTTGTCTGGCAGAGTGAAGGCGCTGCCGATCATCAAGCGGATGATGTTTTTGCCCACCAGAACACCGCCAATGGCGGCAATGCCGAACAGGATATTCACTATGGTCGGCTTCATATAGAAGATGACCTTATTATCCGCGAGCAGGGCTAGCGCCGCCGTGATCACAATAATTGCCGTGGACAGCATCAACATACCGGACACTTTCTTGTGCCGGAACCAGCCAATCGCCAACGCAATGACCGCCGCCACGGCAAATATACCCGCCGCAATAAGCATGGCATCATCGGGATTACTGCGTTTGATCCAGTGAAAGCTAACGAAGAACACCAGTAACGGTCCAAAATCGAGCCAGAAACTATTTTGAGCCCCGCGCCCTTCCGGGACGGACGATATATTCGCCGTTTCGATGGTCTCTAAAGAGACTTTCTTGTCATCGCTCATGCGATTTTCCATCCTGTGTGAAAGGCCGTGACCCCGGCGCTGTAATCGACCCATTTGACCTGCGCGAACCCGGCGTCCCGCATCATCTGCGCGAATTGATCCTGCTTGGGAAAGCGGCGGATGCTTTCGACCAGATATTGGTAGCTATCCCGATCCCCGGCAATGGCCTGTCCCAGCCGTGGAATAACCGCGAAGGAATAGGCATCGTAGAATTTACGGATCAAGGTTTCGGGCGGGGTTGAGAATTCCAGCACGCCAAGCCGTCCGCCCGGTTTAAGCACGCGGTGAAATTCACACAGGGCCGCCATGCGGTCCGTTACATTTCGAATACCGTAAGCGATGGTGACGGCGTCGAACTGTGCATCTTCAAACGGTAAATCCTGCGCATTGGCGCAGACCCGGGTGAGGTCGAGACCTGCATCCTTATTCGGATCAATGCCTGCCAGCAGCATTTCATCATTGATGTCGAGAATGACCGCACTGGCGGCTTCACCCCCGCGACGATCCCGAACCGTCTCTGCCGCTTGAATAAAGCGGCGCGCAATGTCGCCTGTCCCGCCCGCCACGTCGAGCAATCGTTCGCCCGGTTGCGGGTTGAGCTTGGTAATCGCCATGTCTTTCCAGACCCGGTGCAAGCCCATGCTCATCGCGTCATTCATGCGGTCATAATCACGCGCGACCGAATCAAAGACTTGCCGGACCCGGCCTTGCTTCTCTTCGGTTCGGACTTGTTCAAACCCGAAATCAATTGTGTCGTCTGTCGCGCTCATTACGAGGCGGCTATATGAGGGCCAGCGCCGTTCGCCAAGGTCACAATACTGCGCGGCCTAGCCTTAGAGATCACGGCTCAGAACCAGCTTATGGCCCGGCTTAGGATTGAACTGGAAGCGGGGCGTAAATCCGTCCCGTCCGAACAGACGCAAGAGATGCTCTTTCGCGAACCAGTGCAGATGCTCCGGTGGCTTGACTTGAACCCAGCTGACGAGCGGTTTGGGTGTAGCCCGATGTCCGTCCGCAGGTGTCGTCAGGAATAGCACACCGCCCGGCGCAACCAGATCCATCAAGGCGTCCGCAAAGCCGCGAATATCAACCGCATGTTCGATTACTTCCGAACAATAGACAAAATCGAACTGTTCGACGCGCTGGGCGAAGTCTTCAACCGTGGTGACGAGGAAGCGACCGCCCGGAAAATCGGCCTGCGCTTGCAGGACCGCATCCGCATCGATCTCAATCCCCGTGGCCTCAAATCCCTGTAAGCGCGCGCCTTCGACGGCGTAACCGAGATTGGAGCCCACATCGAGAAAGCGCGTCCCGCCGCTTTTAATGCGCCGACGCACGCGCTTCACCCGTTTTGCCGCCCGCTTAATCTTCTTATCGCGTTTCGTGCCGTAACTGGCCGAGGCATAATAAGCGGAATAAAAGCGGCCAAGCGCATCGGGTGTGGGCGGTGTTTGAACGGTGGCGAGACCGCAATTCGCGCAGCGGACTATGCCGCCAAAGGCGAGGCTGTCATCGCCTTCTACGATCTTACCGATTAAAGCGCGCTCATCATCCGCGTCCGCCGCACGGACAAGCCAGTCGCTCTCATATTCCAGCGTTTCGAACTGGGTGCTATCGCAAAGCGGGCAAGAAAAATTGGTCATAAAGCCGCTTTAGCGGGACGGCGCGCCGCGTCGACTGACAAATCGCGTTATTCTCGACGTTATTCTGCCGCAACCGTCAGATGAGAATGCTCGCGTTCGACCCTACAAGCCGAGGGCGGTGCAATATCACAACGACCGGGCGAGAAGACGCTCTCGCCACCCTTAAGGAAGAAATTGTTGTCCTGACGGAAGGCCTCGACCAGATAATCGAACACAGCGCGGATGCGGGCGGAGCGTTTCAAATCTTGATGCGCAACGAGATAAAGCGCTTCCTGATGCTCCAGACCGGGCATCACACGGACGAGGTGGCGGCTCCGGGTATCTGCGCCATTCAGCGGAAGCATGCCAATGCCATAGCCCTGCTCCAAACCTTCATAAAAGGCCCAGATGGAGTTGGATTTAAAGGTAATCCGTCCCGGCAAATGAATAGGTTCATCCGTATCAGGGTCCGACAGCCAGAGGACCTTACCGTCCATGATCGTCGCGACAACGCCGTCATGCTTGGACAAGTCCTCAAGAGTTTCTGGAGCCCCGGCTAAGGCAAGATATTCGGGGCTGGCAAATAGGCCAAACGACACATCCGCGACCTTGCGTCCGATCAGCGAGTTTTGCGCGCCCGGAGAATTCCAGCGCAGCGCAATATCGGCTTCACGCTGGGCGAGATTGTAACTTTGAAAGGAGATGCCAATATCGACCAGGACGTCGGGATGTTCTGAGCGAAAATGCTGCATCACGCCCGGCAACCATGCCGTTCCGATCCCCTCCGTGGCTGACAGACGCACAACGCCCGAGAGACTATCTTCCAGCGTCGCGGAGGAGCGGTCAATCGCGGCGGCTTCATCCTGCATGCGGCGAATATGATCGAGCATGCTTTGGCCGAACACAGTCGGGATCAACTGTCCGTCCTTGCGCTTCAGCAGCGGTGTTTTGAAATGATCTTCGAGCGCGCGGATGCGGCGCCCGACGGTCGGCTGGCTCATGCCGAGCGATTTGCCCGCTGCGGTCAGCGACCCCGCCTCGGCGACGGCTAGAAAAACGGGATAGTCGGACCAGTTCGTATTCATACGCCCCCTATAAAGACGCATGAAATCCTGTCAATCCATTCACGAATGAAAGGATTGTTGCCGGGCCGCGACCCTTTTAGGGACCGAACCATGAGCTTACACATCTATATCGACGCGGATGCCTGTCCGGTGCGGGACGAAACCTACAAGGTCGCCCGGCGGCACGACGTCCCTGTGACCGTCGTCGCCAATAGCTATATCCGCACACCGAGAGAGCCCGGCATCAGCTTCCAAATGGTCACGGACGGGTTTGATGCTGCCGATGACTGGATTGCAGAGCGCGCCAATGCCGACGCGATTGTTATTACATCGGACATTTTGCTGGCCGAGCGCTGCCTTAAGGCTGGGGCGCGGGTACTGGGGTCTAACGGGAAGGAAATGGATGACGCCACGATTGGATCACAGATCGCCGTTCGCGCGATTATGGCCGATCTGAGAGACGGTGCGGATCAGCCCAATCTTGGCGGACCGCCGCCCTTTTCACACCGCGACCAATCCCGCTTTCTCGAAGCGCTGCACCTGATGGTCGAGCGGATGAAGCGATCTCAAACTTAGGGCGTATAAAGGACAAAGGGCGCCCAGATCGCTGGATTATCCGCGCCGGGCAAATCGCCTGCACGCATTTCCGCCATCGCGGTTTGCAGCGCTACGTCCATATCGCGGTCCTGCGACAGCTCGACCAGACGCGTTGTGATGGCCGCAGCCGCATCATCGCGGACTGGCCAATGCGAAACCAGCAGACCCTGCGCGCCCGCTTCTAGAAAGCCCGCCGCCAGACCGGAATAGCCATTGCCGGACCCGTCCCCCGGTGCCGCCGTGTCGCAGGCCGACAAGATGACCAGACGCGCCGACAGATTAAGCGCGGCGATTTCATCCGTTTCTAAATAGCCATCGTCACTGGCTCCGGCCTCAACCAGCAAAGCCGCCTGCGTACCGTCACCGCGCTCGCCGGCTCTCAACCCGTGGGTGGCAAAGGCGAGCACATCGGCGCCAGACAGCGCGCCGCCCTTGATGCGCGCTTCTGCCGCGCGGTCCCCGCTCAACACCTCCGCGCGCTGGAATCGGCTCGCGATTGTTTCCAGCTCGGTCTTCGCATTAGGCAAAGCGAGCTGCACATTATCGCGATAGGCCAGAATGAGACCGGCCCCGCCATTGGCATCAAGGCCTTCAGGCGGTGCAATGCCAATGAACCGGGTCATCGCGCCGCGCGGACTGTTGGTCGAGGCAGTCGTGGAGCCCGCTAGGCTCGCTTGATGGCGCAAGGCGAAACGATCACCGACCCAACCCCCATCTGCCAATTTCAAAGCGGCGAGCGGGACCGTACTGGGCGCACCGGAGCTGACAATCCGAAGGCGAGACCGTCCCTCCAACCGCGCCAGCACATCGTCAGGCAATAAGGCTTGGCCCGCGCGGCGCAGTGCTATGTCTCTGACCGCCCCATCTTCTGACAGGATCGCGGCGCGCGCTGCCAACACAGCGGCGGCGATGTCAGCACGCGATTGATCATGTTCGAACAGCGTCTCGCCCGCCTGATCAATCACGAGGGTAAAATGGCGGGAGAGCGCCGGGATCATCGCCACCACCGCCTCATCCTCATTGAGACCATCCCGAATGCTTTGAACAGAGCCGAAGGAGGCGATGGCTGTGGGGTCGTCGCCCAACCCATGCGCGGCGCGCAGGCTGGCCAGTTCAGCCTCTACCGCTTGCAGGGCGTCCGAAATCTCTTGTGACGGATTACCTGCGGCTATGGCCGCCAAACGAGACGAGTCGAGGCGCCGTATTTGTCTTTGCAGAGATTGCATCCGCAGTAGCACCTCTGCATCGACGCCGTCCAAGCGCCGCATCTGTGCCCGCGCCGCCGCGACGCTCGCTTCTGTATTGAGCAGCAGCGACGCCGCCTCCAGCATGGCTAGATCAACGCCCGCCGCCTGCGCACTCCGCAAGGCTTCTTCAGCCGCAAGTCGGTGCGGGAAGTCCAGACGCCCGGCGTCGAGCAATGTTTGTGAGCGCATCAATCGGTCGAGCAAAGTCGTCGCGTCTGCCCGACCGTCCAATCGAGCCCGAACCGCGCGGGCATGGGCGCTAACCACACTGTCGTCTTCCGGCTGCGGCGTGTCAGGCACCGCGCCGTCGAGATCAGCCAGTAAAGTGCCGGTCAGGCGCATTGTATCATCGTCACGGGACAGACGGGCGCGCGCATATTCCAGATCGGCGCGCGCGCCGTCCAGATCGCCCAGCGCATAACGGACCGAGCCATGATAGGCGCGAGCGGTCGCCGCCATCGGGCTGTTTTCACCCTGATGGGTTATGAAGCCGGTCTCGGCTTCCTCCAGCAAGCTCAGCGCCGGGCCGTAATCGCCCAAATTCCGTTTGATCCCGCCCAGATTATGCAAGCCATAGGCAAAATAGAGATTATCCCGGCCTTCCGTTTCACCTTTGAGACGGAGCGCCCGGTCCAACACCCGAACCGCTTCCGACGTTCGCCCGCTCTGCGAGAGAACAATGCCGAGCATTTCGAGCGCTTTTGGATAGGTTGTATTGCTGTCCGAAAGGTAGAGATCGGCCCGTTCGACCGCGCCGCGCGCTTCTTGCAGCGCCGCATCCATATCGCCCGCCTTCATCAGCGTTTGCGCCAGACCATATTGTCCCTGAACGATGGCGGGATGATCCGGTTGCAGACCGGTCTTTCGCGACGCCAGACTTTGCCGTTGCAAAGCCACAGCGGTTTCAAAATCCCCATTGCGCATCAACGCTTGGGAGAGGCCAAATTCCAGATTGGATTTCGCCATGAAAATATCTTCCAGTTCACTCTCCCTCTGAGCGTCCGTCATACCGTCGGGGAAAGGGAAGCCGCCCTCTGGCAACAGCCTGTCCAGCTCGGCCAAAGCGTCGCGCTGACTGGCGATGGCCTCATCGGCCCGGCCCAGTTGGGACAGGATTACGCCCCGCGTCGCCACCATGGAAATATAGGTCGCGGCCACGTCTTGCGGGCGGTCGGCTAAGGTTTCTTTGGCGGCATTCACCGCGCGCTCCGCATGGATCAGCGCAGACTCTAGATCCCCTATTGCAAAGTCGATCTCCGCCAGCTTTGCAGCGGCGGAAGCCACGCCTTCAGAGTGCTCAATCGCCTCAGCCCGGTCGATCATGACCAGCCAATCATCCCGGAATTGCCGGGAGTCGCCCGTTGTTTCTGCGGCGTTGCGGCTGCGCGCGATCAATTGATTAAACTCTGTCTCGAACAGCAATTCTTCGGCCGAGAGCGGTGCTTCGGCTATCGGCAATGACGAACTCGAATGTTCAGATGCGGACGGACTACAGCTTGATAACAGAGCGATTACGCCAATCGTCCCGACAGACCGGAGATATTTTTTCCTGACAAACTCGACCATCAAACGGCTCCCCAACAAGCGCGCATTCTAGACCGACCCTCAACGGTTGCAAGACTGGACAGACTGGCGAAGGCCGCGCCGCACTTGCCAGACCTACACATGCTAGACCCACACTTGCCAGACCCACACTTGCCAGACCCACACTTGCCAGACCCACACTTGCCAGACCCTGGGCCTCGCCCTAAGCGCCCGCCCATGAACACTGACCAACTCCAATCCATTATCGAAGCTGCTTGGGATGACCGTGCGGCTCTGTCGGCCGACACTAAGGGGGAGCAGCGGGAAGCTGTGGACACGGCGATTATGGGTCTGGATGACGGGACCTTTCGCGTGGCTGAGAAAGTCGGGCAGGATTGGATCGTCCATCAGTGGCTGAAGAAAGCGGTGCTGCTCGGTTTCCGTCTGGAAGCGAATACGATCATGCCCGGCGGCCCGGCGAACGGCACTTGGTTCGATAAAGTGCCGAGTAAATTCTCTGGCTGGACCGAGGCTGATTTCGCCAAGGCGGGTATCCGCGCCGTGCCGCCCTGCGCTGTGCGACGCGGCGCCCATATTGCGCCCGGCGCGGTGTTAATGCCGTCCTATGTCAATCTCGGCGCGCGCGTCGGTGAAGGCACGATGATCGATACATGGGCCAGCGTTGGGTCCTGCGCCCAAGTCGGCCAGAATTGTCACATCAGCGCAGGCGCAGGCATTGGCGGCGTGTTAGAACCGCTGCAAGCCAACCCGACCATTATTGAAGATGGTTGTTTTATCGGCGCGCGCTCCGAGGTCGTTGAAGGCGTGATTGTGCGCGAAGGCGCAGTCCTCGCTATGGGTGTGTTCATTTCCAAGAGCACTAAGATTTATAATCGCCAAACCGGCGAGGTTAGCTTTGGCGAAGTGCCCGCTTATTCCGTCATTGTCCCCGGCGCGCTCCCATCGAAAGATGGCAGCCATAGCCTCGCTTGCGCGGTCATCGTGAAAACGGTCGATGCGCGGACGCGGGAGAAGACGGGCGTGAATGAGTTGTTGCGGGATTAAATCTACTCCGCCGCTGTCACCTCACCCGCTTGGCGCGTCCGCAAGAGCGGCCAAAGCAATTGTTCGCCCACACTGGTGTCCGGCAGGTTTTCTACGCCCATTTTTTCTGGATAGCGGCGCGTGATTTTGGCGGAGCCAAATAGGACGTCCCAAAAAAACAATAGATTGCCGTAATTGCCCTTATAGTGGGTGACGCCGTCAGACGCATGTTTGCCGTGATGCGCCGAATGGGTGGCGGGTGTCGAAATCGTCCGTTCGACCAGCCACATGATTGGTGAGAGCCATTTGATCCGGTAGAGCGGCGCGTCCCAGCGAATGTCGGAATGCGCCCCGTAGATCACCGTCATCTTGATCACCAGATAGACCGCATAGACCCAGCCGCCGCCGAGATAGAGCAGCGCGCCTGAAAACCACAGACCCGGCATTAGGAAATAATAGAAAATATTGTTCCGGTAAACGACCCGGATCGACAGATATTCCGCCTGATGGTGCGGGCGGTGAAGGTTATACAGCCATGGCGTTCGGTGCGTAATCCGGTGCCACCAATATTGCATCATATCATCAAAGATGAGGAACAGACCAAAGACGGCGATGAACGGCCACGTCTTCAGAACATCAGCGGAGTCCGGCACAATCAGCGCCGCAACCGCAAACCCGCCCGCGACGACTAGCGGCTGCGTCACAATTGTGAGCATTAACGTCCCAATGAGTTCAACCCAACCATCGCCCTTCACCTGCCCTGGCTTGCGAAAGAAGTTGGTGAAGATCATTTCCGCGACGATAAACGTGACGAAAATAGACAGCACGACGATGATTTCTGGCTTCATGACACACCCCTGCGTGGCAGCCGTCTGACGCGGCGCTTTATGCCCCCTAATCGCCAGCGCAGTCAATTATGTCACGAAAATAGATCAAAACAGCCCCTCGGACTTGGGGGCATCATGCTTTGACTCGACAGCCCCCCTTGCTTCGCTTAGCTGGCAAATCAGGGAGCTTGAGCCACATGGCCGGATTGATTGCAGAACTTCGCCGTCGCAACGTGTTTCGCGTGGGCGCGGTCTATGGCGTCGTCGGCTGGTTATTAGCACAAGCAGCCGTCGTTTTGGAATCGACACTGGGCCTTCCGGTTTGGTTTGCTAGTGTTGTTGTTGTCCTATTGCTGCTCGGTTTCCCAATCGCTATGCTGTTTGCATGGGCCTTTGAGCTCACGCCAGACGGCTTTAAACCGACGGGCGAAACAACGCTCAGTTCTGAAGCTCAATCATCCAAAAATCGTGGCCTGAACATTGTCCTCGGTGCCGGGCTTGCTTTGGCGATCGCCTTTATAGTTATGGACAAGATAGTGCTTGATCAGAGCGCCCCAAACATCATTGCACAGAGTGACACCCCAGTAGAAAGCCGCGATGCCTCCATCGCTGTACTGCCCTTTGCCGACATGAGTGCAGGCGGCGATCAAGTCTATTTTGGCGACGGCATCGCCGAAGAATTGCTCAATTTATTGGCCCGAGTCGATGGCTTACGCGTCGCGTCGCGCACATCGGCTTTCACGTTTCGCGAACGAACATCGTCAATTACAGAAATTGCGGACGCGCTGAATGTTGCCCATGTGCTGGAAGGATCAATTCGCAAATCGGGCGATCAAGTTCGGATCACGGCCCAACTGATCCAGACCGACAATGATGAACACCTCTGGTCAGAAACTTATGACCGCGCGCTGACAGCTGAAAACTTGTTCACGATTCAAGACGAAATCGCTGCGGCGATTGTCAATGCCGTGGGAGGGCGGATGAAATTTGGAGCGCGCCAGAGTCTGCCCACTCAGAATACCGAAGCCTATGATTTATTCCTGTCCGGTCGATCTAAGATCGAAACCCGGTTGAAAGAGGATGTCCTGTCCGGTTTGGAAGAGTTGAAACGTGCCGCCACCTTAGATCCCGGATTTATCGACGCTCACATTTTAACGGCGCGCGCCTATGCTCTGGCCCGCGTCTATGCCGACATGGATGAAGACAAAGCAATTGCAGCGGCTGAACGTCATCATGCTTTGGCCGCCGCCATTGATCCCGACAATCCGCGCTTGGCGTTGGAAATTGCCTGGAGTCAATATAATCGACCCGGATTCTTGGCCACGTCACAGGTTGATGCGTTCACCCACGCCCTAGCCCTTAATCCCAATGAGCCCGAAGCCCATCGCGGCATGTATAATGCATTGACGAATTTAGGCCGGTTTGACGAAGCCAGACCCTATGGCCAGACAGCACTGGAACTTGATCCACGCTCAACCGTCCTTTTGATCACTATGGCGCAAGACGCTGTCAGACTAAAAAACATGGATGAAGCCCGGGATTATCTGGCTCGATCTTTTGCAATCGACCCAAGATCTGCAGTGGCGCGGATCGTTTTGAGCAACATTCTCTATGAGGATGGCCAAACCACTCTAGCGCACCGAGTTGCCAAGAGTGCTGAGGGCGAACCCCGGCTTCAGGAGTTTCTTAAAACTATATATTATGATTTAGGCATGCTGGATGAATATGAGCGCTATGACGCGGCGGAAGCCAACGCTTATCGCGCGGTCATTTCGGGCGATCAAGGTGAGGTCCTCCGTTATATTGATATCCTCAAAACCAAAAATGATAGATCTGAATACGGCATTATTTTTTCGCTTGGCTTGAAAGCGCAAGTGCGAGAAATTTTCGAGACTGAGGAGAGCATCGCCGCTTTTTTAATCGGTGATGATCCGATAGAATCTACTTTCTTTGCCCAAACAGGCACCGATTTTATCCACGCCTATAGCGAAGCCAACCCGGACGGCGTGGTCAAAGTCACGCAAAAACTCCGCGATTATTATGCAACGCGACCGACAGATGAAATTTTTTCCGCGTGGGACGTGGCGGTAAAGGCGACTTGGTATGCGCTACAAAGGGATCGCGACGCACTTTACGCGACGATAGATGAGATCCTGTCTCGTGACATGCCTATGGCGTTCTGGGACGCTCACCAGGCGTTTGATCCTTATCGGGCGGAACCGGCGTTTATCGAACGGCAACAGACAATGAAGACCATTGTCACGCACCACCGCGCCGAAGTTGAAGCCGATCTCGCCGATCCACCCGACCCGTGGTGGTCGCCTGACGATCTCTAGCGAGCCGCCCAAGCCCGCTCTTCCGCGCTGATACGAATAACCAGCACGGCGGCATTGAGCGCACCAAATATGGCCGCCACTTCCCACAAGCCCAGCACTAATGGCGCGACCATAATTTCGGCGATCACGAGTAGGTAATTGGGGTGCGGGACGAGCGCGAACGGGCCTTTAGTGACTTTCGCCTCACCCGGCAGGACAATGATCCGCGTGGTCCAGCGCTTGCCCAGCGTGCCGAGAATATAGACGCGTAGGATTTGCAGGACCGCATAGACGACCAACCAGAAAGTGCTGACCATATTGTCATAGCCAAACACCACCATCGCCAGAATCCAGAGTGTGTGGACGGCAACAATTAGCGGATAGTGGCGCGGTGAATGCTCGATCCCGCCCTGCGCCTTAAGCCGTTTCGTATTGCGCGTTGCAATCGGCAGCTCGATCAGGCGCTCGGCGATGACGTATAAGAGGAACAGGGCTGCCCAGAGCGAGATTTGTAAGGCGGGGTCGGTTTCCATAGCTCAGTCTACATAGATCGGGGTGAAGGCGGCGGAGAAACCGGGGCCGAGCGCGCTAGCGAGCAATGGTTTCCCCGTGCCCTTTGCATCGCCGCGCGCCAGCACTTTTTCCAACACGAACATCACGGTCGGGGCGCTCATATTACCGTAGTCGCGCAGCACATCACGTTCGATATCCAGTGTCCCTTCGCCGAGTTCGAGCGACGCTTCCAACGCCTCGACCACTTTCGCGCCGCCGGGGTGAGAGACAACACGGCCCAATGTTTCACGTGAAACATTCATCGCCGCACAGGCCGTATCCGTCGCGGCGCGCATTTCTGCATTGACGAAGTCTGGAATAGATCGGTCGAATACAACGGCGAGCCCGTCTTCATCGACCTCCCAGCCCATAATCGGCAGCGTATCGTCCCAAGTTTTGGATGCGCCGCGGTCTATCCGAACGCCGCTTTCCGATCCGCTGAGCGCGACTGCGGCCGCACCGTCGCCAAATAGAATCGTTGCAATAATGTCGGCCTTTTTCGGACGGGCTTTGCGGAAGGAGAGCGTGCAGGTTTCGACAATGACGAGCAGCACTTTGGCGCTGGGATTGGCGCGGCTCAATTCGCGCGAGACGTTCAGGCCCGATATTCCACCCGCGCAACCGAGTCCGAACAGCGGCACCCGCAGACAATCATCGCGAAACCCCATCCGCGTCTTGGCTTGAGCTTCCAGCGTCGGCGTCGCGATCCCGGTCGAAGAGACGGTGACGAGAATATCAACCTCACCCGCCGTCCAGCTTGCATCCGCCAGAGCCTTTGTCGCGGCCGCGACATATAGATCCGTCGCGCCGTCCATGTAGCGGCTATTGCGGTCGGTCCAACCGCCTGCCTGTTCAAACCAATCAAACGGGGCGACGGAATAGCGCATCCTTACGCCGGAGGTGTCGAAGACAGGGGCCAGTCGGTCAAAGCCTTTGAAACGCGGACCCAAAATCTCATGGGCGCGATCGCGGACCTCGTCTTGCGGCAGGGCGTGGGGCGGCACGCAGGTTGAAAGCCCATGGAGATAAACGCTCATTGCATGCTTGATACGCAGGAATGAGCATTGACGGATAGGCCCGTCTTCTCACAACTTCGGCACTTCGAGATAGAAAAGAGAGTTTTATGGCCATCAAGACGCGATTTACCGAAGAATTCGGTATTGAAAAACCGATCGTCCAAGGCGGGATGCAATGGGTGGGCTATGCCGAAATGGTCGCGCCCGTGGCCGAAGCCGGGTGTCTCGGTTTCCTGACGGCGCTGACCCAGCCAACGCCCGAAGCTTTGGCCAAAGAAATCGCGCGCACCCGCGACATGACGGACAAGCCGTTTGGCGTGAATATCACCATCCTGCCGACGATTACGCCGCCGCCCTATGCCGAATATCGTCAGGCCATCATTGAAGGCGGGATCAAGATCGTCGAAACGGCGGGCTATAAGCCGCAGGAACATGTCGATCATTTCAAGCAACACGGCATCAAAGTGATCCATAAATGCACGGCGGTTCGCCATGCTTTGTCAGCCGAACGCATGGGCGTGGACGCTATTTCCATCGACGGGTTTGAGTGTGCGGGACACCCTGGCGAAGATGATATTCCCGGCATGATCCTGATTCCTGCGGCCGCGAATAAGGTCAAAATTCCCATGCTGGCGTCTGGCGGCATCGCCGATGGGCGCGGCCTCGTCGCGGCTTTGGCGCTCGGCGCGGACGGCATTAATATGGGCACACGGTTCTGCGTCACCAAGGAAGCGCCGATCCCGGAAGCGTTCAAACAGCAAATGGTCGAGAATGATGAACGTCAGACCGACCTTATCTTCCGCACGCTGCACAATACGGCCCGCGTGATGCGCAACGCCGTCAGTCAGGAAGTGGTCGCGATTGAACGAGAAGGCGGCGCTAAGTTCGAAGACGTGCAGCATCTCGTCAGCGGTAAGCGCGGCCTCGCCGCGATGCGCGACGGCGACACAGATGGCGGCATCTGGTCCGCCGGCATGGTGCAGGGCCTGATCAACGACATTCCCAGCGTCGCTGAACTGGTCGATCAGATTATGAGCGATGCGGAGGGGATTATTGATCAGCGGTTGGGGGGTATGAGGCGCTAATCCAACATCCTCGGTTACTGGACGGCTTGACCGGCCAGCCTATTCCCTGAAGCGAAAGTCATGCGCGCTGCTTACGTCTACATCCTAGCAAGCCATAAGAATGGTACGCTCTATATCGGAATGACGAATGATCTCCGATCACGGTTTATTGAGCATAAGGCCAAGCTTCACCCCAAATCCTTCACCGCCCAATATAATTGCACACGGCTCGTCTATTTTGAGCGGCATAAGCGGTTCAACGATGCAACCGCGCGTGAGAAACGTCTTAAAGGTGGAGGCGAGATTGGAAGATTGCTTTAATCGAAGAGCATAACCCGGATTGGAACGAACTCAAATTGACTTGGGATGATTAGGAAATTTTACGGCATGGGCCCGCCGATCAGGTCGTCGGGTAACCGGATGTAAAACGCCCATAAAAAAGCCCCGCAGCAGCGGGGCTTTCATGTCTCTTTAGCTCCGAGTCCTGCTCGCTTGAGCTCGCAGCGACACACTATATTCGATTATCAATCAAATATTTTGAGGGCAAAGCCCTCAAATCGCTTAGTCGCGACCAAACAGGGCCAGTAGGATCTGGAACATGTTGATGAAGGCGAGCAGGAGCGAAGCGGCGCCGTAAGCGCTATACTTTGCGAGCATTTCGCCATCACCAGCCAGTCCGTAATAGACCCGCTTAAGCATTTGCGTTTCCCACGCCGTGATCATCGCGATCGCGCCTAGAGCCACGACATTAATAATGATGTCAAGCGGACCCGTTGGACGCAGAGCCGGGAAGAACGCCCCGAGCAGGCTAATCACTACGAATGCGCCAAACGCAATCACCGCATATTTCATGAACGTGCCGAGATCCCGCTGAGTCGTATATCCGAACAGCGACAGACCGGCGAACATAGCCACCGTCATGAAGAAGATTTTCGCCACAATCATCGGATTATAGGCCAGCGTAATCGCACTCATGAACACGCCCATAACGGCCGCGAATATGAATAGGAACGTGACCACGCCCCCCATTGACATGCTCGGCAGCTTTCGCCCGACGCCGCCAAAGACGACCATGATGCCAATCACCATGCCAAGCAGCACGAATGGGCTGTAAATGACGGACGCAACCTGCGGGTTCCCCAGCAAGAATTGACCGAAGAAATAGGCGACGCCTGCTGTGACCAGCATGGCCAGAGCCATCCACCGATAAGTGCCGAGCATAAAGCTCTTCAGGCCGACATCGGTGTCGGTATCAGCACCGATAACGCCTCTGTTAAATTCGTTCATTTTGAACTCCGTAAGTGTGACAGCATCCCGACGCAGATACGCCGGAGCCGATTGCAACCGATATAGGCGCAATCTACGCCAATTGCCAATGACAAGCGTGTCAGCCCGTGGACTCTGAGTCGAGATTTTTTCTATGGGCACTATAAACAAAGGCTTTCGCCTTGATGCTCCCAATCCAATCACAGCCTTATTTAAAGTAGATAAATAGCCATTTACGTGGCGGCTTGCGTCTGACTTTAGTGTCTGATTAAGGGAGTGGCTGTGTGAAAACGTTTGGTTTTGTTGTATAGCTCTGGTGATTGAATCGGAGGTGTACCGTGAAGCGCTTTATTCTAGGTCAGGACCGCAACCAGTCGACATTATTCCCAGAAAGCTTGG